>Ga0308157_10005799_pt1 | contig 15175 bp, 12 predicted proteins | sample PhyBR1_FD_201035 | JGI IMG/M metagenome (GOLD analysis project Ga0308157, IMG submission 201035) | Phyllosphere microbial communities from UC Gill Tract Community Farm, Albany, California, United States - DLSLB.R1 | ecosystem: Host-associated > Plants > Phyllosphere > Unclassified | place: USA...
GTCGTTCGCCGAAAACGGCGGACAGCCCATATTCGACGGCGGGGGCGCGGAAGACCTGCTGGCGCTCTACCGGTACAACGGTTCGTCCTTCGGGATGGCCGGGCCCGACGGCGAGACTCCTGGACTCGCGGTAATCACCGGAGATATCTGGAAAAGCTATGCCGCTTCGCCCGAGTACGCGGCAAGAAAGGCGGACTTCAAAAAGTCCTACGCCTGGGACAACCTCATCGAGCACTTTGCTGAGGACCTGCTGACGGACGGCATGTTCGACATGCACAGCGGCCAAGTTACGAAGAACGAACTGGCCCTGATCGAAATGGCGAGGCAGCCGCGCGGGCACAGGGCGAACCTGGCTGACACGCTGTTGGAATTCCTTGGGCCTGGCGGAGTCAAAATAGCGTCGCGGGCCGTCATCGCCGGAGGGAATACCGCGTTCGTTTTCCTCGGCGGCGATTCCTCCGAGAGGGACCGCCGCGTCCACGAGCTAGCCTTGCGCTGTTTCGTGGTGCGCGGACGGTGCAAAGGCGTTACCAAAGTAGTTGACATTGCTACCGATAGGCCGACCGAGGGGAAAAGCGGTCATTCTTCTGACATCGTCTATATGCACATGCCCGAGTGGAGCGCCCAAGATGCCGCCAATGTCGACGGAATACAGAGGGATCTCGGATACTTCAAGAATACGAGTTGGCCCGAGTAAGTAAATGCTAACGGACCGTATCCCGATCTTCCAAGTCACGAATGTCATATACGCCTATGGCCCTGACATTGGGCAGGTTGTCGGCGTATTTTTCCCTGGACACCACTGAATTGTCTTCCCTTAATGCCTGCACGTAGGCAGGAAGATCGTCCACGCTGGTTCGGACGCTGTCCGGGGCCTGCTGAAAGTACCGTTTAAAATATTCCCCCGCTGCCCCGAGAGGACAGCAGAACAAGCAATGGAACGGATTGCTTTTGCCGAGCAGGTTCCCAAGCGATACTTGCTTGCCGTGCTTTCCATCGGCAAATTCCCGTATCGTTTCCGCATCGATCATGTACGCGCCCGTCACGGAACCGGGGCCGCCGCACATTGTCTTGGCTGAACCGCCGCCCGACGTATAGATCATATAGAACGGCAGGAGCTTTTTCGCCGTCGAATACGCCAGGAGCTTCTTCAGTTGCGCCTGGGTGCCGCCTGGGTAGTTGAGCTTGCTCATGTATGCGTCGTAGGGCTTGGTGAATTTCTTTGCTTGGAACAGGAGCGGTACTGCTGTTTTCTCGCCCAGCAGCCAAAGCTCAAGCTCGAAGTCCGCGCCGGTGGTCGAGTGCTCTTCCTGGCGGGTGAACGTCTTGATGTTCAGGTAGCTGAACCTCGCGTCGAGCAGCTTCCACTTCCAGACCAGGTAATCCGTGATCGACTCTTCCTTGACGTCGGGAACGTGAGTCATGAACTCTCGGATTTCCAGTCCAAGAGCCTTGTTCGCTTCGCAGATTTTTTGATTGGGCATGTCGGGTACGGTTACTTTTATTGAGGTGGTTAGCTACGTCCAGCGCATTGTTGCCTACGGCGTTTCAGGCGGCTCTTCCATGTCGAAGTACCGGTCGTGTCCGATGACCCAAATCGCATTGAACGTTTCCCAGCTTAGCTTGCCGTTCGGCCGGTAGATACGCATGGTCTTGCCACCAAATCCCGTATCCTCGAACAGAGCATCCTTCCGGAGTTCGTTCAGATCGTCGAGCGCATCGCGTTGCTTTTCCATCGGGACAGGATATTTTCCGTCCCAAACTATGGATTCCGTAAAGATCTTCACGAATGGGACTAGCTCAGGCGGAAGGCTGAGTCCAGCGCTTTTTGCCAACGTCAGCAGGTTGTGAGTGTTTGGGGGATGAGTGCCGCCCCTAACGCAGATCGCCTTGAACTGGAGTTCGAGTGACAAACCGCAAAGCATGGGGAAGACAGAGTGCGTGGCGATCCCCATGTCGAAACCGCGCCCCAGTCCGAGTTTCGTCGCGATCTCAGCTTTGTCAGGAGCCCCCATGCAATGCCAAATCGCGCCTGCCGACGCGCGCAGGTCCGACGCTTTGTTGTACCAGTACTGCGGCGTATTCTTCCGCCTGTCGAATTCGCTCACGGCTTGCCCTTAGGAAAATGTTCTTGGGAGCAGCATATCCGAATTTGAGCGGTCGCCAAGAGGTAAGGTTGTCAGCGGTCCGGAATTGGGGAATATTCGTTGTGCAAAATCTTGGATGCGGGGCATGATCCATGAGAGAATAACGGCAAATATTCCCCACTGCTTTCTCTGAGGCTCAATGTTGATGCGGGTTTCCAGCCGAAAGCGTCACGGACTGTTAATCCGCAGGTCCCTGGTTCGAGTCCAGGTCGGGGAGCCAGAATATAAAAAAGCCCAATCCTTACAGGTTGGGCTTTTTGCGTTTCGGAGATGTGTTTGATCAAATTAATGTCCGGGCAGATCGAATGGCTCGACCTTTGAATCATAGACCGGGGAGAACTGCGCTTCCGGCAATCGCGTCTGCTTGATCGATGAAATACGACCGACAAATATTGTCCCCGCATAGCGCCGACGATTCCTCAATGGATAAAATCGCTCCAGGGGCGAGCTCGCGCAGTCCTTTTCTGGGTGTCGACGAAAAATATTCGTTTCCATGCTGGCAGGCGGAGGATGGCCCCGACTGCCTTCGCCAAGCTTACAAGCCCCGCACTTGCAGGGTTTGATCTGGCGTTTTGATGTTGAACAGGCGATCGATGTTCGGATGTTTGCCTGGATGGGCGCGGGCGTCTTGCGTGTGTTCGGCATAAATCGTCAGGCCGATTGCCGCTGCTTCGGGAGTAATCGCGCCCAGCGTTTCGGCCAGCCAGCCATACACGCGGAGCGATCCCGCCTGGCCTGGTTTGTTTTCGATCTTTGCCACCGAAGCGCCTGACTGGTCCACCAGTTCGATTGCTGCAACCGTATCCAGTACGGGAAGCAGAGCGAGGTTGTCGGAAAATTTATCGCTGAAGTTTGGTCGTTGCATAGGTGCTCTTGCAAATGGTGATGTGGTTAAAAACGGTATTTTGTCACATCGGCGGCTGTTTGATTGGTCATGCACGGCCAGGCGAAGTATTCTTATTGTAATTGTCAGGGAGCGATTGGCGCTCTCGCTAGAGATTTCTCATCATGGCTAAATATCTGATTTCGTTTCCGAGTGCTGCGATGGTCGTGCCTGATGGCGAGTGGGATGAGGTGGTGCGCACCTCGCACGCTGTGATCGAGGAGGCCAAGGCGGCTGGCGTGTATGTCTTTGGTGGCGGCATCAATGAAGGTGTGGCGCCCGTTCTGGTATCGGCGGATGGCTTGGTGGAAGAGGGCGGCTATCCCTGGGCGCCATCGCTCGATGGCGGCTTCACCGTGCTTGAATTGCCGACGCGCGAAGATGCCGTCGAGTGGGCGGCACGAATTGCCAAGGCCTGCCGCTGCGCGCAGGAATTGCGCGTTTTCCAGTTTGATCCGGCGTCTTGATCGCCTGACCTTGGGCTTTTTGCTTTTCAGCTCGGGCACCTGTACAGTATGATTTTTGCTACCTATCTAACAAGGGATTGCGCATGAGTCAGAAGAACATTGAAGTCACCATCCTGGAATCCCTGAACCATCTTCTGTCCAACCATCCCAGCCTGCTGCCTGCCGTGTACGACATCGTGCACACGCAACTGGGCCTGCCGAAGGACCGGCTGCCCTGGCTGACGGGACAGAACCGCATCCCGCTGGTCGATATCAATCAGTTCGGCTATGACCAGCAACTGGGCGTCGAGCACGACATCCGCAGCAAGTACAACTTTGAAGGCGACCTGGCGCGCATCTACGCCGAGAACAAGGGCTATCTGGTGCACAAGTGGCACCACTACATTCCGCTGTACGAGCGCTATTTCGGCGCCTATCGCGGCAAGCCGCTGCGCTTCCTGGAAATCGGCGTCAGCAAGGGCGGCAGCCTGCAGATGTGGCGCCAGTATTTTGGCGAGCAGGCGATCATTTACGGTATCGACATCAATCCGGAATGCGCGCAGCTGAACGGCATCGCCGGCCAGGTGCGCATCGGCTCGCAGGCGGATGCGGATTTCCTGGCTTCGGTGGTGGAGGAGATGGGCGGCGTCGATATCGTGCTGGACGATGGCAGCCACCAGATGGAGCATATTCCCGCCACGCTGAAGGCGCTGTTCCCGAAAGTCAGCGAAGGTGGCCTGTACATGATTGAAGACCTGCATACGGCCTACTGGGAGACGTTCGGCGGCGGTTATCGTTCACCACAGAACTTCTTCAGCACCATCGTGCAGGACCTGATGGATGACCTGCATCACTGGTATCACATCGACGGGCAGAAGGTGCCTGAAGTGAGCAACTTCTGCCCCGGCATCCACATCCATGATTCGGTGGTGGTGCTGGAGAAGCAGCGCGTACAGAAACCTTCGCGCTCGCTGATCGTCTGACCGAAACTACTTGCCACCGTACGGCGAGATGGTCTTGATGTTGCCTTGCTCGTCGTAGAACAACTCGGTCACCTTGACCGAACGCAGGTGGGTGATGCCTTTTGACAGGCTGCTGTCGTGGTAGTACAGGAACCAGCGGCCTTCAAATTCGACGATCGAGTGGTGCGTGGTCCAGCCAATCACCGGCGTCAGGATCTTGCCCTGGTAGGTGAACGGGCCGTATGGATTGTCGCTGGTGGCGTAGCACAGGAAGTGGGTGTCGCCGGTCGAGTACGAGAAGTAGTACTTGCCGTTGTACTTGTGCATCCACGGGCCTTCGAAATAGCGGCGGTCATGGTCGCCGGCCAGCAGCGGCTTGCCTTGCTCGTCCAGGATCTCCACCGCGCGCGGCGCTTCGGCCAGCGATTTCATGTCAGCCGACAGGCGCGCCACGCGGGCGGTCAGCGCCGGCTGTTCGTCGCTTGGCTCCTCGTTGCCTTCGGCATAGACGTTGTCGCGGTACTTCTGCAACTGGCCGCCCCAGATGCCGCCGAAGTAGATATAGAACTCACCCTGGTCTTCAAACACCGCCGGGTCGATCGAGTAACTGCCGTCGATCGGCGTGGCTTCCGGCGTGAACGGGCCGGCCGGATGGTCGCCCACCGCCACGCCGATCTGGAAGATGCCGTCCGCTTTCTTGGCCGGGAAGTACAGATAGTATTTGCCGTCCTTGCGGGCCGCGTCCGGCGCCCACATCTGGCGCTCGGCCCATGGCACGTCTTTCACATGCAGGGCGACGCCGTGGTCGGTGACCGGGCCGTCCGGCGTGTCTTGCGACAGCACGTGGTAATCCTCCATGCCGAAGTGGTCGCCGTTGTCGTTGAACGGAATGCCGGCTTCGATGTCGTGCGATGGGTAGACGTACAGCTTGCCATCGAAGACGTGGGCCGACGGATCGGCGGTGTAGATGTGCGTGACCAGCGGCTGCGAGATGGCGTGTTGCAGCGCCTGTTCTTCGGCTGGCGTCAGTTGTTCGGACATGATGTACCTTATCAGTTGGTGGCGGCGCGGCGGGCGAACAGGTCTTGTTCGATGGTGCGCTCGGTGGCCTTGTTAATTTTGTAGAAGTAGAGGATGGCCACGCCCAGCAGGAACGGGATCGAGGCGTAGATGCTGATCGATACGCGAATCCCTTCGGCCACCGTCTGCGATTGCTGCGCCAGCGTGCCATCGTAGCCGTAGCTGGACAGCAGTCCCGCCACCAGCGCGCCGCCGATGCTCAGGCCTGCCTTCAGGCCGAAGATCATCGCCGAGAACAGCAGCGCGGTGGCGCGGCGATTGTTTTTCCATTCCGAGTAGTCGGCCACGTCGGCGATCATCGCCCACAGCAGCGGGATGGTGATGCCGTAGAAGAAGCCGTGCAGGATCTGCGCGCCGAAGATCAGGCTGATCGAGGTCGGCGAGAAACCGTAGAACACCAGCATGAAGAGGGTGGAGGCGAACAAGGTCAGCGCATACACGTCGCGCTTGCCGAAGCGGTCGGCCAGCGATTTGGAGAAGCCGATGCCGATAATCATGCACAGGATGCCGGCGCCGTTGAACAGGCTGAAGGCGGAGGTCGCCGGATCTTCCGGCCACTGGAACTTGGTCAGGCCAATGCCGTTCAACGCCGCGTTCAGGTGGACGATGAAGCCGTTGAAGCCGATATCGTTGAGGAACTGCGCCAGCGCCGCCTGTTGCAGGTAGTCCTTGAAGTAGTAGATGTACAGGCCGCCCTTGAGCGCCAGCGTCACGAATACCAGAATGGTCAGCAACAGCATCACCACCCAAGGCTTGTTGCCGAACAGGTCGACGATGTCCTGGCGCACGCTGGAGCGCTGCGCTGCGGTCGGCACGATACGCTCGCGCGTGGTGAAGAAGGTAATCAGGAAGCAGATGGTGCCGGCCACCGCGAAAATAATCATGGTGTTCTGGAAGCCAAGCACCTTGTCACCGCCGCCGAGGATCAGCACCAGCGGCAGCAGCAGCACCTGGATAATTAGCTGGGCGATCATCACCGCGACGAAGCGGTAGGCCGACAGGCTGTTACGCTCCTGCATGCTGCCGGTCAGCACGCCGCTCAGCGCGGAGTAGGGCAGGTTGTTGGCCGAGTAGACCAGCATCAGCATCAAATAGGTTAGCGTGGCGTAAATGATCTTGCCGCGCTCGCCCAGGTCCGGCGTGCTGAAGGCGAGGATGGCGATCAGGCCGAACGGCACGGCGGTCCACAGCAGCCATGGACGGAACTTGCCCCAGCGGGTGTTGGTGCGGTCGGCCAGCAGGCCCATCAGTGGATTGAAGCAGGCGCCTGCCAGGCCGCCGATGAAGATGATGGAGGCGGCGGCGTTGGCCGGAATCTTATAGACGTCCGTGTAGAAAAACGCGATGAAGGTGAGCAGGGTCTGGAAGATCAGGTTGGCGGCCAGGTCGCCCAGGCTGTAGCCGATCTTTTCCGTGACCGAGAGTTTGCCCGCTGGGCGAGAGGTGACGTTGGTCATGATGTCCAATATTGTTGTGTCTGGCCGGGTCTCCACGGCGTTTACATGGTATTACCATGCTGCGTTGCGTCAAATGAATAGCGCAACCATTTCATTGTCACTTTTCTGCCAATTCACGTCAAGCGGATTAATTTCCTGCCGCCAGCAGGTTTTGCGCGCTTGGTGGATAATCGGCAGATCGTTCATTCTGAAAGTATCAGCATCATGGCAGACCTGACCGCATTTCCTATTACCGGCAAATGGCCGGCACAGCATCCTGAGCGCATCCAGCTGTACTCGCTGCCGACGCCGAACGGCGTGAAGGTGTCGATTGCTCTGGAGGAAACTGGCCTGGCGTATGAGCCGCACCTGGTCAGCTTTGAAACCAATGACCAGATGTCGCCGGAATTCCTGTCGCTGAACCCGAATAACAAGATTCCAGCCATCCTTGACCCGAATGGTCCGGATGGCAAGCCGTTGCAGCTGTTCGAGTCGGGCGCGATTCTGCTGTATATCGCCGACAAGACCGGCCAGCTGATTCCGAAGGAAGCCGCCGGCCGCTACGAAACCATCCAGTGGCTGATGTTCCAGATGGGCGGTGTTGGTCCTATGTTTGGCCAGTTGGGCTTCTTCCACAAGTTTGCCGGCAAGGAGTACGAGGACAAGCGCCCGCGCGACCGTTATGTGAATGAGTCGAAGCGTCTGCTGGGCGTGCTGGAGCAGCGCCTGGAGGGCCGTCAATGGATCATGGGTGATACTTATACGATCGCCGATATCGCCATCTGGCCGTGGGTGCGCAACCTGGTCGGCTTCTATGGGGCTGGCGATCTGGTGGAGTTCAGCAAGTTCACCAATGTGCAGCGCGTGCTGGAGGCGTTTGTTGCGCGTCCGGCCGTGGCCAGGGGCCTGGACATTCCAAAGCGCGGTTGATGTTCTAATAGGCCGGCGCGCGGCAGGCTGCGTCTGCCTCCCATCTTCCTGAGCAGATGCGCGAGCGGCATAGCATGCCCTCGATCAGCCCGAGCTGCTTGCAGCGGGCCAGCAGTTGCGCGGTGGTGTCGCCATTGTGGCGCTCGACGATGTCACGGCTACGTTCCGGCGCCACAATGGCCGGCTGGCCGGCGTGGGCGACCATGGCGGCGAGCAGGGTGACATCGGTGTCGTTGCCTGGCTGAGCCTGCGGCGCGCTGGCGGCCGCGCGTGCTGGCTTGTATGGCGCCGCACGCGCTGGCGACTGCGGCTGCTTCGCGGCGGCGTTGGCGATTGCAGCGGTGACGGCGGTTGGCGTTGGCACCGATGCCGATGCCGGTGCCGATGCCATCCCCGCCGCCACCGACGCCGATGTCCCCGCCGCCATCGACGCCGACGTCCCCGCCCCCATCGACGCCGATGTCTCCGCCGCCATTGACGCGGACGTCCCTGCCGCCATCGACGCCGACGTCATCCCGGTCGCCACCGACGTCGTTTGTGCCGCCACTTCCGTTGTCGCTATTTTGCCCGCCGACGCGGCTGGCCAAGCGCCACCATCTGGCATGGCGCGTCCATGCATCGCTGTTCTGGCATCCGCAGCTTCATTGACGATGGTGGCCGCTTGATCGGCTGAAGTCTCGCTGCGGGCATGACGGGCTGCTTTTGCCGGTGCTGCTGTGCTGCGCATCGTCTCCCTGTACCGGAAGCTCTCCGGTGTAATGCGCTGATCGTGTATCAGCCACGCCACGCTGCACATCAACAATAGCAGCACGCACAAACCTATCGTCCAACCATCGACGGACCAGGCAGCAGCGCGCACGGTGACAGCGGGCGTTCGCGCGCCATGCTCCAGCTGCGCCAGTATGCGCTTGTCCTGCGCCGCGCGCGGCTTGGCGCCCATCAGATCCGGTTTCGACGTCTCCACAATATCTCCCTCGCATTTGATCTGGCCGGCATCGCCGTGCTGCGAACGGCCTACGATGAAGTGTCCTGTGTGTGGCGTCGGCCCGTTTTGATGGAGCGCACCATGTTTCTCTTTTCTATGCTGCTGTTCTTTGCGCTGACATGTTTCTGCGCCTGGCTGTTGCTGTTTCCGGGAGGGCGTGAAGTAGTAATGCAATCACTCGGCGCGGCCGGGCGAGGCATGGGCCGACATCTGCGCGGCGGCGCGCGGCAAGGAATGCAGCACGCGGGCGTGCTGGGGCATCATGCCGGGAGCACGTTGCAATCGCTCAAACATCGCTGGCCGCTGTTACTGGCGGCCTCCGTGCTGCTAACCGTACCGCCATTGCTGGCCTGGGTCCTGAGCGGCCGCAGCATGCTGTCCGGCTATGACAGCGACACACACGCCATCAACAGCCAGATAGCGGGCCTGCTGCAAGGCGAGCAACTGACTGCTCCCGCGCCACCGCCACCGCTGGCATTCACCACCGCCGAAGTCACGCTGGTGCGCCCCATGCTGGACAGCGCCAACCGCAATTGGCAACTGCTTGATCCGGCCTTCGCGCAGCGCCTGCTGCTGGTGTTCAGGATAATGAAAGAGCGCCACGGCTACGACATGGCCATGCTGGAGGGCTATCGCAGTCCTGAACGTCAGAATGTGCTGGCCGCAGCCGGCTCCAGCGTCAGCAACGCCAAAGCCTTCCAGAGCTATCACCAATTCGGCCTGGCGGCCGACTGCGCCTTTCTGCGCGACGGCAAGCTGGTGATTTCCGAAAGAGATCCATGGGCCATGCGGGGCTACCAGTTCTACGGCGCGGCCGCCGAAGCGGCTGGCCTCACCTGGGGCGGCCGCTGGAACATGATGGACTTCGGCCACACCGAACTGCGCGTGCCAGGAACCGTAAAGAAGTAAGCGCCATTGTTCTTCCGCAAGAAATGCCTGCCTTGTTGGTGGCAACATTGATCGGTCCGCCCGTTGCCTGGGCGCCGCCGTCTTCGCCGGACATCACCATGCGCAGAATCTGGAGCTTCCTGACCGATAGCCGCAACCTGACCATCATCGGCCTGGTTGCGATGGCCGCCTTGTTCTACCTTGGCGCGCAGGTATTGGAGCTGGCCTTGCTATGGGCGCTGATCGCCAGCGCTGCCATGCTGGCGCTGGTAGGCGTGGTGTGGTGCGGGCGCCGCTGGCATGCCCGGCGTGCATCGGACAGGCTGGGTCAGGCCATCGGCCAATCCGCCGATTCGTCGGCTGCCGAAGTCAAGGCCATCCGCAGCAGCCTATTGAAAGCGATAGAAACTATCAAGGGATCGAAGCTGGGCATGGTCTCCGGAAAACGGGCGCTGTACGAGTTGCCGTGGCTTGTCGTGATCGGTAATCCGGCCGCCGGAAAAAGCACAGCGATTAGTAACTCTGGCTTGCAGTTTCCCTTCGCCGACGGCAAGGTGCTGCAAGGCGTGGGCGGCACGCGCAACTGCGACTGGTTTTTCACCACAGAGGGCATCCTGCTCGACACCGCCGGCCGTTATTCGGTACAGGATGAGCACCGCGCCGAGTGGCACGGCTTTCTCGATTTGCTGAAGAAGCACCGCCGTCGTGCGCCGGTCAACGGCATTATTGTCGCCGTCAGCATTGCGGAACTGCGTGGTGACGATACGGAGGCGGGCATCAAGCTGGCGCGCAGCCTGCGCAAGCGCGTGCAGGATCTGATCGAACTGCTCGAAGTGTTTGCGCCGGTGTACGTGGTGTTCACCAAGGCTGACCTGATCGCAGGTTTTGGCGAATTCTTCGCCCAGGCTGAACGCATGGAGCGCGAACGTGTGTGGGGCGCGACCATGCCATATCAGCGCAAGTCCAGCAGCCAGCAGGTACTCGCCTTTTTCGATCACGCTTTCGATGAACTGTGCGATGGCTTGAAAGCCATGAGCATCGCCAACATGGGGCAGCAGCGACGCCAGCGCATGGAGCCCGGCGTATTCACGTTTCCGCTGGAGTTCTCGACGATACGTGCACCAATCAGGTCCTTCCTTCTCACGCTATTCGAGGAAAATCCATTCCAGTTCAAGCCTCTGTTCCGTGGCTTCTACTTTACCAGCGCTTTGCAGGACGGGATGCCGCAGAGCGAGCAATCGCAGCGCGTGGCCAAGCGCTTCGCGTTGACCGCGCCGGATGCGGCGGTCAGCGAGGCGGGGCATTCCGGATTCTTTCTGCTGCATTTATTCCGCAAAGTGATCTTCGCCGACAAGGATCTGGTGTCGCAGTACGCCAGCAAGAACAAGGTGAGGATGAAGTATGCAGCTTTCCTCGCTGCGTTACTGCTGCTGGGCGCATCGCTGGGCGGCTGGAGTTGGTCGTACATGGGCAACCGCCAACTGGTCGCCAATGTGCAGGCGGATCTCGATAAAGTCATCAAGCTGCAATCCAGGCGCCTGGATCTGCAATCGCGGCTGGAGGCGCTGGAGATTATCCAGGACCGCGTAACGCAACTGGAAAAGTACCGCGACGCACGTCCATGGTCGCTGCGCATGGGGCTTTACCAGGGCGAGACGCTGGAGCGCAAGCTGCGCGACGAATACTTTGCCGGCGTCAGGAGCGTGATGCTGACGCCGGTGGTGGAAAAATTGGAAGCCGTGCTGTCAGAGACGAATGCACCAGCCAACGTTGATGATGCTTACAACGCGCTGAAGAGTTATCTGATGCTGGCTGATAAATCCCACGCCGAAGCAAGCCATCTGAACGATCAGCTGCCGCGTCACTGGCGCGCGTGGCTGGAGCAGCATCGGGGCACGATGCCGCGCGAACAAATGATACAGAGCGCTGAGCGGTTGATGACCTTCTATCTGTCGCAGATACCCGATCCGGCCTGGCCACGCATCGCACTGCGGCTGGCGCTGGTGGACCAGGCGCGCGAAAACCTGCGCCGGGTAGTGCGCGGCATGCCGGCGCGTGATCGCGTGTATGCCGACATCCGCGCCCGTGCCAATACACGTTTCGCCGCGATGACGGTGGCGCGCATGGTTGGTGAGCAGGATCGGGGGCTGGTCACCGGCAGCCACGCGGTGCCAGGCGCCTTCACCCGTGAGGCCTGGGAGAGCTTTGTACAGGATGCCTTCCGCAACGCGGCCAACCGTGAACTGCAAAGCACGGACTGGGTGCTGAAGACCGCCGCCCGCGACGACCTGACGCTGGAGGGGAGCCCGGAACAGATCCAGAAAGGACTGGCTGAGCTCTACAGGGCAGAGTATGCACGCGAATGGCAAAAGCTGGTGCAAGGCGTGAGCATCGCCAATATGAATGGCTTTGATGCCGCCGTAACAGCGATGAACCGGCTGGGCGATCCCCAGTCTTCACCTTTATCCAGGCTGCTGACGATGGTGCATCAGCAAACTTCATGGGACAACCCGAACGGGATGAACGAACAAGTGAAGGAGGCGCAGACAGGCTTCATCAACTGGATCAAATACAGTTTGCTGCGCCGTGCGCCGGCGCAGGTCAGCATCAATCTGCCGGACAGGCCGATGGGCGCAGTAGGGCGAGAGTTTGCCGGCATCGAAAAACTGGTGGCGGCCAGGGACAAGGATGCTACGCTGATGCGCGCTTACATGGACGTCCTGTCCAAGCTGCGCGGCCGGCTGAACCAGGTAAAGAACCAGGGCGACCCCGGACCGGGCGCGCGCCAGTTGATGTTACAGACGCTTGAAGGCAGCGGTTCAGAACTGGCGGACGCGCTGCGTTATGTCGATGAGCAGATGCTGGTCGGGATGAGCGACGCACAGAAGCAGGCCATCCGTCCACTGCTTGTGCGGCCACTGATGCAGACTTTTTCGGTGCTGGTCGGGCCGGCGGAAGCGGAGATCAACAAGACCTGGCTGGCGCAGGTCTACGAGCCATTCCAGCAGACGCTGGTCAACAAGTACCCGTTCTCACCAACCGCACGCATCGAAGCAAGCAGCGAGGAGATCGCACAGTTCTTTGGTCCGGATGGACTGGTGGCGAAGTTTGCCAACGCCACGCTAGGACAACTGGTGCTGCGTCGCGGCGATGTGCTGGCGCCGCGTACCTGGGCCGACATGGGTATCACGCTGCCGCCACAAATCATCCAGCGTTTTCCAGGCTGGATTGCACCGATAGGAGCGGGCGGCGTGGCGTCCGCCGCGCAGACCGTGTTCCAGATTCAGCCGATGCCTGCGCCCGGAACCCTGGAGTACACGGTGGAGATAGATGGCCAGCAGCTGCGTTACCGGAATACTGCGGCACAGTGGGCGCATATGGTGCACCCAAGTCCGCAAGGCGTGGCCGGAGCGCGTATCACTGCGGTGGCGCTGGATGGGCGCAGCGTCGATGTGCTCAACGAGCCGGGAGAGCTGGGGCTGAAACGCATGATCGATGCGGCGGCCAAGCAGAAACGCGACGGTGGCGTGTTTGAACTGCGCTGGACCGGTGGCGGCGTTACGGTGGCGATGGGGTTGAAGATTATCAGCAGCCCGGACGCCACGGCAAGCCAGCCGCCGGACCAGGGCTTTCGCGGCATGCGGCTGCCAGACACGGTCGTCGGCACACCGCCACCAGCATTGGCAGGGGCCGTGCAATGAGTCGCGGACCTCAGGCGGCACGCATCGGCTATTTCGGCAAACTGCCATCCCGCGCCGATTTCATCAAGGCTGCGCATAATGTGGCCCTGGCTAGCCTGCTGGACGACTGGCTGGCCGACGTGATGAACCTGCTGAGTACCGATCCGCGCTGGAAGCTCAACTACGACGCCATGCAACCGCTGAATTTCGCTTTCATCGGCACGCGCAGCCGGCGCGCCATCGCTGGCTATCTGGCAGCCAGTAGCGACAGTTCGCAGCGCCGTTACCCGTTTCTGGCCATGAGTAGCATTGAAGTCGATGTGCCCAGTGGCTTTATCGCCAGCAGCCCGCTGGTGTTCGCGCCGTTGTGGGATGAACTCAAGCAGCTGGGCGCTGACGTACTGTCCGTCGCCGATCCTGAGGCCGCATTACAAACCTTGTCCGCCACCCATATCCACATCGATCCCGCCGATGCGCAGCATGGGCAAGTCTTCCTCGACTTCCTTGAGCGGCACAGCATCGGCGCACTGGAAGCCATGCTGTCCAGCGCCTCCGTACGCCAGACCATCCTGGCGATAGGCTTGCTGTTACAGCCAGTGCGCCGCAGCGGCGCGGGACGGCTGGACAAAAGCCTGGTGCTACCGTTGCCGCAGCCGGGGCGGCAACGCTACCTGGTCGCTGCCTTCTGGCTGGACCTGATCGCGCCTTTCCTGCTGCATGCGGACTTTGAACTAAGCCTGTTTCTTGCCGACCTGGCTGGCCAGCCATCGCTGGTTATCGGCTTTGGCGGCGCTGCACCGGAAACGCTGGCCGCCATCATTGATCCCCACAGCGCCGCCGAGCATCAGATCCGCTTTGACTATGCCGGCTGGGTTGACGAATTGATCGCCAGCGACCCGGTCGTGCAAAAATTCTCAGCTTACCTTGAGCAGGGAGAGCTTTCGCTGCGCTCCGCTCAGGCGCTGTTCCATGAAACCTTTGGGTGAAAGGAGATCCGCCATGCACTTGAAGATCACAACCATCGTGCTGTTGCTGATGTGCGGGGGCAGCACAGCGCAGACGCCGGGCCAGATCGTGGTAGCCGGCGCGGTGCCTGACGAAGCCAGCAAGGCCGCCTTGCTGGCCAATGTGCGTGCGCTGTACGGCGCGGAACGCGTCGTCGACCAGATGACAATCGCCCAGGTGTCACTGCCGCCCAACTGGAACAGCTACGTGCAAAAGCTGGTAGCACCCAATCTCAAGTTAATCAGCAAGGGCGAACTGAAAATCGACGGTACCACCGTCACCGTGCGCGGCGAGGTGGCGAACGAAGCGCAGCGGCAGCAGATTGCCAGCGACATCGCCACCAGCCTGAATCCCACCTACACAGTCAACAACGGCTTGCGGGTCAGTGCTGCGGAACAGAACCTGCTGGACGATACGCTGGCCAGGCGCATCATCGAATTCGATAGCGGCAAGGCGACGTTGACGCAAGCCGGCCAAGCCATCCTCGACGAGATGGCAGTTGCGCTACACAAGGTCAGGGACAAGAAGGTTGAAGTGATCGGGCACACCGATAATGTCGGACCTCGCGACGGCAACCTGGCACTCAGCCAGGCACGTGCTGAAGCGGTGCGCGGTTATTTGTCAGGAAAAGGAATCAGCCAGCAAATGGTGCTGGTGTCTGGCCAGGGACCAGATCGCCCCGTGGCAGATAATGGCACGGCAGAAGGCAGGGCGCGGAACCGGCGTATTGAAT
>Ga0308157_10005800_pt1 | contig 15172 bp, 14 predicted proteins | sample PhyBR1_FD_201035 | JGI IMG/M metagenome (GOLD analysis project Ga0308157, IMG submission 201035) | Phyllosphere microbial communities from UC Gill Tract Community Farm, Albany, California, United States - DLSLB.R1 | ecosystem: Host-associated > Plants > Phyllosphere > Unclassified | place: USA...
CGGACTGGTCTCGATACTGGATACGATCAAACGGCTTAGCCGCATAGCTTGAACCGCCGTGTACGGAACCGTACGCACGGTGGTGTGAGAGGACGGCGGGTGTGAGCCCGCCTCCTACTCGATTGTGTTTCTCGAAGGTTTCGCGGTCTCTGTAGGAGCGGCCTTGTGTCGCGATGGGCTGCGTAGCAGCCCCATAGGCTATTTACAAATTGACTAGTTGACAAACTGACAGATTAAAACAGGAGCCTTACCTTATACGCAAAGAGGCTGTTCAGGGCCTTGAGGAGAGCCCATGACAACCGCTACTCGAGAAGCGATTCACCCTGCATTCGCTCGCCTTGAAGCTGCCAAAGCTGCATTGCGGCAGCGCTTCGAAGAGCACCTGGCACGTGCATCGGAGGCGGTAGTGCTGAACGCGGTGGCTCTCGGCGACGAGAAGGCTTTTGCTGCGTTGGCCAAGGTCGATGTCGAAGCGAAGCGCAGTGTTGCAACGCGTAACCAGGAGGCCATCGCCAGGATGAAAGCACGCGCATTCGAGCGTGTCGCCAGCCGTTGCGAGTTACTGGATGCTAAAGCAGTCTGTGAAATACTGGGAATTACCAAGCAAGCGCTGAGCCAGAAGACAAAGGCAGGGAAGCTGCTCGCTTACACCAATACCGGCAATCGCAGAAAATTCTATCCGTCGTTCCAGTTTGCCGAAAACAAGCCGAGGGCAGTTGTCGAGGTACTGATCAGGTCGCTCAATGTGGACCCTGCTGATACCGAAGCCATGAATTTTCTGGTTCAGCACCTGGTCGGCAAGATGGACTACTCCGAATCTGGAGAGCCGAGCAACGAAGTACCACGTTTCGAATTGCTGGATGACAAAGCGGCCTTGGAAGTCATCAGCCGTGACCACCTAAATGCCTTTATTACAGGGCAGTGAAACTTGGTCTTCCGAGCAGTCTGGAACTGTGGGTCTACTCCAGCGCCACACCCAAGCTATCAAGAAACTCTATACCGTTTCTCCATGTGCCAGCACGGCTGCCATCACAGGTTGATGGCTTATCGCTTTGACCTGTTTTGAGCGGCCTTCGAACAGAACGACATTGCACCCTTGCATCGAGCCGGTAACGATTCCAAATCCCGCGCCAGTATCTCCAGCAAAAAGTCATACCGCCCCGAAATGTTGTGGCAGGCGACGATCTCGGGAATTTCCATCAGCCGCTGCTAGAATGCCAGCGCCATGTCCTTGGTATGCGAATCCATCATGATGCTGACGAACGCGGTCACGTCAAACCCCAGCGACTTGGGCGAGAGGTTGGCCTGGTAGCCGGTGATGTGTGTGCCCGCCTCCTGCTCGATCGTTTCTCGCAGGCTCCACCGTATCTGCAGGAGATGCTGGAGAGCTTCCAACCGAGGGCAGCGGGCCGACAACTTGGGTTGTGTACGAGAAGAAAGATCGCAGACAAGGTTTGTTGGTACGCATGGGGAGGTCTATTTGCTTCGAAAAATCAGAATTTTTGGCTTTCTTGTAGGACATTTCCCAAAGATGCTGCTGCCGCCTATTTCCCGTTGTAAGTGCCCTGTTGGGGTACTAGTCTAGGTCTGTCGCTGCATATCAGCGACTCGGCTTTGCCAAGTTACCATTACTCTTTTGGCGTACTTGGAAACACTTAGACAAGGAGCAAGTCATGAACCAGAAGACCCAGCAGGGTGCGACCGTCCCCAACCATCAAGAAAGCGGAAAAGTACTCTTCAGCAAGGAAGAGTTGCAGGTCTTGAGCGATACCATCAAGAAGTCCAAGACCCGTGTATCCGAAACCAAGGCGGCAAGCTGCGCGTACCACCGTTGAGCTGACCCCGAAAAGGCAAGAAAGTCCTTTCTTGCTTTTTCACCTTTTGGATAGCGAGTATTCAGTTGTCTTCCACGGAGGTGGACATGAGGGCGATCTTTATCGGCCATCAAACGTGGCTTGTGGAACATGGAAGCACCAGGATCCTGATTGATCCGCTGTTATGTGAAGACTTCGGTCTGGTCGATGAGCATCGGATTGAGATCTATCCGCCGCGTACGGTCAATGCCGCCGCATTATCCGATGTAGATTTGATTTTCCTCAGTCACGAACATTCCGATCATTTCGATATCCAGTCGCTGAACCTGTTGCCACGTTCCGCTCGGTTCGTAGTGGGGGCGACCATTGTCGAACCGGTCAAGCAATGTATCCGCGACCTCGGATTCACCCTTACGCAAGTCACCGACACCGAGCCGATGCGCGTCGGCGACTTGAACCTGCGCTTCTACCCCGCGGATCCGAAGACCGCCTTCTGGGAAAGCCGAGTCACTCAGGTGCATATCGAGGAGGCTGAGCAGCCGAGCAGTGGGATCTTCATTGCCGTGGATGCTCTGGTGTCCGAAGTGTTCAAGACCGATATCGTCGAAGGACGACTGGCACCTCCCAAGCTGGTGATCGTTTCGAACAACTCCAGGGTATCGCCTCCGGGAGCCTTTCAGTCCCTGGAAAACTGGGGCAAGAACGCGAGTGACAGCAACCGTAAGGTTGGTCCGCTGGGGATCGGTGTGCTGAGTGCGGTGCTAACTAGCTATATGGACGATTTTCCGGTGCAACCCGAGAACATAGCCCTTTGCGGCGGCGGGTTCATCAAGCGCCTAGGTGGGTTCGCCGCTTTCCCGTTTTCCGACCAGCCGGCATTGAGCCAGTTGGCCAATCGGCTCAGTCTGGACACCAATATTGTCGGCCTGTTGCCAGGCGAAGCCTTTGCCCTGGCCCCTGATCCCAGTCTGCAGGCGGTTATCGACTGGGTCCAGGTGGACAAGGTGCAGCACAACCTGCTGATTGGGGAACTTGACCAGTTCATCGAGGCGCGCAAGACCGTCGAGGTGGTCGCTTCGGTGCGCCCCGACGTGCAGGACGCAGAAGCATATGAAGAGCTGTTGCGCCGCGCGGAAGCCGAGCTGCAGCGCCTGGCGAAAAGCCTGATGTTGTTTATCACCGGGCGCAAGGTGTTGGCGATGTCTCACTACAAAGGGCGCAAGCTCGGGCCGAAAAGAGTTGTTTTCAGTTTTGTCTCGCATGCCCTTGGGCGTCAGGACAGCTATGCGCTGAACCTGATCAGCGGCCAGTTCGAGCCTGAGACGCACAACCAGCTCGAATCGCTGGTGGCGCAGTATCCCTTTGGCGTGTGCCTACCTCTTGTGGACTTCATCGGTATGGTCGAGGGAGACCTGCAGATCTGGGACATCGTGGGCGTTTCGGTCCAGTCCTGGTTCGAGGACGGCATCTTCGACGGCCTGATCCCGTTCTTCTACAGCTACTACGGCGAGAACGGCAGCCCTAAGCTATTGGCGAAAATCATCGGGCGCAGTATGCGGAACCTGAAGGTGTGCCCATGAAGCTGACTATGATCGGTCACGAAAGCTGGTCGCTGCAGGCAGGCAATAGCCATGTATTGATTGACCCGGTGCTGGGGCGTGGCTTCGGTTCCGATGTCGACCGGCAGTTCGAGATAGTCCCTGCGCGCAATGTCGATCTACAGCGCATGCCGACGGTGGATGGGATCGTCTTGACCACCGAGCACCTGCAGCACTTTCACCCGGCCTCTTTGCACCGCCTATCGTCGGACTATGGGCATTTGCTCAAGCGCAAGATGGTCTATGTCCCGGAACTGTTTCCCGGCGCGGCCGAGGCGATTGTCCGTGCTTGTGGTTACGAGGTGCGGCGGGTCGATACTCAGGCCGGGTTCGTCGTTGGCGCGCTGAGCCTGCGCTTCTACATGCCCAGCACCGAGGTACTGTTCTGGGACAGCCGGGTTGCATCGCTGCATGTCGAGCATCAGGGCCGCGAGGCAGTGTTCATCCAGTCCGATACCCGCATCGCCGACGCCTACTTTGCTGATGTCAATAGTGGAGCCGTTGTCTGGCCCCAGGTCATGGTGATGACCAATAATTTCCAGAGCAGCGGGGCTCAAGGGCCGATTGGCCTGGACAACCTGTTACCGGTGCCCGACCAGCGCTACGCGCGGGTGTCTGGCTTGCGCCTGCTGGACGAAATTGTAAACAAGCCGATGCGTCGACTGAATCAGGTGCCGACTCTGATCCTCGCGGGCAATGGCTATCGCGACCCCTTGGGCAAGGTGCATCATCCCTGGTCGAACCTCGAACTGGCGCAGATCTGCAGCGAACTATCGCTATTGCGGACGGTGCACGCCCTCGCCCCGGGCGAAAGCTTTGACGTGGCACCAGCACAGCCTGGCGAACCAGCGGACTGGATCTGCGCATCCGAGGAACAGGCGGGGGGATGTCCGGCGAAAGAGCGACGCAGGACGCTCTCGCTCGACACACAGCGGATCAAGGCCCATCTCGATGAAATGGCCAGGACCTGGCTGATTACCCGCTACGGCCAGGTGCTGATGACCCAGTGCAACTACCTGGGGCGCCCTGTTGGTCCGGGCCGGGTGGTGCTGCAATTGACCCGAGACGACGGCATCGACCAACAATGGCTGTTGGACGTATCCAGAGTCGAGTTCGTCGAAGTGCCGGCGGAAGGTGCGGAGGCGATAAAGCGTTATCCCTTCGGCATCCGTGTCGACCATGACGATTTTTGCCAGTTGCTTCTCGGCGAGTTGCAGATATGGGAGCTGCTTAACCTGTCGGCATCACAGTGGTATGTCTGCGATCGCTATGACAGCCCGCTGGCGTTCTGGCTCGAATATTACAACGAGCAAGTGGACTATGAACGCGCCTTGCGCAGTTATGAAATATCCCTGGCGATTGCTCCATGAGCGGGCAAAGAGCCTTTGAACACGTGTATCTGGAGCGCCTCGGCGCCGCTCAGGTACAGCGTCGGCGGCAGGCGCTCGCCGAGCTGTTGGCCGAGCGTTATCAGGTTCTGCGGGTACTCAGCCAGTCGGTGAAGTCCCTGGTCTGCTCCGGCCTGTGCATCGCCTCGGGCGAGCAAGTGGTGATCAAGCGTTATTTCGACGAGGCGGCCTATGCCGCCGAAGTCAGCGGCTATTTGCTGTTCCGCTCGGGGCCGATCGCAGGCATGCGCTATCAGGATGTGCGGCATCAGGTACTGGTGTTGGAATATCTCCAGGGTCGTTTGCCCGGTCCGGCCGACCTGCCTGAGGTAATTGCCGCCTACGCGGCGATGCATGCCACGGCCCTGGGGAATATCCAGCGGGTCATCGGGTACCGCAGTACCCCTGAATTTTTCGACCCCTGCCTGTCGTCCCGCTGCCGTTTCCCTCCGTTCGACCTGCAAGGCATCAGCATCGGCGACTGCAAGCCGGAGCATCTACTCGTTACCGTGGATGGTGTGCGCATCCTTGACCTAGAGACTCATTCCCTGCAGCGCAGCGTGTGGTTCGACATCTTGTCCTTGAGCCGTTTCCTGAGGGCAGGCCCGGCGTTTTCGTGGAATCTGGAGGAATGGGTGGCCCGTTACTGCGCATGCCGGGAAATTCCCGCCCACTATTACGATCTGCAGAAAATCCGAGACTGCCTGCAACGTGTAAAGGCCCTGGAACCTGGTCGGGTGTACTGCGAGGAGGCGCGGCCGTGAAGTGGATGTATTGTTTTACTCCGGCATTGCGCTACCGGACGACCGCTCGCTCCGAGGGACGAGCCCTCGCCAATGGTTTTTTCGGACTGGCCTTGAGCTTGGCGCCCTGGGCGGTCGGCGCTTATGTACTGGTGTCGTTGTTGCAATACAGCGTACCGCTGCTTTTTATCTACAAGCTGAGCACCCTGGTGGCGGTCCAAGGAGGTGCCAATGTCTTGCCCGCAGACACCGCGCTCCTGGCGTTCTTGGCCATCAGCGGGTTCTTGCTGGTGGTGAGCGAGCTCAACCTTGAACGCTACATATCCTTGAAGTTATGCCGCGAGTTCGAGCGCCTTCTGGCGCGCAAGATGCAGCCCCGGGTAGAGGTGTCGGTGCTTGAACGGTTGGTTTCGCGGGATTTCAGCGTCATTCTCGATGGCTTCGGTGCTAGCGTTAACCTGTTGGCTATTCCCGTTTTCCTGCTGTTTTCACTCCTGCTGACGTTGCTGGTCTACGGCGCGGCAGGGTTCTGGGCAGTTGCGGTAACCGGTGTGTTCCTGCCGCTTTCCTATCTGTTGTCCAGGCTCTCGGACCACAACTACCAGCGGATCATGGATATGGCGGCGCAGCGGATCGAACAGTGTTCGGCATGGTTGCGCAAAGGGCCGTGGCTCAAGCAGTTCGCTGACCAGACTGCCTTACAGGGCATCGAGCGGACACTGGCGGGCGAATGCTCCCTGCGCAACCTGGATACGTTGTTACGCGGGGCCGACAGCTACATCATCGGTTTCGGCCGCTTGATACCCTTTGTCATGGTGGGGCTGCTGGGCACCTCGGAATCGGCCATGGTCTGGGATGGGGCGATTTTCTGGATGAGCATTCCGTTGCTGGCAGCAGTGCTCGCGTTGCCACGCTCCTATGTGAGTTACAAGGCCGTCGTCCGCTCCCTGGAAGCGCTCAATGGCCTGTATCAGAATTCCTCCAGGCATCAAATATTGCGACCCACCGCCGCCAACCAAGCGCGCGGCGTGATCGAGTTCGATGCCACCTGGCCGATCTGGCCTGCGGCGCTGATCGAACTGATTCCTGGCCCGCTGGAGAGCCAGCGCGAGGACCTGCACGCGTTGCTGAGCGCTTTCCGGCTGGTACCCGAGCTGGGGCAAGATCCAAGGCAGGTCCTGCAACTGCCCATCGAGCTGGACGGGAGCAACCTCTCTGCCGGGCAGCGGCTTCGCTTGCAACTGCTGCGCGGGGTGTTTCTCGCCCATGCCCAGGACGGGACGCTGAGTATCGACCATGACTTCTCGGCGTTGGACGCCGCGGCCGCGCTGGCAGTGAAAGACGCCTTGGAGCGTCTATCCTGGGTCAGCTTCAGCCCCTCGGCTGCAAGAGCGATAGCGCAGCGCGAGGGCTTGGCGGAGGTCGGTGAGCGGACGGCTTCGACGGTGTCGGCCTGTGACCCGGCGCTGGATCGCTACAGTCTCGGCGATCTGTTCAAGTATTGTTGCTGGGGTGTGCTGATGTTGTTGGTCCCGGCGCTGATGATGACTTATGCGGCCAACCTGACGCTGCCAGAGGCAGGTTTCTCGCCCTGGCAGGTGCTGTTGTACGCCGTGCTTGGCGTAAGCGCAGGAAGCGCTGCTGGGCTGTTTATCGAGAGTCTGTTGCGCAGCCGCTTTTCCCGCTTGTTCACCGGTGGCCTGCGAGACATCAGGGTTACCGGCCTGGCCGATGCGCTGCAGGTGGTTTCTCGAGATGTCACCACGACATTCGAACGCATCGCCTGGTATGCCCACGACATTGCCTGGATCATCGCGCTGTTGCTGTGCAATGGGGTGGCCTTGTGGTTGGGGTTCGGCCTATTCGGCATCGCCGTGGCGCTGCTGTTCAGCGGCCTGTTGGCGGTGTTGTACCGGCTTTCGATTAGCGAGCTCTATCGGACCCGAGTGGAGAGCGTCAAGGGATTCGACTCCCTGCTGCGCTCGGCCCATGTGGCGTTTTCTGTTTCCCAGGCCAGTGCTGTGGGTTTCGAACGTCTGGGCGATTGGTTGGCGCTCACGCAGCGGGGTGCGATAGCCGAGGGGCTGAAGCATTTCTACACCACCCGCATGCGCAGTGTGATCACCCGCACCGTCATGGCGGCTAGTTGCACCCTGCTCAGCGACTTGGTGATTGTCCTGGTGGTCCTGATGGGCAGCCTCTACCGAACTATCGATTCGGCTTTTGTGCTCGCGGTCACGGCCTTGCTGCTGGTGCGTTCCGACCTGGCCAATGTATTTCTGGCCATCACGGGTTTCAAATCGCAGTCGGTATCGGTGGCGCGCCTGCAACATTTTGCCCGGCCCAAAAGCTCGGTCGCCGTGGCAATCAGCGGGCAGAGCCTGAGCATTGCGCCCTTTGTTGCTCAACGTGCCTATCGTGCCCTGAGCCTGGAACGGGGCCGGTTGTATTCGTTATCGGGGCTCTCCGGCTCCGGCAAGAGCGAGTACCTCAAGGGCGTGGCCGGTATCACCGACGTGGTCATTGAAGAAGCGGGCGCGGAGCAGGCCTTGATATCAACCCGCTATTACCTGGACAGCAATGTCCTGGCGCTGCTCGGCGGTAAACCCGACGCAAGCAACTGGCTGGATACCTGGCTGAGCGCGTTGCCGGAGGACCACCACCATTTGTTGTTACTGGATGAGCCGTTCAGCGCTTTGCGCACCGAGCAATTGGTCGAGCGTGTGCAAGCGTTACACCGGTACGCCGAGAGTAGCGGCAACACTCTGGTGCTGGTGGATCATCGTTGCCGACTGGAACATGACATTGAGCTCGGCGAGCTGGCAATCGGTGATTGCTCGATGCAAGGAAATACTCATGGATGAGCCGATTCTATATCTGGGCGACCGGGGGTTTCTCAAACGCTACGGGAGTGCCTATTCGGCGCAACAGGTCGAGGGGATCGCGCGCAGAGTCCTGGCCAGTACCGGCCTGGGCCTGGCCAGCGGCGACTGGCCTACGGCCAAGGCCGTCAGCAATGCCTTGGCTGGTGGCCAACGAGCGCGGCATATCTATCATTCACGGTTTCTGATGCGGGTGACCGAGCAGGCAACGGGCCAGGGCGTCAGTGTTCGTCAGGTCCAGGCCAACCCTGTCTACTACTACAGCGCTCCTGGCTACATCTTCGCCGCCGATGTGCAACAGATAGCCGAAGACCTCGATATCATCCGTTGCTGCCAGCCCGGCCTGGTAACACTGGGAGGCGACTGGCTGGACATTCTGCTCGCGCAACAGCAATACATCTTGCTCGACGCGATCCTGCAGCAGATGGAGGCGGTCATTCCGGCGGCCTCGCGGATTCTCCTGGGGTTCCACCCCAGCGCCAGCTTCCTGCAGGTGTTGAGAGAACGATCGTTTGCCGGCGCTGCGGTGCCGGTCAACCTGCTGAGCATGCAATGCGCGAGCTATGCCGGCTACTTGCGCCAGATCAAGGCCCGCTCCCGCCTGTACGCTGTGCATTGCCTGGCGGGCGGCGATATTCCCCTGGAGCCTGCGCTGGACTACGCCTTTCATCATCGGCAGGTCGACGCTTGTATCGTCGGCGCTACCCGTACGCGGCATATCGAGGCATTGATGGCTTGCGAGGCTGTCTTCAGGAGTTCGACGAGATGAACGTAATTCTCATGCGTCGCGCGCGGCAGTTCGACGAGGCGTTATTACAAAATCACCTGCAGACGCTGCAGCGCGCACATGGCGACCTGCTAGTGCTGTCCGGCCGATCGGCCTGCTATGCCCCAGTCCTGGCGCTGGCTGGCAGCCTGGAGATTCAGACCCTGGTCTTCGAGCACGAGTTATATGATCCGCAGCAGGTCCATGGGGCCTGCAAGATGGATTGGTTGTTCGATCCCTATGCTGGTCGCTATGGCAGCCAGAGCCTCAACACTCTCTATCATGCGTTTGCCATCGAACTGGAAGCGATTCTCCGCCGGCATAGCGAAAGAACCCTGGTGATCTATCTCGACCAGTTGCTTCTGGAAATCGTTTATGCCGTGCTTGCCAGTTTGCCCCTGCAGACGCTGCAGGGCTTTTCGCTGTACCTAGAAGAGTTGAGTATCTCGATCCTCGCCAGGGTTCCGTTCAAGGGCGGGTTCCAGACCCTGCTGCTGAAATCGAATGTAACGCCGGCGCAAGCATTCGTCGGTAGGCCCGAATTGAAACTGGTGAGGTGACGCCCCAGCCCTGTTGGCGGTATCTCCAAACCTACCCTGAGTGAAGAGAAAAGGAGTGCTCATGGACCCGCAACGCAAGGACTATCTGGCGGCAGAGGTGATTTACACCGGCGATTCGCTGCGCATTGGCGACGAGTTCGTCATGCACGAATGGGAGAGGCCACTGATCGGCAGGATGGTCGAGGACCTCAAGCTCACGCCTGATGACCGGCTACTGGAAATCGGCTTCGGCATGGGTATCTCGGCCAGCATGCTGCAGGAGTTCGGCCCGGCGTCCCATACCATTGTCGAGCCCCACCCACAGGTGCTGGTCCAGGCTGAGCGCTGGAAGGGCGCGCGTGCGAACATTCAGTTGCACCCCGGCTACTGGCAGCAGCTTGACACCCGAAGCCAGCGTTATTCGGCGATCTTCTTCGATCCGTTCGCTGATGACATGGAGGCGGTTGACGACGAGAACCTCAGGTTCCTCAAGTTCGCCGCGCAGTCGCTGCTCGGCGATAACGGGCGCCTAGCCCTATTCTGCATCCGGTCCTTGCTGCCTCCGGAATATCAGCGCGTGATGTTCGAACACTATCGCCGGGTGGAAATCAGCTCGGTGCAGGTTGTCCCCAGGGATACCGCCAACCCGACGGCGGACTTTGACGGACGAATGATTTCAGTCGTGTTGCACAAATAAGAAAAGCCTCGAGTCCACCACCCGGACCTGATCGCCGGACGTGCTTGGCTCGGCGTAAAAAAATTCATCAGTAACGATAACGGTGATAGCGATGAACAACCTTATAGCGCGTCTTAGCTTAGTTGGCTTCCTGTGTTTTTTTGGCAGCCATACATGGGCTCAAACTCAGACCCCGAAATCCCTGACCCCGGCTGCGACCTCCACCAGCAAGGCGATGACCATCGTTTTCGAACCACCCAAAGGCCAGGAAGAGGCGTTCCTGAATACCTTCGTCACCTCCCAGGCTGCATACATGCAAACTTATGCTGGCAAGTCGAAGGAGGAGGTCAAGGTGATCAACCTGATCCCCACCGAACTGGGCGAGCCGCTGATTCACCTGATGATCTACAGCGACCCTGCGACGTTCGAGCGGGCCAAGCAGATATTTGCTTCGCGCGAGGCCATGAGCGCCTACATCGACGGCCATGTGAAAGCCTACGGTGGTTACCACATTCCCAAGGAGTACTTGCGTCACACCAAGGTTTACATGAACAACGTACTCACTGAGTGATCGATGGGAGGACTCGGCTGCCACGGCCGACACAAGGCACAGAGGGAGTCCAGACTATGCGCGTGGTTATCGGATCGTTGTTGATCGGTCTGGTATTTTCGGCTCCCAGTCTGCAAGGCAGCAGTCGTGGCGAGCCGGTCATGTTGACCAACGGTTGTATCAATTGCCACGGTTTCGAGGGGCTACGCACGCCGGGGGCGATTCCTTCTCTGGCCGGCCAGTCCGAGGCCTATCTGTACAAGACCCTCGTAGCCTATCGTGACGGCACCCTCAAAGGCACCATCATGAACCGGGCGATGGAAGGGTACGACGACCAGACGCTCAGGCAGTTCGCCGAATATTACAGCCGCCTGCCGAAAGGTTCTCTGGGGGAGGTCGTGCCTCAATAACACGAACAAGGTGAGCGGCTTTACGCGCAACACTGTTCCAGTTGCCATGAAAAGCAGTCGGATACGCCGTATTTGAAAGGACAGAATGCGCTGTATATGCAAGGAGTGCTTAAGGATATGGCCACAGGCCAACGAACGATGCCTGAAGAAATGGCCAGTGCGATGTCTGTTCTCAATGACGAGGAGTTGCAGCAGCTTCTGGGCTACCTGCAAGGTTGCATACAGGAGGTTCTATGTCGATAAGCCCACAACGTAGACGGCTGCTCAAGTGGCTGGCCACCGGTATTGGCGCTTCCTCTATTCAGGCCCTGGCCAGACCGACGGTGCCCCTGGCGGCCCGCTCTTATGCCGTGGTGGTGATCGGCGGTGGTTTTGCCGGCGCGACTTTCGCTCGTACTCTCAGGCGCCTGGATTCCAATGTCGGCATCACTCTAGTCGAGCCCTGCCGGCAATATCACTGCTGCCCGCTGGGCGTCGAGTACTTGGTGGGCAAGCGGGATGAAGAAACACTGATCTTTGGTTACGAGCAATTACGCGCCGAGGGCATCGAGGTGATCCATCACAAGGCGCACTCGATCAATGCCAAACGCAAGCAGGTCAGGCTTGCCGACGGTTCGGTGCTCGGCTACGACCGGTGCGTAGTGGCAACGGGCATTGGGTACAAGTACGACAGCATCGCTGGTTACAGCGAGGCGGTGGCCAGCCGTGTGCCTCATGCCTGGGGCGGCGGCGAGCAACTGCGTCTGCTTCGGCAGCAACTGGAGGCCATGCCCAACGGTGGCAATGTGCTGATTTCGGTACCCGTGGACGATTACCGCTGCCCGCCCGGGCCGTATGAACGGGCCAGCCTGATTGCCGACTATCTCAAGACCCACAAGCCCGATTCGCGGGTGATCGTCTTGGACGCCAAGCCGCGGTTCGCCAAGCAGGCACAATTCGAGCAAGCCTGGAAGCGTTTCTATGGCTATGGTAGCGAGCAGGCCAACATCCAGTGGATCGGTGCCTTGCAGGGAGGGACCGTGCAAGGCCTCGATGAGGCTAGGGGGCAGTTGCTGACCGAGGGTGGGCCGGTCAGCGGCCAGGTGATCAACATAATCGCGCCCCAGCAGGCTGATGATTTTTCTCGGCACAACGGCCTGGCCGCCGAACATGGCTGGTGTCCGGTCAACACCCAGACCCTGGAGTCCCTGCTAGTACCGAATGTGCATGTGATCGGCGACGCGGCCTACGCCGAGAAACTGCCCAAGTCGGCCTTCGCCGCGACCTGCCAGGCCAGGGTCTGTGCCTTGGCCATCCATAGCCAGATCCACGGCCTGGCGCTGCTCAAACCGCAGTACATGAATGTCTGCTACAGCTTGTGTGGCGACAACTACGGTATTTCGGTGCTGCTGCACTACCAGCATGACGCTACCAACAATGTCATCGAGATCGAGAGCTTGCTGGTGACGCCCTTGGACGCCAACGACGAGGATTACCGTCGTGAAGCGCTGTTGGCCTACAGCATGTTCGAAACTCTGGTCAAAGAAGCATTTGGCTAAGCCGGCAAACGCCAGGAGGGCGGCATTCTATCGAGATTTTTAACGTAGGGGAAAATGCTGAGAAAGCCTTTCAGACGCCGAAAGAGGCTTTCTACCTCATTTAGGCGCTTGTAGATTTCCCGGTCATACCCCCCAGGGATCACCGGCCTATCAATCAGTAGGACCGTTCCCACCGCTCGGAAAGATCTGTCTCAGATGTGTTTTTCCGACACCGGTATCACCCGTCGTTCCTTCACCGCCTTGTACGAAAAACTCGAATAGATCTCCTTCACCCCCGGCAACCGCTGCAGCACTTCCCGCGTGAATTCCCCAAACGATTCCAAATCCCGCGCCAGTATCTCCAGCAAAAAGTCATACCGCCCCGAAATGTTGTGGCAGGCGACGATCTCGGGAATTTCCATCAGCCGCTGCTCGAATGCCAGCGCCATGTCCTTGGTATGCGAATCCATCATGATGCTGACGAACGCGGTCACGCCAAACCCCAGCGACTTGGGCGAGAGGATGGCTTGGTAGCCGGTGATATAGCCGTTGTCTTCCAGCAATTTCACCCGTCGCCAGCAGGGCGAGGTGGTCAGTGCCACCTGGTCGGCGAGTTCGGCGACGGTGAGGCGGGCGTTGTCCTGCAGGGCGGCGAGCAGGGCGCGGTCGGTGCGGTCGAGGCTCGAAGGCATGTTTTGCCCTCCTGGTCCGGTAATTATTGTTTTTGTTTCAATCAATGCCCAGATGCGTGGGCTACTTTGGAAAAAATCGGGCAGCTCGGTGGCATAAACTTATAACAAACCACCAGAGGCTGTTGCCATGCGCGACTCCCATAACAACACCGGTTTTTCCACGCGGGCCATTCATCATGGCTACGATCCGCTTTCCCACGGCGGCGCCCTGGTGCCGCCGGTGTACCAGACCGCTACCTATGCCTTCCCCAGCGTCGAGTATGGCGCTGCGTGCTTCGCCGGGGAGGAGCCGGGGCATTTCTACAGCCGCATCTCCAACCCCACTTTGGCCTTGCTCGAACAGCGCATGGCCTCGCTGGAAGGTGGCGAGGCGGGGCTGGCCCTGGCGTCGGGGATGGGGGCCATTACCTCGACGATCTGGACCCTGCTGCGGCCCGGTGACGAGCTGATCGTCGGGCGTACCTTGTATGGCTGTACCTTTGCTTTCCTTCATCACGGCATTGGCGAATTCGGGGTGAGGGTCCGTCACGTCGACTTCAATGACATCAAGGCCCTGAAGGCGGCTATCACCAGCAAAACACGCATGATCTACTTTGAAACGCCTGCCAACCCCAACATGCAACTGGTGGATATCGCGGCGGTCGCCGAGGTGGCGCGCGGGCATGACTTGCATATCGTGGTCGACAATACCTATTGCACGCCCTACCTGCAGCGGCCACTGGCGTTGGGGGCGGACCTGGTGGTGCATTCAGCGACCAAGTATCTCAGTGGCCATGGTGATATCACCGCGGGGTTGGTAGTGGGGCGCAAGGCGCTGGTCGACCGCATTCGTCTGGAAGGGCTGAAAGATATGACCGGGGCGGTGCTGTCTCCGCATGACGCGGCTTTATTGATGCGCGGGATCAAGACCCTTGCACTGCGCATGGACCGCCACTGCGCCAACGCCCTGGAGGTGGCGCAGTTCCTGGCTCGGCAGCCTCAGGTCGAGCTCATTCACTACCCGGGCTTGCCATCGTGCGCCCAATACGAGCTGGCGCAGCGGCAGATGCGTTTGCCGGGCGGGATGATTGCTTTTGAGCTCAAGGGTGGCATCGAGGCCGGGCGCAGGTTCATGAACGCACTGCAGCTGTTTGCCCGGGCGGTGAGCCTGGGGGATGCCGAATCGTTGGCGCAGCACCCCGCGAGCATGACCCATTCCAGCTATACGCCAGAGGAGCGGGCGCATCACGGGATCTCGGAGGGGTTGGTGCGCTTGTCGGTGGGGTTGGAGGATGTGGAAGACCTGCTGGCGGATGTCGAGCAGGCATTGCAGGCTTGCAACTAGGTTGCTTGGGCTGGCCGTTCCATAGAACAGTACATAACTTATTGATTTAGCAAGGGCCTGTGGGAGCGGGCGTGCCCGCGAACACCGGCGTAGCCGGTGCCCGCTGTTGCGTACCTGGGCTGCCCACAAAAAAGGCCTCTCGCGAGGCCTTTTTCATGGTGCGCCAGGCATGGCGCGTTGCGCGATAGCGCAACCAGCTTGGCTGTGGTGGCCTCGCTGGTGACTTGGGGGTGAAAGTCCTCTACACACCCGGCAAGGGGAAGTGTTAGCCAG
>Ga0308157_10005801_pt1 | contig 15164 bp, 14 predicted proteins | sample PhyBR1_FD_201035 | JGI IMG/M metagenome (GOLD analysis project Ga0308157, IMG submission 201035) | Phyllosphere microbial communities from UC Gill Tract Community Farm, Albany, California, United States - DLSLB.R1 | ecosystem: Host-associated > Plants > Phyllosphere > Unclassified | place: USA...
GTCAGCCCGGGCCGCCGCGGAACCGCTCGGCCGCCTGGCGGCTGACCTCGGCCAGCAATTGCTCCTCGCGCTGGCGCTCCCGCAGCCAGCGGGCGTCGTTCTGGCCGGCGGAGGCCTCGCTGTGCAGCATGTGCAGCGCGCCCGACGCGCCATGCGCGCCGGCATGGCGCGCGATGTGGTCGAAGGTGTGCAGGATGTGGTCGCGCAGCGGCATGTGGTTGCCGGTGGCCGGATCCACATACACCGCTTCCATACCGAAGCGGCAGGCCTGGAAGCGGTTGTAGGTGTAGACCAGGTAGTCGTCTTCGCTCGGGGTGAAGGGCTGCTCGGCCAGGAACCAGGCGCCCAGCGACTGCACGAAGGCCGACAGCGCAGCAGCCCGCTCGATGGTGAGCGGGGTGTCGAAGACGCGGATCTCGATGGTGCCGAACTCGGGCTTGGGTCGGATGTCCCAGTAGAAGTCCTTCATGCTCTTGACCACGCCGGTGTGGGTCATCTTGCCGAAGTAGGTTTCGAAGTCCTTCCACGTCAGCACCATGGGCGCGCGGCCCGAGAGCGGGAAGGCGAAGACCGAGTTGAGGCGCGCGGAATCGAACGCCGTGTCCTGCGCCTGCACGAACGGGCTGGACGCCGACAGCGCGATGAAGTGCGGGATGTAGCGCGACATGCGGTGCAGCATGAGCAGCGCCTCGTCGGCGCTGGGGCAGCCGATGTGCACGTGCTGGCCGAAGATGGTGAACTGCTTGGACAGGTAGCCGTAGAGCTGCGACAGCTCCTGAAAGCGCGGCTTGTCGTAGATGCGGCGCTCGTGCCACTGCTGGAAGGGGTGCGTGCCGCCGCCGACCACGGCGATGTTCAGCTTGTCGGCGCTTTTGACCAGCGCGTCGCGGATCTGCGTGAGCTGCCCCAGCACCTCGCTGCCCGAATGGCAGATGCCGGTCGAGATCTCGATCATGCTGTTGGTCATCTCGGGCACCACGCTGCCGGGCAGCGGCTGCTTGGCCATCAGGCGCAGCATGTCCTCGGCATAGGGCGCCAGGTCGTAGTCGTGCGTGTTGACGAGCTGCAGTTCCAGCTCGACGCCGAGCGTCAGCGGCTCGGACTGGTGGAAGGCTTCAAGACTCACGGGAGGCGTCTCCGGCTGGGGCAGCGTTCGGTGCGGGGGCGGCAGCGGCGGTGGCTCCGGTGGAGCCGGTGCGGGCGGCGCGGGTCAGCGCAGCCCAGGGCTTGGAGCTTTCCCCGGCGCGGTAGATGGCGACGGTGGCGATCACCGCGCCCAGCACTTCCATCAGCAAGATGGCGGGCAGCGCGACCCGGGCGATCAGGTGTCCGGTGGAGGCCGAGGCCAGCACGAACTGCGAGGCGATCAGCAGGGCGATGGAGGACATGGGCGTCATCGCGCAGCTGACCCAGAAGGCCTGGCGCCAGCTGGCGCCGCTGCCCACGTTGCCGACGGCCACGCCCAGCGCCTTGGCCACCAGCCGCACCACGATGAGGGCCACCACCACGCCGGCCACCGGCCCGCTCCAGTCGGCCTGTGCGGCCACGGTGGAAACGAGCACGAACATCAGCATGGTGAGCAGGGACGAGGCGGTACCCATCTGCCGCGGCCAGGCCCAGGGGCGCGGGTTGAGCTGCTTGAGCAGCATGCCGCCCAGCAGCGCGGCGAGCGGCGCGGAGCCGCCCATGAAACCCGCCACGGTGGTGGCCGCCGCAATCAGCGTGAGCAGCAGCATGGAGGTGTTCTCGCTGGTCGGGCTCATGAACCGCAGCGCCATGCGCAAGACCAGAGCCAGCACCGCACCCACGATGATCGACACCCCCAGCACCACCATCACGGGGTAGATGGTGTCGGCCAGGCGCGCTGCGGGCCGGTTGATGAGTTCAGCCTGTGCGCTGCCCAGCGTCAGGGCGTAGAGGGTGGACAGCGTGGCCAGCACGATGGCGCGGTCGGTCACCGGGCCGGCGGCGCGGGTGTCCTGCACCACGCGGGTCAGGATGGCCGGGGACGCGGCCAGCGCCACCAGGGCCAGCGGCCCGGCCGCGCGGGGCGGCACGTCGAGCCAGATCAGCACCCAGTACACGGCGAAGTAGGTAAAGGCGGATTCGGCCACACTCTGCACCAGCACCATCGGGTTGTGGCGGAACCAGCGCAGCGGAATGCGGGCGCCGGCCTCGAACAGCACCAGCGCGATGCCCAGCTCCAGCAGGAAGAGGCCGATGCCCTGCAGCGGCCACACGGCGCCGCTGAAGCCCAGCAACCCCGCCACCGTGCCGACCAGCGTGTAGCCCACCACCTTGGGCAGCCCCGTGTGCCGTTGCACCAGGTAGCCGGCCATCGCAGCCCCGGCCAGCAGCAGCGACCACTGCACCGTGGGCAGCCCCGCCGAGGGGCGCAGCCATTGCGCCCAGAAGCTCATCACCTCATTCATGTGTGGATCATTCCTTGTGGCCATGACGCGGGTGTTGCACCCGCCGTGGAGTTCTTTTGGAAAAAACGATGCGCCTGCGGGACCGTCCCCGGGCCGCCGCGGAGTCGCCCGAATCTACCCGCCGAAAGCCCCTTTGCTTGTAGGACACAGGCGGCGGCCCGGCCGCGCCCTGCCAGCCGGCCAGCCTTCGGCTGCGCCGGCCGGGTCAGGCGGCGTCGGCCGCGGCGGCACGGCCGCGCACCGGCATGAAGAAGCTGAGCGGGGCGCGCCAGAGGCGCGAGCGCAGCGCGCGGTACAGGCGCGACTTCTCGCCGCCGGTGGCGTTCTCCGCCCGCAGCGCGACCCGGAAGGCCAGGTAGAAGCTGACCGTCACGTTCAGCGCGCCGATCAGCGGCAGCGAGGCGGCCGCCCACCAGAACGCCGGCTCGTGCAGCACCTCCATGCCCAGCGACGTGGCCGCAGCCCCCATCTGGCCGGTGGAGAGGGTGACGTGGCGCACGTCCAGCCCCAGGCCAAAGAAGGCCGCGAAGGCCGGCACCAGGCCCAGCATGAAGCCCAGCGAGATGTTCGCCGCGAAGCCCGACAGGTTGGTGCGCATGAAGCGTGCCCAGCGCACCGCGCGCGCTGCGCCCAGCACCCGCGTGATGCGCGGGTTGAAGCGGATGGCCGAGTCGAGCCGGTGCAGCACGAACCAGTTCTCCGCCCAGCCCGCGATGATGCTGGACGAAAACAGCAGCACGCCGGTGAAGGCGGCGAACAGCAGCGACGGACCGAGCAGGTGCAGCGATTCGAGCACATGGCGGGCATGCGCGTGGCTGATGGCCGGCTCGCCGGTGAAATGCGCGATGGCCAGGGTGATGCCGATCACCGCCGGGAACACCACCAGCACATTGCCCAGCACCGCCGCGACCTGCGACCGCACCAGGTGGGTGACCTCGTCCACGAAGGACTCCACCGCCGCGTCGTCCTGCAGGTCGACCAGCTTGGCGGCCATGGCCGGCGCCGTCATGGCGGGCTGCTTGGTGGCGACGGTGAAATGCAGCAGCTGGATCAGCACGAAGCTGGCCGCGTAGTTGAAGCCGGCCCAGAAGCCGCCCCAGAACGCGGAGAGCGCCAGCGCCGCGAGCCCGAACTTCATCAGCGTGGTGAACGCCATGACCAGGCCGCCACCCGCCGCCTTGGCGAACATGGCGCGGTATTCGGCACCGTTGCGGGTGATGTAGTGGCTGCCCGTCTCGGCGCTGCGCTCGGCCACCTTGGCCGCCAACAGGGAGGTGTTGGAACGCAGCAGCGCACGCAGGCTGCGGCGCTCCCGGCCGACGTTCACCAGCCGCGCCATCAGCTGCGCCGAGGTGACGGCCGGCGTGGGCGAGAGCAGGCAGTCGAGCAGCGCGCGCACCCGCAGGATGCGCTCGCGCAGCTGCCGCAGGCGGAACACCAGGCCCACCGAGATGCCGTTGTCGTGGAAGTGGGAATACACCGTGAACGCCGCCGCGCGGCAGGCGTCCAGCCGGTCACGCAGGCGCAGCACGGCCTCGTCCAGCCGGTCGCTGGTGCGCAGCTGGTGCAGCACCTCGACCCGCAGGCTCTCCACGTCGCGGATCAGCGCATGGAAGGGCTGCGCGTCGCGGGCCGAATCGGTCATGCGCAGGCGCAGCTCGGGCGCGAAGCCGGTGGAGAGGATCTGCCCCGCGCAATAGGTGATGGCGTCGAGCAGCGAACGCTGCCAGCGCGTGGCGCCCGGCGCTTCAGCGGGGGACAGCACCGCCAGGAGGCGCTCCAGCAGGGGCTCGTCCAGGGCCGCCAGCCAGCGGGCGTCGAAGTCGCTGGCCAGTGCCAGCATGAACAGCTCGGACGCATCGATGGTTTCCGGGCTGGCGGGCAGCAGCTTGTAGCGCAGGCGCTCGCCGATCTCGCTGATCAGCGCGGTGCGGGGCGCGAAGCCGAAGTCGGCCAGCAAGGTGGTGATGTCCACCGTCTGGATCAGCGCCGTCCACCAAGCCTGCACGCGTTCCTGCAGCGAGGGGTCGCCCTCGACCCGCTCCACCAGGGTCTGCAGGCGGCTCACGGCGGCCTCGACCGAGCGGCGGTCGCCGCGCACCCAGTCGAGCAACGCGATCAGCGCCAGGTGCCGGTGGGCCAGCGGGGCGGCGGGGTCCAGGGCCGCCAGCAGCGGCCCCGGGTCGGCGGGACGCCTCAATGCAGCACCCGGTGGGTCAGCGGCTCGCCGGTGGCGCCGTCGTCCACCGCCTCCAGCACGAACAGGTCGATGGGACAGCTGAACGATTCGCCGTCGTCGGCCATGCAGAAGTAGCTGCCGTGCATGCTGCCGCTGGCCGTGCGCAGGCGGCAGCCGCTGGTGTACTGGAACGCCTCGCCGGGCTTGAGCAGCGGCTGCTGGCCCACCACGCCCAGGCCCTTGACCTCTTCGGTGTGGCCCCGCGCGTCGCTGATGATCCAGTGGCGCGAGATGAGCTGCGCGGGCACGTCGCCGGTGTTGGTGACCGTGATGGTGTAGGCGAAGCTGTAGACGCCCTCGGCGGGCGAGGACTGCTCGGGCAGGTATTCGGGCTCGACTTCGGCCAGGAACTGGTACTTCGGCATGGGGCAATGGTAAAGGGTAAGTACCGAGTTGGAGGCTGGGCAGGCTGCAGGGGGCAGTGGCTCGGGCGGCGGGTGGATCAGGGTGCGCGGGCCGCCGCCGAATGCACGGCCACCCGGGCAACTGCGACAATCGCGGCATGAGCCGCCCCTACCGAATCGCCCCCTCGATCCTGTCCGCCGATTTCGCCCGCCTGGGCGACGAAGTGAAGAACGTCATCGCCGCCGGCGCCGACTGGATCCACTTCGACGTGATGGACAACCACTATGTCCCCAATCTGACCTTCGGTCCGATGATCTGCCAGGCGCTGAAGCCCCATGCCAAGACGGCCGAGGGCGTGGCCGTGCCCATCGACGTGCACCTGATGGTGCAGCCGGTGGACGCCCTGGCCGCCGCCTTCGCCGACGCCGGCGCCGACTACATCAGCTTCCACCCCGACGCCTCGGGCCACGTACACCGCAGCATCCAGGCGATCCGCTCCAAGGGCGTGAAAGCCGGCCTGGTCTTCAACCCGGCCGAGCCGCTGGACGTGCTGGACTGGGTGATCGACGACCTCGACCTGATCCTGCTGATGAGCGTCAACCCCGGTTTCGGCGGCCAGAGCTTCATCGACTCCGCCCTGCGCAAGACCGAGGCCGTGCGCCGCCGCATCGATGCCTGCGGCAAGGACATCCGCCTGGAGGTGGATGGCGGCATCAAGGAAACCAACATCCGCCAGGTGGCCGATGCGGGCGCCGACACCTTCGTGGCGGGCAGCGCCATCTTCGGCAAGCCGGACTACCGGGCGGTGATCGACACCATGCGGGCCGCGCTGGCCTGAGCCTGCCCGGCGCCGCCGCCTGCACAGCCCGGCGACCGCCCGGCGGCCGCCCGGCGCTGAAGGCCAGCCGGCAGGCAGGCGGGCGATCCGATCAGTCCGAGGAGACAGGCGGCCAACGATGCATGTCGGCGCCAGGCCGTGCTCCGGTTCAGGAAGCCGGACGGGGTGCGGGTGGCACGGGCATGGGTTGCGCGCCGCCCTCGGGCATCGGACGGGGCGCGGGCTTGCCGTCCGGGCCGTGCTTCGGGCCGTGCTTCTTCTTGTCTTTCTTGTCCTTTTTCTTCTTGTCCTTGTGATCGGGGCGTGGCATCGGCTTGTCCATGCCGTCGCGCATGGGCATGGGTATGGGCGCGGCGCCAGGTGTGCCGACGGGCACCTGGGTCTGCGCCTCCAGCAGCACGCCGCCACCGCTCACCGAACCCGACACCGGACCATTCTTCACGCGGGCCATGCAGGCGTCGCGGTCCACCGGCTCACGAAACACCGTGCAGCGCTGCTCGGCATTGCGCTGGAAGTCCATGTCCGCGGCAGGCGTCAGCTGGCCGGAGCGCATCGCCTGGCGCGCCGCAGCGGCCTCTGCCAGACAGGCCGAACGGCTGTCCGACGCGGAGAGCTGCGCGCAGGCCGCGCGGTCGTCCTGGTAGCTGCTGCCCGCGTTGCCCCGAGCGGGGGCGGCGTGGGTGAACCCTGCTGCGGCCATCAAGGCGATGGCTGGCAGGGCGCGGATGATCTGGTTGAGGCGCATTTCCGGTACTCCCTTTGGTTGAAGACAAGGTGAGCGGAGACGATAGGCAAGCTGCATCAAATGGCCTGTCGGACAGCCTGCACGTATCGAGTCGGCGACCCGGCCGCGCTGTAAGGGAAAGCTCGCCTTGATGCGCCCGCAACTGCGCCGCCCCGTGCCTTGAGCACGGGGCGGTGGAGAAAGCAAAGTGGGCGGCTCAGGCCGGTGGGTGGGTGCGACCCCCGCCTGGCTCGACAGCCGGAGACGCGCTCAGCAACGTCCCCCGGCGCAACGGGTCAGCGGGTCAACGTGGCGAAGCAGGCACCGTGGTGATGGTCTCGCGCAGCACACCCCCGCCGCTCACGGAACCCTGGGTGTTCCCGCCACGGACGCGATCCACACAGGCGGATTTGTCCGCTGCGTCCGTGAACGATGCACAGCGCTGCAACGCGTTGTTCTCGTAGTTGCCCGGCTCGGCACTGGCCAGCTGGCCCTGGCGGGCCGCCTGCTGCGCCGCGCCAGCTTCGTGGATGCAGGCCGCCTTGCTCTCGGCCGAGCTGACCTGGGCGCAGGCGGCACGGTCCTGCTGGTAGCTGTTGGCGCGCATGCCGTCGCCCGGCGCGGCGTAGGCGGCGCCAGCGGTGGCCAGCAGAACGGCGGGAAGGCAACGGGCGAGGGACGACAGACGCATGGCAGGTTCCTTGGGAGTGGTGAGTTCGCCGCCAGCGTAGGCGCCTCGCCCCGGCGCGGGTGTCGGACGGATCAGACAGACCATGCCGGCCACGGTGCGACGGGGGAAGGCTGCGTCCTGGCAAGGCCCACCGCCTCGCCCCGCCCCGCCCCGCATCGGCGGTCACCGCACCATGCAGGGCCGCTTGGGGTCGAACTTCCACCCGGGGATGAGGTACTGCATGCCTTGCGCGTCATCGCGCGCGCCCAGGCCGTGCTGCAGGTAGAGCTGGTGCGCGCGTTCGACTGCGTCCATGTCCAGCTCGATCCCGAGCCCGCCCTGCTGCGGCAGATCGACATACCCGCCCCGGATCTGCAGCGGGTTCTTGGTCAGGAACTGCCCGTCCTGCCAGATCCAGTGCGTGTCGATGGCGGTGACCCGGCCCGGCGCGGCCGCGCCGACATGCGTGAACATGGCGAGGGACACGTCGAAGTGGTTGTTGGAATGCGATCCCCAGGTCAGCCCGAACGCCTGGCAGAGCTGGGCCACGCGCACCGAGCCGGCCATGGTCCAGAAGTGGGGATCGGCGAGCGGTATGTCGACCGATTGCAGCGACAGCGAATGCGCCATCTGGCGCCAGTCGGTGGCGACCATGTTGGTGGCGGTGGGCAGGCCGGTGGCGCGGCGGAATTCGGCCATGACCTCGCGCCCCGAGAAGCCCTCCTCGGCGCCGCAAGGGTCTTCGGCATACGCCACCACGCCATGCAGGTCGCGCATCAGCCTCACCGCGTCCTTGAGCAGCCAGCCGCCGTTCGGGTCGAGCGTGACGCGGGCCTGCGGAAAGCGTTCGTGCAGGGCGCGCACGGCCTCCACTTCCTCTTCACCGCGCAGCACGCCTCCCTTGAGCTTGAAGTCTTCGAAGCCATAGCGCTCTTGTGCCGCTTCCGCCAGCCGCACGATGGCCTCGGGCGTCATGGCCTTCTCATGCCGCAGGCGCTGCCAGTCGCTGGCGGCGCCCGCGTCGGACTGGTAGGGCAGGTCGGTCAAGCTGCGGTCGCCCACGTAGAACAGGTAGCCCAGCATCTGCACCGACGTGCGCTGCACGCCCTCGCCCAGCAGGGCCGCCACGGGCACGCCCAGGTGCTGCCCCAGCAGGTCGAGCAAGGCCGACTCCGCTGCGGTGACCGCATGGATGGCCGTGCGCAGATCGAATGTCTGCAGCCCCCGCCCGCCGCTGTCGCGCCCCTCGAAGGCCTGGCGCATGGCGTTCAGCACCGCGTTGTAGCTGCCGATGGGCTGGCCGACGATGAGCGGGCGCGCGTCTTCCAGCGTCTGGCGGATCTTCTCGCCGCCCGGCACCTCGCCCACGCCCACGCGGCCGGCGTTGTCGGTCAGCACCAGCAGGTTGCGGGTGAAGAACGGGGCGTGCGCACCGCTCAGGTTGAGCAGCATGCTGTCATGGCCCGCGACGGGGATGACGCGCATCTCGGAGACGACGGGCGTGGCTGAAGGAGAAGGAACGGAAGGAATGGAAGGCGAAGACGTCATGGTGCAGCCGGAGCGATGGCGGAGGGAATGGAGGGCGGCAGGGAACGCCGGGAGACCGGCGGGCGGGTCAGTTGGCGGTGATGCCGCCAGTGTCGATCACCTGCTTCCAGCGGGCGAACTCCCTGGCCTGGAACTGCGTGAACTGTTCGGGCGTGTTGCCGACGATTTCCAGGCCGGCGTCGGTGAACTGCTTGGTCAGCGCCGGGTCCTTCAGCGCCTTGATGATGCCGGCATGCAGCTGGGCGCGGATGTCGGCCGGCAGGTTCTTGGGCGCGGCGAAGGCCTGCCATGCGTACACGTCGACGCCCTGGACGCCCGCCTCGGCCATGGTGGGCACGTCCGGCAGCACGGGCGAGCGCTTGTCGCCGGTCACCGCGATGGCCTTGAGCTTGCCCGAGCGGATGTGCGCGATCACGGTGTTCACGTTCTGGAACGACATGTCCACTTGGCCGCCGAGCAGGTCGGTGACGGCGGGCGCGCCCCCCTTGTAGGGAATGTGCAGGCCCTTGGTGCCCGTCTTCTGCCAGAAGAGCTCGGCCGTGAGGTGGTCGGACGAGCCGGCGCCCGATGTCGCGAAGCTGACCGTGCCCGGCTTGGCCTTGAGCAGCGCGATCGCATCCTGCACGCTGTTCACCTTCGACGCCAACGGCGGGCTGACCACCAGCACGTTCGGCGTCTGCACCGCGACGGTGAGATAGGTGAAGTCCTTCAGAGGGTCGTAGGGCAGCCCCTTGATGAGGTGCGGCGCCACGACGAACGGCGCGAGCGACGACACCAGCAGCGTGTAGCCGTCGGCGGGTGCACGGGCCACCTGCGTGGCGCCGATGCTGCCCGTGGCGCCTGCCTTGTTGTCCACCACGAAGGACTGCTTGAACTGCTCGCCCAGGTGGTTGCCCACGGCCCGGGCGATGGTGTCGGTGGACCCGCCCGCAGGGAAGGGCACGATGATCGTGACGGACTTGTCAGGCCAGGCCCAGGCGGACGTGGCTCGATCCGAACCACCCAAAAGATAACGATAACAATCGCAAGAAAGCGTATTGTTAACGTGAACATTTAAGAATCGACCAGTATTTACCCGAATGTGACGCACTACCAGGCGCGTTCGGGCATTGCGCGCCCAGGCGGAAGCCGCCGCCCGCCGTTCGCTCTTCATACAATGACGCCGCTTCCGGCCCGCTCCGCCGCCCCTGGCCACCGGGCCAATTGCCCTCCCCTCACCGATCTCCCCCTGCTTCCGGACCCCGCCGACGCAGTGCGATTCCCCAGCGCCCGCCATGAAACCCATCAGCAAGCCCGCAACGGTGCAGGACGTCGCCGCCCTGGCTGGGGTGTCGGCGATGACTGTTTCCAGAGCCCTGAACACGCCCGACAAAGTGACGCCCGACACGGCAGCCCGCGTGCGCACAGCCGTGGAGCAACTGGGCTACGTGCCCAATGCCATGGCCAGCGGACTGCGCCGGGCGCGGGCCCGCATGGTGGCCGCCCTGCTGCCCACGCTGGTGGGGCCCGTCTTCCAGGAACTCGTCGAATCCCTGTCGGCCTCGCTCAACCGCCACGGCTACCAGCTGATGATCGGCCAGGCCGGCTACGACGCGGCGCAGGAGGAAGACTGGATCAAGGCCATCATCCAGCGCCGGCCCGACGGCATCGTGGTGGTGGGGGTGGTGTCGTCGGCCGGGGCGCGCAACGCGCTGCTGGCCTCGCACATTCCGGTGGTGGAAACCTGGGACTTCACCGCCGACCCGGTGGACATGCTGGTCGGCTTCTCGCACGTGGCGCTGGGCGAGCGGGTGGCGCAATTCCTCTCCGACCAGGGCCACCGCCACGTGGCCATCATCACGGGCGACGACGCCCGGGCCCGCGCCCGCGCCGACGCCTTCACCTCCCGCTCGAAGGCCCTGGGCGCAGCCTCGGCCGACTGCTTCTTCACCCAGGCGCCCAGCACCCTCGGCGCGGGCCGCAAGGGCCTGGCGCACCTGATGCGCACGGCGCCCGGCATCTCGGGCGTGTTCTGCAGCTCCGACAGCCTGGCCCTCGGCGCCTCGATCGAGGCCCAGCATCAGGGCATTGCGGTGCCCGGGCAGCTGGCGATCATCGGCATGGGCGACCAGAGCTTCGCGCAGGATGCCCAGCCGGCGCTGACCACCGTGCGGCTGGACGGCACCCGCATCGGCGAGATGGCGGCCGAGATGATGATGGCGCGCGCCGAGGGACGGCCGGTCGATCGGCGCGTGGTGGACGTCGGCTTCGAGATCGTCGTGCGCAGCAGCACCTGACGGCCGGTGGCAGCGCAACGCTGCGCTGGCGGGCGGCGGGCATCGCCCGGCCTACAGGTCGCGCACCGTCCGACGCCGGCCTGCGCGCGAACTACCGCAGCTTGATGCTGATGCTCTTGGGCTGATCGGGCACCTGCACCGACGCCGCGTTGAAATCGGGCGGCCCGAACAGGCCCATCACGTTGTTGGAAAACCCGTAGCGCTCGGTCGGCATGCCGACGAGGTTGGTGTCGAGCTTGCCGTTGGAGTTCTCGTCGGCAAACGCCACGAAGGCATAGGTGCCCGCCGGCAGATCCTTGAACGGCACCACGGTCGGATCGCCCTGCGCCCCCGTGATCTCGGTGCGCAGTGGGGTGTTGCTCTTCATGGTTTCCGCGCTGTCGTAGACGGCCACGAAAATGCGGCTGGGCACCGTGGGCAGGTTTTCGATGCCGACGCGGACATCGGCCGCGTGGGCGCGCGCCACGGCCAGCAGCGCGAGAGCAAGAAGGGTGGAAAGCTGTTTCACGGTGATCGAGTTTCTTTCAGGTCGGCCTTGCCAGCCCCGCCGCCCCGAACGGCCAACGGATGAAGCGGGAAGCCGGGGCCGGGTCTGCATGCTCGCCCAGGTTGCACACGGGATTTGTGCGCCGCATTCTCGCAGGCAGCCCATGGCGGTGGGGAAGGCGCGGGAGCAGCGTGCCCTGCAGCGGCAGGAACGCCTGATGGACGAGCACGTTCCGGCAATAAGGCCAGGAGGGTTTTGTGGGCCGCTCTTATTCTTGCGGCCCCGACAGCTCCCGCCGCCAGTGGCCTTTTGCTCCATGCCTTCCCCCCTGATTCCGGTGCCCCCGGCCACCTTCGACGCCGCCATCGTCGACCTCGACGGCACCATGGTCGACACCCTGGGCGACTTCGCCGAAGCCATACGGCGCATGCTGGCCGACCTGCAACTGCCCGCCATCGATGCCGCGCAGATCGAGCCGATGGTCGGCAAGGGCTCCGAGCACCTGCTGCGCTCCGTGCTGAAGCACGTGCTGCCGGCGGCTGATTCGCTTCAAGCGGAAGCACTCTACCCGGCCGCCTGGGACGCCTACCAGCGCCACTACCTGCAGATCAACGGCCAGCATTCGGCCGTGTACCCCGGTGTGCTGGAGGGGCTGCAGTCCCTGCGCGCTGCCGGGCTGCGGCTGGCATGCCTGACTAACAAGCCCGGCGACTTTGCCGGCCCGCTGCTGCAAGCCAAGGGGCTGGACGGGTTTTTCGACCAGGTGTTCGGCGGCGACGCCTTCGAGCGCAAGAAGCCCGACCCGCTGCCTCTGCTCAAGACCTGCGAGGCGCTCGGCACGCTGCCGGCACGCACGCTGATGATCGGCGACTCCAGCAACGACGCGCAGGCGGCGCGCGCGGCAGGCTGCCCCGTGGTGCTGGTCACCTACGGCTACAACCACGGCCGGCCGGCGCGGGACGTGGATGCGGACGGCTACGTGGACAGCCTGGCCGAGCTGCGGCCGGCCTGAGCAAACAAGCGAGCGAGCAAGCAAGTAAACAAGCAAGCAATCGGTCGCGCGAGGCGCCGGGCCATCGCCCGGCCCTGCGTTTTCGGCGCTCCCTCGGTGGCCGGCTCATCCCGCCGGCTCATCCAGCCGGCTTGCCCAGCAGCGCGTCCTTCAGCTGCCAGTCGGCGGGACGGGGACCGAGCCAGATCCCGAGCAGTGCATCGAAGAACTCGGGCTCCTTGAAGGGCTCGCCCTGGGCCTGGCCCTTCACGGTGATGACGGTGCCCGTGCCCGGAAGCCAGTCGACGGTGAACGTGTCGCCCGCCTTGAGCTTCCTGTGCTCCGAGAAGATCTGCCCCATGCGCAGCACGCCGGGCACCAGGCGCGAGAAGGCGCCCCGGTCCATGTTGTCTTCCACGCCGCGCGAGAAGAGCTTGCCCAGCTCGCCCGAATCGATGTCGCGCAGCATGGTGATCGTGAGCCGCTTGGCGCCCCGCTGCGCGGCCACGTCGGCGGCGGAGCCCGCCGGCTGTGGCAGGTAGAGGCCGGCGGCATAGACCTTGAACACCGCCTTGTGCCGGATGCCCGCGCCATTGAGCCGCAACGGCTGGCCCTGCACCGTGATCGCCGATTCGAAGGGAACGCCGGCCAGGGTGGTGGCCGGCTGGGCGGCCGCGTTCAACGCGGCCAGGCACAGGGCGACGCCTGCCGCCCGGCGAAACAGAGACAACATGGAAAACCCTCGGTAAAAAAGAACGATCGTTCTTTTTTGCGGATTCTCCCGCCTTTGCCGGTGGGGGTGCAACAGGGTTTTCTCGCGCCGCAGGCCTGCGCGCGGTCTGGGCGCAAGCGGGCTTTGCTACACTTTGCCGATGTTCATTCACCGCGTTTTCATTACAGGTTGCGGCGACCGGGGAGCCTGGCCCTGGCGTAAGCCAATCCTGCTGCTTAACGCTTGACAGCACCTGGGCCGCGTCCCAGCGTGCGCCCGTGGCCCCACCCGGTGGGCGCCGAATCTTGGAATGAATGAACTGCGGCACGGTCCATGCACCGTCCTGATCGCGCGCCACAGGCAGCGAGCCGCAGAAGCTGGGAACTCTCCGTGATCACAGAACTGGAATTCAAAAGCCTGGCCGGCGAAGGCTACAACCGCATCCCGCTGATGGCGGAAGCCTTCGCGGACCTCGAAACCCCCCTGTCCCTCTACCTCAAGCTGGCCCATGCCGGCGGCAACGGCAAGCACAGCTTCCTGCTCGAATCGGTGGTAGGCGGCGAGCGCTTCGGGCGCTACAGCTTCATAGGCCTGCCGGCGCGCACCCTGCTGCGCGCCAGCGGCTTCGGCGACGCGGCCAAGACCGAAGTGGTGACCGACGGCCAGGTGGTGGAGACCGCTGCGGGCAACCCGCTGGACTTCATCGCCGCCTACCAGCAGCGCTTCAAGGTGGCGCTGCGGCCCGGCCTGCCGCGCTTTTGCGGCGGCCTGGCGGGCTACTTCGGCTACGACGCGGTGCGCTACATCGAGAAGAAGCTGGAAAAGACCTGCCCGCCCGACACGCTGGGCTGCCCCGACATCCTGCTGCTGCAGTGCGAAGAGCTGGCCGTCATCGACAACCTCTCGGGCAAGCTCTACCTCATCGTCTATGCCGACCCGGCCCAGCCTGAGGCCTACTCCCGCGCCAAGAAGCGGCTGCGCGAACTGAAGGAACAGCTGAAGTATTCGGTCAGCGCCCCCGTGGTGCGCCCGACCGAGAGCCACCCCGCGCAGCGCAGCTTCGCCAAGGCCGACTACCTGGCTGCGGTGGACCGTGCCAAGGAGCTGATCGCCGCAGGCGACTTCATGCAGGTGCAGGTGGGCCAGCGCATCCACAAGCGCTATACCGAAAGCCCGCTCAGCCTCTACCGCGCGCTGCGCTCGCTGAACCCGTCGCCGTACATGTACTACTACGACTTCGGCGGCTTCCAGGTGGTGGGCGCCAGCCCCGAGATCCTGGTGCGGCAGGAAAGCACGCCCGAAGGCCAGAAAGTGACGATTCGCCCGCTGGCCGGCACCCGCCCGCGCGGCGCCACGCCCGAGCGCGACAAGGCCACCGAGGTCGAGCTCATCGACGACCCCAAGGAGCGCGCCGAGCACGTGATGCTGATCGACCTGGCGCGCAACGACATCGGCCGTATCGCCCAGACCGGCACCGTGAAGGTGACCGAGGCCTTCGCCGTGGAGCGCTACAGCCACGTGATGCACATCGTGAGCAACGTGGAAGGCATCCTGAACGAGGGCATGACCAGCATGGACGTGCTGAAGGCCACTTTCCCCGCCGGGACGCTGACCGGCGCGCCCAAGGTGCACGCCATGGAGCTGATCGACCAGCTGGAGCCCTCCAAGCGCGGCCTCTACGGCGGCGCCTGCGGCTACCTGAGCTACGCGGGCGACATGGACGTGGCCATCGCCATCCGCACCGGCATCGTCAAGGACGGCACGCTCTACGTGCAGGCCGCCGCCGGCGTGGTGGCCGACTCGGTGCCCGAGATGGAATGGAAGGAAACCGAGCACAAGGCCCGCGCCCTGCTGCGCGCGGCGGAACTCGTCGAGGAGGGACTGGAATGAGCGAACTGGCCC
>Ga0308157_10005803_pt1 | contig 15161 bp, 15 predicted proteins | sample PhyBR1_FD_201035 | JGI IMG/M metagenome (GOLD analysis project Ga0308157, IMG submission 201035) | Phyllosphere microbial communities from UC Gill Tract Community Farm, Albany, California, United States - DLSLB.R1 | ecosystem: Host-associated > Plants > Phyllosphere > Unclassified | place: USA...
AGCTCCAGTTGATGATCCAAAGCATAATACGTCGGTTTGTGAAGTTTTAGCCACAGCTACTGCTGAAGCAGGCTGTGTAATTGTAACGGCAAGAGGCGCTGCAGAACATCCGTTTGCGTCTTTTACGGTTACTGTGTATGTTCCGGCAATAAGTCCAGTTCTGTCTTCAGGATCGGTTGTTCCTGTAAGATCTGCCCAGTCATAAGTATAAGGTCCGACACCTCCAGAGGCTGTTATATTAATAGCTCCAGTTGAAGCTCCAAAACATAATACATCAGTTTGAGATGTTTTGGCAACGGTTACTGCTGAAGCAGGCTGTGTTATAGTAACGGCAAGAGGCGCGGCAGAACATCCGTTTGCATCTTTCACGGTTACAGTATAAGTTCCTGCAGGCAATGCTGTTCTGTCTTCAGGATCAGTGGTTCCTGCAAGATCAGCCCAGTCGTAAGTATAAGGTGCTACACCTCCAGATGCTGTTATGTTGATTGCCCCTGTTGAAGAGCCAAAGCACAATACATCAGTTTGGGAAGTTTTAGCCACAGCTACTGCTGAACCTGATTGTGTGATTGTAACGGTAAGAGGCGCAGAAGTACATCCTTTAGAATCTTTTACGGTTACGGTATATGTTCCGGCAATAAGTCCAGTTCTGTCTTCAGGATCAGTTGTTCCTGTAAGATCTGCCCAGTCATAAGTATAAGGCGCTACACCTCCAGAGGCTGTTATATTAATAGCTCCAGTTGAAGCTCCAAAACACAATACATCAGTTTGAGACGTTTTGGCAACGGTTACTGCAGCGGCAGGTTGTGTAATTACAACGCCATTTATATTTGCAGAACATCCATTTGCATCAACAACTTTGATATTGTAAGTTCCAGCAGGTAAACTTTGTAAAGTATTTACGGTTGTTTCTCCGTTAATGTAATACTTAAACGGACCCGTTCCGTTTGTTACATTAATCTGAATTTTACCATCATTACCGCCAAAACAAGTAACATTGCTTGTTGTTCCTAGTGCAACAGTGTAGAATGGTGGCAAAACGATATTAGAAGTTACAAAGTCTCGATTGGCATACCACCAAGTATTGATGGTATTTAAATTTCCATATTGAGGCGAGCTATTATTATTGTCATTAAACCCATTCCATCTATGGCAATTGCTTGGAGGAGTACCATTTGGTGTACAGCCAGTAAGATTTACTTTGGCGTCAAAAGTACCTCCAGTATAAGTAATATTGCTGTCGTCCCAGTAGAATTTTAAAACATATCCAGATGGAGCCGCAGGTCTAACCGTTGTACAGGAGAAACCATATTGATTTTCTTCTACATCATATATCGGGAAATGGAAAGCAGCTTGTCCAAAAGTAACGACTATTGGTATTGAGGTGCCTTGTGCGATAGTGTTTCCTAAACCATCTTTTCCATTCCAAGGAACACTTACGGCATAAGGAGGAGCTCCCGATGCTGTAACTGTTTGGGTAGTTAATACATCTTTTGTGCCTGGAGTATAAATTCCATCTCCACCGTTAAAGTCAAGAAGTATTTCGATAGTTCCGCTTTTAAAAACACTAATGTTTATATTGCTTTCGCCAATACCGCAATTGGTAATTCCGTTAATTTGTATGTTACCGTTATAAGTTCCATTTTTCCATATATTAATATCAGGATCATTTAGGAAGACCTCATATTTTGGACTCATTTGCGTAGCATTCGGTGCATTATAAATACTTTTTTGATCATTAGCTGCATTTCCTGAATTTCCTGGGCCTGTATTATTAAAAGCCACATTGAAATACCAAGGTCTGAAACCAGCACCATTAAAATTGATTTTATTTACAAAACCGTTTTGAGTAACGGCCCCAGTTGTAGAACCGTTATCTGGAGCAAAAACATAAAAAGCGCCATTAAAGTCAGTATCAACATCATCCATAGCAAAAGCCCAGCGTTTTGAGTAAATACGTCCAGGAATTGATTTGTTTGAACTATTGGCAACTGTAATATCGTAATAGTTATAGTAAATTTCAGTACTGCTACCATCAGTTGAGCTCTCAAATTCGATATAGTAATCACCAGCAGGCATGCCATTTGGGTTAAAAACTATAGGAGTGTATCCAGCAGTAGTAACTCCGTCGATACCATTTGGACCATTTTGAGCTCTTGCAAGTTTTTGAGCCTCAGTACCTGATATGTTCGATGAGGTACCATCCAAAGTATAGTTTGCATATGCTACACTTCCATCAGGTCTTATGATTCTAAATCTAGAATTAATTTCAGTGCCAGTTGGACTTGATCTTCTAGCTCTGCTAAAACCTAAATATACTTTTTCGCTATTTGGGTTTTGAATTCGAATATACAATCGCTGTGCATCTGTCGAACCATATCTACCAAAACTTCCATAAGTGCTATTGTTTATCGCAAGTGAAGCCCTATGATTAATGTCAGGAGTTGTTTGTTTACTTCCTTCTCCAGCATAAACATTAAGAAACAAAATGCTTAATAGAAAACTTAGAAGGATTTTTATTCTTTTTTCGAAAGTAAAGTTTTTCATATTAAAATGTTTAATATTGATATAATATTTTAACTAACTGAAAACGATTTGCACCTACATAGAGTAGTAAAAAGCACTTAATGTTTTGGGAGTTGTTTTATTTTTCAGATCTAATACTGGCAAAGAAAATCCAATACCTTTTGTCTTTTTTGGGGGAATATAGGTATGCACAATAGTTTGGCTTTTGCTGTCCGGGCAAGTGGTAGAAGTTACTGTGACCGAAGTGCCGTTCCATTGATCGAGTGTAGAAATATCAGCCAAGCTTAGTTTTACATAAAACTCAGCCGTTTCTCCTGGTGAAAGTGTAAGTGTTTTATTCAGGGGAGAATAATTTTTGCTCTCCAGTCTATTGTTCATTAAAACATTGCTTTTTGTAGTACTGCCATCAGGGTTTTCTGGAAAATTTGAAAAGTTCTCAGCAGATAATTGATAAGTATCCGTATTACTTCCAGTATTTTTAACTTGCAGTAAAAACGAAACTTCAAAACCATTGTACTTTTGATAATTATCTCCGTCAATAGTTATTTCAGAATTACACGAACCAGCTTGCGAAAATGCAACTGAAGTAATTAATAAGCAAAGCAGATTAAAAATGTTTTTGCTAAAGATATTTTTCTTCGAGAAAAAAATAAACTTACAATTGCTTACAAATTTTACTGCTTTTTCAAGAGTAGATTTTGTTTTCATAACTTAAGATTTAGTTTTAAAGTATTTATGAAATTTTAACAGAATCAAAGTTATATTAGAGTTTTTCTATTATTATTTTTTTATCTATAACTAACCTAAAAACTCGTTGAAGTGTTGTTTTTTTGTCAAAAATTGACTCAAAAACGCTTTTTTTTAACTCTAAAAATTGAAATTTTTTCGTACATTTTTTTGATTTATTAGTTGAAAATGGTTTATTTGCCATCGCATAAATAGCTAATAATCAAATATTTAGTTAAAATATTACGAACTGTCACATTATCGACTAAATACTAATTTTATAGATGAAGTACATAAAATGTGATTTTTGGTTTTCTATAATTTTGTAATTGTTAACAGATTGCGAATTGTTTATTCTTGTTAAAATTTCGTTATAATGTTAACAGAAATAAAAAAAGGAGAAGGTTTAAAATTTCTTTTGTAAATTAGAACTTAATTAAAAATAGCCTGCAATTCAGGTTTTTAAATTCTGCTGTTTATGAAAAATCTTATTTTAATTCGTCATGCCAAATCTAGCTGGGAAGCACCATTAAAAGATTTTGATCGTCCGTTAATGAAAAGGGGAATTTTGGACGCGCATGATGTTTCATTAAATATTTCAGAGTATCTACCTAAAACATATATAATGTGGAGCAGTACAGCTGCGAGAGCCTCAGAAACTGCTTTAATTTTTGCGCAAAACATATCTTATCCTTTAGAAAGTATTATTTTTAGAGATGATTTATACACTTTTGATGAAAAACAACTCGAAAAAGTTATTAAATCGTGTGATAATAGTTTTGAAAGCGTTATTCTTTTCGGACATAACGAGGCTATTACAAATTTTGTTAATAAATTTGGGGATGTTTTTATAGAGAATGTTCCAACTTCGGGCTTCGTATCATTGCAATTTGATGCCGACAGTTGGGATACAATCCATAAGGGCAAAACACATAAAACTATTTTCCCCAAAGATTTAAAATAATTACAGTGTACGAACAGAAATATATCGATAGAGAAAAAAGCTGGTTAGCGTTTAATGCAAGAGTACTTCAAGAAGCTGCAGATAATACGGTGCCACTTTTAGACAGACTGCGTTTTGTTGGAATTTTTTCAAACAATTTAGACGAATTTTTTAGAGTTCGATACGCGGCCATTCGGCGATTAAGCCTCTCGGGTATTTCTGGCGAAAAATATTTAGGTGGTATTTCTGCTCATCAATTGATTAAAGATATTACCGAAATCGTAATTCAGCAACAATCTGAAAGTTTACGTATTCTCGGCAATATTGAAGCGGAGCTTGAGTCTGAGAATATTTTTATTATAAATGAAACACAGATTACACCAAAACAAGAGTGTTTCTTAAAAGATTTTTATAACCAAAAATTAAGCCCAGAGTTAGTAACCATCATTTTAAATGATCTAGCCGTTTTCCCTATTCTTAAAGACACTTTAGGCTATCTGGCTGTTCGTTTAGAATTGGCTAATGATGAGGTCCGCTATGCTTTAATAGAAATTCCAAAAACCATCAATAGGTTTGTTGTGCTTCCTTCTGAGGACGAAAAACAATATGTTATTTTAATTGATGATGTTATTCGTTTCAAACTGAAAAACATCTTTAATATATTTGATTATAAGAGTGTTTCTGCCCACATGATCAAAATTACCCGCGATGCACAATTAGATATAGATAGTGATTTGAGTAAAAGTATGCTCGAAAAAATTGCTTCTTCTGTAAAAGACCGTCGTATTGGAGAGCCTGTTCGTTTTATTTACGATAATTTAATTGAAGAAGATACGCTCCAGTTTTTCTTAGATAAAATGAAAATTGTAGAAACAGATAGTATAATTCCAGGAGGAAGATACCATAATCGTCGCGATTATATGAGTTTTCCAAACCTTGGCAGATACGATTTATTATACAAACCAAATGAACCTATGCCAGTTCCTGGTTTAAGTTTAGAAGGTAGTATTTTAGAAAAAATCAGTAAAAAAGACTATTTAGTTCATGCACCTTATCAGTCGTTTTCTTATTTGACCAAATTTTTGCGTGAAGCTGCTTTAGACCCCAAAGTTACAAGCATCAAAATAACCTTATATCGTTTAGCTAAAAACTCGCAAGTAATTAGTTCTCTAATAAATGCAGCTAAAAATGGCAAAAGAGTAGTAGTGCAAATCGAACTTCAGGCACGTTTTGATGAAGCTTCGAATATCTCTTATGCAGAACAAATGCAGACAGAAGGCATTGAACTTATTTTTGGTATTAAAGGATTAAAAGTTCACAGTAAAATTTGTGTAATCGAAAGATTAGAAGAAGGTAAAAACCGCCGTTACGGATTCATTTCAACTGGAAACTTCAACGAATCTACAGCCAAAATCTATACCGACGTAACGCTTTTAACTTGCCATCAAGGAATATTAAAAGACACCTCAAAAATATTTGAGTTTTTCGATATCAATTATAGAGTTCATAGATACAAGCATTTAATTGTTTCTCCTCATTATACAAGGACTAAATTTATAAAACTGATCGATCGTGAAATTCTACATGCTCTTGCTGGTAGAAAAACACACATCAAATTAAAAATGAATAGTTTATCCGATTTTAAAATGATCGATAAATTATACGAAGCAAGTAATGCAGGAGTAAAAATCCAGCTTCAAGTAAGAGGGATTTGCTCTTTAATTCCAGGAATTCCAGGAATGAGCGAAAACATAGAAGCAATAAGCATTGTAGACAATTACTTGGAGCATTCGAGAGTTTACATTTTCGGAAACGCAGGTTTAACCGAAGTATACATTTCGTCTGCCGATTTTATGACTAGAAACCTTGACGGAAGAGTAGAGGTAACTTGTCCAATTTATGACCTAGAAATTAAGAAAGAATTGATTGATAACTTTAATATTGCGTGGAAAGGAAACGTAAAAGTAAGATATCATTCATACAAATTAGATAATAAATATAAGCCGAAAAATCATCATGCCCCATTTAGAGCACAATTTGAAACCTATAAATATTATCAGAATAAAGTAGCCATATTAGAAGAGGTTCCTCAAAAAGTAAATTAATAATAAATACCAATTTTCAAATCATAAAGTGAGCATGATTAATATTAGGAAGTTTGCAGCGATAGATATCGGTTCGAATGCCATGAGGCTTTTGATCGCTAACGTTGTGGAACAAGAAGGCAAAGAACCGCAGTTTAACAAAAGTTCCCTTGTTCGTGTACCAATTCGTTTAGGACAAGATGCCTTTACAGTTGGAGAAATTTCACCAGAAAATATAGATCGAATGATTGATGCCATGAAAGCATTCAACCTTTTGATGAAAGTACATAAAGTAGAGCGTTATATGGCATTTGCAACTTCTGCAATGCGCGAAGCCTATAATGCCAAAGAAGTGGTGGCTTTAATTAAGAAAAAAGCCGACATTAAAATCGAGATAATCGACGGTAAAAAAGAAGCCGCAATTATTGCTTCTACAGATTTGCATCATTTAATTAAATCGGACGAAACCTATCTTTTTGTGGATGTTGGAGGTGGAAGTACCGAGTTTACCTTATTCTCTGACGGAAAAATGATTACTTCAAGATCTTTCAAAGCGGGAACTGTTCGTTTACTGAATAATATGGTTCATGATTCAGTTTGGGATGAGATCGAAAAATGGATTAAAACCAATACAGCCGATTACGATGAAGTAACGCTGATAGGTTCTGGAGGAAACATCAATAAATTGTTTAAAATGTCTGGAAAACAGCAGGAAAAACCGCTTTCGTACATTTATGTTAACTCGCAGTATGCATTTTTAAATTCGTTGACTTACGAACAGAGAATCGCCGAATTAGGTCTGAATTCTGACCGTGCCGACGTAATTATCCATGCCACTCGTATCTATCTGAACGCGATGAAATGGAGTGGTGCACGCCAGATTTATGTGCCTAAAATCGGACTTTCTGATGGTATCGTAAAAGCAATGTACTACGGTAAAATTTAATACTATTTTTTTAATGAATAAAGGCAGACTAGAAGCTTTTAGTGATGGCGTTTTGGCAATCATTATTACGATTATGATTTTGGAAATTAAAGCGCCAGAAGGACATCAATTTGCAGATTTAAAACCGCTTATACCGAAGTTTTTAAGTTATATTTTGAGCTTTATTTATGTTGGGATATATTGGAATAATCACCACTATTTGCTTCATGGATTATTAAGGGTAAACGGAAAAATCTTATGGAGCAATCTGCACTTTTTGTTTTGGCTTTCTTTAATCCCAGTTTCTACCGCTTGGATGGGAGAACATAATTTTGAAAAGGCTGCAATGACAATGTATGGCGTTGTGCTGCTTCTTTCTGCAATCTCCTACATTATTTTGCAATATACCATTATGTGCAGCGAAGGAAAAGATTCTGCTTTAAGAAGAGTGCTTAAAAAAGATTATAAAGGAAAAATCTCTTTAGTTTTATACGTAATCGGAATTGTTACTGCATTTTACAATCAGTGGATTTCTGGAGCCGCTTACTTTACAGTTGCAATGTTATGGCTTATTCCAGACAAAAGAATCGAGAATATTTTTGCTTCAAATGAATAATTTATGAAATCTGTTTTTCAGTCCATTCAAGATTTCTCTGCTGACGAATTAAGTCTTTTAGACGATTTAATTACATTTCGCACATTGAAAAAAGGGGAACTTTTATTGACTGAAAATCAGGTTTGCAATGAAATAGTTTTTATTGAAAAAGGAATTCTGCGTTCCTTTTTTGTCAATCATAAAGGAGACGAAATTACCAATTGTTTTGCTTTCGAAAATGAGTTTATGGCTTCTTTCGCCAGTTTTATTACCGAAGAAAAAGCAGAGGAAAATATTCAGGCTTTAACCGATACAGAATTGCAAATTCTAGACCGAAAAGCTTTAGAAAAACTCTATCAATCAGGATTCAATTGGCAAGAAACGGGCAGAAAATTAACCGAATTAGAATTTGTAAACCTGCATAAAAGAATGATTTCTTTTCAGAAATTATCTGGAGCACAGCGTTACGAAGAACTTCGCCAGAATCATCAAAAGTATATTCAATTAATTCCGTTGCAATATTTAGCTTCTTATTTAGGAATTACACCAAGACATTTAAGCAGAATTAGAAAAGCTGTTTTATAAACTTTGAATTTTGTTTCACGCAGATTTAAAATGATCTAAGCAGATTTTTTTTATTTCTATTTATTCTGATATTAAAATCTGCGCAAATCTTGACAGTCTTCAAAATCTCCTTTATCTGCAAAATCTGCGTGAAAAAAAAGAATAGGACATTTGTCCAGTAAAATAAAGTATACTAGTAGTATTTTTGATAAAACATTTTCAGATGAAAAAAATACTAATAATAAACGGACACCCAAATGCCGAAAGCTTCAATTTCGGAATAGCCGAATCGTATCAAAAAGGTGCAATTGCTTCTGGTGCGCAAGTAGAAGCCATCACAATTGCCAATTTAAACTTCAATCCAAATCTGAAATTCGGTTATCAAAAACGAACCGATTTAGAACCGGATTTATTGGAATCTTGGGAGAAAATAAAAAGAGCAGATCATCTAGTTTGGATTCATCCCGTTTGGTGGGGCGGACTTCCAGCGATAACGAAAGGATTTATCGATCGTTTGTTTTTGCCTGGAATGGCTTTTCAATACCGCGAAAATTCAGTTTGGTGGGATAAATTATTAAAGGGCAAAACAGCTCACATCATTACGACCCTAGATCAGCCAAGCTGGTATTATCGTTTCTTTTTTGGAAGACCAAGTGTTAATCAATTAAAAAAATCAACTTTAGAATTCTGCGGTGTAAAACCAGTTAAAGTAAGCTACATCGGAATTATAAAAGGTTCTAAGGAAGAACAAAGAAAAAAATGGCTAGATAAAGTCTACAGTTTCGGACTAAAAAATAAATAGTTTTTTATTTTCTACGACTCGAGCGATAGCGAATGGGCAAAACAAATTCAATAAATTATTAACATATTAATAAAGAAAAAAATTCGTGAAAATTCGAGAAATTCGTGGCCAACAAAAAAAATTAATCCTTCAAATCTAATCCAAATGTTGAACGCAAAAGCTCGATGTTTGGATTGATTTCTAAGAAACGATTATAACGATCCTGGTTGTTGTAAGTTCGTTTCATTTCAGCCTGTTCATTTACAATTACTTCAATAGTAATATCGTGATTGTGTAAATGGCCTTTTAAATGCCCTAATAAAGCGTTCATTTGACTTTCAAATTCTAGTTTTGAACCTTCGTTTGGCAATTCATAAGAAATTGTTGTACCGTTCAAAACAGGATCACTAATCAATAGAATCGATTCCATGATTTTAAGCCCTTTTTGACCTAAACGTTCCGCATATTTGTTCCAATGAAGACGCATATCGGTTTCGTTAAACTCTTCAGTTGGTAAAACAGAAGATGGTTTAACATACGATTTCGTGCTAGCCTCCAATTCTTTTTTCTTGCGAATACTGGCGAGAGAAAAAGCAGAAACTTTAGGAGCGCCACTTGTATCTGCTTTTGGAACTTCTGGAGTTTGAACTTTTGGTGTCTCAACAGTAGTTTGTGCTGTATTTGAAATATTTACAGCAGCAGGATTATCATTGCTATTTGAATTAGCATTGACATTATTTTTTTCTTCCGAACTTGGAATTTGGGGTTTTACACTTGGAGCTTCAACAATAGAATAGCCACCATTTTTAAAGTAAACGGGTGGAATTATGAATTGCTCAGCTTTTTTTTTTCTCCATCAAAGTTGATAGAGGCCAATTGCATCAAGCATAATTCAACTAAAAGTCGTTGATTCTGACTTAATTTATATTTTAAATCGCAATCATTTGCAATGTCAATTCCTTTTAATAAAAATTCCTGAGAACATTTCTGCGATTGAGTGGCATACATTTGCTGCGCTTGTTCTCCAACTTCTAATAAAGCAATAGTCGAAGGTGTTTTGCTTACTAATAAATCTCTGAAATGCGAAGCCAAACCAGCAATAAAATGATGTCCATCAAAACCTTTTGCTAAGATATCATTGTATGCCAACAAAAGCTTTGGAATCTCATTTTCCAAAAGTAAATCAGTAATCGAAATATAAGTTTCGTAATCTAAAACGTTTAGGTTTTCGGTTACGGCCTGACGCGTCAAATTTGTACCGCAGTATGAAACCACGCGGTCAAAAATAGACAAAGCATCACGCATGGCACCATCTGCTTTTTGAGCAATAATATGCAGTGCATCATCTTCAAAAACGATTCCTTGACTTTCAGCAACATCTGCCAAATGTTCTTTAGCATCTTTTACTGTAATTCTTTTAAAATCAAAAATCTGACAACGAGATAAAATCGTTGGAAGTATTTTGTGTTTTTCTGTTGTTGCTAAAATAAAAATAGCATGCTTTGGCGGTTCTTCTAATGTTTTAAGGAAAGCATTAAAAGCGGCTGAAGACAACATATGGACCTCGTCAATGATATATACTTTGTATTGTCCAGTTTGTGGCGGGATTCTAACCTGATCGATAAGGTTACGAATATCATCAACCGAGTTGTTTGAAGCAGCATCTAGCTCAAAAACGTTAAATGCAAAATCTTCAGTAGGATCGTCATATCCAGGCTGATTTATTTTTCTTGCCAAGATACGAGCACAAGTAGTTTTACCAACTCCACGCGGTCCTGTAAATAAAAGAGCAGAAGCTAAGTGATTGGTTTCTATAGCGTTCAACAAAGTGTTTGTAATGGCTTTTTGCCCCACAACATCCTTAAAGGTCTGCGGGCGATATTTACGAGCCGATACTACAAATTGTTCCATATTCTTTTTTATTCGATAGCAAATATATGACTTTTGTTTCGTTGTTTAAAACCGATTTTAGTTATTTAGCGAAATTCTTTTTCTTTAAAATAACAAAGAGTAAAGTCAGAAATAATACGATGTTGACAATCAAAGAAATGATAATATATTGACTATACGATTCTATTTTTGATTGCTTTTCTTTTTCTAAATTTTGATTTTCAAAAGTTTTATATGCTCTAAGTTTTTCTAGATGATAAATCCAATCTTGTATATTTTGATTTTCGTATTTTAGTTTCCAGACGCAATTTGATAATAAATTTATTTTTTCATCTTTTGAAATTAATAGAGGATCTTTTGGAGGTGGTGGAGGGAGGAAGTAATTTTGATATGGTTTGAATCCCATACTTGGTGAACAGCCGCTTATGTCAATAATAGTTTTATCTTTTTTAAAATTGGCATAAACAATCCAAAGTTGTTTTTGGATTGGTAAAATAGAACAGCTAGTAAATTCTTTCCCTTTAATATATTGAGAATTGTATTTTCCTTTGAATAATTCTATAATTCTAAAAGTAAAAGTTCTTTTTATTGAATCCACTTTTATGACTTCTCCGTAGAATACAATTTCAGATTGTTTTAACCCTTTTTCAATCATATTTTCTTTGTCAATAGGCATGCATTCACATGAAAAAGAATAATTAGTGAGTAGTAAGGTCGCAATAAGTAATAGGTATTTTAATTTCATAAGATCAGTTTAGAATACAATAATAAACTTTTTACGTTTATTTTTTCATCTCTAAATTGAATTTTTGTAATAAAAAATGCACTATTTTTAATCCGAAACTAAATGTCATTTAACAAAACATCCATTATTCATGAACGCAAAACAAATTGTCAGATTAAGTAATATTATCGGGATTACGTCTATACTTTTATTACTTTATTGGGTTTTTACCTTTATCGTAATTGAGGTTTTCGGACTAAAGGTTTTTAGAGAAAACATGACCGAAAGCTTTTATTTAAGCATTCTAGGTATTCTTGCTCTTATGGCGGGATCTCTAATAGTGAATCTAATGTTCAATTTGACAAGAATTGCCGAAAGAAAAAATGAAGAAGAAGTAAATTCCAAATCGACTAGACGTAAGGTTTTGACTTTACTTTTAATTTTTCCATTAATTCTAATTATACTTTTTGGAGGCAATTATCTAACTTCTGCTAAAAAAGAAAAAATGCTAATTGATTCTGCAAAATCAATCATAGAGTCAAACAAGTCAAATAGTGATAAACTTTTAAATTATACTTTTTCTAAAGCATATATCAAGGAAACCACTGGCATTTTAAGAGTTTTGTCTGAAACAGATAAAAACTTTCCGAGCGTAACCTTAATTGTAAAAGATTCTATTAAAGATTCGCCTGTTTTTCTTGGTTTTAATGCCTATTACAATGAAAGTTTAGATTCAAATGATAGCATACAGCCTAAAAAGGTAAATTATATTTATCAGACTACTAAAGAAGAAAGAGCTTATTTGAATGAAGTTTTTAGTAAAAACAGTGAGGAATTACGATATAGTTCTAGTAAAGGAAATTATGAATTGTTTTACCCATATAAAAAGAATGGAAAAACAATTATTATCTATTTTTCTGAACAGCAGCGATACGGTAAAATGTAAAGCTGATAAATTTATAATTTATGAAGAAATATTTCCTAATAATATTTTTGCTTACAGCATTTGTTATAAAAGCACAAAAAGCAACTCAAACGAGTCCCTTTTTTCAATTGCGGATCTATGAGATTTTTGAAAGCAATAAAAAAGAATTTCATGAGCGTTTTCGGGATCATGCCATGCGAATTATGAAGAAATATAACTTTAAGATTATTTCGATTTACGAATCAAAATCAGAGAAGAAAACAGAGTTTGTATATTTTCTAGAATGGCCAAATGAAGCCATAATGAAAAAAGCTTGGGAAGATTTTAGAAAAGATAAGGAATGGATTGATATCAAAAAGATGTACACTGAGAAATATGGTGATGTTGTGGGGAATATTGAAGATCGAGTTTTGACTAAGCTTAATTATTCACCTAATTAAGAATAACAATTAGAGAAGTTCCATAGTTAACTAAAATTTTATGCAACAATATCATTATCACAATAATGTTTTAAATCTGAAAGTCAAGAAATCACCTTTTTTAGTGCGAACAGTAATGTTTGTATTGGCTTTTTCTTTATTTATTTTACCTATAGGAGGAGCGATGTTTGGCATTGCACTTGGGAGCGGTCTACATATTGGCTATTTTATTGCAATCGGAATTTGTTCCTTGATTGGGTTTTATACACTACGAGTTTCTTTATGGAACACTTATGGTGAAGAGGTCATTCAAATTTTTGAAAACAAAATTATTTACGAAGCCAATTACGGATGGTTTAAAGATGGAAAAAAGGAAACTGTAATAATAAATCCCCATTTTTATACTGTGTCTGCAGGTTATGAAGAAGATAATGAAGGCGTTTTAGTTATTTCTTCTGATGATGTTATGGTTGAGTCAGTTGTCAAAATGCCTATAACTCAATTAGAACAATTAGTGAGTAAATTATCTGATAAAGATAAATAGATTTATCTTTATTGTTAGTAATAAATAGTCATTTGTGTTTTATGAAATCATAGAAGTTTTGAATTGTAAGATTCAAAACTTTTTTTATTAGCTAATTTTAAGAAATCAATAATATTTAAAAATGTAAGATTATTTTGTAATATGTGATTGATTTATTCGTTAACTTAGAAGATTAATTAATTTTAAAAAAGATATCATTATGAAAATTAAATCGATGTTATTAGGAATGAGTTTTGCTTTTTTATTAGTGGCTTGTGGACCTAAAGATGCAGATATTCAAAAGGAAATTACTGCAAAATTAAGCGAATTACCTGGAGTTTCAGTGACTGTAGAGAAAGGTGTTGCGACTATTTCGGGTACTTGTAAAGATGATGCTTTCAAGCAAAATGCAGAAAGCATTGTGAAAGGAATAAAAGGTGTTAAATCGGTCGTGAACAATTGCGAGATTCCAGCTCCAGAACCTGTAGTTGCGGCTCCTGTAGAAATTAATCCTGATGCAGTTTTAACCACTTCGGTAAATGAGGTAGTAAAAACGTACAGCGGTGTAACGGCAACAGTTAAAGATGGCGTGGTTACACTTACTGGTGATATCAAAAGAAGTCAATTGCAAAATTTGATAAAAAGTGTTCAGGAATTGAAGCCTAAAAAAGTAGAAAACAAATTAACTATTAAATAATTGATGTTATGAGTTTAAAAGATAAATACAAAGAGTTAACAGATCTAGCTTCTAATTTAGGAGTGGCTGATTTGCAAGTAAGAGAACAAGATAATGTGCTGTATGTTGATGGAACGGCAAAATCTGCAGATGATAAAGAAAAACTTTGGGCTGCTTACGGAAAAATAGATCCTGATTTTAGATCGGCAGATGTAGTAATGAATATTGAAGTTTCTGAAGGAGCTTCTACAGAATATACTGTTGTAGGTGGAGATTCTTTATCAAAAATAGGAAAAGCGCATGGTGTTTCATGGCAGACTATTTATGAAGCCAATAAAGACATTATTAAGAACCCAGATATCATACAGCCAGGTTGGAAGTTAAAAATACCAACAGCATAATTTTACTTATGGTGTGTTGCAAAAGTCCATCTCAATGGTGGGCTTTTTTTGTTGTGATTTAATCGAAAAATTTATTCTCATTATGTCACTAAAGAACCTCAGGTTAATATCCTACTTGAAAACATATAAATCTCATCACAATATCTTATAATCATTTGATAATTAATCTCTCTAATTTTAAAAAATGTAAATTACTAAAAGAGAGTATTATGAAAATGAGATCCATTTTATTAGGAATGTGCCTTACTGTTGCTTTGGTTTCCTGTAAATCTAATGATGCTGATATTGAAAAAGCAGTTAATGAAAAAATAAATGATCCTGATATTCAAGTTGCCGTACATGAAGGTGTGGCTACAATTACAGGTATTTGTGACGATGAAATGTTCAAGAAAAATATTGAAAAAAGCGTAAGAGCAACCAAAGGTGTAAAATCTGTTGTCAATACCTGCGAACTTGCCAGAG
>Ga0308157_10005805_pt1 | contig 15161 bp, 13 predicted proteins | sample PhyBR1_FD_201035 | JGI IMG/M metagenome (GOLD analysis project Ga0308157, IMG submission 201035) | Phyllosphere microbial communities from UC Gill Tract Community Farm, Albany, California, United States - DLSLB.R1 | ecosystem: Host-associated > Plants > Phyllosphere > Unclassified | place: USA...
CGCGGATGCTTTGGCGCAATAAGCAGGCATTTTAAGTTCGCCAATGCCAGTGACATCCCGAAAGCCGCCATCAGACACAATTCCCGCCGCACCGCGTAGGGCCAGACGCGTTACCAGAATGGAGCCGGCAGTGGCTGCACGCGCATCCTTTCGCGCATCCATAACCAATACGCATCCAGGCGGACAGGTCTCTATTGCCACGCGTTGCTTGTGATCCGGATTGCGGAAAACAGTAATCGGATTGCGGTCTTCACGAGCTGGAATATAGCGCAGCGTGAAGGCTTGTCCCACCATATTTTCCGGCTTGCGTGCGACCTGCACCGCCCCTTGAATAAACTGATTGCGCAGCCCGCGCTTATAAAGAGCGGTAGCAACAGATGCAGTCGAGACTTTTTTGAGTTTAGAACGGGTTTCTTCTGAGAGAATGTAGTCCATCACAGGGAATCCTTAATAGATCACTGGCTCGTCAACCGGACGACCAAATTCAGTTTTAAGAAAATCAAAGTCACAGCCCTTATCGGCCTGCTCGACATGTTTGGAAAATACAAAGCCATAGCCACGCTCATATTTGGGCTCCGGTGCGATCCACGCAGCGCGGCGGGCACCTAATTCATCTTCAGGCACAAGCATGTTGAGACTGCGTGCCGGAATATCGAGCTCAACCATGTCGCCAGTTTTAAGCAAGGCTAACGGACCGCCAACAAAGGATTCAGGCGCAACATGCAAGACACAGGCACCAAAACTGGTTCCAGACATACGCGCATCGGAAATCCGTACCATATCCCGCAAACCAAGTTTAAGAAGTGCTTTGGGCATCGGAATCATACCCCATTCCGGCATGCCCGGACCACCCTGCGGACCAGCATTGCGCAATACGAGCACGGTTTCAGGTGTGAGCGGATAATCTGGATCATCAATGATTTTTTTGAGTTCAGGATAGCTGTCTGCGATCAGTGCCGGACCAGTATGCCTATGATATTTAGGATCACAGGCAGCAGGTTTGATCACAGCACCATCAGGGCACAGATTACCTTTAAGCACGGCAAGTGAACCTTCATGGTAAACCGGATTGGACAAAGGCCGGATGACATCATCGTTGAAAACCTGAACATTTTCCAGACCATCTGTGATCGGCTTTCCCGTCACAGTGATTGCAGACGTATCCAGCTTATCCGCAAGTTGCTTAACAAGCGCACGGATACCACCCGCATAGTAAAAGTCCTCCATCAAATAACTGGAACCCGATGGCCGGATATTGGCAATGACCGGCGTGGAGCGCCCAATACGGTCAAGATCGTCGAGTTCAAGCGGAACACCGGCACGACGCGCCATAGCAATCAGATGAATAATCGCATTGGTCGAACATCCCGTCGCCATGGCAACGATCACCGAATTTTTGACGGCCGCTGGTGTGATAATCTGATCAGGCGTGAGATCTTCCCATACCATTTCAACTATACGGCGACCACATTGTGTGGACATACGTTGGTGATTGGCGTCAGGTGCGGGAATGGACGACGCACCGGGCAATGTCAGCCCCATGGTTTCAGCGATAATCGTCATGGTAGAAGCCGTGCCCATGGTCATACAATGGCCATAGCTGCGAGCAATTCCGCCCTCTATACCCTGCCACTCCTCTTTGCCTATCGTACCTGCACGCCGCTCGTCCCAGAACTTGAACATATCTGTACCGGAACCAAGAAATTTACCCGCGTAGTTGCCGCGCAGCATCGGCCCTGCGGGTAGAAAAATGAATGGAAGCCCAGCGCTTGTTGCGCCCATGATAAGAGCAGGCGTTGTCTTGTCGCAGCCCCCCATAAGCACCGCACCGTCCACCGGATGCGAACGCAAAAGCTCCTCAGTCTCCATCGCAAGCATGTTTCGGTAAAGCATAGTGGTCGGCTTTACATAGCTCTCAGACAAGGAGAGTGCCGGAAGCTCAAGCGGAAAGCCCCCCGCCTGAAGAATGCCTCGTTTGACCCATTCTACCCTGTCTTTAAAATGCGCATGACACGGCTGAGCATCCGACCATGTATTGATGATGGCAATAATCGGCTTGCCTTCCCAATCGACAGGATCGTAGCCCATCTGCATCGTTCGGGAGCGATGACCGGACGAACGTTGATCGTCGGGCAACATCCAGCGTGCTGAACGCAGATCGCTATATATCTTCCTGCTCATATTATGTCCTTCCCGAAAGAGGCTCCACCGTGCTGTTTTGAAGAGCGAAGGCAGAGAAAAAAGCGCCACCGGAAAGGCTTTCTCCGGGGCTTAGAATGGTCATGCCGGCATCTTTACCAAGTGCGGGCCGGTTTACGGCATCCGGCAAATGACTGACGGGTTCAGCGCAAAAAACTGCCCGGTCCTGAGGATTAAAGACATGAAGGTGTTTCAATGCACCTTCCGCTCTCAACATGAGCGCTGTAGATCTTTCCGGCCATTTGATCAGAGCCTCACGGCTGTTCCAGCCTGAAAAACAGCTGTTGATAAATGGCAGAACACTAAGTCGCGTCGGACAACCCGGTTCAAATCCTGCCATCAAAACAGCACTCCCCTCCGGCAGTCCACGTGTGTCAGGCCGTGGCGCGCCACCAGATGAAAACTCCAGCGTTGCACCCGTTGTCTTTTCAAACCATGGGTGAAGTCCAAGGCCGAATGGCAGTCGCAGCAGACTTTCATTGCGAATAAAAAGCGATACCCGAATACCCTGGGGTAAAATCGAGATTTGCTGTTCAAGGTGGTAACTGTAAGGATGCTGGCTTCCAGCAACCATATCCGTCATCAGGACCCGATCATCGCGTACCGATGTGCATTGCCATTGCCTGTCTCGCGAAAAGCCATGAATTGCCATAGCTTCGTCCGGTGCATTGACCGGCAACTGTATTGGCCGGTCATTGAGCACGAATTTTCCGCCATCAACACGATTGGCAAAAGGTGCCATGACAAAGCAGCCAGCTTTCAATCCTGCCTCAGGCTGATCAAGCGACAGCAAGAGCGGCATTTGATCGCCATCAGGATGCTGCCATTCCGCCGAGAGTATGGTCGCACCATGCCTTGGGTCCACTTTCAGGCGATAATCATAAGCAGCCAGTTCAATCACCATAAGCGTTAATCCGTGCGGGAATAATCATGCGCAGTGAAAGTTCCACCCTGAAAGCGACGGGATACTGGATCGCCGGTTTCAGCCAATACGCCAAATCGCGATGCATCATCCTGCGGTAAATAGCCAATCAGCGCAGCATCATCATTTTCCCACCAGCGATCACGATTGGCGGAAATGCCCCAGACCGTTGCAACGCCGGTGCGTGGTGCTTCGACCGCCGCAATCAATAACCGAACCAGATCATCATGCGACAGCCATGTCGCCAGATGCCGGGCTTCGGTCGGTTTTGGCAAACACGAGCCGATACGCAGATGCACGCTCTCAATACCGTGCTTGTCGAACATCATGCGCCCAAGCATCTCGCCATAGGCTTTGGAGAGACCATAATATCCATCCGGACGAAAAGCCGCGTCAGCATTCAACAACTCGTTGCGAGTATAAAATCCAATCGTATGATTGGAACTCGCAAATACAACGCGCTGCCGCGCAGGGCGGGCAGCCTCAAATATATGTGTGACACCCAGAAGATTAGCCTGAGCGATCAGGTCATAAGATTTCTCAACACTGATACCACCAAAGTGCAGCACAGCATCAGTGCCATCAACAAGGTCTGCCACCGCTTCTGCATTGCTCAGATCAGCCTGAATAAATTCAGTACCATGTGGCAATTCATCCGGGAAAAGCTCAATGTCCGATAGGCGCAACCGATAGCCTGCATTTACCAGTTTTGGAGCCAGCATTCGACCAAGATTTCCAGAGGCGCCCGTGAGAAGAATATGTTTCATCGCTTCACACTCCCTTCATGCGTGCAATTTTTGCGCCCGCAACATGAGATTTTGCAAGATGTACACCACCCGATTGCGGACTGTCTGAACCACCAAGGCGATGCGATGTCACAGCGATCAAGGTTAAATCCGGCCCACAAAAACATGGCATTGTCGGCGAAGGAACTGGCACTGCAAAGCTCTCAAGCAAAGCGCCGTCACGGTCGAAACGGTTGAGCACCCCGGCTGAAACACCAGCGCTCCAATAATGGCCTTCAATGTCACATGCGCCACCATCTGGCCTGCCAGTCTGTTCGTCCAGAACACGGATGCGCTTGCGAGCCGAAATATCGCCCGTAGATGCATCAAAGTCGTAGCGATCAATCCATGGACCGCGTGAATCTGTATGAAACATGGTTTTGCCTTCGGCAGACCATGCCAGTCCGTTGGATATTTCAAAGCCTTCCGCTTTTATCTGCGTGTGGCCATCGGCGGTGACACGATAGAGGTTGGAAATTGCCTCGCGTTCAGGACGAGCATCCATACTGCCGATCCAGAGTGCGCCATCAGGTGCGACCTTGCCATCATTGAGGCGCGAGGTTTCCGGCTCAGTATAACCGCTCCAGAGAGCTTGGCGCTCTCCTGTTTCAGGGTTGAAGAGGATCACTTCGCGCGCCAGTGCGACAACCAACTTACCACTTTCGGCAAGCCCCACACATGGCACTTCTGTTTCAAACGCCCATTCGCGCAACGGACCTTTTTCAAGATCAATCTCATAGATTTTGCGCCCATTAATATCGCAGGTAAACAGCGTTTTCCGACGATCATCCCAAACAGGACTTTCCATCAGCTGCCCGCGTAAATCCGCTATGCATTCAAATGGACCCATCACTGCGCCCCAGTGCTTCGACGAATGACATCAGGGTGTTTGAGCACAAAATCCGAAAGCTCCAATCCCAGCCCTGCACCCTCAAACGGGTAAATTATGCCATTTTCAATTCGCGGCATGACAGTAACAAGATCACGATACCACGAGGTGTAATAAGCCCTCACCGACTCCTGATAAATGGCATTGGGGGCATTAAGCGACAAATGAATGGAGGCTGCAAAGACCACGGGTCCAGTGCAATCATGCGGCGCAATCGGCCGCTGAAAAGCTTCGGCCATAGTGGCGATTTTTTTAGCTTCCGAAAGCCCCCCACACCATGAAATATCAAGCATCACATAATCGGATGCTTCAGCCCGCAACACATCAAGATATTGGGACCGAGTTGCCATTGTCTCGCTGGCACAGACAGGAATGCCTGAGCGCTCCGCGTAAACGGCCAGCGACTGTGGATTTGTCATTTTGATCGGATCTTCCGACCAAAAAGGACGAAATGGCTTGAGTTCTCTTGCTATGGCAAGTGCAGAGGTCAAATCCCACATAGAATGAAACTCAACCATGATTTCCATTTTATCGCCAACCGCATCGCGGATCTGGCGAAACGGCAGCAGCGCCTTATCAAGGTCAGTGGCATGAATGAAATTACCGCCATTTGCGACCGCAAAAGGATCGAACGGCCAGATTTTCATTGCAGTTATACCTTCTGACAGAAGGCTTTCAGCCAGCGCCCCTGCATCACGATGGAAGGCAAGCTGGTCCTCATAGGGACCTTCCTGCGCCTTATCCTGATCGCCAATATAGCGGCGCGCACCACTCTTGTTATAGGTGTAACCAGCGCAGGTATTGTAAGTACGGATAGACTGGCGTGAGAGCCCGCCCAGCAACTGGTGGATCGGCTGGCCAGTCAGCTTTCCGAAAATATCCCACAGCGCAATATCGAATGCGGAAGCCGCGCGAATTTCGACGCCAGACGAACGAAAACCGACATAAGGCTCCAGCAGAAGCTTCGATATACGATCAATTTCCAGCGGGTTCTGGCCAATAAGCTGCGGTGCAATATCACTATGAATATAAGCCGCCACAGCATTAGCTCCGCGAAACGTTTCTCCCAGACCAATGATCCCTTCATCCGTATGAATCTGAACCCAAAGGATATTATTGAGATGTGGAAGCTGCACCGTTTCGATCGCAGTAATTTTCATCATGCACTCCAAATAATATGATCGATCAATGCGCTGAGGATTGACGGCTGCGGGCAACGATCTGTGTCGGATTGACAAAACGCAGTGCCAAAATCAGCCAGATCAACGACGTGATCATGTAAATCACCGCCATTGCATCGATGGATTGTACAGAACGGACACCAGCCGCAAAGACTGAATAATAGAGCGCGACCACAAGGGTTTGCGATGTTGGTCCGGCAGTCAGGAAGGTCAACTCAAACATGGCGACCGTGCGCACCAGCACAAGCAGCATTGCAGCCAGTATACCAGGTGTCAGCATTGGCAACAGCACATACAAAAACAGTTTGAACGTACCCGCACCAAACACGCGCGCCGCTGCTTCAATTTTGGGATCAATCTGCTCAATGAATGGCACCATGACCAGAATAACAAAAGGCACGGTGGGAACCAGATTGGCGAGAACAACGCCCCAGAAAGTACCACCAACACCAAACTTGTAGAGCACGGTTGCCAGCGGAATACCGAAAGTGATTGGTGGCACCAACAATGGCAGCAGGAAGATCAGCAGTACCAGCTTTTTACCGGGAAAGTCGCGGCGTGCCATAGCATAGGCTGCAGTAACACCTAGAAAGCCTGACAAAATGACAACGGCAAACACAACCTGAAAGGTAACAAGAAGGACCTGATCAAGCTGGAACTCTGCCCAAGCAGCCGCATACCAGCGTGTCGTAAACGCATCCGGCAACCATGTGCCAAGCCATCGCGTTCCAAAACTTGAAACTACGACCGCGGTTATGACGGCCAATACATTGAGAACGAAGAAGCCGGTGACAAGCCAAACAACAGTGATCCAAAGTTTGGAAAGTGCAGATGTATCGCGGATCATGGTTTAGCCTTTCCCGCCAGCGGTCGAACCGCGGTAAAATAACGAGCGCACACCAAGCAGAGCACCGACAACCAGAAGCTGAACCACTGCCATTATCATGGCGATAGAGGAGGCCATGGAGTCATCATACTGCTCAAAAGCTGCCTGCGCTGCGGCAATGGAAATGACACGCGTCGGCCCTGATGGCGCGCCAAGCAACACCGCTGATGGAAACACAGCAAACGCCTGCACAAATGTCAGACATGAGGCTACGACAAGTCCAGGAACCAGCAGCGGCAGCATAACGAAACGAAAGCGTTGCCAGCTTCCGGCACCATGTGTCGCAGCGGCACGTTCCAGTGCGGGATCTATCCCGGTCACGTAAGACAGCGTCAGCAGGAAAGTGAACGGAAACACCGTGATCACAAGCGAGGCAAACACACCCCAATAGTTATTGGTGAGCTTTAATGGATTATCGATAAAGCCAATCGCAATTAGACTACGGCTGAACCAGCCCTGGGGGCCGAGATAGTTCAGCAAACCTTCAGCAATCAGAACTGTGCCTAGCGTCACAGGCAGTACCAATATTGTCGTTAAAAGACGCTGCTTGTGCATCAGACGAACACGCATGGCGATGGGAACCGCCAGAAGCACACTGATCACGGTGACCGGGATCGCCAGCCACAGGGTTGCACCGATGGTTTTATAAAGAAACGGATCGGAGAAGAACTTACGATAATTCGCAAGCATTCCACCACCATCTAGCGGATTGAACGAGAGAACGAGACCATAAAGAAACGGATAGATGAAAACGCCGATTACAAATAACAGAGCCGGAAGAATTAGCAACGTAACGCCGTCAATTCCGCGATTGGCAAGCCGCTGACGCCATCCCGGTGCCAGAGCCGCATTGGAAAACCGTTCGTCCGCCATGGCTTAAGCTCCTCCGGCAAAGACAAGAGCATTTTCCGCATCGATACTCAGTGTGATTTTTGCGCCCGGACCGACTTCTTGCGGGCCATGAAAAACCATTTCCATGGCATTGTCGGTACGCGCTATGCCGACATATTCACGTCCGCGATATTCGATCGTCTCGACAATCGCTTCAATGGTATTGTTGCCCTTCTGACCCGAAACAACATCGTCGCCACGCGCCATCAAAACCGCATCACTGCCCGGAGCAAGCATGTCCATGGCACGCCCGTTTAACTCTCGGCCTGCGACCAAAATCGTTGCCTGATCACCATCGATACGCAGCACCTGTCCATGCAGTGCATTGCGGAAGCCCATAAAAGCCGCGACATCGCGATAAAGCGGCTTCTCGTAAAGCTCGTGCGGTGTTCCGACCTGCCGGATTTCACCATCCCGCAAAACCACAATACGGTCGGCCAATGACAAAGCCTCATCCTGATCATGAGTCACATAGATCGTCGTTGAGTTGAGCTGGTTATGAATGCGTCTGATTTCGGCGCGCATTTCGAGCCGCAGTTTTGCATCAAGATTGGAGAGCGGTTCATCCATCAGCACGACAGGCGGCTCAATCACAATCGCGCGTGCGATAGCGACACGCTGTTGCTGTCCACCGGAAAGCTGTCCCGGCAGTTTATCTTCCTGTCCCTGCAAACGCACAAGCATTAAGGCCGCACGGGAGCGCTGTTCGATTTCACTTTTTGAAACGCCGCGCATTTTCAAGCCAAAGCCGACATTTTGAAGCACAGTCATATGCGGAAACAGTGCATAATTCTGGAAAACCATCCCAAAACCGCGATCTTCCGGCTTCAACTGATCCACACGCCTGTCATCGACATAAATGCCACCGCCAGTGGTGCCCAACAAGCCGGCGATGCAATTAAGTGCGGTCGACTTTCCGCAACCCGAGGGACCAAGAAGAGCAATAAATTCTCCCTTCCTGATGGTGAGATTAATCTCACTCAGCGCAGCAAAATTTCCGAATGACCGGCTCATGCGGTCAAGCCGCAATTCTTGAAATGACATTGACGCAAGCACCATAAGTTGATTGGTGATCATGGGCTGCCTGTAACGGCGCAATCTGATGCCCGTTACAGACGCCACACTAGAGACCTACTGAGAGGCGACTTCCTCGTCCCAACGGCGGAAAGCTGCGACCAGAGCTGCCGGCTCAAGCGGCATTTCGATAGGATTGTTGGCAATCCAGTCAGCATATTCAGGACGGCCAAATTCGGCGATTACGTCCTGACTTGCCTGTGGAGCCATATCGATAGTCACATCTTTGACCGCAGGTCCCGGATAGAAATAACCCGCATCATAAGAGTAAGCTTGCTGATCCGGCTTGAGCGCGAACTTGATAAACTCCATCAGAACCGCGACTTTCTCTTCCGGCACGCCTTTCGGAATGGCAAAATAATGCGCATCCGCCACCCAATGGAAACCGTCGAGTTTACTTACAGCCATTTCCTTTGGAACCACACCCAGCGCACGCGGATTGATGTCCCAACCCGTGGTGGTGACAGTCATGTCGCGTGTGCCTTCGCCCAGCTCTTTCATCAAAGCGCCCGTGCCGGCAGGGTAATATTCAATATTCTTGTGCAGTTCCTTGAGATAGGCCCATGTTTTATCCCAGCCATTCACTGGATCTTTTGGATCACTATCGCCCAGAAGATACGGCAGCCCCATCAGGAACGTACGACCCGGACCAGAATTTGCAGGGCGGGCATAAATGAACTTATTCGGATTTTGTTTGGTCCATTCGAGCAGCTCTTCCGCAGTCTTAGGCGGCGTCTTTACCTTATCGGGGTGATATTCAAGCAAAGGCCCCGATGGATAATAGGAAACCACAACGCCTTTGCCTTGCGACATTTCCTGCATGCGCCATGCTGGCTCCATATAGACGTCCTGCAAATTTGGCAGACCGTTATCAGGAAGGGCAATAATGTCAGTCCAGATGTCATCGGCAAGGCCAGCTGAAAGTGCATCAGGACCGATGATCACAAGATCAATATCTACACGATTGGCGCGCTGCTGTGCTTTGATTTTGCCGGGCAACTCCGGCGCCGGCGCTTTGTTGAATGTAAAGCGGGAAACCAGGTTCTTATTTTCAGCAGCAAAATTATCAAATATCGGCTGTGTCAGCGCGAGATTACCTGCCGCGTCAATCACATTGATTCCGACCGGGCTGGATGGCAATTTTGCCGATTGCGCCCATGCGGCCCCTTTAGGCAATAAAATCCCCATACCTGTCGCAAGACCAGCGCCAGCCATGAATGTACGGCGTGAAATTCCTGTACCCATGTTCTCCTCCACTTTTAAACAATCCGGCACACTTCGCTTCCTCCTGCGCAGCGGGCCGGTTTTCTATTTTTCAGACAAGAGCGTCAGTCTCCCATCCGGCAATAATCTTTTCGAGTGACTTACGATCTTCCGCATCAAGCTTCGGCAAACCGGGCAACCGAACATCCCCAACCGCAAGTCCTTGAATCTGCAAAGCTTCCTTCACAACAGTGACATTGGAACCATTGCGATATTTGGTCCGCATCGTTTCAAAATCAGCGATACTTTCGACAATCGCTCTTGCACGCTGGTAATCGCCCTTCTCCAGCGCATTCCACACAGCAAGCGAACGTTTTGGTGCAACATTGACCAGCCCTGACGTAAAGCCACGCCCTCCAAGCGCGTAAAATGGCAGGGCCCAGCTTTCCGCGAGGCCGCAAATCCATGTCGCATCGGTGCCTTTGGTCGCCCGGCAACATTCGAAGAAAAGCATTGCATTGGGCGACGCAAATTTGACGCCTGCTACTCCAGGGTGTGTCGCAAGACGCACGATTTCATTAAGCGGTATAAGATCTGAACGGATATAGGCCACGATCGGCAGATCTGTGGATTCAGCAATCTCAATGAAATAATCGACCTGCGCATGAGGTGCGGCAAAAGGATCAAGCGGATGATGGATCATCACACCCACAGCCCCCTCTGTACTTGCAGCTTTACAAAGTCGGATTGCATCACGCACCGAGCGTCCGGCGGCGGCAGTTACGGCTGCCTTGCCATCCACTGCTTTAATGGCAATCGCCTGCAAGCGAATGACCTCATCAATGGTCATACTATAGAATTCGCCAGTATTGCCGCCGGTAACAATATTATGCACACCGGCACTGGCGATACGCTCAACGATTTTTGTTGTCAGAACCGCATCAATATCGCCGTCGCTGTTATATGCAGTCGCGTGTACGCCTGAGATGCCTCGCAGCACCCCACGGTATTCCGTCAAATTCATAATTCCCTCCCAGGTACTGGTCAGAAGACCAGTTCGATATGCGTATCCCCCGCCTTCACAATATGCTCACGCATCAGTCGCTCAGCCAAATCTCCATCTCTTGCAGCAATCGCGTTCATGATTGACTCATGCTCCTGAAATGACTGCCGACGAACATCCTCCCGCGACAACACCGTTACTCGGGCTGCGTGATCATACATCCGCTGCGCATTCTGTAAGCGCCGCAGATATTCACATCCCGACGCATCATGGATGCCATCGTGAAACTTCTCATTGAGCTCAATAAGAGCATCCACATCGCCAGATTCTACAGCAAGACGCATTTCTTCAATCACCGCACGCAACATGATGAAAGCCTCCTCGCTTCCGTGTTTTGCTGCCTGCCGTGCGATGATGCTTTCAAGCGCCGCGCGCGCCAGTGTCATTTCTTCAGCCTGACGCGCGTTGAAGCAAACAAAGGTACCGCGACGCGATTCAGTCCGCACCAATCCCTCACCCTCTAGCTGGCGCAGAGCTTCTTTAAGCGGACTGGTACTGATCCCAAGATCCAGCGCCAGCTGGCGCTCATTCAACCTGTCCCCCGACTTCAATCGCCCTGAAATAATCGCTTCACGAAGATCATCATGCACATGATCCCGAAGGTTTTTCAGCTTTATCGGCTTAAAAGGTGAAGCATGCTGATCCAAAGTTCTTCTCTTCTCCAAATTCGTCTGTCAGGCATCATTAACAGAACATATCTGATACTTCAATATCTGAAATATCAGATTTTAATGGACCACAAATACGACGGCGTATAATGGATTGAGAGCAAAGTCTGGCTTAAACATAAGGAAAACTCTGAGATTTATGCCGGAAATCAGACACTTTGCACTGCGCGCGCCGCTAGCGAGGGCCGATTTAGACTTCGAATTAGAAGCATCAAACCGCCAGCAGATACGCCCTATTAGTTGTTTCGCTGAGTGAGCAGGAAAACACCGTGCCGGCTGTAGACGAAATACCGCTGAGCGTTCCATGGAAGAGAACATTGCTAAATCGCGAAGTCCCGACAGAAGTTGCTATTAGATGTCGGGCGCAGATTTCGTATGGCTGAACAAGACCCGCTTTGCGCTCTAAACCAGACGCTGTGCTCGAATTCTGATAGCCGTAAAACCGGCCAATCGTATTGCACTAAGTGTGAGATAGTCGCTTCGATTCAAATAGATCGCACTATCTTTTAATGATTAGCGCACCGAAACGGGCAATGGTTGGTTAGGGGATTTGCGATGGTCTGTATACTGCCAGATTGCGGAATCGTATAAATCCGGATAGTTTTGCTCATGAATTTGATAAACTGAGAGTGTTTACCAAAAAAAGTGGCAGGTAAGACGTTGAAGGGGCTGTTCCTTGCACACCAGCGGGAACTGAAAGCCTATCTCACACAAAAGTTAAAAGACTCGGACACTGCTGCGGACCTGACGCAAGAAGCGTTCTTACGCTATGCAGAACAAAACTCCGTGAACGGCACAAAAATTGTGCACGCTCGCTCCTATCTTTATCGTACGGCGCATAATCTGGCTGTTGACCATGTGCGGCAGAAAGCGCGTCGAAAGACAGATACTTCTACCCATGACGAGATGGCGGAGATTGCCGACGATCGCCCAACACAAGAAGAGGCGATCGACGCCCGGCAAAAGCTCGACCGCTTGCAGACTGCTGTCGCTGAATTGCCGGGGCGAACTCGTCAAATCTTTGTGCTCAGCCGAATTGAAGGTTTGAGCTATGCTGAGACGGCTGCTCGGCTTGGAATTTCGGAAAGCTCCGTGCAAAAACATCTTGCCAAGGCGCTGCTGCACGTTACGCAGCGACTTAGGCCACAATAACAAGAAATCGTCACGGCTTTACTGGATATGGGGTGCTCGAGCGTCATATTCACAAATGGGTCTGGGCAGTTAGCACAAATGACATGGACCGTAGTGTGGGACAAAAAGACGACAAAGAACAAATAGAGGCTGAAGCCGCTGAATGGGTTATCCGTTTGGGTGGAAAACCGATGTCGCCGCACGAGCACAAGTCATTTGAAGTCTGGTGCTCAAGAAGTGAGTCTCATGTGAAAGCTTTGGAGTTTGCCCGGCAGACCTGGAGCGATTTAGCCGAGCTTCGTCAAACTCCCGACCTCTTGGATGCTGATAGAGCGCCTTCCAGACAGCAAAAGCGACCGTATCAACCTGTACGTGCACCGATCGTAAAACAGCGCTCTGACTTCTGGCAGCGATCTGTGATGGCGGCCATCTGTCTGATCGTTGCTGCTACTGCCGTGAGCTTTTGGTATGGGAACCCCGTCACGCTCATTGCTTCGGATTACTACACGACGCCGGGCGAGCAGAGTACTGTGAAACTCTCCGATGGAAGCGTTGTAGAGCTTTCCACCAACAGCGCAATCGCATTGCATTTTAGTGATCAGGAACGGCGTGTCACGCTGATCAAGGGCGCGGCGTATTTTACCGTTGCTCCCATGGGATCAGGTGAAAAGCGTCCCTTCGTCGTTGAAGGCGTCAATGGTACGGCGACGGCGCTCGGCACCCAGTTTGCGATGGAGCGTCTATCGGATACCGTTGAGGTTACGGTTGCCGAGCATGAAGTCCGGGTTGAGCTTTCCGACGCAGCAGGCGACATGAAACAAGTCGTTTTATCTCCTGGACAATCCGTGCGCTATTCTCGGGCTACGGGCCTCGGCCAGGTGAGCCTCCAGAATGTTGAGCAAGCCACAGCTTGGCGCCGCGGCCGTCTGGTCTTTGATCAGGTGACGCTTGCTGAGGTTGTAGCGGAACTCAACCGCTATCGCCGCGGTCGCATTGTCATCTCCGACTCTACACTTGCGAACCGCAGGGTCAGCGGCGTGTTCCAGATCAATGATCTTGATAATGCGCTCTCCACCATCTCCAGCGAACTCGGCTTGCGCTCGACATCTGTTCCTCATCTGGTCACGGTGCTTTATTAAATTTCGTCCTTATGGTGATAAAATATACAATATATTCCAAAAACTTACCATACTTTTTAAAAAACTGGGAAAATCGTTACCGGGAAACATGACTGAATTCGTCTTATTTGCGAACTGGCGGAAGAGATATTTTGCCAATGCAATCGAATAGGATGAAAGGTTTTCGCAATGGGGATGCAATCAGGTGGCAATCGCTCGGAAAGCAGGCGTACCACGCCAATCTGGCTCGTGGCTTCCGCAAGTGCGCTGACTATCGTCGCTGGGCTAGCAATCTCAGCATCGTCGGCTTTAGCGCAGCAGAAGACCGCTGGTGCAGTAGCAGATGCGTCGATAATTACTCTCAGCATTCCCGCACAAAGTCTCAATACAGCCGTTCTCGCTCTTGCAGATCGTGCGGGGCTCCAAGTTTTCTATGACGCTGACCGATTGAAGGGACTTCGCAGTTCCGGCGTTAAGGGCACTTATTCGCGTGAACAGGCAATCGGTATATTGTTACAAGGGACGGGCGTTTCCTATCGCTTCACCGGAGCAACTTCAGTTTCTCTTGTCTCGGGCTTGACGACGGACCATGTGAAAAACGTCGAAAACTCCACAGTACTTGATACCATAACCATCAGTGGCCTTGGCAGTACAACAGAAGGTACTGGCTCCTACACGACAGGCGCAATGTCGACCGGTGTGAAGCTACCGCTTTCCGTCAAGGAAACGCCTCAGACCGTTACAGTGGTGACTCGCCAAAAAATTGAAGACAAGTCTTATGAAACGCTTGATCAGGCGGTTGCGGATACCCCGGGCCTTATTGCTAATCAGAACTTTGGTGATGCACGTTATCAATATTGGTCGCGCGGGTTAATCATCGACAACATGCAGTATGATGGCGTAGCTAATCCTGTGCAATATTATGCACGTGACAGTGATGGCGCCGATGATATGGACATGTATGATCGTGTTGAAGTGCTGCGCGGTGCATCGGGCCTTGTCACGGGCGCTGGTAATCCATCCGGTGCAATAAATTTGATGCGCAAGAGACCTCTTGATGAGAAGAAAACCACAATCACCACAAGGGCTTCGTCGTGGGGGAGCATCAAAGCGGTTTTGGACCATTCTACTCCGCTCAACACTGAAGGAAC
>Ga0308157_10005807_pt1 | contig 15155 bp, 11 predicted proteins | sample PhyBR1_FD_201035 | JGI IMG/M metagenome (GOLD analysis project Ga0308157, IMG submission 201035) | Phyllosphere microbial communities from UC Gill Tract Community Farm, Albany, California, United States - DLSLB.R1 | ecosystem: Host-associated > Plants > Phyllosphere > Unclassified | place: USA...
GACATCCCCGGCACCAACGATTGCGGCCCTATCATCCACGACGATCCGATACTCTCGGAAGGCCTGGTCGAATATGTCGGCCAGCCGATCTTCATCGTCGTGGCGGACTCGCACGACAATGCCCGCCGGGCCGTCAAGAAAGCCGTCATCGAATATGCAGAGCTGCCCGCCATCCTGACGCCGCAAGCCGCGCGCGACGCCAAGTCCTTCGTCGTGCCGCCCATGCACCTGGCGCGCGGCGATGCGCAGGCCGCGTTCGAACGCTCCAAACACAAGCTGAAAGGCTCGCTGCACGTCGGCGGCCAGGAGCAGTTCTACCTGGAAGGCCAGATTTCCTACGCCATTCCAAAAGAAGGCAAGGGAATGCTGATCCACTGCTCCACCCAGCACCCGACCGAAATGCAGCACGTGGTCGCGCATGCCCTGCACCGCCACTCGCACGACATCGTGGTCGAATGCCGCCGCATGGGTGGTGGCTTCGGCGGCAAGGAATCGCAGTCCGCGCTGTGGGCCGCCTGCGCCGCCATCTCGGCGGCGCACTTGCGCCGGCCGGTCAAGCTGCGCGCCGACCGTGACGACGACATGATGGTCACCGGTAAGCGCCACTGCTTTTACTACGAGTACGAGATGGGCTACGGCGACGACGGCCGCATCGTCGCAGCCAAGGTGGAGATGGTGACGCGGGCCGGCTTCTCGGCCGACCTGTCGGCGCCGGTCGCCACGCGCGCCGTCTGCCACTTCGACAACGCCTACTATCTCGGCGACGTCGATATCCGCGCCATGGCCGGCAAGACCAATACGCAGTCCAATACCGCATTCCGAGGCTTCGGCGGCCCGCAAGGCGCCATCGCCATCGAATACATCGTCGACGAAATCGCCCGCAATCTCGGCATGGACTCGCTGGACGTCCGCAAGATCAACTTCTACGGCCGCAACGACGAGGAAGGCCGCAACGTCACCCAGTACAAACAGAAGGTGGTCGACAACGTCATCCACGAATTGGTCGCGCAGCTGGAGGACGAAAGCGACTACCGTCAACGCCGCGAGGAGATCAACGCCTTCAATGCGAAGAGCAAGGTGCTCAAGCGCGGCTTGGCGCTGACGCCGGTCAAATTCGGCATCGCCTTCAACGTCACGCACTTCAACCAGGCCGGCGCGCTGGTACACGTGTACACGGACGGCTCGGTGCTGGTCAACCACGGCGGCACCGAGATGGGCCAAGGCATCAACACCAAGGTATGCCAGGTGGTGGCGCATGAACTGGGCATCGACCTCGCCATGGTGCGCGCCAGCGCGACCAACACCAGCAAAGTCGCCAACACCTCGGCCACCGCCGCATCCACCGGCGCGGACCTGAACGGCAAGGCGGCGCAGGACGCGGCCAGCACCATCCGCTCTCGCCTCGCCGAATTCGCCGCCAAGCGCCACGATGGCGATCCCGCCACCGTGCGCTTCGAGGCCAACTTCGTCCACGTCGGCGAGATCGCGATTCCGTTCGCGGAGCTGGTGCAGAAGGCTTACATGGCGCGCATCCAGCTGTGGTCCGACGGGTTCTATGCCACGCCCGGCCTGCACTGGGATCCGAAAACCATGAGCGGCAATCCGTTCTCGTACTACGCCTACGGCGCTTCGGTGTCGGAAGTGGTGGTCGATACGCTGACCGGCGAATGGAAGTTGCTGAAGGCCGACGCGCTTTACGACGCCGGCAACTCGCTCAACCCCGCCATCGATGTCGGCCAGGTCGAAGGCGCCTTCATACAAGGCATGGGCTGGCTGACCACCGAAGAACTGTGGTGGAACGCGGCCGGCAAGCTGATGACGCACGCGCCGTCCACGTACAAGATTCCTGGCGTGTCGGACTGCCCGGAAAACTTCAACGTCCGCCTGTTCAAGAACCGCAACGTCATGGACAGCATCCACCGCTCCAAGGCGGTCGGCGAGCCGCCGCTGCTGCTGCCGTTCTCGGTGTTCCTGGCGATCCGCGACGCTTGCTCCAGCGTCGGCGACCATCGCTACAATCCGCCGCTGCGCGCACCAGCAACCAGCGAGGCTATCCTGGATGCGATCAGCGCCGTGCAGGCGGCTGCGGAAGCGGCGAATTAATCATGTCCATGCCACTCAATCTTAACGCGCTGACGGCGGCGGCCAGCAAGGCGGTGCCGCGCGTGCTGGTCACCGTCGCGCAGGTAGCCGGCTCCGCGCCGCGCGAACCTGGCGCCAAGATGCTGATAACCCAGTATCACGCCTTCGACACCATTGGCGGCGGCCACCTCGAAATGGTCGCCACCGACATCGCCCGCGAGATGCTGTCCATGCCCGCCGGCGAGCTGCGTGCCGAGCGCCGGCTGGAGCGCTTCCCGCTCGGCCCCAGCCTGGGCCAGTGCTGCGGAGGCGTAGTCCATCTGGCGTTCGAACGCATCATGCCGGAAGCCGGCGAGCATTTCGGTTCGCTGGCCCGCCGCTGGCGCGAAGGCCAGGACAGCTGGCGCCTGGTGCCGCTGGACAGCGTGGAACCGGCCAGCAGCTACGACGCGGCTGGCGCACACCTGAGCGGGCCCGGACCTGCCGTGTTACCCCGTCCCGGCCCCGGCATCGACTGCAAGGTGCGTATCGACGATCACGGCAAGCGCTGGCTGATCGACTCCTGCCTGCCTTATCGTCAACGCCTGTATCTGTTCGGCGCCGGCCATGTGGGTGCGGCCATTGTGCGTGCGCTGGCGGAACTGCCATGCCAGGTGGTGTGGATCGACGAGCGTGACGACATGTTCCCCTCCGTCCTGCCGGCCAACGTCCGCATCGAAGCGACCGACACACCGGAGGCTGTGGTGGAGGAAGCACCGCCCTGCGCCTCCTTCCTGGTGCTGACGCACAGCCACGCGCTGGACCAGCAGCTGTCCGAACACATACTGCGCCGCACCGACTTCACCTGGTTCGGGCTGATCGGCTCCAAGACCAAACGCGTCTCCTTCGAACGCCGGCTGCAGGAGCGCGGCATTCCGGCGGCACGCATGGCCGAAATGACCTGCCCTATCGGCCTGCCCGGCATCCACGACAAGGCACCGGCGGTGATCGCCGTCTCGGTCGCGGCGCAGCTGATGCAGGTCTGGGAAGCCGCCGCGCTCTCCGCTCCGTCGGAAAACGGTGCTAAAATGAGCGCATCCGCACCTGCCGTCTTATCGGAATCGCAAACCGTATGTATCAATTGATGTCCTTCCAACTGCCTGCAAGCCGGGCGCTCTCACTCTCCGGCAGCGCCGGGGCGGGAGCGCGCTATCGTCATCTAGAGCGCGCACCTCATTAATCTAGCCACCGCGCTAGCAGTAACCCCAAACGCATAGATCGGTGTGGCGCCAAGCGCCCGCCTTCATCGCCGACGACCATGTCAGTCGCGCCGCATCGCCGCGCGCGTCAGCTGGCGTCCGCACCACGGAACAAGGAATCAATATCATGGCAAGCATCATCACTCCGAGCGGCACTTTCCAGGCATACCGCGCCAGCCTTCTGCACTTCAGCGACGACCCGGCCTTCGCCGCCAACGCCTGCTCCTGGCACGAGGACGGCCTGCTGATCGTCAACGACGGCAAGGTCCACTTGGCCGGCGATTTCAGCCAGCTGATCGCCTTCCTGCCGCAAGGTACACCGCTACACGACTATCGCGGCAAGATCATCATGCCGGGTTTTATCGACACGCACGTCCACTATCCGCAGACCGACATGATCGCCTCGCCGGCGCCCGGCCTGCTGCCATGGCTGGAGAAGTACACCTTTCCCACCGAGCGCAAATTCGCCGATCCCGAACACGCGGCCAACGTCGCCAGCTTCTTCCTCGACGAGCTGACGCGCTGCGGCACCACCACCGCCATGGTCTACTGCACCGTGCATCCGCAATCGGTGGACGCCTTCTTCACCGAGAGCGAAAAGCGCAACCTGCGCATGGCCGCCGGCAAAGTGCTGATGGACCGTAACTGCCCCGACTTCCTGCAAGACACGGCAGAAAGCGGCGCGCGTGAGAGCGAAGCGCTGATCAAGAAATGGCACAAGCGCGGCCGCCAGCTGTATGCGATCACTCCGCGCTTCGCGCCCACCTCCACCGAAGCCCAGCTGGAACTGGCCGGCGCGCTGGCCAAGGCCTACCCGGACACCTTCCTGCAAACCCATGTGGCGGAAAACACCGACGAAGTGGCGTGGGTCAAATCGCTGTTCCCGAGCGCGCGCAGCTACATGGACGTCTATGACCATTTCGGCATGATGCGTCCACGCTCAATGTACGCGCACTGCATCTGGCTGGACGACGCCGACCGCGCGCGCATGAGCGAGACGCAATCCGCCATCTCCATCTGCCCCACTTCCAACCTGTTCCTGGGCAGCGGCCTGTTCGACTTCGAACGCGCCGACGCCAAGCGCGTGCCGCTCTCGCTGGCCACCGACGTTGGCGGCGGCACCTCGTTCTCGATGCTGCAAACGATGAACGAAGCCTACAAGGTCGCACGCATGGGCGGCACCTACCTGCAGGCGGTGCGCATGTTCTACCTGGCCACGCTGGGCGGCGCCCGCGCCATGCAGCTGGAAGGCACGATCGGCAATTTCGTATCGGGCGCGGAGGCGGACTTCATCATTCTCGATCCGAAGGCAACGCCATTGCTGGCCCGCCGCACGGAGCGCACGGATTCGGTCGAAGAACTGTTGTTCGCCATCGCCATGCTGGGTGACGACCGCGCCATCTCCGCCACCTACGCCGCCGGCAAAGCTGTCCACCAGCGCCACGGCTAAGCAATCCCGCGCCGGCTGCGCTCCGAATTCGGTTACGATACGTGGAGCGCAGTCGGCGCTGATTTGCTTACCGAATTATGAAACGAAGATCTCTACTAGGCATGGCCCTGGCGCTCGGTTGCGGCGCCGCACTGGCGCAGACCGGTCCGGCCAGGCGGCTGCATGTCGTCACCACGCACCTGCCACCGCTGGTTTTCGAAAACGACAACGCGCGTCCCGGCGCCCTGCGTGAGCTGCTCAATGAACTGTGCAAGCGCACGCAGATGGACCTCAAGCTGGAGTTCGTGCCCTGGAAGCGTGCGCTGTTCCTCGCGACTTCGATGCCGGCGACGGCGATTTTTCCCGTCACACGCTTGCCGGAACGCGAATCCCGCTTCCGCTGGCTGGCGCCCTTGTATGAAGAACACTACATGTTCCTGGCGCCGCGCGGCGGAACCTTCGACCTCCAGCGCCTGGACGACATGAAGTCCCGCCGCATCGCGCTGCTGCGCGGCGCCGCGCAGACCGCGATACTTCAGGAGCTCGGCTACAGGAATATCGTCGAAGGGAATTCGATCGAAGAGATCCACCGCTATCTGCTCGAGGGCATGGCCGATGCGGCCTTCGGCGAACGGAACATCATCCAGAGTTCGCTCAAGAGCCGCTCCGCCCAACGGACCTTCCAGGTCAGCGCCCCGGTCCGCACCACCACCGCATGGCTGGCCGGCTCGCTGGACTTCGACGAGGCCACGGTCCAGGAATTCCAGCGCGCGAAGGCGGCCATGGATGCCGATGGAACCACACACCGGATCCTGGCCAAGTACAAGCTGGCTTAAATGCTGCCCAAGCCGGACAAGGTGCGCTGCACGGCGACATCGAGCGGCGTGCGCGGTTCGGCGCCGAGCATCCGCACCAGACGCTTGTTCGACATCTGGACCGGCTGCTGCCACAGGTAGCGCATCTCGCGCAATTCGCGGAATACCGCGACGAACGGCGACGCCAGCGCCAGCAGCCACCATGGAAAAGCGCTTGCCTTCAGCTCCGGCTTGCGCGCGGCGCGGGCGATCGCCGCCACCATCTGCGTGCCGTCGGCATCCCAGTGGCCTTCCATCTGGAACCGTGCGAAGGTCGCCAGTTGATCCTCCTTCTCGACCAACTGCACCATCGTCTCGGCGACATCCGGCAGGTAGGCCCACTGGTGGCCAACGCCCGCGCTACCCGGATAGCTGATGCCTGTCACCGGCTTACCTGGCTTGACCAGCCCTTGTGCGAACCAGTTGTTGCCGGCCTTGGGGCCGAAGAAGTCGCCGGCCCGTACAATCAGCGTCCGTACGCCGTCGGCTGCCGCGGCCTGCAAGCGTGCTTCCATCTCGACGCGGATCGCGCCTTTGCGAGTCACTGGCCGTTGCGGCGATTCCTCATCCAGGATCGGGAACGCATCGGGGCCGTAGTTGTACACGGTGCCGGGCAGCAGGATGCGTGCGCCGCTGGCGCGGGCTGCGGCGATGCTGTTGTCTATCATCGGCAGCACCAGCGCGCCCCAGTTGCGGTAGCCGGGCGGGTTGACGGCATGGACGATCAGCTGGACACCGTGTGCGGCGTTGACCACTTCGTCGCGGTTCATCGCGTCGCCCGCCAGCCATCGGATGCCGTCGTTAGGCTTGGCGGCGCGCTCCGGTGCGCGGTGCAGCGCCTTGACGTTCCATCCGCGAGCCATCAGAAGTCGCGCGACTTCGCCGCCGATTCCACCCGTTGCGCCCAGTACCAGTGCTGTCTTTTTCATGTTTATCTCCGTTTGGTGAGTTGATGGAGTCAGTGTCGCGCAAACCGGGCTAAAAGAAAATTACCGAAAAGCGCATAGCCGCTATACAATTTCGTATGACCACGAACGAGCCAAACTGGGACCTGTACCGCTCCTTCCTCTCCGTGCTGACGGAAGGCTCGCTATCGGGCGCCGCCCGCGCACTGGGTCTGACCCAGCCTACGGTCGGCCGCCATATCGACGCGTTGGAGCAATCTCTCAAGCTGTCGCTATTCACGCGTTCGCAATCGGGCTTCATCCCGACCGATGCCGCATACGCGCTGCAGTCATACGCGGAGACGCTGGCGGCCACCTCCTCGGCGCTGCTGCGCGCGGCTTCTGGCCTCGGGCATGGAGAGATCAAGGGCACGGTCAGGGTCACGGCCAGTGAAACCATCAGCGTGGAGGTGCTGCCGCCGATCCTGGCGCGGCTCACGCGCGCGCATCCAGGCATCACCATCGAGCTGGCGACCTCGAATCGCATCGAAAACCTGCTGCGGCGAGACGCCGACATCGCGGTCCGCATGACGCGGCCGGAGCAGGACGTGCTGGTGGCGCGCCGCATCGGCAATATCGATCTGGGCTTCCACGCCCGGCGCGATTACCTGAAGCGCCGGGGAATGCCGCAGACCTGGGACGACATGGCGGGCCACGCCCTCATCAGCATCGACCGCGAGACGGCCTTCACCCGTAGCCTGCAGCATCTGCTGGGTAAGCTGCAAAACCGCTCCTATGCGCTGCGCAGCGACAGCGACCTGGTTCACCTGGCCTCGATCCGCGCCGGGCTGGGGATAGGCATCTGCCAGGTCGGCCTGGCGAAGCGCGATGCAAGGTTGGTACGCGTGCTGCCCGACCTGCTGACCATACCACTGGACACCTGGCTGGCGATGCACGAAAACCTGCGCAGCAATCCCGCCTGCGCCACCACTTTCGCCGCCCTGGCCGAAGGTTTGACCGAATACGTCAACGGCGCCGGATAAACCAGATCGCCAAGATGAACGGCAGCGTGAAATAATGGATGCCGGTGGCGCCTAAGCCAACTGATAGCATGATGCTGAATGCGACGCCTGCGAGGCGCGAGAGCCAGCGGCATTTGCTAGCGCCGAGGGCCAGCATCACCAGTGTGCTGTTGATGCCCGCTCCGGTCGACTGGGTTTCGATGCCCGCGCCAGGCCACAACTGATTCGCCAACATAATCGCCAGCCAGGAAAACAGCGCGCCTGACAGTCCCCACATCGCTTGATGCCAATGGCGTCGCGCCAGTGCGGCCCATAGCAACATGCCAAGTGGCGCGCCGCCGATGAAGGCCGCCTGCCCCATCGAACAGAAAAGATAACTGGTGAGTGTCGTGCCGCCACCTCCAGGCGCCGGCATCGATTCCTGTAGGCCGATACCTTGTGCCACCGCACCGGCAAGCCACATCGTCAGCACAAATGGAAGCGTCAGCGGCGGCATGCGGGCGCGTTCGGCTGCGTAGGTCGACGCCGCCGTCAATGCACCAGCGCTGGCGACCGTGAGCAGAAGCGGGCCGTCCACTTGATAGACGGCGCACAAACCGATGCCCGCAAGCGCGCCATTAAAACCGTATAAACCATTGTGCCGGCGCTCTTCCGGGGGTTTGAACGCGCATGCAGCAAGCGATGCGCAGGCGACACCCAACACGCATCCGAGCGCCAGCGGCGGTCCGCTCAGGAGCAGGCAAAGCAGCAGCACCGCACCAAAGACCGGCGAATCCTGGAAGTAGATCTGTCCGAGCGCCGTCAACTGGCGTTGCAGCACCACCGGTACCGCAAGGCGAGAGGCCGACGATAGAATCACGCCGCCGCCGGCTCGTCGGTCGGCCAGATCTGCGCGATGCGCAGCAGGTTGGTGCTGCCCGGCTGGCCGAACGGCACGCCCGCCGTGATCGCGATCTGATCGCCCGGCTGGCCGAAGCCTTCCCGCAGCGCCGCCTGGCACGCCGCGGCCACCATGCGGTCCACATTACGCACGTCCGCGCTCACGGTTGAATGCACACCCCAGGCCAGCGCCAGGCGGCGCGCCGTCGACAGGTTCGGCGTGATGCTCAGGATCGGCGCCATCGGCCGCTCGCGCGCCGCGCGCAGGCTGGTGTGGCCGGAACTGGTGTACGTCACCGTCGCCACCGCGCCGACGATCTGTGTCACGTCGCGCAACGCCGAGCAGATCGCATCGCCGCTGTTCGGCATCGGCGCCTGGTTCTGGGCGTCGATCATCTGGCGGTACAGTGGGTCCTTCTCCACTTCGCAGATGATCCGGTCCATGATGGACACCGCCTCGGTCGGATAAGCACCGCTGGCCGATTCCGCCGACAACATCACGGCGTCGGCCCCGTCGTAGATCGCGCTGGCCACGTCGGAAGCTTCCGCTCGCGTCGGCACCGGCGCCGAGATCATCGACTCCAGCATCTGCGTGGCGATCACAATAGGCTTGCCCTGCAGGCGGCAAGCGCGCAGGATGCGTTTCTGCACGCCCGGAACCCGCTCCGGCGGCACCTCCACCCCCAGATCGCCGCGCGCCACCATGATCGCATCCGACACCGCGACGATAGCATCCAGCGCATCCAACGCCGCCGGCTTCTCCAGCTTTGCCAACAGCGCGGCGCGCGTGCCGACGATGGCGCGGGCTTGCACCAGGTCCTCCGGCCGCTGCACAAACGACAGCGCGATCCAGTCCGCGCCCATCTCCAGTGCAAACTCCAGGTCACGCAGATCCTTCTCCGTCAGCGCAGGGATAGGCAGCACCACGTCCGGCACGTTGACGCCCTTGCGGTCCGACAGCACGCCGCCGTTGACGACGCGCGTACGGATCACGCGTGCCTCGTTGGCGACCACCGCCAGCCGCAGCTTGCCGTCGTCCAGCAGCAAGGACTGGCCGGCGTCGATCACTTCGAACAGCTCCGGGTGCGGCAGGCACACTCGCTTCGCATTGCCGGGCGACGTGTCGCGGTCCAGGGCAAACTCCTGCCCAGCCACCAGCGTCACCTTCCCTTCGGCGAACTGCCCCACGCGCAGCTTCGGGCCCTGCAGATCGGCCAGGATGGCGATTGGCCGGCCGGCGCCGCGTTCAATCTCGCGCACGATGTTGCAGCGCGCCTGGTGGTCCTGATGCGTGCCGTGGCTGAAGTTAAAGCGGAACACATCGGCGCCCGCTTCGAACAATGCCTGGATGGCTTCCTTGGTGCTGCTGGCCGGGCCGAGCGTGGCCACGATTTTGGCCTGACGTTGACGTCGCATTGGGTGTTCCTTTTTTACAGAATTAAAACGGCGCGGAAGTCGTTGACATTGGTGCGGGTCGGACCGCTGACCACCAGATCGTTCAACGCGCTGAAATAGCCGTAGCCGTCGTTGTTTTCCAAGAGCGTCTTGGCCCGCAGTTTTTGCGTCAGGCCGCGCTCCAGCGAATCCGGGCCATACAGCGCGCCGGCGTTGTCCTCGGAACCGTCGATGCCGTCGGTGTCGCAGGCCACGGCGTGGATGCCGGGATGGCCGTCCAGAGCCACCGCAAGGCTGAGCAGGAATTCCGCATTCCGCCCGCCGCGCCCCGAGCCGCGCACCGTCACCGTGGTCTCGCCGCCGGAGATGATGACGCAAGGCCGCTGGAACGGCTGGCCGCGCGTCGCCACCTGGCGGGCCATCGCCGCGTGGACGATGGCGACATCGCGCGATTCGCCTTCGATGCCATCGGATAGGATGTAAGGCGTGATGCCCACCGCATGCGCATGTGCGGCCGCCGCCTCCAACGCATCCTGAGCGACCGCGATAACGTGATGGCTGTTGCGTGCGAAGCGCGGATCGCCCGGCTTCGGCGTCTCGCCCGCGCCGGATTCGAGATGCTCGCGGACGCTGTCCGGGATGGCGATGTCGTACTTGCGCAGCACCGCCAGCGCATCGGCACAGGTGGTCGGATCGGGCAGCGTCGGGCCGCTGGCGATGATGCCGGGATCGTCGCCTGGCACGTCCGAGATCAGCAAGGTCACCACGCGTGCCGGCGCGCAGGCCAGCGCCAGCCTGCCGCCCTTGATGGCCGACAGGTGCTTGCGCACGCAGTTCATCTCGGAGATGGCGGCGCCGCTCTTCAACAAGGCCTTGTTCAGCGCCTGCTTCTGCTCCAGCGTGATGCCAGGCGCCGGCAACGCCAACAGCGACGAGCCGCCGCCGGAGATCAGGCAGAGCACCAGGTCGTTCTCGCTCAGGCCCTGGACCATCTCCATCATGCGGCCTGCGGCGGCGCGGCCCGCCTCGTCCGGCACCGGATGCGCGGCCTCGATCACTTCAATGCGTTCGCAGTCCACGCCATGCTCGTAGCGCGTGACAACCAGCCCGGAGATATCACCCTTCCAGTGACGCTCGACCGCGCGCGCCATCGCGGCGGCCCCCTTGCCCGCGCCGATCACCAGCGTGCGGCCATTCTTCGGCGCTTCCGGCAGATAGGCCGGCAGGCACTTCTCCGCACTGACAGCGTCCACCGCGCTGCCGTAAAGATCGAGCAGGAATTGGCGTGGATTCAGGGTACTCATTACGCCTCGGCGATCTGGTGGTTGGACATTAGTTCAATCGCGCGGCACAGTGCCGAGTGATCCATGCCGCCCAGGCCATTGGCCGCGCAGGCATTCATCAGCTCCTGCGCCATCGCGGTATTCGGCAGCGACACACCCATCGCCTTGGCGCCTTGCAGCGCAAGGTTCAGGTCCTTCTGATGCAACTCGATGCGGAAGCCTGGATTGAAGGTGCGCTTGACCATGCGTTCGCCGTGCACTTCCAGGATGCGCGAGTTGGCGAAGCCGCCCATCAGCGCGGAGCGCACCTTGGCCGGGTCGGCGCCGGCCTTGGACGCGAACAGCAGCGCCTCGGCCACGGCCTGGATGTTCAGCGCGACGATGATCTGGTTGGCGACCTTGGTGGTCTGGCCGTCGCCGTTACCGCCGACCAGCGTGATGTTCTTGCCCATCAGTTCAAACAGCGGCTTGACGATGTCGAACGCCGCTTCCGAGCCGCCGACCATGATCGTCAGCGAGCCGGCCTTGGCGCCCACTTCGCCGCCGGAGACCGGCGCATCCAGGTATTCGCAGCCCAAGGCATTGATCCTCTTGGCGAACTTCTTGGTTTCGATGGGCGAGATCGAGCTCATATCGACCACGATGGTGTTCGGCCGCAGGCCCTTGGCCACGCCTTCTTCGCCGAACAGCGCCGCTTCGACGTGCGGCGTATCCGGCACCATGACGATGATGATGTCGGCGCGCGCCGCCACTTCGGCGGCCGAGGTGCAGACCGTGGCACCGGCTTCGATCAGCGGGAATGGCGGGTTCTTGATGTCGTGCAGGTACAGTTTGTGGCCGCCGTTCAGCAGGTGCTGCGCCATCGGTGCGCCCATGATACCCAGACCAATAAATCCAACTCGAGACATGATATTTTCCTTAAAAAGTTTGTGATTTAAACGCCATGCGCCGCGCGCCAGCCCAGGCCTGCTTCCGTCGTGGTGCGCGGCTTGTACTCGCAACCGATCCAGCCGTTGTAGCCAGCGGCGTCCAGCTGCTCGAACAGGTAGCGGTAGTTGATTTCGCCGGTCCCTGGTTCGTTGCGGCCGGGGTTGTCCGCCAGCTGCACATGGCCAATCAGTTGCAGGTGCTTCCTGATGGTGTTGGTCAGCTCACCCTCCATGCGCTGCATGTGATAGATGTCGTACTGGATGAACAGGTTGTCCGATCCTGTGACCGCGATCAGCGACGCCGCCTGCGCCGTATTGGTCAGGAAGAAGCCGGGAATGTCGTAGCTGTTGATTGGTTCAATCAGCAGGCGGATGCCCTCGTCCTTCAACGCCTCGGCGGCGAAGCGCAGGTTGTCCACCAGCGTGACCTGCGCGTCCTGCCGCGTCACGCCTTGCGGCAAAATCCCGACCAGGCAGTTCACCTGCTTCACGCCCAGCTCCTTGGCGTAGGCGATGGCGGTCCATACGCCATCGCGGAATTCGGCCACGCGGTCAGGATGGCAGGCGATGCCGCGCTCGCCGGCTTCCCAGTGGCCCGCCGGCAGGTTGTGAAGCACCAGTTCCAGCTTGTTGGCCTTCAGGCGCTCGGACAAGTCGCGGGCGCTGTACGCATACGGGAACAGGAACTCCACCGCCTGGAAGCCGGCGCGGGCGGCCGCTTCAAAACGGTCGATAAACGGCACCTCGGTGAACAGCATGGTGAGGTTGGCTGCAAGTTTGGTCATGTCGTTTTCCTCTCAGTCCAGCAGGGAGATCGCGGTCGGCGCGTCGGATCCGCGCAGCGCCAGCTCTTCGAATTCGTTGATCTTGTCGATGTCGGTGCCCATTGCGATGTTGGTCACGCGCTCCAGGATCACCTCCACCACCACCGGCACCTTGAACTCCTCCATCCACTTGTTGGCCTGCTCGAAGGCGGCCGGCAGCTCGTCCGCGTTGGTCACGCGGATCGCCTTGCAGCCCAGGCCTTCCACCACGGAGATGTGGTCGACGCCATAGCCGTTCAGTTCCGGCGCGTTGATGTTCTCGAACGACAGCTGCACGCAGAAGTCCATGTCGAAGCCGCGCTGCGACTGGCGGATCAGGCCGAGGTAGGAGTTATTCACCACCACGTGCAGGTAGGGCAGCTTGAATTGCGCGCCCACCGCCAGCTCTTCGATCATGAACTGGAAGTCGTAGTCGCCCGAAATGGCAACCACTTTGCGCTGCGGGTCGGCCGCTGCCACGCCCAGTGCGGCGGAGATGGTCCAGCCCAGCGGGCCGGCCTGGCCGCAGTTGATCCAGTGGCGCGCGTTATACACGTGCAGGAACTGCGCGGCGGCGATCTGCGACAGGCCGATGGTGCTGACGTAGCAGGTGTCGCGGTCGAAGGCCTTGTTCATCTCCTCGTACACGCGCTGCGGCTTGACCGGCACCTGTTCGAAGTGGGTCTTGCGCTGCATGGTGCGCTTGCGCTCATTACACTGCGCCACCCACGCCGAACGGTCCTTGAGCTTGCCGGCGGCCTTCCATTCGGTCGCCACTTCGATCATCAGCTTGAGCGCGGCGCCGGCGTCGGAGACGATGCCGAAGTCCGGGCCGAACACGCGGCCGATCTGGGTGGGCTCGATGTCGATGTGGACGAACTTGCGGTCCTTGGTGTACACCTCGATGGTGCCGGTGTGGCGGTTGGCCCAGCGGTTGCCGATGCCGAACACGAAGTCCGACGCCAGCAAAGTCGCGTTGCCGTAGCGGTGGCTGGTCTGCAAGCCGACCATGCCAACCATCAGTTTGTGGTCATCGGGGATCGCGCCCCACGCCATCAGGGTCGGGATCACCGGCACGCCGGTCAGTTCCGCGAACTGCACCAGCAGCTCGGACGCATCGGCGTTGATGACGCCACCGCCGGCGGTGATCAGCGGGCATTCCGCGTCATTCAACATCGTCAACGCTTTTTCGATCTGGGCGCGGGTGGCTTTCGGCTTGTAGGCTTCCAGCGGCTGGTAGGTGTCCGGGTCGAATTCGATTTCGGCCATCTGCACGTCGAACGGCAGGTCCACCAGCACCGGGCCTGGACGGCCGGAGCGCATGATGTGGAAAGCCTGCTGGAACACCATCGGCACCAGCGCCGGCTCGCGCACGGTGACGGCCCATTTGGTGACCGGCTTGGCGATCGACTCGATATCGACCGCCTGGAAGTCCTCCTTGTACAAACGGGCGCGCGGAGCTTGGCCGGTAATGCAGAGAATTGGTATGGAATCCGCCTGGGCCGAATACAAGCCGGTGATCATGTCGGTGCCGGCCGGGCCGGAGGTGCCGATGCACACGCCGATATTGCCGGCCTTGGCGCGGGTATAGCCCTCGGCCATGTGCGACGCGCCCTCGACGTGGCGCGCCAGGATGTGCTTCGCGCTCCCCTGCTTCTTCAATGCCGCATAAAACGGGTTGATCGCGGCGCCCGGAACTCCGAACACCTGATTCACGCCCTCTTTCTCCAAAACGATTGCTGCCGCCTGCGCTGCTGTCATCCGTGCCATGCTTGTCCCCTGATGGTTAAGTACTGAACTTGATGGGATCATCGTAGCGGGAAAGGCGGGCCGTGATAAGAAGACAAACTCTCGCTTTATTCGATACTCAAAATATCGAATAAGTGTGGAATAATCGAGCCATGGACAAATTGACGCAAATCGAGGCCTTCGTCGACGTGGCCGAAAAGGGCAGCCTGGTACGGGCGGCGATGGGCCAGCACATCACGCCCGTGATGCTGGGCCGGCGTATCGACGCGCTGGAGAAGCGCCTGGGCGTGAAGCTGATGCACCGCACCACCCGCCACCTGACACTCACCGAGCAAGGCACGCTGTACCTGGACCATTGCCGCAAATTGCTCGCGGACCTGGGCCATGCGGACCGCATGGTGTCCGAGGGACGGCATCGCGCCACCGGCCACCTGATCGTCTCGGCGCCGGCAGCCTTCGGCCGCAAGCACGTGGCGCCCCACGCGGCGGGCTTCGTGCGCGCGCATCCCGACGTGCAGATCTCCTTCAACCTGACCGACCGCGTAGTGGACCTGGTGCGGGACGGCTACGACGTCGGCATCCGCATCGGCGGCGTGATCGATCCGAGT
>Ga0308157_10005808_pt1 | contig 15154 bp, 10 predicted proteins | sample PhyBR1_FD_201035 | JGI IMG/M metagenome (GOLD analysis project Ga0308157, IMG submission 201035) | Phyllosphere microbial communities from UC Gill Tract Community Farm, Albany, California, United States - DLSLB.R1 | ecosystem: Host-associated > Plants > Phyllosphere > Unclassified | place: USA...
TGAAAAAACGCCCTCACGCGGTGCGGGGGCGGGCCAGCAGCCCGGCGCCCGGCTCGGGCGCGGCGGACGGGGTCAGGTTGAACAGCTTTTGCAGGTGCGCCAGGTAGGCGGCAAAGGCGTCGCGGCCAGTGGTCGTCAGGGCGTAGGTGGTCTGCGGCCGGGCGCCGCCGCCCTGGCGCGCCTGCGCCAGGTAGTCGGCCGCCAGCAGCTTTTTCAGGTGCGCGTCCAGGTTGCCGTCGGTGCACTGCAGCACGCGCTTGAGCTCGCTGAAGGTGGCCTCGCCCCGGCCGACCAGGTAGGCGGCGATCTGCGTGCGCAGCGGCTGGTGCAGCAGCGGGTCCAGGGCGCCGGCGAACGGGCCGTCGGCGTCCGGCGCGCCGTCGGGCGCGGGGTCCAGCGGTTCGGGTGGGGTGGTGTCGCTCATCACGGCATGCCTCCGAGTTCGATGCGGGCGCGGCTGTGCACCGCCAGGGCGCCGGGCTGGGCCAGGTCGGCGGTGAAATCGAGCGCGGTGATGCGCAGCCAGCCCGCCGCGTCTTGCCAGTCCTGGCCGGCCAGGCGGATGTGGTGGCTGGGCTTGCCGTCGATCAGCAGCAGGTCCATGTCCTGCGCGAAGGTGTAGGTCAGGCGCGCGCCGCCGGGCGCTGCGCGCAGCACGCCGCCCTCGACGTCCAGCCGCAGCTCGACCGGCGTGCCGGCCTCGACATGCAGCGCGACGTGGCGCGGCCAGCCGGCCGGGTCCCGGCCCAGCTGCTGCAGGGCCTGGGGCGAATACAGGGGAATGTCCGGCGGCAGCGCCAGCGACTGGCTCCACTGCACCGCCGCCATGGCCGGCAGCACGCTGGCGGCCAAGAGGCCGGCCACGCCCGCCATCGAGCGGCGCAGGCCGGGCACCGGCACCGCGCCGCGCTGCAGCAGCCCGCCCAGCAGCGGCAGGCCGATGCCGCAGGTGCTCATCACCAGCGGCCGGTGCCACGCCAGCGGCAGCCCGCTCGTCAAGACCAGGAGGGCCATCAGGAAGACGGCGGCGCCGGCCCACTCCACCAGCGCCTGCGAGAACAGGCCGTGCAGAAACAGCCCCAGCCCGACCAGCGCCAGCCAGACCATGTAGACCTGGTAGGCGCCGCCGAAAAAGAAGGTGCTGCCGGTGTAGAGCACGCCGGCGGCCAGCAGCAGGCACCAGACCTTGCTGATCTGCACCTGCACGAACGGCAAGGTTTCCTCGGCCTGGCGCGCGGCGCCCTGCACGGCGCGCCAGTCGAGCCAGGCCGTCAGACCCATGCCCAGGCCCAGCCAGAGCACGGCCACGGCCGCCTGCAGCGCCGGCTGGTCCTGCAGCTGCGGCAGGCGCAGCAGCGGGTCGGTCGAGCCGGCCAGCGTGGCAAAGGCCAGGCCCCAGCGCGTCAGCGAACCGGGGCGCATGCGGATGGGCCGGTGCCCCGCCACCAGCAGGCCCTGCAGGGCAGCCAGGTGGGCGTGGGCACTGGAAGGAAAAGCGGACATGGCCAGGACTCCCGTGTTTTTGCGTTGACTCTGCAATTCAGAGTACGAAAAATTATAACTCTGCAATGCAGAGTTGGGGCACCTTTTTTCCGGCCCGCTGGCGCGGCGGACGCTCAGCCCAGCTCGACCACCGTGCCCTGCCCGGTCAGGAAGGCGGCCTTCACGATGCTGCGCGGGTAGATCAGCTGCACCGCGGCGCGGTAGGTGCGCATCTGCGAGATCAGCGCCGGCTGCAGCTGCGGCTCGGGGGCCGACTTGTAGTCGAGCACCCACCACTGGCCCTCGAAGCCGGCGTCCTTGCGCCGCACCAGCCGGTCCAGGCGCAGCGGCTGGCCCTTGTAGACCAGGTCGATCTCGTTGCCCTGCCAGGCCACGGCCGCCTCGCTCCAGGCCCAAGCGCCTTCGCCTTTGAGGATGCACTGCGCCAGCGCGCTGGCCTGGGCGGCCTGCGCCGGGTTGAGGTGGAATTCGCGCGCCACCGCGCCCACGTGCGCCGGCGAGGACGGCCCGCCCCACTCCAGCAGCCGGTGCATGGCCTTGCCGACGCGGGCGTTGACCGGGTCTTGCTCGGGCGCGGCCTCTGGCGCCGGCGCGGGCTCGGGCCGCTCGGGCGCGGCGGGCAGCTCGGGCAGCAGGAACACGCCGGCGCCGCCCTCGGCTGCGTCGCCGGCCGCGTCACTGGCCGGTGGTGCGGCGCCCTGGGCAAGCTCGGCGCCCGCGGCCGGCGCGCGGGGCTGCGGCGCGTCCAGCGGCGGCATCAGCCCGTGCGCCTGCAGCGCCTGCAGCCGCAGCCACCAGCTGTCGGTGGTGGCGCGGTGCGGCTCGATGGCGGAAATCGCCAGCGTGTGCCGGGCGCGCGTCATGGCGACATACAGCGCGTTGAGCTCCTCGCGCTGGCGCGCCAGCTGCTCGGCGGCCAGCGTGTCGCGGGCGCAGTCGGGCGGGGACGACTCGCTGAGCAGGAAGACGAACTTGCGCGGCGCGGCGGCCTCGCCCGGCCAGTCCACCAGCACGCCCATGCTGTCGGCGTTGCGCGGCGGCGTGTCGGTGTCCAGCAGCAGCACGGCCTCGGCCTCCAGCCCCTTGGCGCCGTGGATGGTCAAGAGGCGCACCGCCTCGTCGTTGACCGAGGGCGGCGCCAGCGTGCCGCCGGCCTTGAGCGCGCGGATCAGGCCGTAGGGCGTGGCATAGCGCCCGCCCTCGCGCCCGAGCGCCACGCCCAGCAACGCGCGCAGGTTGGCCACGACCGGCAGGCGCCGGGCGGGCGGCGCGGCGGCGGCAAAGCGCGCCAGCACGTCGCCGTCGTCGTAGATCGCCTGCAGCGCATCGTGCGGCGGCAGCCGGTCCAGCCACGCCTTCCAGCGCAGCAAAACCGGCGCCAGCCCTTGCAGCGCCTCGTCCAGCAGCTCTGTTTTTTGTAGCAGCTCGAACCACGGCAGCGCGTGCTCGCGCTTGAGCAGCGCGAGCTGCACCAGGGCGCCATCGTCCAGGCCGAACAGCGGCGAGCGCAGCGCCCGGGCCAGCGACAAGTCGTGCTGCGGCGAGACCAGCACGTCCAGCAGCGCCACCACGTCCAGCACCTCGCAGCAGTCGATGAGGTCGGTCTTCTCGCCGATCTGCGCCGGGATGTGCAGCGCGCCGAGCGCCTCCTGCAGCGGCAGCAGCCCGGCGCGCTTGCGCGAGAGCACCATCACCTGCGAGGGCTTCAGGCCGGCGGCCAGCTGCTGCGAAATCCAGGCCGCCGCCTGGCGCGCCTCCAGCGTGCGCAGGGTTTCCTCGGGCAGCTCGCGCGGCGTGGTGAGGCTGTCGCGCCAGTCGGCACCGGCGTCTTCGGCCTGCGCCTGGGCGACGGCGCGGGCGATGACCGGCAGGCAGCCGGTGGCGCCCGGCCGGCCGGAGTCGGTGGTGTGCGGCCGAAAGCCGTCGTAGCCGTCCACGTCGCGCGCGCGGCCCATGGCGGCGTTGACCGTCTGGATCACCGCACGCGCATTGCGCCGGGTGTGGTCGCAGCTGAGCAGGTCGCCACCCAGCCCCTCGACGACGAAGGCCTGCGCGGCCCGGAACACCTGCGGCTCGGCGCGGCGGAAGCGGTAGATGCTCTGCTTGGGGTCGCCCACCAGGAAGACGCTGGGCTGGGCGCCGGCGCCGCCGTAGCCGCTCAGCCAGCTCGACAGCGCCTGCCACTGCAGCGGGTTGGTGTCCTGGAACTCGTCGATCATCAGGTGGCGGATGCGCGCGTCCAGGCGCTCTTGCACCCAGCCGGCCAGCACCGGGTCGCTCAGCAGCACCAGCGCGGCGCGCTCGACGTCGTTCATGTCGATCCAGCCGTGCTCGCGCTTGAGCGCGGTGTACTGCGCCAGCACCAGCCGGCTCAGCCGCGCCATGCGCTGCTGGTGCACCCAAGCCGCGTGCTGGCGCGTGGCGGCCTGCACGCGCAGCACCAGCGCCTGCGCCTGGCGCACCCCGTCGATGCCGGCGATCTTCTCGCTGAACTTGCGCGGCGCGCCCTTGTCGGTGAGCAGCGCGCCGAAGATGCCGCCCGCATCCTGCGCGCTTATTGCCTGCGCCAGCTCGGCGCCCTTGGCCGAAAAGCTCGGCGCGCTGGCGCGGCCCAGCGCCCGGGCCGCGTCCTGCAGCAGGCCCCAATCGGCGCCGGCCGGCGTCAAGGCGTCCTGCGGCGCGGCCAGGCCGGCGAACTCGGGAAACTGCACATCGAACGGCTGCACCGACGCCTCGACCTGCCCCGCCTCGTCGGCCAGCACGAACTCGGTGCGCTTGTCCAGCGCGGCCTGCAGCGCCTTGCCGGCCTGAAAACGCCCGTGGTCCAGCACCAGCGCCTCGAAGTCGGCCTGCAGCAGCGCATCCTCGGCCAGCGCGGCGTAAAAGCGCCGCCAGACCAGCGCGCGCGCCGGCGCGTCGTCTTCGAGCAACTCGTAGTTGACCGGCAGGTTTAGGCGGTGCAGCACGGCCACCGGCGCGCTGCGCAGCAAGGCGGCAAACCAGCTGTGAAAGGTGCGGATCTGCACCGAGCGCCCACCCACCAGCATCGAGCGGTACAGGCTGGCCAGCTGGCGGCGCATGTCGGCATTGGCCTGCAGGCTTTTCTGGCTGGACACGCCGCGCATGACGAGTTCGCGGCGCAGCGTGTCGTCGTCGGCATGGGTGAACTGCTGCAGCCACTCGACCAGGCGCTCGCGCATCTCGCCCGCCGCCTTCTTGGTGAAGGTGATGGCCAGAATTTCGTGCGGGCGCACCGCCTCGCGCGCGCCGGCCTCCGGCTGCTCCTGCGCGCTGGCGCCGTCGAGCAGCGCGCGCACGATGCGCGAGACCAGCATCCAGGTCTTGCCAGCGCCGGCGCAGGCCTCCACCGCCACGCTGCGGCGCGGATCGCAGGCGATGGCGTAAAAGGCCTCGGCGGAAACGGACTGGCCGTTGCAGGCGTAGGCGGCGGTCATGTCGGGTTGCATGTCAGTGGTCACTTGGGGTCTCGCTCCAGAAATCCTTGCGGCACAGGCCGCGGGCGGCGCAGTGGTCGCAGGCCGCGCCCTCGCCCAGCGCCTGCAGCGGCTGGCCCTGGGCGATGCGCGCCATGTCGTGCAGGATGCCTTCGATCAGCGCGTCGCGCAGCGCCACGATCTCGGGCTGGTCGTAGCAGCGCGTGGGCTCTTTCTCGCCCAGGTTGACATAGGCGGCCGCCAGCGTGTCGTCGGGCACCAGGGCGGCGTAGAAGGCCAGCTGCGTGTCCTCCAGCCCGTGCTTGATGCGCCCGGCCGTGGTGGTGCGCGGCTCGGTCTTGTAGTCGATCAGGAGGTGCTGGCCGCCGGGCAGCCGGTCCATGCGGTCGATCTTGCCCACCAGCGTCAGGCCGCCCAGCGGCGTCTGCAGCCACTGCTCGGCCCTGTCGAAGGTGGCGCCTTCGGCCTCGTGCCCGGCCAGCCAGGCCAGGTAGCCGTCGCGCACCGGCGCCCAGGCCGCGGCAAAGGGCATGAACTCGCTGTCGGTCAGGCCGAGCGAGCGCCGGGCCTGGTCGGCTGCTATGTTAATCATAGCTACCCGTGCAGGCAGGGCTTGGGCTGGCGCCTCTTTCAATGCCTCATGGAAGCTGCACAGCAGGCTGTGCAGCCAGTTGCCGAAGTCGCGCTTGTCCAGCTCGCCTTCGAGCTCGCCCGACTCGGCCAGGCCGAGCTGGCGCAGGGCAAAGAAGCGGTACGGGCAGGCGCGCAGGTCGCCGTAGCCGCTGGCCGAGAGCTTGGCCACCGGCAGCGCCTGGCCGCTGGGCAGCGGGCGCGGCGTGGGCCGCGCGGCCACGGCGCGCAGGCGGCGCGGGTCGGGCGCCGGCATGTCCGAGGGGGCCCACTGGTGGCGCCCGAGCAGCAGCTCCTGCACGAAGCCGCTGGGCATCAGGTGCTCGCCGGCCTCGCTGGTGCGCCAGAGCACATCCACGTGGGGCAGCGCCATCGCATGGTCCCAGGCGCGCCGGGCCACGCGGGCCAGCGCCTCGCGCGACGGCAGGCCGAGCAGCTCGCGCTGGCTGGCGGTCCACTGGCCGGGCGGCTCGGGCGAGACCGGCAGGCGGATCTCGTCGCAGCCGGGCAGCACCACGGCCTGCATGGCGCGGCCCAGCAGCTGCGCCAGCGGCAGGATCACCACCTGCTCGGCCACCGGGTGCTCGGGCGAGAAGGTCTGCGCCTCCAGCGCCTGGTTGACCCAGCTGGTGAAGGCACGCAGCGTCATGACCGGCGCGCCCTCGAACTCCTGCTCGGCGCCCTCGTGCAGGCGCAGCACGTCGAGCACGCGCTGGCCGGCCTCGTCGCCCTCCAGCGGCTCCCACTGGCCGGAGGCCTGCAGCGCCGCGCGCAGGTCGCGCAGCCAGGCCGGCAGCGGCCGCGAGCGGCTCAGGGTGGCGCGCAGGGCGTTGACCTGGCGCGCCAGCAGCTGCGCCACGCTAAGGGCCTCCAGCGGCGCGGCCGGCAGGTCGCGCCAGGCGCGCACGCCAAAGCTGCGCAGCTCGGTTTCGGCCTGGGCGACGCTGCCGGCCGGAAAGGCCGGCGCGTTCTTCAGCCAGTCGAGCACGGCGTCGGTCGAGACATCCCAGGGCAAGGCGCGCAGCAGGCCCATCAGGGCGGCGGCCGCGCGCGCGGTGGACAGCGTCCAGCCGGTCTCGTCGCGCATGACGATGCCGCGCTGGGCGAGCATGGCCGCCGCGCGGCGCGTGAGCTGGCGGTCCTGGGCGATCAGCGCGACCGGGCTGCGCCCTTCGCGCAGGTGGGCCAGCACGCAGGCGGCGGTGCGGGCAGCCTCGTCCTCGGCATCGCCCGCAGCGTGCAGCGCCGCGGTGGACGCGCCGGCCGCGGCCAGCGGCAGGCACAGGTCGATGGACAGCGCCTGCTCGCCCAGCTGGCGCTTGAGCGCCTCGTTCACCGGCTCGACCTGAAAGCCCTCGATCACCACGAAAAGGGCCGGCCGCGCCTGGAACAACCGGTCCGACGCATAGCCCGAGGCCGCCACCCAGGCCAGCGCGATGCGCCCGACGGCCGCCTCCAGCGCCAGCACCGGCGAGTCCAGCCCCAGGCCCAGCGCCTCGGCCACCGACTCGCTCCAGGCCTGGCGCTCAGCGGGCAGCACGCTGGCGGCCACGCGGGCCAGGCTCCAGGCGGCCTCGACCAGCCGGCCCGCCAGCGCGTCCTGCTGCGCCGCCAGCCCGGCCTGGCCCAGGAGCGAGGTGGCCGTGAGCATGTCGATCGACACGTCCATGCGCAGATCGAAGCCCGAGGGCGTGAACATGCCCAGCGTGCCGCCCAGCCCGCTGGCCCAGTTCATGGTGGTTTCAAAGCGCGGCACGAAAAACGTGCCGCCGGCCTTGGCCGCCCAGGTCTGGCGCGCATGCTGGATCAGCTGCGCATACGGCAGCAGCACGACCACCTCGGCCGGGTGGATGCCGCGCGCGGCGATCAGGTCGGCCAGGCGCTCGATCGCCTGGTCCCAGCAGCGGGCGGAAAAGGAAACGGTGGGAGTTGACATGAAAGAGAAGAAAAGTTTTTGCAGTGAACGAAAAATCCGCCCGGCGCGCCGGCTTGGCTGGAGCGGCCCGGCCCCAGGCTATCGGGGCGATAGCCTGGGGCCCAGTGCGTGCAGCCCTTGGTTTCTGCCACAATCACCTCAGCTTTTGCCCTATTCTCCCTATCCTAACCAGACCCAAGGAGCCTTCATGGCCAATGAACTGATCAAAAACACCACCGATGCCACCTTTGATGCCGACGTCATGCAATCGTCCACCCCCGTGCTGGTCGATTACTGGGCCGAGTGGTGCGGCCCGTGCAAGATGATCGCCCCGATTCTGGACGACGTGGCCACCAGCTACCAGGGCAAGCTGCAGATCGCCAAGATGAACGTGGACGAAAACCGTGAGATTCCCGCCAAGTTCGGCATCCGCGGCATCCCCACGCTGATGCTGTTCAAGGACGGCCAGCTCGCCGCGACCAAGGTCGGCGCGCTCAACAAGTCGCAACTGACCGCCTTCATCGACCAGCAACTGGCCTGACGTATTGGCCGCGCCGGAAAAAGCCCAGCGGCTTCTTCCGGCACTTGCGGCATTCGCGGCGCCTGCCCGGTGGACGCTTTCCCCTCCTTCTCTCTTCCTTTACCAACTCCCGCCTTCTGCGGCCCCAGGCCGCGCCAGTGCCCGGCGGTCTCCAGCGCACGGCCTTGGCTGCTAGCAATTTCCTGTCATAATGTTTGCATTCGCCCGCCAGGCTGCTGCCGACGGGTTCGAGTTTCGGGTTTGTAAGCCTTCTTTTCTGACACGGCTTTCTTTCAACCCTCCTCCCCTTTTTCATCCCTACACTCCGCCAGGAGTCATTTCATGCACCTAAACGAACTCAAGGCACTTCACGTGTCTGAAGTCCTCAAGCAGGCCGAAGCCCTTGAGATCGAAAATGTCGGCCGTATGCGCAAGCAGGAACTGATGTTTGCCATCATCAAAAAGCGCGCCAAGACGGGCGAGACGATCGTGGCCGATGGCGTGCTGGAAGTGCTCCCCGACGGGTTTGGTTTCCTGCGCGCGCCCGATTCGAGCTACACCGCCTCGACAGACGACATCTATATCAGCCCGAGCCAGATCCGCCGCTTCAACCTGCACACAGGCGACATGATCGAAGGCGAGGTGCGCACGCCCAAGGACGGCGAGCGCTACTTTGCGCTGAACAAGCTCGACAAGATCAACGACGGTGCGCCCGAGGCCAACAAGCACAAGGTGATGTTCGAGAACCTGACGCCGCTGTTCCCGCGCGAGCAGTTCAAGCTCGAGCGCGAGATCAAGGCCGAGGAAAACCTCACCAGCCGCATCATCGACATCGTCGCGCCCATCGGCAAGGGCCAGCGCGCCCTGCTGGTGGCCCCGCCCAAGTCGGGCAAGACGGTGATGATGCAAAACATCGCCCATGCCATCGTCGCCAACTACCCCGAGGTGGTGATGATGGTGCTGCTGGTGGATGAGCGTCCCGAGGAAGTGACCGAGATGCAGCGCAGCGTGCGCGCCGAAGTGATCTCCTCGACCTTTGACGAGCCTGCCGCGCGCCACGTGCACGTGGCCGAGATGGTGATCGAGCGCGCCAAGCGCCTGGTCGAGCTCGGCAAGGACGTGGTCATCCTGCTGGACTCCATCACCCGCTTGGCCCGCGCCTACAACAACGTGCTGCCCTCGTCGGGCAAGGTGCTCAGCGGCGGTGTCGATGCCAACGCGCTGCAGCGGCCCAAGCGCTTCTTCGGCGCGGCGCGCAAGATCGAGGAAGGCGGCAGCCTCACCATCATCGGCACGGCGCTGGTCGACACCGGCAGCCGCATGGACGAGGTGATCTTTGAAGAATTCAAGGGCACGGGCAACTGCGAAATCCACCTGGACCGACGCCTGTATGAAAAGCGCGTGTTCCCGGCGCTCAACCTCAACCGCAGCGGCACCCGCAAGGAAGAACTCCTGCTGGCGCCCGAGATCCTGCAGAAGTCACGCATCCTGCGCCAGTTCATGTACAACATGGACGAAATCGAGTCGATGGAGCTCATGCTGAAAAACATGAAGGCTACCAAGAACAACCACGAGTTCTTCGACATGATGCGTCGCGGCGGATAAGGCGATTGCCATTTAATGTGATAATCGCGGGCTTCATGGAAAGTGCCCGGAACGGTTCCGGGTGGCTCCCAGTTCAATGAAAAGGAAAGAATCATGAAAGAAGGCATTCACCCCAACTACCGCGAAGTTTGCTTCCTGGACCTGTCCAACAACTTCAAGTTCGTCACCCGCTCGTGCGTCAACACCAAAGAAATGGTGACCATGGAAGACGGCCGCGAACTGCCACTGTACAAGCTCGACACCTCGAGCGAATCGCACCCTTTCTACACCGGCACGCAAAAATCCGTGGACAACATGGGTGGCCGCGTCGAGCGCTTCCGCAACCGCTTCGGCAAGACCGGCGCCAAGGAAGCCGCACCGGCCGCCGCCGAGTAAGCTGCGCAAGCGCTGTTTCGGCCACCGGCATAAAAGCAGCCTGAGATTCAGGCTGCTTTTTTTTCGGCAAAATTTGCCACGCCCGCCGTGCGGGCCCTTCATTTTCCTGAACGCCAAGCCGTCTTGAACAAACCCTCCCCCGCCATCATTGCCCAGTCCGCCGTTCGCCGCCTGCCGCGCTGGGCGCTGCTGCTGTTTTGCGTGGCCTACATCCTGCCCGGCTTCCTGGGGCGCGGGCCTTGGAAGAACGAGGACATCGCCGCCTTTGGCGTGATGCGCGAGCTCACCTCGGGGGCGGCCCACTGGCTGCAGCCGCAGTTGCTCGGCCAGGTCACCGGCTTTGACGCCCTCCTTCCCTACTGGCTGGGCGCCCTGGCCATCAAGGCGCTGCCGTTTCTGGACCCGGCGTTGGCCGTGCGCCTGCCCTTCATCGCCATGCTGGCGCTGACGCTGCACGCTACCTGGTACGCCATCTACTACCTGGCGCGCAGCCCGCAGGCCCAGCCGGTGGCCTTTGCCTTTGGCGGCGAGGCCGACCCGGTGGACTACGCCCGCGCCATCGCCGACGCCGGATTGCTGGCGCTGATTGCCTGCCTGGGCCTGGCGCAGTTCTCGCACGAGACCACGCCGGCGCTGGCGCAGCTGTGCTTTGCCGCGCTGGCGTTTCACGCCATGGCCGCCAGCCCCTACCAGCGTGCCCGCCGCCTTGCCGGCCCGACTGTGGGCCTGCTGGCCGGCCTGGCCGGCCTGGCCCTGAGCGGCGCGCCGACGCTGGCGCTGCTGCTGGGCGTGGGCGCCGCGCTGGTCGAGTCGGCGCACATGCGCTGGGGCGACTCGGCCCGGGGCGCGGAGCCGGACGGCCGGCCACACGACGGGCCGTGGGTGCTGCGCATTGCCGGCATCACGCTGGGCGTCTCGCTGCTCAGCCTGGCACTGGACCTGTGGCGCTGGCGCATCGAGCTGCCCGGCGCCGGCGGCCAAGCCTGGAACGACTGGAAAAGCCTGGGCCGGCTGCTGCTGTGGTTCACCTGGCCGGCCTGGCCGCTGGCGCTGTGGACGCTGTGGCGCTGGCGCCGGCAGCTGGCCAGCCGCCATGTGGCGCTGCCGCTGTGGTTTGCCGGCATGGCCGTCGTCTCGGCGCTGACCACCAACGCTTCGGACCGCAGCCTGCTGCTGGGCCTGCCGCCGCTGGCCGCGCTGGCCGCCTTTGCCCTGCCCACCCTCAAGCGCAGCGTCGCCTCGCTGATCGACTGGTTCACGCTGCTGTTCTTCACCGGCTGCGCCATCGTCATCTGGGTGATCTGGATTGCCATGCAGACCGGTGTGCCGCGCCAGCCGGCGGCCAACGTGGCCAAGCTGGCGCCGGGCTTCACGCCGAGCTTTTCGCTGGTGGCCTTCGTCGCGGCGGTGGCGGCCACGCTGGCCTGGACCTGGCTGGTGCGCTGGCGCACCGGCGCCAACCGCTCGGCCCTGTGGAAATCGCTGGTGCTGCCCGCCGGCGGCGCCACGCTGTGCTGGCTGCTCCTGATGACGCTGTGGATGCCGCTGCTGGACCATGCGCGCAGCCTGGGCCCGCTGTCGCGCCAGGTGGCCAGCCTGGTCGACCGCGGCAGCTGCGTCGAGATCCACGGCATCGGCAGCGCCCAAGCCGCCGCCCTGCAGTACCACGGCCGGCTCGAACTGCGGCAGGCCACGCCGCAGGCCGGCTGCCCCTACCTGCTGGTCGACGTCAACGCGCAGCCCACGCTGAGCACGGCGGTCAACCTGCCCGACTGGGCGTTTCAGGCCACGGTGCGCAAGCCCAACGACAGGACCGAAAACATCGTGGTGTTCAAGCGCGTCGGCCTGGGCGGCCCGGCCGGCGCCGCCCGGGGGCCGCGCAGCCCATGAGCGAGCTGCGGCTGATCGGCCGCCACGCCGGAACCGTCCTGGTCGGGCAGCTGGCGGTCATGGCCTTCGGCGTGGCCGACACGGTGATCGCCGGGCGCTACAGCGACGCGGCCCTGGCGGCGCTGTCGGTGGCCTCGGCGCTCTATGTGAGCGTCTATGTCGGGCTGATCGGCATCGTGCAGGCGCTGCTGCCCATCTGGGCCGAGATGCTGGGCGCGCGCCACACGGACGCGGTCGGGCGCTCGCTGCGCCAGAGCCTGTACCTGTGCGGCTTCATCGGCATGGCCGGCATGGCCGTGCTGCTGTTTCCCTCGGCGCTGCTGCGCTGGGCGCAGGTGCCCGAGGCCATGCAGGGCGAGGTGCGGCGCTACCTGGCGGTGCTGGCGTTTGCCTTCGTGCCCTCGCTGCTCTTTCGCCTGTACAGCACCTTCAACCAGTCGCTGGGCAAGCCGCGCCTGGTGACGTGGCTGCAGATGGGCGCGCTGGCCGTCAAGGTTCCGCTGTCGGTCTGGCTGGTGGCCGGTGGTGCCGGCATCGCGCCCATGGGTGCCGTGGGCTGCGCGTGGGCGACGCTGGCGGTCAACTACCTGCTTTTGTTGCTGGCGGTGGTGATGCTGCGCACCCAGCCGCTCTACACGCCTTACGCCCTGTGGCGCCCAATGGAACGGCCCGACTGGGCGCAGCTGCGCGCCTTTGCCCGGCTCGGCGTGCCGGCCGGCCTGGCCTACATGGTCGAGGTGACGTCGTTCACGCTGATGGCGCTGTTCATCGCCCGGCTGGGCACCGTTGCCTCGGCCAGCCACCAGATTGCCGCCAGCGTGGCGGCGGTGCTCTACATGATGCCGCTGTCGATGGCCGTGGCCTGCAGCGCCCGGGTGTCGTTCTGGCTGGGCGCGGGCCGGCCGGACCAGGCCAAACACGTGGTTTACATGGGTTTGCGCCTCACCGCCCTGATGGCGCTTGGGCTGGCTGCTATGGTTTCAATAGCAGGCCCGCTGCTGGCCGGCTGGTACTCGACCACGCCCACGGTGGTGGCGATGGCATCGAGCCTCTTGGTCTGGGTGGCGTTTTACCATGTGGCCGATGCGCTGCAGGCGCTGTGCGCCTTCCTGCTGCGCTGCTACCGCATCACGCTGGCGCCGCTGCTGCTCTACGGCGCGGTGCTGTGGGGGCTGGGCCTGCTGGGCGGCTACCGGCTGGCCTACGTGGGCCTGGGCGGGCACGCCGCCACGCAGGCCGCCAGCAGCTTCTGGACCGCGAGCACGCTGGCCATCGCCCTGGTGGCGTGTGGCCTGCTGGCCATGCTGCTGCATGCGGTGCGGCGCAGCCCGCCATCCGCCGGGGCTCAGGCCGGCTGAGGCTGCTCGCGCACCCGGGCGGCGGGAAAGACGATGGAAAAAGTCGAGCCCTGCCCTACCTGGCTCTCGATCTGCAGCTCGGCCCCGTGGCGCTGCGCCACGTGCTTGACGATGGCCAGCCCCAGGCCCGTGCCGCCGCTCTCGCGCGAGCGACTGCGGTCCACGCGGTAAAACCGCTCGGTCAGGCGCGACAGGTGTTCGGGCGCAATGCCCGGGCCCGAATCGGTGACGCGAAACTGCCCGCGGCCATCGGGCAGCAGCGACCAGCTCACGCGGATCAGGCCGCCGCTTGGGGTGTAGCGCACCGCGTTGGTCACCAGGTTGGACATGGCGCTGACCAGCTCGCGCCCGGTGCCGGCAATCTCGCAGGCCGCGCTGCTGTCGAACACCAGCTCCTGGCCCTGCGGCGCCAGCATGCTGGAGAGCGCGCGCGCCTCCTGCTCGCACTGCGACAGCAGCGCCCGCGCCGGGCTCCACTCGCTTGCGCCGGGCAGCGGACTGCCTTCGAGGCGCGAGAGCGTCAGCAGGTCGTCCACCAGCGTCTGCATGCGCTGCGACTGCTGCGCCATCAGGCCCAGGTAGCGCTCGCGCTCGGCTTTTTTCAGCGGAAAGGTCTGCAGCGTCTCGATGAAGCCCGACACCACCGTCAGCGGCGTGCGGATCTCGTGCGACACGTTGGCGACGAAATCGCGCCGCATCGCCTCGGCCTGCTCCAGCGCGGTGATGTCGCGCGACAGCAGCAGCTTGCGGCCCTGGCCGTAGCGGTGCGCATGCACCGACAGCCGGACCGGGCGCGCCGGCGTGCTGGCGCTGCCCGGCAGCAAGACCTCGTGCGAAAAGTTGGCCGCGGCCATGTAGGCGCTGAAGGCCGGGTCGCGCACCAGGTTGGCAATGTGCTGCTGCAGGTCGCGCTGCGCGTCAAAGCCGAAGTGCTGCGCCGCCATCTGGTTGCACCACTCGATGCGCCCGGCGTCGTCGAGCAGCACCACGCCGTTGGGCGAGGCCTGCAGGGCATCTAGGAATTCGTCCAGGCGCGCCTGGCTTTCCCGGTACTGGGCATGGCGGTTTTTCAGCAGGCGGCGCACGCGGTCGGCCGCCTCGCCCCACACGCCCGGCAGCCGCGGCTGGCTGCCCGCCATGAGCACCGGTGTCTCGTTGCTCTGCTCCGAGCGCAGCCAGCCCAGCAGGCGCCGGGCATGCAGCGTGTCCAACAGCTGCCAGAGCGTCACGCCCAGCAGCATCCCCCAGGCCAGCCCCTCGCGGGCCGCAACCCACCAGCCCAGGACGGCGCCGGCCAGCGCGCAACAGGCAAAGACGGTCCAGCGCCGGATCATTTCCCGACGGGTGCCGCAACCGCTGCAGGTCTGGGCGCCAGGGCCGTCAGACGGTAGCCCGCGCCGCGCACGGTCTCGACCATGCCGCCGGCCGCGCCCAGGGCTTCGCGCAGGCGCTTGACATGCACGTCCACCGTGCGCTCCTCGATGAACACATGGTCGCCCCAGACCTTGTCGAGCAGGCCGGCGCGGCTGTGCACCCGCTCGGGATGCCGCATCAGGTAGTGCAGCAGCTTGAACTCGGTCGGCCCCAGGCGCAGCTCCTGGCCCTGGCAGGCCACGCGGTGGGTGGCCGCATCGAGCACCAGCGCGCCCACGCTGACGCTGTCGCCCTCGGGCTCGGGCGCGCGGCGGCGCAGCACGGCGCGGATGCGCGCCAGCAGCTCCTGCGTGGAAAACGGCTTGGTAATGTAGTCGTCGGCCCCGGCGTCCAGGCCGGCGACCTTGTCGGGCTCGTCGCCGCGTGCGGTCAGCATGATGATCGGGATGCCGCGCGTGCGCTCGTGCTTGCGCCAGTGGCGCGCCAGCGAGAGGCCGCTCTGGCCCGGCAGCATCCAGTCGAGCAGGAT
>Ga0308157_10005812_pt1 | contig 15151 bp, 24 predicted proteins | sample PhyBR1_FD_201035 | JGI IMG/M metagenome (GOLD analysis project Ga0308157, IMG submission 201035) | Phyllosphere microbial communities from UC Gill Tract Community Farm, Albany, California, United States - DLSLB.R1 | ecosystem: Host-associated > Plants > Phyllosphere > Unclassified | place: USA...
CGTTCTTGGTGATGGTCACTAATGACGTCCATGAATTTCGCAGCTTGACTGCGGCTAATCCCCAAGAGGAGAACCATGAAGAAACTGAACAAAGTAGCAATCCTGTTTGCAACCGCAGCTATGGCAACTGCTGCCGGCGCTCAAGTGAAGGCTGCCGATGGCGGTCAGGTTATCGATAACTGGAAGAACGGCACCAGCGAGCTGGTCTGGAAGAACGGTACCAACGAACTGTGCTGGCGCGATGCCAACTGGACACCTGCAACTGCCGCTGAAGGCTGCGACGGTGCTCTGGTGAAGGCTGCTGCTCCTGCTGCAGTTGCTCCAGCACCAGTGGCTCCTGTTCCTGCAGCTACTGCTTCCAAGGTGACTTTTGCTGCTGATGCTTTCTTCGACTTTGACAAGTCTGTATTGAAGCCAGAAGGCAAGGCCAAGCTGGATGATCTGGCCTCTAAGGTTCAGGGCATCAACCTGGAAGTAATCGTTGCTGTGGGTCACACTGACTCCGTTGGCTCCGCTGCTTACAACCAGAAGCTGTCCGAGCGTCGTGCTCAAGCTGTGAAGGCTTACTTGGAATCCAAGGGCATTGACAAGAGCCGTGTGTACACAGAAGGCAAGGGCGAAGCTCAGCCTGTTGCTGACAACAAGACCAAGGCTGGCCGCGCACAAAACCGTCGCGTCGAAATCGAAGTGGTCGGTACACGTAAGTAATCTCTCGTAGATTGCTAAAAAAGCCCCGGAGACGGGGCTTTTTTTTTAAGCATTCAACTCGTTGCACAATCATCAACATGACCGACTCGATCAATGTGGATCCAGCAGAGCTGGAAAAATTCTCTAATCTTGCTCACCATTGGTGGGATATGGACAGTGAGTTCAAGCCACTGCATATGATCAACCCTCTTCGTTTGGGTTGGATTGATGAGCATGTAGGGATTGAAGGAAAAACCGTACTGGATGTAGGTTGCGGCGGCGGTATTTTGGCCGATGCAATGGCACGCAAGGGGGCCACAGTCATGGGTATTGATCTGGCCACCAAGTCTTTACGGGTGGCGCAGTTGCATGCTTTAGAAGCTGGGACACCCAACATTCAATACCGCGAAGTTCCTGTGGAAATGCTGGCGGCAGAACGACCGGCAAGCTTTGATGTTGTGACTTGCATGGAGATGCTCGAGCACGTGCCGGACCCCGCATCCATTGTGCGTGCATGCGGAGAACTGGTAAAACCGGGTGGATGGGTGTTTTTCTCCACAATCAACCGCAACATAAAAGCCTATGGCTTAGCGATTGTGGCGGCAGAATATGTGCTCAATATGTTGCCCAAAGGGACGCATGAATTTGAGAAATTTCTGAAACCCAGCGAAATTGCACTCTTTTGCCGCCAGGCAGGGCTTGCTGTAACGGATGCCAAAGGTTTGCAGCACAATCCATTGACAGGCCGTTACTGGCTCAATGAAGACTGCAGCGTGAACTATATGCTGGCAGCAAAGCGCCCTTTGTGATGAGTCTGAGTAGAAAAAACATAGATGCCGTCCTTTTTGATTTGGATGGAACATTGCTCGACAGCGCTCCGGACCTTGCTTTTGCAGCCAATGAGTTGCGCCTTGTTCGGGGTCTGGCGCCTTTGCCGTTAAGCCATTACCGACCATTTGTTGGCACCGGTGCGAGAGGTATGCTTCGAATTGCGCTGGAAGTGACCCAGGAATCTTCGGCTTTTGAAGCTCTGAGGGAAGAGTTCTTTGCAGCTTATGCGCGCTGCATGGGCCAGCATTCTCAATTGTTTGAGGGTGTGGCTATGTTGCTGCAGCAGCTTCAACACAACGGCTTGCGCTGGGGGATTGTGACCAATAAGGCGGAGCGTTTTGCCCTGCCGATTGCGCGCACTATTGATGAGTTTTCTACTGCGGGCGCTGTTATTTGTGGTGACACAACGGAGCACTCCAAGCCCCATCCTTTGCCTTTGCTGCACGCAGCTAAACAGATGAATGTCGAGCCCGGGCGCTGTATTTATGTCGGCGATGATGAGCGAGACATGCAGGCAGCTCATGCTGCCGGGATGCAGTCCGTAGCTGCTGCGTATGGATATTTGGGTGGAACTGAGTCGGTTGAGGAGTGGAAGCCCGGTGCCGTGATCAAATCTCCAATAGATCTCACGCACTTACTCAGATTGGATTAGAATTACGTGTATGGGGCTGTCCTGGTTTCGACGTGGGTTCGGGATCAGCGTGGTGCATGTCGAGCTTGAGTTACGCTCGTAAATCTCGATTCAAAAAAACTAACTGCAAACGACGAACGTTTCGCACTCGCCGCTTAAATCCGGTGAGCCTTGCAACAGCACGCTGATGGGCTGGGCAAGGGGGTAGTAATACCTCCAGGCTGCAAGGGAATTTTCATCAGCTGGCTTTGTACCGTGCACCTTGGTATGAAGCAAGATCATAGGGTGCTGGCCTTATCTGCAGCGTGTGCCTGCGCGGTTGATGAGGTGAGATTTAAATCAGAGCACTAAACATGTAGATCTGCCTGACGAAGGCTTGCGGACGCGGGTTCAATTCCCGCCAGCTCCACCATCCACGACAACGCCACACAGTGAGAAATCACCGTGTGGCGTTATTTTTTTGCCCGTTTCATTGGGCTTTATGGTGCTGTGTTCACACCAATTTCACACAGGGATCACATCGAAATTCGCACGTGAATCGCACCGATCACTTTGCGGATTGCAGAGTTGGCTTGGGTTTTTGGAAGTCTTTACGGATGAATTTGCCATAGGTTCTGAAGACTATCTCTACATCTTCATGCCCAAGCTGGCTAGCCACGACCAAGGATTGGCGCCTGCGGTCGGTAGGGTTGAGGCATAGGTGTGCCGGATTTGATACGGGTTCCGATACTTGATCCCCACTCGCTCCATGATTGGAAGCTAGGCAGTTTTGCGAACTTGCGCGTCCGACGTCACCCCATATTTGAGTAGCACCTAGCTTTAGAGTCCGGGGTTTAATTTAACTGCTTCTGCATCAACCTCTGCGCATAGGCTGAGGGCGTCAGCCCTCCAAGCGCTTTCTTAGGCCGCTCTTCGTTGTATTCCCGGCGCCATGCTTCGACGATGACCCGGGCATGCGCCAGACTTGTGAACCAGTGCTCGTTGAGACATTCGTCACGCAACCGCCCGTTGAATGACTCGATGTAAGCGTTTTGATTGGGTTTACCTGGCTCGATCAGGAACAGTTGCACACCTCGTGCATGTGCCCAGTTCACCATGGCACGGCTGCAGAACTCCTTGCCGTTGTCTGTTCTGATGGCCTTGGGCAATCCTCTGGACCTTGCCAATTGCTCCAGGATGCGCACCAGTTGGTGGCCACCCAATGCACGCTCGGCCACGATAGCTACCGCTTCATGCGTGGCGTCATCAACCACGGTCAAGCTCTTGATGCTGCGTCCTTCGGCCGTCCGGTCGAACACAAAGTCCATAGACCACACCTGATTGGCCATTGCCGGACGCTCCAAAGGATGTCGCTCGGCCATTGGCATCTTTTTGCGCTTGCGCTTCCTCACTTGCAAGCCAGCCTGGGCATACAGACGTTCCACCCGCTTGTGATTGACCAGCTCGCCAGCTTGGCGCAGCTTCAGGTAAATCATGCCGGCGCCGTAACGTCGATGGCGCTGCGCCAAAGCGATGATCTTGTGTCTGAGGGCGCAATTGCGATCTGCTGCTGGTTGATAACGGTAAGCACTGGGACTCATGCCAATGACACGCAGTGCTCGTCTCTCGCTTATCCCTTGGCAGTTCATATGGCGCACCAACTCCCGCCTTGCCGGTGCGCTCACCACTTTTTTCTCAAGGCTTCTTTCGTCACCTCGTTCTCAAGCAGTGCATCGGCCAGCAGCCGTTTAAGGCACCTGTTCTCAGTTTCCAGCTCCTTGAGGCGCTTGGTATCGGACACGCTCATGCCGCCAAACTTGCTGCGCCATAGGTAGTAGCTGGCCTCGGAGAATCCGTGCCGTCGGCAAAGCTCAGCTACCGGCAAGCCCGATTCAGCTTCCCGAAGGAAGCCAATGATCTGTTCTTCCGTGAATCGCTTCTTCATGTCCAATCTCCTGTCGTTGGGATTGGACTCCAAGCTCAACTGCTACTGAAAGCGGGGGGACGTCGCAGTGGAGCAAAAAAGCCACCTCATGGGTGGCTTGGTTTATCGAGAGGAAAGCGTTATCTTTCCACTTTTCCTCAGTTTGTGAGCAGTTACCTGTCTCCGATTTCAATCATCAAACTACGATCTTTCTCAACGGTATCAATGAGATGATTGTAGATGTCGATAATTTTATGGAGTGTGTCTTTTCTTCCTGCTGCAGTGAACTTGCCTAATTCCATCACATTGCAAGCAATAAACTGCTCAAACTCCAATATATCTATTCGACCGTCATAGGCTCCATCTTTGGTATTTTCTATGAGGGCTTCAAGGACTAATGCACCTTTAGATGACGTAATAACGACCGGCTTTAAGCCAGCAGTCAAATTGTCGATGCATTTGTTGAACAAGGGCTCACCAGGCATGTTCGTGACGTGGAAAACCATGTCCTCGCAATCAAAGTCACCTTTACGACTAGACCCTGAATCGTTTTGATTTGAATGATGGTGAACGATTTTTCCTTCGCCTTGCAATACCTCAAGCTTGGCTCCAACCATGTGCTGCATAAGGGTCCCAACAAATTGTGATCCAGTGCTTTCTTTTTGTCGGATTTGCGCTTGGTGCACTATGTGGCGAATCGCACGTCGAGTGCCCCACCTTGAGTCAACGCTCAGAATAAAAGGTTTGCGGTCAAAAAAATCTTGTGCTTTGCTGACCCAAAATCTCTCGCATACCTCTAAATCAATTTCACCGCCATTTGCATATAACTCATTAAGCAAGCAGATGTAGTCAAGCATGAGCTGGATGCTGCCACGACTTGTGCGTCCACCTTCACTAGCTAGCTCACGCGTTATACCGTAGCGAGCAAGGACTCTTTGAGTTGCAGGCCCCCCAAGGCCTTTAACTTGCCCTTGCTTGCCAGTTTTCCAATTCTCAGCATCTAGAGGCCAAGTCAAAGTCATTGATGTCTGACGGTCCAGTGCCTGGCGATTTATAACCAACAATGCAGCGATGGGTCCCTTATTACCGTTGACACCTTTGTTGGTGGAAAATTCTTCAAGCTGTGTTTTAAGATATTCCTCAGAATTCATGATCAAGCCGCTTTCCTCCATTTAGCTTTAATTTTTTTTGAGGTGTGAAGGATAGGTTCAAAAATGAATTTTGCAAGATGCCTTACTGCAGGCACTGCAACGCCGTCACCAGCGACATGATAGGCATCGTTGTAGTTGCTTGGCAGTTTGTAAGTGTCCGGTAGCCCCATAAGTCGAGCCGCTTCACGCGGGGAAAGCAGTCGTGTACGAACGGATTTTCCCTCTACGACAATTATTATTTGACGGCTAGAACCACCGGCAGGTGTGCGTAGGCACCCAGCAATGTCATCGAAGCGAACTTCTGCGCGCTGTACTTTTTTTCCGGTCTCGTCAACGCGAGTGCGTTTGTACATGCCACCAACTATGCGAATACCTGCCTGTTTGGCAGCTTGCACTTTTTGTAGATTCGTAGGACTCATCATAGACAGCAGCTTCTGCGTTTTCTCGGGAGAGTCCCAGTTGACCGTTTCAGGGTGGTCTTCAATAAGGTCAGTAAATTTTTTCTGTCGTAATTCTGGGAGAGGCAGGTTCCACCAGATCCAATGTTTTTGAGCGTTTTGTGACAGGCCTTTGAATGCAGTCACCATTCTTTCTGGATGCCAAGGTTCTACTGGCGATACTGAAAGTAGTTCATTAGGTAGCTCAATATCAGAATGAACTCCTACGATAAAAACACGTGGACGAGATTGAGGCAGGAAGTGACGAGCATCGATCACCATTGCGCCAAACCTATAGCCTGCTTCTGCAAAGACGTTGCCGATGGCAGCGAAGTCCTCCCCCTGATGTGAGGTCAAAATTCCGTAAACATTCTCCAGGACGATTAGCTTTGGTGGACGGCCTTCATTCATTAGCTCGCGCATTAGTTGCCAAAAAGGCCAAAATGTGCCGGAGCGGGTTTGGGTTTTGTCCTTGGCTCTACCAATTCCTTTGTAGTCACCAGCTAAAGAGACATCTTGGCAGGGAAAGGAAGCCCAGACCAAGTCGGCTTGCGCGGGCAGGTTTTTGCTCGTAATTTTGTTGATATCTTCAACAATAAGCTCTTTGCCTCCGTCCCAGTTGTCACGATACACGCGTCCTTTCATTGCATCGAAATCATTGGCAAAGGCGCAACTCCAATCTGTGCCAAGCCCCTCGCGAGCCATTCCGCCACCGGCGAAAAACTCATAAAAAATGTTGCTGCTGGAGTGAGGGTGGGGTGCTATTGTTTTTTTCTGCTTACCCGAGTCTCGATTAATTTTTTCGTCAATCGCTTGGGCAATCCATGCGTTCATTGCCAGGCTATCTCCATCTTTATGGCAGAGATAGCTAATCGCTTCGCGCTGAGCAAGCGAAAGGCGAAGGCTAGTGCGGTGCGTAGTTGCAATACTCATCTGAAATCCAAAGTTTGGCGCCAATTTTTGGCCCCTCTGAAGGATAGCTCAGCTATCCCTGTCGTCAAGGCTGAATGGATATTTATTAGCAAAAGATAGAAGAAGCCTGTCATGTGCATCAGGACGGAGCGTCCTGCGTTGCTGTGTCGTCTGGCGCGCTGGCTGGCCCAGTCACGGAGCCTGCGTGAGACACGCGAACTGCCAAGGTGGTGGCGCTGTGGGATGGCAGGCCAATTTCTGTACGGCCTTCGCCGCCCAAGGCTTCAATCAAGTCAGGGATCAGCTTGGCCAGCTCACCGGTTGCAATGGCTACATCCGTGTCAAAGCCGCCTTCATCACCTGCCTGGTCCAGCACCGTGTCGGTGAAGTTCAGCTTCTTGAGCTGCATGTTGTCCGTGAGCAAGAAGCTCACACGGTCATCCCAGGTCAGAGCAAGCTTGGTGGGCAGCTTTCCGTGCTCTACGTGCTGCTTTACCTCGTCAATATCCAGAGGGTGGCGGCCATAGCGCACCAAGGACTTGGATTCATCGGCTGCTTTCAGTTCGCACTCGCGGTCAATGCTGAAGCCCACGAGTGCTTCCTGCGTCAACAGCCAATGGGCCATGGCCGCCTGGGCACTGGTTTGTGTGTCCAGCAGGGGCAGCCAAATCCTTTGAGGCCTTCTACCAGCAACGTGACCACTTCGTCAGCCTTGCTTTGCGCGCCGGTATCCAACACCAGAAACTTCGATTGCGGATCGATCCACACCCACATGCTGCTTTGCTTGGTGAATGCCATGGGCAGCAAATAGAGCTTGGCCTCGTCTTTCAGGTCGCGCTTTTTTTTCTTGCCGGGCTTGCGGCCAAACTCTTTTTCACACGCGTCAGCCTTCTCTTGCACCTTGCGATTGAGCACGCTGGCGGGCAGCATTTTGGATTCACTCATGAAGCGCAGGATCCACTGGCCGCCAACGCTTTCAGCCAGCAGGCCGTGCTCGTGGCCGCGCGGAGGAATCCAGCCCTCTGCATGCTCTTGGGTTGCTCCGCAGGCCATGAAAGGTGTCTTTTGCAGAGCCTCTTCCACTTGCTCCAGCGAGCCCTGCCATTGCTGGGCAGTGCGATAGATGATCAGGTTCGAGAACATAAATTCATTAACTCTTTAGATATGGGTGACCACTGCCCCAGCAGTTGCTGCAATGGAAGAAACGAAGAGCCGCAAGAAAGCGTGGAACATCAGGCGCACAGAGCACTCCAGGCGATTGAGGAAAACAGGGCGACCAGAAGCAACAAAGCCCACTTGTTGGTGGGCTTGAAGCGGGGTTTAGAGCGGGGCATTCGCTGCAATTGGGGGTGCGGTGTCATGCTAAATTTCCTGCTGCTGCAGTGTTGACCCGGCAATCACACCACCCGAGCAAAGCAGGTCGGCGGCGTATGCAGCGTCTCTGCTGGCGAAGGTGTCGGCACTGGCGCGACCGTTGGCTTTGAAGATGAATCGCATCGGGTTCTCCTTATTTGGCAACTGGTGGTTGAGGGCTGGTTTGGCGCGCGGCTTGCTCCAGCAGCCACGCTTTGGATGGCAGGTAAAGACTGCCTTCGTCTTCAGCTTTGAGACGGCGCTTTGTCTCGCGCTGTTCCAGCGTTTCGGCGGGGGCGCTAAAAGCTGGGTGAGCGCGCCTTCGCGCTTTATTGAGTAAGGCGGTGTAGCGAGACATAACGGGCTCCAGAAATGAAAAACCCGCCGAGCGCGTGCAGGGCGGGTAGCTGATAAAGGGCGTGGATTAATGCTTGCCAACTTTAGGAAGCTTCAGTCAGGCAAAAACGAGGCTAGTTCAGTGCCTCGGGATAAGCGAAAAAAGTGTTTACACACGCATTGGTTTGATAGTATTAATTTTGAGTAAGAAGAGGTGGGTTTACCTCTTGCTCATGTTTAGTTTTATCTCAACAAGTTTTGTTAGTGAGCACTTTTGCTTGCGAAAGGCTCACCATGCCCATAAACAACGCCCAAGCCTATTTGCTGGTGGCACCGTCGGCCATTGTGATGCTGAGCCTTGCGCTTTTTACGGTTTGGTATTTAAAGCGCGATCATCGGTACCTGCTGTTATTAGGGTGTTCGCTGGCATTCACAGGGGTCTCACTGGGATTCCAAACGCTTCTTGATCGAAGCCAGATTGCCACCTGGAGTACGGTATCAGGGCTGGGCTATTTATTAGGAGCGTGGTTTGGTGCCCGTGCACTGGCTGACAAGTATGGAGTTCCATCACACCCACGCCTTAGCCTCGCAATTGGCTTAACAACGCTGGCGATTCTTGCGTTCTTCAGCTTGGTTGAAGAGGATCTTCTGCTTCGGATCCACGCGCTGGGTATCGCGTTGGGATTGATGCAAGTTCTACCAGCCCCTGCAATTTTCAAATTGCCGCGCAAACGTGAACGTCTTGAGGTTGTCCTTTACTGGATCTATGTAATGTTCTGCATTTACACAATGCTCAGACCAGCCATAGTTCTCGCGATGGGCTCTGCAGAGCTAAACAACTTCGTCCTGTCTAAGTTTTGGGTGGTCACGACGATTGGCTCAATGACTTTCTGCATGCTTTTTACATTCCTGTTTCTTGCATGCGCCGTCCAGAGGACCGTGAGTAAATTAAGTGATGAGCGCGACCATGATCCCTTAACCGAACTACTCAATCGAAGAGCATTCCTTGAGGCTGCTGAGTCATTGATTAATGACCGTCGACTGCAGCCTATCTCTCTGGCTGTTGGAGATATTGACCACTTCAAATACATCAACGACCGCTGGGGGCATGAACGTGGTGACCAGGTGCTGAAAAAGGTGTCGCTCACCATGCGCAGCCAAGTGCGCCATCAAGACTTGGTAGCTCGTTTCGGTGGTGAAGAATTCGTCCTCTTGCTAGTGAACACAGATGTCAAAAGCGCAGAGCAAATTGTTGATCGCATCCGTGAATTAGTTAGCTCGTCCAATGATGCAATGCCTGAAGGTCAGCCGCTGACAATTAGCTTTGGGATTACGGCTATGCCGCTTGGTGGAAGCCTCTCCGCTGCTATCGATGAAGGGGATAAGCTTTTGTATCAAGCTAAAGGCGCTGGACGCGATCGCATCTGTACCGATCCTGTTGCTGAATCTGTGACTGGCTAAATTCAGCTACAGCCTAAGAGTTTGGGCATGAAAAAGCCCGCTCGATGCGGGCTGATGGCTTGGTGGACGGAAGAGCGACATGCAGAAAATAAACACACTCTGCTTGAAAGCATCGTCTTGCTGCTTTTTGTTCTGAGTTTGTCCTGGCTGCTTTAGACCAGGCGAAGATCGCTCAGCTTGTCGCTCTTACCTTTGTCTCTGACCAAGGATGTTCAGGCCAGAGTGGATGTGTGTTGCATTGGACTAACTCCTTAAGTTAGAGAAAGCCAAAAGGGCTTTCACGTCTGCACGATGCTCCTGAAGAAATACCCACGTTGTATCAATGCGTAAGTAACACAGGCTTGAGTTTCAAACCGCAGCCCTCTGTCACAAGGCTTGGGTTTCCCCCTGCAATAAAGCCCACCGTGCTTGTGCAGGGGCGGCTTACAAGAAAAGCAAAACGCCCTGAGAGGCGTTTTTGGTTGGTGCAGAGATTGTTACTGCTTGAAGTCTAAGCCTTGCTTGACCGCATCCTGCATACGCTGATCACGCACATTGCCTGGAACTGGCTTGCTGATGCGATCTTCAATGCCGGCTTCCGCTTCAACGAATACAGGAGGCGCTGATCGGGCAATTTCACCCTTTGGCATGTAGGAGGGTTGGGCTTGAAAGTACAGAAACAGCGCAGCAACGGTTGCTGCTGCAATCCATAGTTTCTTGAGTTTCCAACTCAAGCCAAAGCCAATGGCCGCAATCAAAAACGGTATGAGGTTGATCAGAAGAATCATTTGCCGATGCTCACCATGGGGACTGCATCGCTCAAAGTTGTTGTGGGCAGCTGTCCATTCCACTTCTCAATCCAAGCACGCTCGTTTTCCAGCTTGCGTAGCTGCAGCACTCGGGAGTCCACGGATTGGGCTAGCACTGCTTGAGACATGGCTTCAGTCTCTGCCTTTTCCTTGTCAATAGCGCGCTGCAGGCGGGCTTCTTGCAGCTCACGCTCTAACTGAGCTTTGGAGATGGCCAGCTGGGCTTCCTCTTTCTGAATGGCTTCGCGACGCTCAGCGGCTGACTCTTGTGCGTCAGTAATGATCTTTGGGTACTTCAGATTGGTAATGCCAACAAAGCGCACCGAGAAGGGGGTCAAGGCCTCAATCGCATTGCCTAGCTGGATGCGCAAGTCAGAGTTGATTTTTTCGTTGCTAGAAGCAATTTCACTGATCGAAAGCTTGCTCAAATACTCACGCACTTGGGCTTGAATGATCTGGCTTGCATAGGTGCGGTACACCTGCTCATTGGCAATGGTCGAAATATCTCCAGAGACATCTGTCGGAGCAATTGCATTGAACAGTTCGGCTGTTTTCTTGGGGTTGATGCTTAACGTTGCACGGATGGTCACATCCAAGTTCAACTTGTCTTCAGGAATGAAAATGGTCATAGCCTCTTGATAGGCCTTATCGGATACGTCAAGTAAAACCAGTCGATCACAGTACGCCCAGCACTTGCCAAGACGGAACTTGGAGGTCGGGATCAGGTTGTCCTGGTAGCCATCCTTGGTCATTATTTTGCCGACATGTGCAGGTGGCACTTCGACTTTTTGTCCGCATGCTGCCAACACCAGAACGGTGGTTATGGCTGCCAGAATATTTTTGTACTTCATTGGTTGCATGTTTTTTAACCGCCTCCTTTGCGGTGTTGCTCGTTGATTTGAACATGTTTCAAACCGCAGCCCACTGTCACAAAGCTCTGTTTTGCGGTCGTAGCTTTCCGACCTGCCATCGCTTGCGCGACGGGCTTTGCTGTTTTTGGCAAACCAAACTGATTGCTGCGATTGGTGCCAGTGCTGCCGCGCCTGTGGTGCCCTTGGTTGCCAAGTACGAAGGCCCGGTGCTGCGCACCTACCGTGACCCGATTGGCATCATCACCGCCTAGCACGGGCCACACCGGGCCAGAGCTGCGCATGGGGCAGACGTTCACGCGCCAGCAGTGCCAGGACATGCTCTACCAAGACCTGGTGCAGCACGCCAGTGCGCTGGGCTTTCTAACCGCCACTGCTGAACTGAAAGAAACCCCCTGCCGGTGCATGCTGGCAGGGGCTTTTATTGGAGGGTGTCGCCGTGTGAGATGCCGACGACATGGCAGAGAAGGGCGGCTGCGATCATTGCTCAACTTTAGTCATCAAGAGGCACAACTTTATTCAGAAGAAAAAATGATTTTCTCGTTGCAATCTGTTGCATAAAGCCAGCCTTATGTAGCTAACTGCGGACGTTGGTTCAATTGAGAAGTGCTGAATTGAATCGCTGGGTCTGTGATGGTCTGTCGTGAAATTTAGGTGATAGCACCGATTTAGCACAGACGCCTTGGAAGCCGCATGTTTATTGGGTTTGACGCGGGTTCAATTCCCGCCAGCTCCACCATCCACGACACCGCCACACACTGAAAACACTCAGAGTGTGGCGGCTTCTTTTGCCTTGAAGTGTCCTGCGGTGTCGTTAAATTCTCACCGGATTCACACAAGATTGACACAGATTATTTGGTGGTCGGCATTGGACTCCAAGTCCCTCTGCCACTCAAATCTGGCGCGACGTCGCGCTGCAGCTATAGCAGCGTTTGTGTAGCTTGGGGCTTTGTTCCTGCGCAGCTGGCGGGGTGTTCATGGAGTGCTTGAAATTAAAAAAACCTGCTCAAGGCAGCTGGATAGAGACAAGCGGCTGCGACAAGCGGCAGGTTGTCCGACATGCTGGGGAAAAGCGCGGGCTTATGGTTGGTTCATGACTACACCACCTCCAAACTCAGAAGGTCAGGTTCCGACCTCATCTTCCCAAAACCGTTATGCAACTAACCGCACAGTGCAGATTGCGGTTGCGCTCATCGTTGTCATTCTTTTGATTGCTTTTGTTCCTTGGTAATTAGCCAGACGCCGCCTTAGAGCGCTTTGCAACCTGGGAAGTGGTTCTTGGCCTTGGCAGCCAGATTTTTTTTTGCGCAACTTTTTATTTGAGGAAAAGAATCTCATGCTTCTCTCCATCATTGATGCGCTGCATCACTATCAGTCCATCGTCATGCAGATAAATACGCACCCCGGGTGACGTTTTGGAATCCCAGTGGCAGGGGTTCTGGTCAAGGTTGTGCCACCCATGCGCAGTACTCAAACTGCGTGACTTCATCCGTTCGACCTGTATTTTGGACAGCCCGTTCATTTCGCAAATCAGAACCCAATGTTTCAAGAGCAGATCATGTGCTTCTTGGCGGCTTGTACAACGAGGCTGTGGATCAACAGCTTTTAGCAGCGCGTAGAAACGGCGCTCGAAAGTCGCTTGGTAATTCATGGTTAATGTGTAACCGAGAGAGACAATGATTGCAAATGTCCATTTCTGCAATGCCGATAAGGGCTTGTTTTATCTTGTTGTGTGCTTATCGCAGCTGAAAAAACCTGCGCGTCATGTTCCGGGTGGGCTGGTGGTGCTCATGGGGTTAGCTTCATAGAAAAAGCCCGCACGACTGGTGCCGAGCGGGCTTGGGGTGGGCTTAGCCTTCACTGGTGGCTGGCTAGCGGCAACAGACCCTGTATGCAGTCTTGTTAGGTTGCATGGGGAGCGTACTTGGGCTTGGCTGCATGCTTGGCCCTGATCTTGTTGGTGATGACCGGATCACTGATGCGGTGTAGCTCTACTTCTGCGGCGTTTTGCATATCAAGGTTGGAGGCAGAACAAAGCGAGGCCAGAGTGACTGTCACGCCACCCACTTCCTGACTGGGCTCACCAGCGGAGCGTGCAAAAACATAGTCCACCAGTTGCATGACTTCGCTGCGTGTGCAGCCCAAGGACTGCACCAGCTCTAAAGCTTCCTCCAGAAAACGGTGGTTGCGTTCGGTCGTGTCGTTGGCAATGGTTTCGCCAAAGCACTCGACCACCCAACGGTTCACTCGCTGTTGAAATGGCTCTGCTTGCATGTTTGGTATGGGTGTGCTCATTCACTCTCCAAAAGAAAAAGCCCGCAAGGCGCAGACCTTGAGGGTTGGTGTATTTGCTAAATATAGTTAGAAATGCAGATGCAGCAAGCGCTAGCCGCGACCGAAGTTGCAAACTGGCTTGATGTGGTGCGGCTACTGCATTGCACTGGGGAGAATGATTCAGTTCACAACACCTCGCCGGCCAACGCGAACGCACGGACCCGCATTCGTAAGTGCAAGAAGCTGCATCAGCTAGCTTGAGGTGGTGCGCGAAAACCCTGTCACGATTGCCATCAGGGCAGGTGTTTGGGCTGCAAACAACTCACCAGATAGCCCTGGAGACACGCCAGGCGGCGGTGTTTTGTGCTTACGGGCTGCCCTACAGCTGGCTTGCTTACACGATGCTCTGCCTGGACAAACAAAAACAGCCCACGGTTGGAAGCTGCTTGGGTTTGGGTAATAAAAAACCCGCTCCAAGCGGGTGGGGTTGGTGTCTTAGACATTGGGCGGCTCGGGCTGAACCACTCTCTCGAATTCTGGATCCTCCGGGATGTCAGGCTCTCTGTCTGGAGAGAATGGTGGGTGGGGCGGATCGTCGCCGTCATTGGGCAACGTCGGGTCTTGCTGCTCAGGGTATGGCAGACCCACGGGATCCATTTCCTCATCCTCCGGTAGTGATCTGGGCTTTTTGGGTTGAATCATTGCATTCACTCCTTGCGTGGCTGCTTGATCACGCGGTTTTGTTGTTCCGTTGGCTCAGCTGGGTGTGGGCTTTTAGGGTTGCGTGGATCATTGAGATCAGAGGGGACGTTGGGATTGGCGCCTGGCTTTGCATCCTTGGGGTCGAATGCGGTGGGTGTCGGTTTTTGATGATCAGCTGTCATGTATGCACTCCTTTACGATTGAGCTTTCAGGGTGATGCATGCCGTTCATCGGAGGTGTAGGAGTCCGGCCCCTATGTTTGGGGGGCTCGGGACCACACCCCTGTAGAGCTGGGCAACTCTTGCGTTCAATTACAAACCGCAGCCCTCTGTCACAAGGCTCTGGTTCCCCTCTGATGGCGCTCCGAGGGCAGCACCTATCTGTGCGCAGTTTGGGTGGCTTCCCATTGCGGCTACTGTTGCATCGGTGGCGCCCTTCATCAGATGGCTGTGCTGAAGCGGGGACAGAAAAAAAACCCGCGGTGAGCGGGCATAAACCTTTGACCCTTGCAATCAATAATCTTGCTGCAGAGCACTCAGTGGGCCTCGCTTTTTTTGCGGCTGCTGCTGTTGCTGTTGCTGTTGCTGGTCGTTGTTTTTGTCTTTTTCACTGGGAGCCTTATCAGGCTGCGATGGTGGTGCTGTGCTTGATTGGGCGCCGCATCCATTCGCGCGTCCCCTCAAGGCTAGACAGCAGTTTTTTAACCATGACATATAGACCTCCAATTCTGGTCTGTCTTCAGTAACTCTAGGCCTCCCAATACCACAGTACGCTTTTATTGGGCAAAGACTGCCAGCGTTACATGAAATTGGTGAA
>Ga0308157_10005813_pt1 | contig 15148 bp, 13 predicted proteins | sample PhyBR1_FD_201035 | JGI IMG/M metagenome (GOLD analysis project Ga0308157, IMG submission 201035) | Phyllosphere microbial communities from UC Gill Tract Community Farm, Albany, California, United States - DLSLB.R1 | ecosystem: Host-associated > Plants > Phyllosphere > Unclassified | place: USA...
TGAGAAATTTCTTTTGTAGTTAAATCTAAATAAAGGAGCGCACAAAGTCGGCGTTCTTTTGGTGTAAGTGTCGGATAATCGATGGTAAGTTTATCAAAGAATGATTTATGAACCTGCTCAAAACTGATTTCAAATTCTTTCCAGATATCAGTATTCAAATCTTTTTCCAGACGTTTTAGTACAATATCTATTGCTTGCTGTAACTCTTTACTTGGTGTTTTGAGTTTAATTTTTTTAAGATCCGTTAGGATTTCATTGATGTTGTCGGTTCTATGTATTTCTGACATAGCTTTTCCAACCAAAACCATATTCTTGGCTTCAAGACTTTGTTTCAATTCCTGCTCTTTTGCTTTTAGCTTTTCTTTCTCCAGCTGGTTCTTAATATTTCGGTTTCGATAACGGATCAGCAAAAGAATCAAAGTCAAAATTCCGATAACCAATATTAATCCGACCACATAATATTTAAACCTAGTTTTCTCTTCAACTAAAGTTCTAATCTGGCTTCGCACTTTATAATCTTGCTCGAGTCTTATTCTTTCCAGATTTACCGCTTTCTGTTCAATATTAATGCTGTCGCTTATTTTATTGTATTGTTGAAAATAATACACCGCATTTTTATAATCCTGTTTACTCAAATAAGCCTCATAAAGCATTTTATTAAGTCTCATGCTTGCAAAACCAAAAGCTTTTTCTTTATCCAATTCTAAAGCTTTCTTTGCATTTAAAATTGCTTCATCTAGTTTTTTCCCTTCCAGATTATAAGCAGAAAGTGACTCATAAGCAAACGCTTTTAAGGAATTATCTATTGGAGTATCAATTAATGAAAAAGCTTTTTGAAAATAAAAATCGGCATTTTTATGATCTTTTTTTAAACCATAAGCTCGTGCCAAATTAGTATAAACATAAACTTTTAAAGTATTATCATTTAATGTTCTTGCAATCGCATCGGCTTTATGATAATAATAGAGCGAAGAATCTAAACTTTTGCCAAGATAAGTTGTACCAATGTTGTTTAAGATTTTTACCAACTTATCAGATTCATTCTTGGATTTTTGATAACGATATACTTTCAGGAAATATTTAAGCGCTTTTTCTTCGTTATTGCTCTTGGCATAAACAATGGCAAGATTATTTTCTACTCGAGCGATTTCATCTACAACATTATTGCTTTTGTAAATTTCATAAGCCTTTAAATAATATTGCAAAGTAATGTCAATAACATCTTTTGCATCGTAGATTTGAGCCGCTTTTGCATAAACTTTAGCTAATGTCAAATCGGTTTTCTCTGTTTTTTTTGCTTCGGCTTCTGCCAATTCGATATATTTTACAGCTCTTTCCCAATCAGAATCCTGAAGTTTGGAAGCAATTTTGAGAGCTAAATCCACTTTTTTGTCATGGTTATCAATAGTATTTAAACTATCAATCCATTCTTTTGTTGAAGATTGTGGATAAATATAAAAGGTGGTAAAAATAAAAAATATGCAAAGTATTCGACCCATCGTGTGTAAAAATGATAAAGATGGATTCAAAATTATAGAAAATTATCAGTAATTAAGCACAAACAGATAAAATAAACATTATTCTAGATAAACTCAAAAGTTAATCATGATTTACCATTTGGCGAAAAAGTAGTAATGTTCCGCTACTATCTTTTTTCCAAACATTGATACTTTTTCCTTTTACATTTCCATGATTGTCGCCATCGTGCCAATCTACACTGTAAAACCCAAATTCTATAATTGCTGTTCTAGCATAGATGATTCCAGAAGTCAGAATCGAAATTTTATCAATACTTAAACTTCCTGGCTTTTCATGTTCCGTAAAATAGTCTGTAATTTCTTTTTCACCAGAAAGAATTGGTGTGTAATAGGTCAGATACATCGCATCAGGCATAAACATTTTGGCATGCTCTGCTCCTTGCCTATTTTTAACAAAATCTTTAATGGCATTATTTCGCTCTTTAACTTCAGATGCTAATTTGTCCCAGACACTATACTCTTCCGTTTTTGGAACAGAAGAATCATCGATATTAGGTATATTTTTATCATCAAAATAACTTGAAGATCCCCAGATTTCGGCGGCAATTGTTGGAGGCAGACTCCTATTTGAAGACTTTTTCCATAAAACCGCATATTTGCCCGTGTACAAAAATGCATTCTGTCCATTTAGATTTAAGTTTTCATCAAAAGTTCCGATTTCTAAAATGTAGTTTCCAAAATCCTGCAAGTCCAGAATTTTTCTTTCATAAGAAGTTATTTTTGCCTGAGTCAGCCATTGCTTATAAAAGTCTCGAATCGTTTTACCGCCCACTCGCTCTCTGCTGTGTTCCGGCAGAAATATGGTTTGATCTGTATAAGCTTTTACTAAATCGCCCTGACTTCCTTTTACGAGAGCGTTTGAAAATGAAGTATTATACTCTTCAATTTGTTTTTTAATAACCGAATCAATTTTACTTCCTTGGGCAAAACCAGCAAATGCAAAAAGGAAAAAGATAAAATTAAACCTATTCATATCTGAAGTTATTTAATTGAACAACAAATATATAAAATATTAACATTCAGCAAATTACAATCAAAACAGATCTAACTAATGAAATTAGCTTTCAGGCAAAATTTTCGGTTTCTTCTATTAAATTTCTAATGATAATTTCAGTTGAAACATTGCTAAAACTAGTAATAGATTGTCCCATCCAAATGCTTACAAAATCTGCGTTTTGCTCCAGTTTTGCTGTTTTTCTCAACTCCGCAGTCAGCTTATTTTGATACGGATACGGCAACACAAATTCAGAATTTTCAATTTCTTTTATGAAAGTATTTTTAATTCCGCGCGCGTATCTTCCTGTAAAACTTTTAGTTAAAACAATTTCATTTTCTTTTATATTTCTAAGACGGTGCTTTTCAAAATCCTGTAAAGCACTTTCAGCACTTCCTAAAAACAAACTTCCAATCTGAAAACCATCTGCACCCAAAGTTTTTGAAGCGAGTAAGGTTTTGGCATTATAAATTCCGCCTCCATAAATTACAGGAATATTTACAGCTTCGGTCACCTGAGAAAGCAGTGATAATCCGCCAATCTGCGGAATTGTTTCTTCTAAAAAACTTCCTCTATGTCCTCCAGCTTCAATACCTTGGACACAAATAATATCAACACCACTATTTTCCAGTACAATAGCTTCTTGGACAGAAGTGCAGGTTCCAATCAAAATCACTTTGTTTTCTTTGAAGGTTGCAATACTTTCCTGATCTAAATTTCCAAAAGTGAAACTCACAATTTTGCAGTTTTCCAATAAAATAGCTTCAATCTGATCGTGATAATCTGTAAGTTTGATTTCCTCTATATCAGGAAAATCAGCTTCAATGCCCAGTTTCTCTGTAAGTTTCTGCAAATGCTTTTTCGTTTTAACGTAATCAGCTTCCAAATTTGGCGTAATCGGATCTATTTTATGTACAAAAATATTTACTGCAAAAGGTTTATCAGTCAATTTTCTTGTCGCTCTAATTAATTCGATACATTTTTCCGCAGGAAGATCTCCTAATGCCAACGATCCTAAAGCTCCAGCATTGCTTGCAGCCGCAACCATTTCTGGAGTTGTAACACCAAGCATGGGTGCTTGTATAATCGGATAATCAGTTTTAAATAAATCGGTAAGAACATTTTTCCATTCCATACTATTTCATTTTTATTTGAAGAAAAACCATTTTAAAAGATAAGATCTTTAAAATTTCAAGAGAACATAAAGATAAGTCAGTTTCAGCAGAAAACATTCGAATTTCGCGTATAAAGACGTTAATTTTTCGACAAAAAAAACTTAACGATGCAATATTTGGTTTTATAAAATGTTTATATATAAAAGATTATGATGCATCTAATTTTTTAAATCAATACCACACAAGATTAATAGTTTAAAAACATGAAAAAAATATTTTTGATAATTGCCTTTGCTTCTTTCTCACTGCACAGTTTTGCTCAGGAATTGGACAATAAATTTAAATCGATTCCCGCAAAAAAATCTCCTGTAAAAGAAGTTATTCCGCCAGCAGAAGCCGCTCCTAAAGAAAACCCGCCAGCGCCTATTGAGAAACCAGCACCACTTCAGGTTAATCCAGACGAGTTATTTAAAAACACTAATCTTTATAAACCAGAAGCGAATGTTGAGGGAATATTTTATAGAAGAAACCAATTTTTAGGCAATTTCAACACTACTGCTGTTACTTCTACTATAATGTACCGAGACGCAGCATTTGTAGACGGCGATAAAGTAAAAGTATATTTGAATGATAAAGTTATTGAACCTGAAGTTTTTTTGAACGGCGATTTTAAAAGCGTCAAAATAAACTTGGAAAAAGGAATCAATAAAATAGACGTTGAAGCTTTAAACGAAGGTTTTGCTTCTCCAAACACAGCCGAATTTAAGGTTTATGATGATAAAGGCCAGGTTATTTCGTCAAGCGAATGGAATGTTGGTACAGGCTATAAAGCCGTTATTGTATTAGTTAAAGAATAAAGCTTTAATCTTAACACATAGAAACATAGATTATTGTTTCGCTAAAAAAGGCGTTTCACTTTCATTAGTAAACATAGTCTATGTGTAAATGATTTGTCATTTATTTAAATCTCTTTTAAAAAGTAAAACAAACTTATGTTTCTATGTGTTTAAAAAAACTATAGTTTTTTATATAGAAATCATAAAAAACACTTAAAACTGCTGACTTCGGCAGTTTTTCACTTGTATATATGTAGTTAACTACGTAGTTTTGTACTCATCTTTAATTTTAAAATGCCATGCAGATTAAACCTATACAAAATGAGTACGAAAATGAAATCGTTGATCTCATATTAAACATTCAGCAAAAAGAATTTAATGTTCCTATAACTCTAGAAGATCAGCCAGATCTACTGGATATTCAAAACTTCTATTTCAAATCGGGCGGTACTTTTTTAGGCGCTTTTATTGATGGGAAATTGATTGGAACAATAGCTTTGGTTAAATTTAATTCAGAAGCTGCTGCTATCAGAAAAATGTTCGTCAAGAAAGAATTCAGAGGAAAAGAATTTCAAATTGCCCAGCAATTATTGGAACAATTAATCGAATACAGCAAAGAAAACGGAATTAAAAACCTATATTTAGGAACGGTTACTTTATTGCAGGCTGCCTTGCGTTTTTATGAAAAGAATAGTTTTGTAACGATACCAAAAGATGCGCTTCCTATTGATTTTCCGTTAATGAAACCTGACAATGTTTTTTGTCACTTAAACTTAAATCCATAGCAATGAATATAATTGACGAAATTGGCATCTTAGCCATATCAACACGTTTGCAGCGTCTGAGCAATTACGCAAAGACGGAGCACAGATTTATAGTTATTTTAATATTGATTTTGAGCCAAAATGGTTTCCCGTAATTTACACTCTGCATGTAAAAGAAATGCTGAGTGTGGTTGAAATTGCAAATGAAATTGGCTATAGCCATCCGTCAACTATCAGTTTATTGAAGGAATTGGAGAAAGAAAAAATTATCAGTTCTAAAAAAGACAAACAAGATGAACGTAAAAGACTCATTATCTTAACAGCAAAAGGGAAAGAACTGGTTTCAAAAATGCAACCTGTTTGGAGCATTATGACAATAACACTGAACGAAATTACTAATACGCAAAACAATCTTCTAAGAGCAATTGAAGAAGCAGAACAGAATCTAACTCGTCAAGGTTTTTTGCAAAGAGTTATTGACATAAAAAGCGAGGGCTAATCTTTGCCTGTAATTTTCTTCCTGTGGTTGTGTCCCCATTTTGCAAGAGAATCAATGACCTCTTTTAAGGTATGTCCGTATTCTGTTAATTCATACTCAACCGTAACAGGCTGTGTATTGAGAACAGTACGGGTCACTAATTGATTTTCTTCGAGGTTTTTTAATTCCCTGCTCAGCATTTTCCCAGAAATACCTTCAACTTCTCGTAATAAGTCGGTAAATCTCAATGTATTGAAGCATAATGATGCTATGATCGAAATTTTCCATCTTCCGTTTAAAATATACATGGCGTCATGCACTGCCATAATATGCTGATTGCACGATTTTTTATCGTGTATGGGTTCTTTTATCATGTTCTATTAGTAGGTTACCTCAATGTTACAGTTACTTTTGGTAATCAGATGACAAAAATACACTTAAAGTTTTTACATTTGAATACAATTTTAATCAATTAAAAAAGATGGCCTTAATAGATGCATTAAAGTGGCGTTACGCTACAAAAAAAATGAACGGACAAGCTGTTCCGCAAGAAAAAGTAGATTATATTCTTGAAGCTGCAAAACTAGCTCCTTCTTCTTCTGGTTTACAGCCTTATAAAATCTTTGTCATTACAAACAAAGAAGTAAAAGAAAAGCTTAGAGCTGCAAGTTTTGACCAAAGCCAAGTTACAGACGCTTCTCACGTTTTGGTTTGGGCTGCTTGGGATGGTTATAACTTAGAGAAAATTTCCGCTGTATTTGATAAAACTATTGCAGAAAGAGGAATTCCTGCTGATGCAATGGACGAGTACAAACAAAGACTTTGGGGAATGTACGAGCCTCTTGGTCAAGAATGGCACGCTAACCACGCAGCAAAGCAAGCTTATATTTCTTTTGGTATCGCAATCGCTGCTGCCGCTGAACAGCAAGTAGACGCAACTCCAATGGAAGGTTTTATTCCTGCTGAAGTAGATAAACTTTTAGGTTTAAACGAACTTGGACTAAAAAGCGCATTGATTTTACCTCTTGGTTATAGAGATGATGCTAACGACTGGTTGGTAAACTTGAAAAAAGTGAGAACTGCTCAAGAAGAATTTATAACAGAAATCAAGTAAAAAATTAATTTTTGCTTAAATGAAAATGCTTTTAAAAGGTGCAGAAGCGCTTTTTAGAAGCATTTTTTAGTTTAATCATTTCATTTTCAAACTAAAACAAAATTTAGCTAAAAGAACAAAAAGTTAATTTTATCAGACTTATGTTATTTTTTAATTATTGTATAAAAAAAGGTACGCATTACGGATAATTAAATAATATTGTATCCCTAATTTTGCTTTTATCCAAAACAATTCAATCTTATTTACAACAACTAAAATTCTAACATTATGTCTGATTTTTTAACTCAATTTGGGGAAGACCTAAAAAAGAACGTCCCTGGGTTCATCGCAGTTTCTGTAGCTGAAATTGCAAGCGGCATGTCATACTATTCTCAATCTGTAGTGGCAGATTTTGACCCTGAATTAGCATCAGCTTATAATCTGGAAGTGGTAAAAGCAAAAATGAACGCTATTAAAGCTTTAGGATTAAAAGAACAGGTAATTGATAACATTATGATTACGTTAAGTTCTCAAATTCACATTATCGATGTATCTGACAATCAGGAGTATTTTATTTACCTGGCTGTAGATTCTACAAAAGCTAATTTAGGCATGACAAAATCTATCCTTAATAAGTACAAAAAAGAAATCGTAGCTAAATTATAACACAATTTTACCCTTCGTAAAAAGGAATATTCATAAACGAATATTCCTTTTTTATTTTTTCAATCATACTTTAAAATATGTCGCTCCTCTGGAGCTTTATATTCTTTATGTTATTTCTTTCTATAAATATTGAGCTCCGCTGGAGCTGCACTTTATAGCTCAAAGTCCGCAGAAGGACTAAATGTTGATTGAAAAGATTCTATTTAACACAAAAGAGTTCCAGCTGAGCGTAATGTTTGGTAGAAAAAAAATATCGATAATTTTAGAAGAGCCTCAGAGAGGCTAAATATTTGTAGAGAAAAATCCCCAATCATAAAGGAGCCTCAGCGGAGCGAAATATAACGGCACAAACAATACCCATTTAGAAATCACAAAAAAACTTTCGATTTTTATACAAATTGTTATTCGTTTCTTTTAAAATATTTTATATTTCGAAACGTAAATATGGATTTGTATAGATGGAGCTACGCGCCTATTTTGAAAAATATTCTGATGAAGCAACTTGCATTGAAGAGCTCAAAAACAAGCGTTTAGAAAACGGAATTTTGTGCAGGAAATGCGGACATAATGTGCATTCTTTCCGTCAGAATGATTTAAAATTTCAGTGTCGCAAATGTGGCAACCGCATAAGTCTCCGCTCAGGAACAGTAATGGAAAACTCCAATCTTCCTATTCGATACTGGATGATTTGCATTGAATTGATGACGCTTTCACATAGAAAATTATCCATACTGAAAATTCAATATTTATTAGGACATAAAAGATATGAACCCATCTGGCTTATGGTTCAGAAAATACGTCTTGTAATGAAAGTTAGAGATGAGAAATACCGATTAAGAGCGTACTCTGAATTTGACCCAGAATTCCTTCAAAAAATTGATAAACTCGCACTAAAGAAAAAAGCTAAAGAATGATGAATGGTGAATTGCAAATGGTGAATTGTGAAATACAAGACTTTAATAAAATGCCACAGATTATAGGATTAAAATGATTTCTGAAAATCTGTGTTAATCCTATAATCTGTGGCTTTATAATTTTATTGTTGTAATTGCTTTGGAAAATTCACAATTCACAATTCACCATTCACAATTCACAATTATTTTTTCTTATTCTTCTTTGCTTTAGATCTTTTTGCTTTGTTTTTAGCAATCTTTTTAGCTTTTGCTTTTTCTTTGGCTTTTTTCGCTTTGGCTTTCTTTTTCGCTTTAGCTTTTAATTTTGCTTTTTTAGCCTTCTCTTTCTTCTTGTCTTTTGCTTTTTCTTTTTTCTTTGCAGCAACTTTTTTCTTTTTCTCTTTTTTCTCTTTTTTCTCTTTTTCTTTGTCTTTCATCTTTTTATTTTTTTTAGATTTTGGCTGGTCTCCGTTTTCTTCTGATGTTTCTGCCTCAGACACCGTTCCTTCAACTTCAGTTTCTATTGCTATTTCTTCAGTTGCCGTTTCTTTTTCAGCTGTTTTTTTGGGAGCCCTTTTAGGTTTTGGTTTTGATATTTCAACAGTTGATTCTGTTTCTGAAATCGTAGTCTCTTGCTGTTCGTTTTCTTCGTTTGAGATAACTGGAACAACTTCTACTTCCTGATCGATTTCATTCGCAAGTACTTCTTTTGTCATTATTCTGTTAATTTTAAGAAATTGATTAAATTTATTTTGAATTAAACTAATTTTTAATGTTATTAAATCATTAAATTAACATCAAAAAATAATAAACAAAGATAGATTGAAAAAGACATTCCCCAATGTTAAGTTTTTCATCGCAAGAAAAAACAACAACTAAGATATTAAAAAACAACAACTTACCCAATGTTAAGTTTTTTATCACGCTTTTTATCGAATTCGAAAGTCTTTTATAAGCTTTCTATAAGTGATTCTTTTCGTAGAAATAAGATACATTTTGTTTAATTTCACTTTAAAATTTGATAAAATGCATCACGATTTATCCTATCAATCCATTAAACCCAGCAAAAATCTCTCAGATTTTGTAGATAATTTTTGGTGTATGGAGAACAAATCTGATCAAACTATAGAAACAATTGGTCTTCCTGACGGGCGAATCGATTTATCGCTTATAACAACTCCTGAAACTTCTTTTCAAATTAGGCTTTTAGGTTTAGGCACTCAGCAATATGAAAAAGGAAAAATTCCAGCAAACAGCCTAACCTTTGTTATCAGTTTTAAACTTCTTGCTGCTGAATATATTTTTCATGAAAGCATTGCAGATCTTTTGAATTCTGGAAAAATACTGAACTTAGATTTTTGGAATTTCAATGAAAATGACTTAGAAAATTTTGAATTGTTCTGCGAAAAAGCTTCTGCCAAAATTCATTCCTTATTATTAAAGGAAGCAGACAGCAGAAAACAAAAGCTGTTCAGACTTATCTATGAAACGAAGGGAAACCTGACAGTAAAAGAATTATCGGAAAAAGCAAATTGGAGCAGCCGCCAAATCAACAGGTATTTTAATCAGTATTTCGGAATTTCATTAAAGGAATATTGCTCGATTCTCCGCTTTCATGCTTCATTGGAACATATTGCAAAAGGAAAATTGTTTCCAGAAGAGAATTTTTCTGATCAGACTCATTTTATTAAAGAGGTTAAGAAAATTTCGGGTTCACTTCCGAAAGAACTTTTTCAAAACAAAAACGACCGATTTATACTATTATCAGCTCTTTCGTCACAATAATTTTGCAACATAGATTTTAAATACAAAACTATGTTACTAGAAAATAAACAAGTTGCCATTATTGGCGGCGGAATGGGCGGTTTGATGCTAGCCCGTCTTTTACAAATACAAAATATTAATGTAAAAGTTTATGAAAGAGACCTCAACTCAGAAGTTCGTGTGCAAGGATCTCCGCTAGATTTACATGAAGATTCAGGGTTGATCGCCATGAAACAAGCTGATTTATTAGGTGAATTTTATAAAAATGTCAGACCAAATGCCAGCAAAGCTCGAATTGTTAATCAGAATTTTGAATTGAAATTTGACGAACATGCTATCCAAAAAGGTATTTCTAAAACGCATTCAGAAAACCATCAGGATTCTCTTCAAGACATTTCAAAACCTCGTCCAGAAATAGATCGTTCGGTACTCAGAAATATTTTATTGAATTCTCTCCTACCCGAAAGCATTATTTGGAACAGTCAATTTACTTCTATGGAAAAAGAAAATAACGGTTGGCGAGTACATTTTAAGAACGGAACGAATGTTTATGCAGATTTGGTAATTGCTTCAGATGGCGCAAATTCTAAAGTGCGTCCTTATATAAGCACAGAAAAACCAATTTACTCTGGAATTACTATGATTGAAGGCACAATTTATAATGCCAAAGAAAATGCTCCAAATCTGTTTGATTTTTCGAAAGGCGGAAAAGTTCTTGCTTTTGGAAAAGAACAAACCATCATGTATGGCACAAAAGGAGACGGCTCTCTGATGTTTTTACTCAGCAGTAAAATTCCTGAAAATTGGATTGCAGAAAACCATTTGGATTTTAAAAACAATAAACAGATTTTCAATTGGTTTAAACAGGTCTATAAAGATTGGGGTTCTGAATGGGATGAGTTGTTTAAGAGTAAAGAATTATACTTTATTCCGCGTCCCCAATATTATTTTCCGTTTAATCAATCTTGGGAAACACTGGAAAACTTAACCATGATTGGTGATGCAGCCCATAGAATGCCACCTTTTGCTGGAAAAGGTGCTAATTTGGCTTTGCTCGATGCTTTTGAATTTGCCGATTATCTAACCAACAATCAGTTTCCTGATATGAAAACTGCTATTTCCTGTTTTGAAAAACAAATGTTGGAAAGAGCTGAAATAGCCCTAGAAAATACTTTAAAAAACGCCGAACAGCTGCATTCTGAAAATGCTTTAGAAAAATTACTTTCTATATTTGATAAAACAGCTTAATCTTAATTATTTTTATTTCAATTACTTATATTTTTTATCTAAATTTACAAATACCCAAAAAACATTTTTCTGCGCCAATATAAGTTTCACCAAATAAATTTATACCATGAGGCATTTTCTACTCTTTTTCCTTTTCGTTGTCTTTATACATTCTACTTTCGGACAAAAAAACGTCGATTCTATTCCGAAAAAAGAGAAAAAAATTGAACTGCGAGTAATGCCTTATTTGAGTTATAATCGAAACCTTGATTTTATGTTTGGCGCAATTCCGATGGCAATGTACAAATTGAATCATGCCGATACTATTTCGCCTAAATCATTGTCTGGAATGACAGCTATATACACAACCAACAAATCTTATATCTTGGCTCTCTTTAACAGATGGTATTTGAATGAAGATAAATGGCGAGTGAAGTTCTTCTTTCTTACCGGAAATCAGAATTCGCAGTTTTATGTTGACGATATTGACCAACCTGATTTCTACGATTATGGAACCAAAACAACTGTATTGAGTTTTGGAGGCCAGCGCAAAATTGTTGGAAAATTTTATGGCGGTTTGTCATATACCTATGCGCATTATAATACGGTTTATGAAGATAACATCTCTCCTTCCTCTGTATCGCATAGTAATGCTCTAGTTGTAAATTTACTCTACGACACAAGAGATGCTGTTTATTATCCGACAAAGGGATACAAAATTAAATTGGACTGGTCTACCTATCCTGATTTTTTAGATAACGAATTGGCCTCTAATCGAATATCCTTTCAAGCCAATAGATATATTCCTACTAGAGACAATAAAGATGTTATTGCAGCTCGAGTCTTTGGGAAATTTGGTCTTGGAAATGTGGCCTTTGAACAGCAGAGTACTATTGGCGGAACAGATATTCGCGGTTATTCTGAGGGAAAATATAGAGGTGCAGGATTAATGGATATTCAAGGCGAATACCGATACAACTTTGGAAAAAAAATGGGTTTGGTAGGCTTTTTTGGTATCGCAACAATTTACGGTTCTGACACTCCAAGCTTTGATTGGAAAATGTATCCTGGTGGTGGTGTTGGCTATCGATACAATCCATTCAAAAAATCAAAATTCAATGTCGGTCTAGACGGTGCAGTTGGTAAAGGAGATTGGGGAGTTTATTTTAGAATTGGTGAGGCTTTTTAATTTTTAGAAGAAAAGATTTAATAATGAAGGCTGTCTTTTTAGACAGCCTTTTGTTATTTCTTATCATCTGCATTCCTCCTAAAAATCTTGAAGTTTCCTACTACTTTTAAAATTAGATTTATTATGAAATTTTTACTCCACTATAACTTTTTTATAAAAATAAGTCTAAATCCTCTGTTGCAATAAACGCCCTCTGATTATATTATACAGCATTTTGTTGTTTCAAAACCTGTTTTTTGTGTTTCATTTTATAATCTGCAACATAGAAAAAAACAATATGAACTTATCTTTCTTTAAATTTGAGTATCCCCAAAAATATTCAAAATCTTAACTACGATTAATGCTCAAAATCAATTTATTAATTTAAGGTAGTTATAAATTTGCTGTGCTGCCTTTTCATTCCTGATTGCTTATGGCACAATTTTATTTTTCTTGGAGAATTTGCACTTTATCAAAAAAACTAGTTTTTGCTGCATTGGTAATTTTTTTTACTGCTTTTCAATCAAATGCACAAAACTGTACTGTAAACGCCGGAGTATTGAATACAACTATTTGCGCAACCGATGCAATGGTTTTAACTGGAAATAACCCGAGTCCGATTATTGGCACAGTCAAATGGACTCAAATCTCTGGTCCAGCAGTAACTATTAATTCACCAACAAGTCCAAGCACAACCGTTTCTGGTTATACAGGAGGAAATACTTATATTTTTAGATATAGCGCAACCTGCAGTGATGGTATTATATCTTATCAGGATAAAGTGGTTAATGTTAAACCTATAACCATGGCCAATGCTGGTGCCAATATTGCAAGCTGTCCTAATAATAATGGAACGTTAGCTATTATTGCAAACACTCCCCAAAATACAGGAGAGATAGGACATTGGGAAATTGTAGGCGCAAATAATGCTGGGGTTGTAATTAATTTTCCAAATTTAGCCACCTCAACAATTAGCCTCCCTGAAACAAGCTGTGGTGTTACAACACTTCAATGGGTTATTGAAGGACCAGAATATGCACCTGGACAGCGTTGCAGAACCACTTCTCAAATAACGGTAACTAATTATGGAGGAGTAAAACCTGTTTCAGCAGGTCCAGATCAGACTTTAAGCAATTGTTATACAACCACCCAATCAACCAATTTGAATGCCACTTACGGCGGCTGCGGACTTAACGGACAAAACGGACAATGGACATTTGTAAGCGGTCCTAATACACCCGTTATAAGCAATCCAAATGCTAATAATACGGGAATTTCAAATTTGGTTCAGGGAACCTACACATTCCGATGGACAGTAACGGGGCCTTGTGCTTCTGGAAATGATACCGTTGTAATTACTGTACCTCCAGCAACTCAAGATGTAACACAGCTACCTGGCGGAGACGAAAACATATTCTTCTGCGATAATACTATAAATCAGGTTACTCTGATTGCGCAAACTCCTCTATATGCAGGCGAAACTGTGGCTTGGTCACAAGTCTCTGGCGATAGTGGCGCTGTAATTGTTTCGCCAACGAACCCTACTACATTGGTAACCAATATTTTTCAGGGAGGAGATCCATACCGTTTCCGTTACACCCTTACAAATAACAATACGGGTTGTGTTTTTACTAAAGATTATATCGTACAATATAATGGTCCAACCAGAACTATTTTAGCAAATGACGGAAAAGATATCGTAGGAAGCTGTAATGCAACTGTATTTACAATTCCGCTTGCTGTAACCGGAACAGGTTCTAACCAATATCGCATTGTTAGCGGGCCTCCACTCTCTCCTTTGGCCCCATTTCCTACTGCCATGACTGATGTTGGAAATTCGTTAACCTTAACACTTACTGCTCCAGGAGAATATACGGTTGAATTTGTTCGAAAACAGACTGGTGCACTAACTGTTGAATGCGATTATGGCTTTGACACTCTTGGTATTTTGGTTTCTGGAGATCCTACTCCATCTAACGCGGGAACCGATGTCAGTCTTCCTTGCGGAGATACCAGTACTGTTCTTTCTGGTGTCAGTACAGATGACGGTCTGCATTTTTGGAGTCAGCTTAGCGGTCCTAATACTGCAACAATTGCTGACAATTTTGCTGTAGATACTCCAGTTAGCAATCTTATTTCGGGTACTTATGTTTTCCAATATATCACAAAAGGTGGCGGTGCTACCTGTGGATTTTCTGTAGCTACGGTTACTGTTTATGTTTCGGATAGTACAATAAGCAATGTACAGGCTGGAAACGATCAAGTCGTTTGCGCAAGTTCTCAGGTACCCCTAGAGGCTGTTCCGCCTGCAAATGGTGAAATGGGAACTTGGAGTCAAGTTTCAGGCCCCGATACAGTTACATTTTCAGATGTGAATGATCCGAATGCCATTGCATCTGGTTTTGCGACAGCGAATGCTTCTTACGAATTGAGATGGACAGTTTCTTATTCGCACCCTGGCCCGTCCTGTGGTGCGGCAGTTTCTGACACGGTAACTATTAGTACAAATAATAATCAAGCACCTACAACATCAGATGCAGGTCCAAATGCCTGCTATACTTCTGGCACAACTACTTTTAACCTTAGCGGAAATAGTCCAGCATTTGGGGAAT
>Ga0308157_10005815_pt1 | contig 15142 bp, 9 predicted proteins | sample PhyBR1_FD_201035 | JGI IMG/M metagenome (GOLD analysis project Ga0308157, IMG submission 201035) | Phyllosphere microbial communities from UC Gill Tract Community Farm, Albany, California, United States - DLSLB.R1 | ecosystem: Host-associated > Plants > Phyllosphere > Unclassified | place: USA...
AGGCGCAGGAGCTTTTCGAGGCCATTATCGGGCTCATCGCCGTTTTCGTGCTGACGTCCATGGTTTTCTGGATGCGTAAGGCCGCCCGGTCCATCAAGGCGGAACTGCATCATTCGATTGATGCGGCGTTTGAAACGCCCACGCATAAGGGCTTCGGCCTGATCCTGATGGTATTCTTTGCTGTGGCCCGTGAGGGGCTTGAGTCGGTCTTCTTCTTGCTTGCCGCATTCCAGCAGAGCGAGGGTGGCGCGGCACCGCTTGGTGCATTGCTCGGTGTTCTGCTTGCCGCTCTGGTTGGTTACGGGATCTATCGTGGTGGCCTGAAACTCAATCTGCGCCGCTTCTTCCGCTGGACTGGTGTGTTCATCCTGATTATCGCAGCTGGCATTCTCGCAAATTCGGTGATGGCGCTGCATGAGGCTGGCATCTGGAACCAATTCCAGACGGTCGTGTTCGACACGAGCGAAATCCTGCCGCTCGACAGCACGCTTGGCTCGGTTCTGGCTGGTATCTTCGGCTATATCGCAACGCCGACGATCAGCGAAGTGGTTGCCTATCTCGGCTTCCTCGTGCCTGCGCTCATTATTTTCCTGATGCCGTCTTCCGCACCTGCGCAGAGCGCAGCCGCGAAGCACACAGTTTAATCGAAGAGATTTTCCATGACCAAGCCGCAAAGCCCAAAACCTGCTGCACCATTCTCCCGCAACCTCGTGCGAGCGGTTCTGGTGCTGGCCATTCTGCTGGTGCTGGCGGCAGGTGCTGCTTTCTATTACGCCTCGCGCGTTTCAGATAAATCGCGCCATGCAGATGGTGATGGCAAAGTACAGATCGTGGTCAACGCGAAAAGCTGCGATCCAAATGAACTGACGGTTCCGGCTGGGCGCACGGTTTTTGAAATCGTCAACAAGTCCGACCGCTCGGTTGAATGGGAAATTCTCGACGGCGTGATGGTTCTAGAAGAGCGCGAGAATATCGCACCGGGCTTCAAGCAGATGCTTTCCGCCAAGCTTTCGCCAGGCGAATACCAGATTACTTGCGGCCTTCTTTCCAATCCGCGCGGAAAGCTGATTGTGACACCATCGGCAAGCAGCGAAGCAGAAAAGGGTAAGATGCCGCTGACCGCTTTCCTTGGTGCGTTGGCTGAATATCAGATTTATCTGGCTACCGAAGTCGCTGAGTTCCAGAAGGCTGTTGCCACGCTTTCGGATGCCGTTTCAAGCGGCAATATCGAAGCCGCACAGACTGCTTATGCACCGGCGCGCGAAGCCTATGCCCGTATTGCTCCCGTTTCAGAAGCTTTCTCTGATCTTGATACGGCAATCAATGCACGCGCCGATTTCTTTGAAAGGCGTGAGCAGGACCCAGCATTCGGTGGTCTTCATCGCATTGAGTACGGGCTTTTTGAGCAGAAGTCGCTGGATGGCCTTCAGCCTGTAGCAACGAAGCTCGTGCAGGATGCCGCTGGTCTGAAAGACCGCATCCGTGCGTTGCGTATTTCGCCTGACCGGATGCTGGCAGGCACATCGTCAGCGCTCAACCGCTTTGCGTCTACCGCTGCTGACGCAGGCGATGATCGCTATGCACACACAGATTTGCAGGTATTTGCAGGCCTTGTTGAAGGCTCCGCAAAGACGGCGGACGTATTGCGTCCGATCATCGTCAAAGTCGATTCTAAGGCATTTGAAGGGATTGATGCTCAGGTGTCTGCCGTGAAGGCGCTGCTAAGTGCTCAGAACGGCAAGGCATATGACACGCTTTCTGCTGACGAGAAGGCGAAGATCAAGGACGGCGCGACTGCTCTCGCCGACCAGTTTTCAAAACTCCGCGATCAACTTGGAGTGGATTAATGACCAAGAAATTTTTCAAAGACGATAGTTCTGAAACAGACAACCCAACATCGCCAACGCGCCGCGCCCTTTTGCTCGGTGCCGGTGCCACAGGTGTCGCGAGCGTACTTGCATCGCAGGCGGCTAACGCGCGCGCCTCTAACAACGCGCTTTCATCGGAAAGCGTGACGAATGCACCTGAAAGCGACAAGCTGCAGGAGAGCCAGCCATTTTATGGCGTGCATCAACCCGGCATTGTGACACCACGCCCTGCAACTGGTCTCGTGGCCTCTTTCGATGTTCTGGCGCGTGATCGCGCGGGTCTCGAACGCATGTTCAGACTTTTGACAGAGCGCGCAGCCTTTCTCATGAAGGGTGGCGAGCCACTGGCGCTTGATCCAAAGTTTCCGCCATCCGATTCCGGCATTCTCGGGCCGACTGTTACCCCTGATAACCTGACGATCACGGTGGGTCTGGGTAGCTCGCTTTTTGATGATCGTTTTGGGCTCAAGCCGTTTAAGCCAAAACAGTTGCAACGCATGACGGGGTTCCCCAATGACGCGTTGCAAAAGGATTTGTGCCATGGCGATCTGGTAATTCAGTTTTGCTCCAACACTGCAGACACTAATATCCATGCGCTGCGCGATATCATGAAGAACATGCCTGATCTTCTGATGGTGCGCTGGAAACAAGAAGGTTCAGTGCCGGTTCAGCCGCCGCATTCGCCCAAAGCGAAGGAAAGTGCGCGCAATTTCCTCGGTTTCCGCGATGGCTCTGCCAATCCTGATGCTGCCGACAAGGGATTGATGGATCGAGTTGTCTGGATTCAGCCGGGCAAAGATGAGCCGGAATGGGCTTCTCACGGCAATTATATGGTCGTGCGTCTCATCCGTAATTTCGTCGAGCGCTGGGATCGCACACCGCTGCAGGAACAGCAGACGATTTTTGGTCGCCATAAGGATAGTGGCGCGCCATTCGACGGTAAAACCGAAGCTGACGTTCCGGACTATTCGAAGGACCCGGAAGGCAAGGTTACGCCGATGGATTCTCATATCCGGTTGGCCAATCCACGCGATGCCAATGCCGAGCAGCATCTGATTTTGCGGCGTCCATTCAACTATTCCAACGGGGTCACGAAGTCCGGCCAGCTCGATATGGGGCTGCTGTTCATCGCTTATCAGGCCGATTTGGAAAAGGGCTTTATCACCGTTCAGAAGCGCCTCGATGGCGAACCTCTGGAAGAGTATATCAAGCCCGTCGGCGGCGGTTATTTCTTCACGCTACCCGGCGTGAAAAATCAGGATGACTTTTACGCACGAGCACTCCTGCAGGCGAGTGGGCCGCAGAACGCGCGTGGGTGAAGGTCTTATCACCACGGAGAGGTAAACATGAAATATCGTCTGCCACTGCTCGCGTCGGCTTGTGTCGTCGCTCTGTCCCTCAGCTTCGGTGCTGCAAAAGCCGAAGTCTCCCCACTCGATCTGGTTCAGCCGATTGCTGACTACAAGATCTACGTTCAGGACAATCTTGATATTCTCGTGAAAGACACAAAGGCTTTCACCGACGCGATCAAGGCTGGCGATCTGGCGAAGGCGAAAGAACTTTATCCATCCTCGCGTGTTTCTTACGAAAAGATCGAGCCGATTGCAGAGCTTTTTGCAGACCTCGACGCCTCCATCGATAGCCGCGCAGATGACCATGAAGATGCAGAAAAGTCTGACGACTTTACTGGCTTCCATCGTCTCGAATATGGCCTATTCTCGCAGAACTCGACTGAAGGTCTCGATAAATATGCCGATAAGCTCTATTCGGATGTTGTCGAGCTGCAGAAGCGTATCAAGGACATGACCTTCCCACCTGAAAAGGTTGTCGGCGGTGCAGCAGCCCTTATGGAAGAGGTCGCGGCTACCAAGATTTCTGGCGAAGAAGATCGTTACAGCCACACAGACATCTGGGATTTCCAAGCCAATGTCGATGGTTCGCAGAAGATCGTAGAACTCTTCCGTCCCCTTATCGAGAAGGAAAATCCTGAGCTTCTCAAAAAGTCGGATGCCAACTTCAAAACCGTCAACGACATTCTTGTGAAATACAAGAAGGGCGACGGCTATGAATTATACGATAAGCTGACTGAGGACGATCGCAAGGTCATGGCTGGCGCGATCACGACGCTCGCAGAAGATCTTTCGACACTGCGAGGCACGCTCGGTCTGAACTGATCACTCTAAATGGAAAATGAAAATGGCGGGCCTTGCCCGCCATTTTCATTTGTAATGAACGATACTTATAAAGAGATATTGCCCGCCGCGAGATCAGGCCATAGGCTGGGTTGTCTGGATTCATCGAGGAGGATTATGGATATGACCAAGCTGTCGCGAGCAACGCTCAAGAGCTTCAACAAAGTTCACAAGCCTGGTTATGATCCGGCAGACCTTGTACCCGGGATAGTTCATTTTGGCGTGGGTAATTTCCATCGCGCGCATCAGGCTGTTTATCTGGATGATCTCTTCGGGCTTGGTCTGGATCACGACTGGGCGTTGATCGGCGCAGGTGTGAGGGCAAGCGATGATGCCATGCGCGATACGCTCAAAGCCCAGGACTGGCTGACGACTGTTGTTGATCAGGAAGCGGAACACTCGGAAGCGCGAATTACCGCTTCCATGGTTGATTATGTGACTATTTCGACGGAGGAGGGGCGTAAAGCCCTGATGGATTATCTCACGTCGCCCGATATTCGCATTGTTTCTATGACGATCACTGAGGGCGGTTATTATATCGACCCGGCTAGTCAGCACTTTGATGCGGCTCATCCTGATATTGTCGCTGACGGAGCATATCCTGATAAACCGAAGACCGTCTTTGGTCTCATCGTGCAGGCGCTGAAACAGCGCCGCGCGGCAGAAGTTGAACCCTTTACGGTGATGTCCTGTGACAATATCCCGGGCAATGGTCACGTGACGGAAGATGCGGTTGTCGGGCTCGCAAAACTCAGCGATCCAGACTTCGCAGACTGGATTGCAGCGAATGTCGCATTCCCCAACTCCATGGTGGATCGCATCACACCCGCAACGGGTGTACGTGAACGCGAAATTGCTTTGAATGAGTTCGAAGTCGAGGATGGCTGGCCGGTTTTCTGCGAAGGTTTCAAGCAGTGGGTTGTTGAAGATAATTTCCCAACCGGGCGTCCAAGGCTACATAAGGTCGGTGTTACCTTTTCCGATCAGGTTGATGCCTATGAGCTGATGAAAATTCGCATCCTCAATGGCGGCCATGCGGCAATTGCTTATCCGGGCGGACTTCTCGACATTCACTTCGTTCATGAAGCGATGGAAAACCCGTTGATCCGGAAATATCTGGAAAAGCTCACCAAGGAAGAAATCATTCCAGAAGTGCCGCCAGTGCCGAATACTGTTCTGGAAGACTACCGTCTGCTCATCGATAAGCGCTTTGCCAATCCGAAGATCGGCGACACGATCCGTCGTCTGTGCCTCGACGGCTCGAACCGCCAGCCGAAATTCATTCTGCCGACTGTTACGGACCGTCTGGCCAAAGGCCACTCGGTCGCTGGGCTTGCTTTGGTGTCTGCTCTCTGGTGCCGTTACTGCTACGGAACGACAGATAGTGGTGCGGTTATCGAGCCGAATGATCCGTCATGGGATCGTCTGGTGAAGCATGCGGTACTTGCCAAGGATGAACCGTTACGTTGGCTCGAAATGACCGATATTTTCGGTTCACTCGCTTCCAATCAGGCTTATGTTGCCGCGTTCTCTGCAGCGCTTAAGCGCATCTGGCATGATGGAACAGCCAAAACGCTTGAGCGTTACCTGGCAGACGAAGCGCTATAAACCCTATCCCGAAAAGCGGAACCAGTTTTCGGGACAAGCGTGAAATGAACAGTTACAGCGCGCCCGGATAAACCCTTACCGGGCGGTTGTCTTTCACCGACTCCATCACCACAAAGGTGGAGGTGCTTGCCACATTCGGCAGGCTCGAAATTTTTTCGCCCAGCACCTCGCGGTAACGTCGGATGTTGGGCGTTCGCACTTTCAAGAGATAGTCGAAGGAACTCGCGATCATGTGGCATTCTTCGACTTCGCGTATCTTGCGCACAGCGACGTTGAACGCTGTGAGTGCAGTCTCACGTGTGTCCGATAGTTTTACAGTCGTAAAAGCGATATGATCGAGGCCGAGTTTTTCCGGATTTATGGCCGCGCGAAAGCCTAAAATATAGCCCTCATCGACCAGCCGTTTGACGCGCGCCTGACACGGTGTCTTGGAAAGACCGACTTTTTTTGACAACTCGGTCATAGCGATGCGACCATCATCGCTCAGCACTTCAAGAATGCGGCGATCGAACTGATCCAGATCGTCTACAGAGTCTATCTTTCGCATTCAAACTGCCTCTGGAAGTCACTTTAATAAGATCGAATTGTCTTTATATGGATCAAATGAAGGCAGAATGCAATTTGCGCTGATGATAGTGTGCCCCCACATAAAAGCACAGTTGAACTGGGCCTGAGCCTGTTTTCGCGAGCATTGCACCATGACTGATAAGATATCCGCTCCCACTCCTGTTTTCCAGAATTTCGCGCCGCCGATCCGCGAGGAGACGCCCCTGCGCAAGGCAATCACCGATGCCTACCGTCGGCCTGAAGCAGAATGCGTAACCGCGCTGGTTCAGCAGGCAACCTTGCCTGAAGAAACGGTAAAGCAGGTTCGCGCGACAGCTCGTAAGCTGATCGAAGCGCTGCGCGCCAAGCATAAAGGCACAGGCGTCGAAGGTCTGGTGCATGAATATTCACTGTCGAGCCAGGAAGGCGTGGCGCTGATGTGCCTGGCCGAAGCTCTGCTGCGTATTCCGGATATGGCAACGCGCGATGCGCTGATCCGTGACAAGATTTCGAACGGCGATTGGAAGTCGCATGTCGGCGGTGGTCGCTCGCTGTTCGTTAATGCCGCGACCTGGGGCCTTGTTGTCACCGGCAAGCTGACGAACACCGTTAATGACAGCGGCCTTTCGGCAGCACTCACGCGCCTCATTGCTCGTTGCGGTGAGCCGGTTATCCGTCGTGGCGTGGATATGGCCATGCGCATGATGGGCGAGCAGTTCGTCACTGGCGAAACCATTGATGAAGCACTCAAGCGTGCAAAGTCGCTTGAAGAACGCGGCTTCCGCTATTCCTATGATATGCTGGGTGAAGCAGCCACTACTGCGGCTGATGCAGAACGCTATTACAAGGATTATGAGGTTGCGATCCACGCGATTGGTCGCGCTTCGGCCGGTCGCGGCATCTATGATGGCCCGGGTATTTCAATCAAGCTTTCGGCACTGCATCCGCGTTATGTTCGCGCGCAGAGCGAGCGCGTCATGGACGAGCTTCTGCCAAAAGTGAAAGCGCTCGCAGCTCTTTCCAAGAAGTACAATATCGGCCTCAATATCGATGCTGAAGAAGCAGATCGTCTGGAGCTCTCGCTCGACCTTCTGCAGAGCCTTTGTGAAGACCCTGATCTCGCTGATTGGGAAGGCATCGGCTTTGTGGTCCAAGCTTATGGCAAGCGCTGCCCGTTTGTACTTGATTTTATTATTGACCTTGCGCGTCGCACCAATCGTCGCGTCATGGTTCGTCTGGTCAAGGGTGCCTATTGGGATGCGGAAATCAAGCGCGCGCAGGTAGACGGCCTTGAAGATTTCCCGGTCTATACCCGCAAGGTTCATACCGACGTTTCCTACATTGCTTGCGCCCGTAAGCTGCTTGGCGCGCGGGATGTAATCTTCCCGCAGTTTGCAACACACAATGCGCAGACGCTCGCCACGATCTACCATCTGGCAGGTCCAGACTTCAAAACCGGCTCTTATGAATTCCAGTGCCTGCACGGCATGGGTGAGCCGCTTTATGATGAAGTGGTTGGTGCATCAAAGCTTGGTCGTCCGGCACGTATTTATGCGCCTGTCGGCACGCACGAAACGCTGCTTGCTTATTTGGTGCGTCGTCTGCTTGAAAACGGTGCCAACTCGTCCTTCGTCAATCGCATTGGCGATAAGAGCGTGTCGGTTGATGAACTGATTGCCGATCCTGCAGAAGTCGTTCGTTTGATGGCTGTGGTTGGCGCGCGCCACGACCAGATCAATCTTCCTGAAGGCCTTTACGGTATTCGCAAAAACTCGGCAGGTTTCGATCTTTCCAACGAAGAGCAGCTGGCCGCACTGAGCGAAACACTTAAAACCAATGCCTCGCGTGCCTGGACTGCCGAGCCGCAGGTTGCGGGTGCCAAGGTCAGGGGTGAAACACGTCCGGTTCTTAACCCCGGCGACCATTCCGATGTGGTTGGCAAAGTCACGGAAATCGCAGTAGCCGATGTTGCAACGGCAATGAAGGCAGCCGAAAAAGCAACCGCAAGCTGGTCTAAAGTTTCGCCGGCTGACCGTGCAGCTTGCCTCGATCGCGCGAGCGACATCATGCAGCGCGAAATGCCGGAACTGCTTGGCCTCATCATGCGTGAAGCTGGCAAGTCAATGCCAAATGCGATTGCAGAAGTGCGCGAAGCTATTGACTTCCTGCGTTACTATGCAGAACAGACCCGCCGCACACTGGGCGTTGCTCACAAGCCGCTCGGTCCCATTGTTTGCATCAGCCCGTGGAACTTCCCGCTGGCAATCTTTACCGGACAGATTGCAGCCGCTCTTGTTGCGGGCAATCCTGTTCTGGCAAAGCCTGCTGAGGAAACCCCACTCATAGCAGCGCAGGGCGTTCGCATTCTGCACGAAGCTGGCATTCCTGCTGATGCATTGCAGCTTCTGCCTGGCGATGGCCGCATCGGTGCAGCACTTGTTGCAGCGCAGGAAACCTGTGGCGTAATGTTCACCGGCTCGACCGAAGTTGCACGCCTCATTCAGGCGCAGCTTGCTTCGCGTCTGCTGCCAAATGGCAAGCCGATCCCGTTGATCGCTGAAACAGGTGGCCAGAACGCAATGATCGTGGATTCGTCCGCTCTCGCCGAGCAGGTCGTGTTCGACGTGATTGGCTCGGCTTTCGACAGCGCCGGTCAGCGTTGCTCGGCGCTGCGTGTGCTTTGTCTGCAGGAAGATGTCGCCGACCGCATTTTGACGATGCTCAAGGGTGCGCTTAAGGAGCTTTCCATTGGCCGTACCGACCAGCTCAAGGTTGATATCGGTGCAGTTATCACGCAAGAAGCCAAGGACATTATCGAAACGCACGTTCAGGCGATGCGCGATATGGGTCGCAAGGTTGAGCAGCTTCCGCTTGGATCGGGAACAGAGAAGGGCACTTTCGTAGCGCCGACAATCGTTGAGATTGATAGCCTCCGTGATCTGAAACGCGAAGTGTTTGGCCCGGTTCTGCATGTGGTGCGGTACAAGCGTGATGACATGGATCGCCTGATTGATGACATCAACGCAACCGGTTATGGTCTGACCTTTGGTCTGCATACACGCCTTGATGAAACCATCGCTCATGTTGCCGACCGCATCCGGGTTGGTAACATCTATATCAATCGCAATGTTATTGGTGCGATTGTGGGTGTCCAGCCTTTCGGTGGCCGTGGTCTGTCCGGCACGGGCCCGAAGGCTGGTGGTCCGCTCTATCTCGGTCGCCTTGTCGAAACAGCGCCAATCCCGCCGCGTATGGCTTCAGTTCACACCGATGCTGCGCTTAATGATTTCGCAAAATGGCTCGGCAATCGCGGCATGAACGAACTTGCGCAAGCAGCACGCGAAACTGGCAGTGTTTCAGCACTTGGTCTGAATATTGAGCTTCCGGGTCCGGTTGGCGAACGCAACCTCTATGCGCTGCATGCGCGTGGTCGCATTCTACTGGCTCCACAGACAGAAACAGGCCTCTATCGTCAGCTGACAGCTGCACTTGCCACTGGCAACGACGCCGTGATCGACGAGGCTTCAGGCTTGCGCAATGTTCTGAAGGACTTGCCTTCAAGCGTCGCTGCTCGTGTTGTCTGGACAAAGGACTGGCAGGCGGATGCGCCTTTCGCCGGTGCGCTTGTTGAAGGAGAGGGTGAACGCCTGACCGATATCAACAAGAAGCTGGCCGGGCTTCCAGGTCCGCTCGTGTTGACACAGGCTGCAACCTCGGCGCAGTTGGCGCAGAATGCAGACTGCTATTGCCTGAGCTGGTTGCTTGAAGAGGTTTCGACTTCCATCAACACAACAGCCGCGGGCGGCAATGCCAGCCTCATGGCCATCGGCTGATAAGCCTTTATAACACTTCGAAAGAGGCGACCTTCGGGTCGCCTTTTTTTGTTTGCATATCATTGCAAGGCTGTGCAGAAACAGAATTATTAGATTGTTTCCAGAGTTTTCAGAATGAAATTTACAAAAGCAGATTGACACATAAGCCTAAAAGGCAAAGACTGTGCACAGGCTTGCAAAAAGCCACAGCGTGGAGGCGCTGATCATAGGGAGGAATAATGATGCGTTGGGCACTTATGGCCGCGGCGTTTGCCGCTGGCGTTTCATCATTTGCGGTTTCGGCACAGGCTTCAGGCAATCTCAATCTCATCTGCTCGGCAGATGTCGTGATCTGCGAGCAAATGAAGAATAACTTCGAGAAAGAAACGGATATCAAAGTCAATATGGTGCGCCTGTCTTCCGGCGAAACCTATGCGAAAGTGCGCGCTGAAGCGCGTAATCCAAAGACTGATATCTGGTGGGCTGGTACAGGAGACCCGCATCTGCAAGCTGCATCCGAAGGACTGACGCTCGAATATAAGTCACCAATGCTCGACCAGTTGCAGGATTGGGCGAAGAAGCAGGCAGAAAGCTCTGAATTTCGCACCGTCGGCGTTTATGCTGGTGCGCTAGGCTGGGGCTACAACACCGACATTTTCAAGAAAAAGAACCTGAAGGAACCGGCCTGCTGGGCTGATTTGCTTGATCCGTCCTATAAGGGCGAAATCCAGATGGCCAACCCGAATTCATCCGGCACAGCCTATACGGCTCTTGCAACGCTCATACAATTGATGGGCGAGGAAAAGGCGTTTGAATATCTGGCAAAACTGAACGCCAACGTCTCGCAATATACCAAGTCCGGCTCTGCGCCCGTAAAGTCGGCAGCGCGTGGCGAAAACGGCATTGGTATTGTCTTCATGCATGATGCAGTTGCGATGACTGCCGAAGGCTTCCCGATCAAATCCATCGCGCCTTGCGAAGGGACGGGATACGAAATCGGCTCCATGTCAATCATCAAAGGTGCCCGCAATCTCGAGAATGCCAAGAAATGGTATGACTGGGCGCTAACAGCAGAAGTGCAGTCGAAGATGAAGGATGCAAAATCCTTCCAGCTTCCATCCAACAAGAACGCCGAAGTGCCGAAAGAGTCACCGCGCTTTGAGGATATCAAGCTGATCGACTACGACTTCAAGACCTATGGCGAACCGACCAAGCGCAAGGAAATCCTTGAACGCTGGGACAAGGAAATTGGTGCCAAGGCCAATTAAAACTTAACCGCATCCGCGGTTGCAATCCACTTTCGTGACGAACCCTCCCGCCTTCATCAGGCGGGAGACGGATAATTGCGTCCACTTTGCAGGCCATGAGCAAAAAATGAGCAGAAAAGCGGATAGAATATGAAACAACACAATCGACGGCTTGATGTGGTTCTGGCGCTGGCTTTGATAGCGTTTCTTATCTTGCCCTGGTACCGCATCGAGCAAGGCTTCTTCCGCTTCAGCTGGCTTGACGGGTTTTTCAGTCAAGCTGAAAACGCTCCGGGCATTTTGCAAATATTCGCTTACGGTCGACCTTGGCTCGCTGTAGTCGCGGTGCTTATGCTCATATGTGGGTTTGCACGTTTTGCGATGTCTGTGGAAAAACGCACCTCTGTTCTGATCGGTGCGAGCCTTTTGGGCGCTGGATTCCTCGCGTTGCAGGGGCTGGCAATCGGCTTTACCGGCTGGAACTGGGCCTTAAGCGAAACATTCTTCGGGCAGCTTGCAGACGGGCAACCAGCGTTCGGTGCGGGTGCTGTTCTGACAGGCCTATGCTTTCTTTTGATTTTTTCGTTCGCTCTAGCTGAACGTGGGGTGATGAAAGGTGATGCTTTTGTTGTCTCTTCCATCACGTTGCTGGTAGCCCTTGTCAGTGTCTTTGTATTCTATCCGATCATCAGCATGTTTGCAGGTTCGGTTCAGGACTTTGATGGCTCTTTTAATCCCGATGGTTTCATCGGCAACATTCAGGATTCCTCGATCTGGAGCCTTGCCTGTGTGATTGGCGACGGGCGCTGCGGCGTTGCATGGCGCACGCTGTGGCTGGCACTGATGACCGCCACAGGTTCCACAGTGCTTGGGCTTTCGTTTGCGCTTGTTGCAACGCGTACGGGTTTTCCGTTTAAGAAGGGCCTGCGTATTCTCACTGTGCTGCCGATCATCACGCCACCATTTGTCATTGGTCTGGCGCTCACATTGCTGTTCGGTCGCGCTGGTGTGGTAACTGAACAGATTTCCTACTTCTTTGGCGTTGAACCGGGCCGCTGGCTTTATGGCCTTACGGGTATCTGGATCGCACAGGTGCTTTCGTTCACGCCCATTACCTTTCTGGTTTTGATCGGCGTTGTTGAGGGCGTTTCTCCTTCAATGGAAGAAGCATCGCAAACTCTGCGTGCTGATCGCTGGCGAACGTTTAATCGTGTGTCGCTGCCGCTTATGGCGCCGGGTCTTGCCAATGCATTCCTGATTGCCTTTATCGAAAGCATGGCGGATTTCGGTAACCCGATGGTGCTGGGTGGCAGCCATGGTGTGCTTTCGACCGAGATATTCTTTGCCGTTGTAGGCGCGCAAAACGATCCGTCGCGCGCTGCGGTTCTCGCGATCGTTCTGCTCTGCTTCACACTGTCTGCGTTTCTTATCCAGCGTTTGTGGCTATCGGGCAAAAACTTTGCGACCGTCACCGGCAAGGGTGATTCCGGCATACATGCCGCGCTGCCAAATGGACTCAAGATCGGCGTCTATGCTCTTGTTATTCCATGGATGATCTTCACGGTCGTTGTTTACTTGATGATCCTTATTGGTGGCTTTGTACGTACATGGGGCCTCGATAATTCACTGACCTTTGATCATTATCGTCGTGCTTTCTCGGTTGCGTGGACCGATAGCGGCTTTGCCTGGACGGGCGTTGCGTGGAACTCCTTCTGGACCACGATGGAGATATCGCTTATCTCGGCACCGCTCACCGCGGCGGTTGGGCTGCTCACTGCTTATCTGATCGTGCGACAGCGGTTTTTTGGGCGCAGTGTGTTTGAGTTCGCACTGATGTTGAGCTTCGCCATTCCAGGAACGGTCATTGGTGTCAGCTACATCATGGCTTTCAATCTGCCGCCGCTTGAAATGACGGGCACAGCACTGATCCTGATTGCCTGTTTCGTGTTCCGCAATATGCCCGTTGGCGTGCGCGGTGGGATTGCTGCGATGAGCCAGCTGGACAAGAGCCTTGATGAAGCTTCGCTTACCCTGCGGGCAGGTAGTTTCCGCACCATCCGCAAGGTGATCCTGCCGCTTCTGCGACCTGCGATCACAGCAGCGCTCGTCTATTCCTTCGTGCGTGCCATCACATCGATCAGCGCCGTGATCTTCCTTGTTTCGGCGGAATACAACATGGCGACCTCTTACATCGTAGGCCTTGTCGAAAATGGCGAGTTCGGTGTGGCGATCGCCTATTCTTCGGCACTCATCCTCGTCATGGTGGTTGTGATCGTCACCTTCCAGCTTCTTGTCGGCGAACGCAGGCTGCGGCGCGAAAATCGCGTCGCAACGCTCACGCCGATCAAAACCGTTCAACAGGAGAAAGCCGTATGACCACGATCCGTCCCGGCTCCGTTACCTTTCAAAACGTGACGAAGAAGTTCGGTAATTTCACCGCTCTGCCTGACCTTTCGCTCACCGTTGAACCCGGCACATTGGTTACGTTGCTCGGCCCATCCGGTTGCGGGAAGACCACGACCCTGCGTCTGCTGGCGGGCCTTGAACATCCAACCTCAGGCCGCATTCTGATCGGCGACAAGGATGTGACAATGCTTCCCGCCAACGAGCGCGATGTATCGATGGTGTTTCAATCCTATGCGCTGTTTCCGCATATGAGTTCGCTCGATAATGTTGCTTATGGGCTTGAATCTTCTGGATTAAAGAAGAAGGAAGCGCGTGAGCGGGCGGAGGAAGGGCTGAAGCTTGTTGGCCTTGCCGGTATGGGACATCGCCTTCCGGCAGAGCTCTCCGGCGGGCAGCAGCAGCGTGTTGCAGTTGCGCGTGCTCTTGTGCTGGAGCCGCAGGTGCTGCTGCTTGATGAACCGCTTTCCAATCTCGATGCGCGGCTGCGTCGTCGCGTGAGGACCGAAATCAGAGAACTACAGCAAAGGCTTGGTTTTACAGCAGTTTATGTCACCCACGATCAGGACGAAGCTTTGGCTGTGTCCGATACAATTATTGTCATGAAAGACGGCGATATAGCGCAGCAAGGCAGCCCGCGCGATCTATATGAGTCTCCCGCCTCTGCCTTCATTGCAGACTTCATGGGTGAGGCAAATGTCGTTCCCTGTGAAGTTGTCAGCGCAGAAAATGGAGAAGCTGTCATTCGTATTGGGAAGCTCAGTCATCGCCTTGCATCATCACATGCAAGGCTAGGACCAGCACAGCTGGCGGTTCGCCCAAATGCGGTGAGCCTGCAAGCCCAGAGTGGCGGAGACTTCCCCGGACGCGTGGCCCATTCCGCCTATCTCGGTGATCATATCGAATATGAAATCGAGACTGAACACGGCAAGCTTTTCATTGTCGATCCGGCTGTTGAAGAAGCACTTCCGCCACAAACGGATGTGGCTATCCATTTCAAGCCACGCGGCCTTGCCATCATCAACAATTGAGCGCATGAACCATGCGCCTTTATTCCCTCTGACTGGAAACCAAGCATGACATCAGACATTTCAAAAGAGCTTGAAGCACGGTTTAAGCTTGCGCAAGACATTGCGCGCGAGGCTGGTGCGCTGGCACTCGATTACTTCAATCGCCGCGAGACGCTTGTGATTGAAATCAAGCGCGATCCGCAGGATGTGGTGTCCATTGCTGACCGCAATGTCGAACAGCTGATCAATGAGCGCGTATCGGCAGCTTTCAGCGATGATGGCTTTCTGGGTGAAGAATACGGACTGAATGCGGGCAGCTCAGGCTATACCTGGGTGGTTGATCCCATTGATGGCACCAGCCCTTTTGTCAACGGAATGCCGAACTGGTGCGTTTCCATTGCCGTGCTGAAAGATGGTGAGCCGGTGATCGGTGTTATTCAGGCGCCATGTTTTGAT
>Ga0308157_10005816_pt1 | contig 15140 bp, 13 predicted proteins | sample PhyBR1_FD_201035 | JGI IMG/M metagenome (GOLD analysis project Ga0308157, IMG submission 201035) | Phyllosphere microbial communities from UC Gill Tract Community Farm, Albany, California, United States - DLSLB.R1 | ecosystem: Host-associated > Plants > Phyllosphere > Unclassified | place: USA...
GTTGAAAAGGTACTATTCTTATATATCGGCTTCGGCGCCGGAAATGCGACAAACAAACGTTTCAGCGGTTCATTTTCGCAGTTAAACGCACGCAGGTCAAGAAGAAAATTTCGACCGATTTCAAACTATGAAAAACAACCTCGACCCCCTAGAAAATAAGAGCGCTTTCAATTCGATTTGATCCGTAAAACAAACCAAAAACGCCTGCATCCAGTAGCTTGACCAACCTTAATCAGAAGTTTGCGCACGCCTGAAATGCGCACGCTTTAAGTGCGTTTCAGGCGTGCGCAACTTTACATTTAACTTGGTCAAGCTGCTAGGCAGACGTTGAATAATTAAAAATCTAACTATTTTCAATCCATATAAAAAAATATCTCCTGCCGAGCTGTGCGATTAACACAGCTCCTGCCGCCCTTATCCCTACTCAACGAAGCAGCAGCGGAGGGAGAAATTCAGCTCAATACGCCTTTGAACTCGGAAAACTTCCACTCGAAATCTCTTCTCGCAGTTTTCCGAGTGAGACAGCGTATTAAGAGAATTTCTCCCGCAGCGCCCACGCTTCGAACTCCCCCACTATAGTTTACCTTGAATTTATTTTCCTTCGTTAATATAGGCGTATCAACGGAACGCCAAAAGGAGGATCACCCATGAAAACGAACGAACTTCCGCCGATGCTGCCTTTTTACATGATCGCGACCGCGCTGAAAAGCTTTTATATCCTATTGAATGTCGCGCTGATTATATCCGGCAGTCTCGTCACGGCCGTCTTGGCTTCGATGTCCGCCTACGGCTTCCATGCCGGAATACAAAATATGGCCGGGGGGCCGGGCGCCATGCTGTTGGGTCTGGGAGCAGGCGCGATCCTGCTATCGGCGGTACTCCCGTTGAGCCGCTTGACGCTGCGCTTCAGCAGTCGTTTTTTACGAAAAATGCAGGGAACGCCCTCGTCGCCGAATGATCGATTCATCGAAAACCGAACGTTGGAAGAAGCTTACCGTAACGGAAAAAGTCTGGCGAACACCTGCATGTTGTTCCTGCTCGGCAGCGGCTTATCCGCAGTAGGGATCGGATTGGCGCTGGACGGTTTGCGGATGATCTGGTTCCCGGGAACGCCGCTGATGCTTTGAACCGCCTTAGTACTTTGACCAATTTAAATGTAAGGTTAGTCAAGCTACTAGTACTCTGTATCAGATGAAGGTACGGTTACGCTTGGCCGAAACGCACTAGACCCATGTGCGTTTCGGCCAAACGTAAACCTACTATTTGAGGTGATACTGAGTACTAGGGACGCGCGTTCGTTACGGTGCGGGAAGCGTTACGGTAACCGTCGTGCCCGCCCCCGGCGCGCTGTCGATATGAATGTCCGCTTCGTGCAGCCGCAGTACCTTGTACGCCAGCGTCATCCCGAGGCCGTTGCCTTCGGACGCGTGCGACGTGTCGCCTTGATAAAATTGATCGAAAATACGCGTCAATGCGGTTTCGTCCATTCCCGGCCCTTCGTCGCGGAAGGACACCCGCACCGCTTCCGCTTCGTTGACCACCCGAACGGTCAGCTTTGCGCCTTCCGGCGAGAACTTGATGGCATTGTCCAGCACGTTCACCCATACATGGTTCATGAGCCGGGAACTGCCGATATAGTGCGCTTCTTCAATCTCCAAGTCAAAATCCAGATCCCGCGCGGACCATTTGCTTTCGGCCATCAGGATGGCGCGGCGAATCTGTTCGCTCACGGAGAAGGTTTCTTTTTCCGATTCGATTCGGCTTGATTCCAGTCTGGACAGCTCCAATATACGGCTCGCGAGCTGCGCCAATCGATCCGACTCGGCGATCATGATCTCCAGATACTCGTTGCGTTCTTCTTCCGTTACCGCCCCTTCGCGAAGCAGCTCGGCAAAGCCTTTGATCGAGATGATCGGCGTTTTGAACTCGTGGGAAAAGTTGTTGATGAAGTCTTTGCGCAGCAGCTCGACTCCGCCCAACTCTTCCGCCGCCTTGTTGTAGCTGTTGGCGAATTCGTTGATTTCCATGGAATGCGAGCCTTTGCCGAGACGGATCCGCGTGCTGAAGTTGCCTTTCGCCAATTCGTTCATGGCCGCGATCATGCGCCGAAGCGGCTTGATCAGCACGCTGTTGATCATGATCAGAATGGCGACGCCGATGAACAGGCTGATCAGGTAGGCGAAGACCAGAAGAGGCACGCTCGGCTGTTCGTAGAAATTTTCGGGAATCCAGCCCAAACGGATCAACAAAAGACTGGTAAAAGCCGCAGCCGTCAGCAGGAACAAGATGATCACGAACAAATTGATCGACAGCAGCAAAAACATGCTCAGCGTGGACGCGGACGACCTGATTTTTTTCACGCGTTCTTCACCGCACGGTACCCGAGACCCCGAACTGCCTGAATCTCGAATTCGGGGTACGCTTCAAAGCGCTTGCGCAGACGATTGATATGCACCGTGATCGTATTCTCCGCGCTTTCCGTTTCCAAGCCCCAAATTTCGTCGAGCAGTTGAATGCGCGTGAACACCTGTCCCGGATACGCGAGCAGCTTGTACAACAGATAAAATTCTTTCGGCGGGAGCGCTTGGACCTCGTCTCCCCGCGATACGGTCAGCGCATCGTAATTCAGCGTCACGCCGCCTATGGCGATGCGGCGCTCATTGACGATTTGCGAACGCCGCAGCAGCGCTTGAATCCGCAGCAGCATCTCCTTTTTATCCACGGGCTTGGTCATGTAATCGTCGGTTCCGACCAGAAAGCCTTTGTGCTTGTCTTCCGGCAGCTCCTTCGCGGTGACCATCAGGATCGGCAGCCGATACTGCGCTTCGCGCAGCATGCGCGTCAGCTCGTATCCGTCGATATGCGGCATCATCACGTCGGCGACGATCAGGTCGAATTGGTGGCTTTCCAGCTTCTCCAGCGCTTCGCGTCCGTCGAAAGCGCAGGTCACCGTATACCCTTCGTTTCGCAGCACGGCACTCATCCATTTATTGGCGTTGCGATCATCTTCGGCAATCAAAATATGGAACAAATCCGTACACCCCTTTCTTTTTTTCATTATATAGCCCGCCAAGCTAAACGGAAGATAAACGAATCGCGGGCAGACGTTTATTTTCGATTTATAATGCGGCGTTATTCTGGAAAAAAACAGAGGGAGAGTGGCTTATGCGACATGCGGATAACTGGAGAACGGAGGAGAATGAGCGAGAGGGGCGCGGTTGGCAGGGTTCGGAAAAGGAAGAGCCGGAAATCGTGATCAAGTCGATTTTCGCGCCGTTTCTGCTTCCGTTCAAAATGATGTTTCTGTTGATGCGGCTGCTCTTTTTTGCGGGAGGATGGGGGATGGTTGTCACCGGATATTGCGCGGTGGCCGGATCGGCGATCGCGGGCGGAAGCGGCTTATGGACGGGCTTGACGAACCGCGAACACGGCATGGGAGCGACGATGCTGGCGTTCGGCGGAGGCTTTTTCGCGTTGGGGATGATGATGTTGTTTCTGATCGGGGCGGGAGCCGCGGCGAGCGGCTTTATGCGGATGGCCTCCGGGCGTCCTCGCAAAACTGCATCCAGGCTCTCTAGCATGGACGAAACATTGGGGATTACTACCCGAAAACCACGCCGCTTCGCTTGGACGCGTCTCAAACTGGCCTCCATTTTGCTTGCGGCCGGAGTGCTGGCGGGAGGAATAGGGCTGTTGGCGGGCGGGTTGGATCAGCTTGTTTTGCCCGACTTTCCTTTTTGGCACGCAGACGGAACTTCGTTTCGCTACGGCCCGGGTGATCGGCGGTGACGGCGGGAAGACTGGAGCGGCAGATCCGCTTTGCGGCTTGCTCGGCGGGATTCAATATTTTGATCGCGGCAGCCAAGCTGGCGCTCGGACTGTTCGGGGCTTCGCTGCTGCTGTGTTTGTATGCGTTTTGCAATGCGGGGATGGCGACGGCCAAACTTGCGGCGGTTCGGAGTCATCGCATGTACAACAAGGCCCGGCAGTCTGGGGAAGCGGACCCGATGGATGAAAAGTCAACGGATGAAGAGGAATGGTTGTGTTACTTGCATATGGGCTTGATTACGGGCGGTTCCAGCTTGATTTTTCTGCTGTATAGCATAGCGGTATGGCACTTCGACCATACGCCGGCGTATTCGCTGAATGCGGCATTGTTGATCGCGGCGGTGTCTTTTACCGAGATCGGGGTAGCGGTGTTCGGAATGTTCGTCGCGGGCAAAGCGAAGAAACCTTTGGTAACGGCGATCAAGCTGACGAATCTGGCGTTCTCGCTGTTTACGTTGGCTTTGACGCAGACGGCATTGTTGTCGGTGGCGCAAGAACGCGATATGTCTACGTATAACGGATTGATCGGCGTTCTGCTCGGCGGCGTTTCTTTGCTGATCGGCCTGGGCATGGCGCTGCGCGCTTCTTATGCGCTGCGGTCTGCGGACGTCGAAGAAGAGTCAAACAGGGAAGGAAGGGGAGAAACGGCTTCTGTTACGCACGCCGTTTTCGCCGGACATCCAAGCGAAGCCCTCTCGGTCGAGCTTTCGCATACAGTCGAAGAAGGGGCTTGAGCGTAAGCGGAGGAAAAGCTATTCGGACGGGGCAACGGGCGTGGGGGAGGGCAGGAAGCGGCATGAGGTAAAAAACAAAGCGAAAAGAAAAGCCCGGTTGCCGTCTGCGAACAGACTGAACCGGACTTTTTTCAAAGTGCCGAGCTTGTTGGAATACAACGATTAATTTTCGTATCGATTACGGATTCGCCTGCACGAATTCAGATGCTTTTACGCCTGCTTCGCGGCCGAAAATCACGATCTCCGCGACCGAATTGCCGCCGATCCGGTTCTGACCGTGCAGGCCGCCCGTGACTTCGCCTGCCGCATACAGACCGGGGATCGCTTCGCCCGAGGCGTTCAACACCTCGGTATTATTATTGATTTTCACGCCGCCCATCGTATAGTGGATGCCGGGACCGATCTTCACCGCGTAGTAAGGAGCGCCGGACAGATCGTGGTCCATGCCGGTTTCCCGGCCGAACGCTGCGTCTTTTTTAGCCGCTACAGACGCGTTCCAGGTGTCGAGCGCAGCTTTCAAGCCGTCCGCCGGCAAACCGATTTCTTCGGCCAATGCTTCGATCGTTTCTCCGCTTTGCACCAGACCCATTTTGTCATATTGCTCGATCGCTTTGGCACGAGATTTGACGCCGGAATCGAAGATTAAGTACGATTCGCGGTTGTCCAGCTTCGTGATCGCCGCCGTTACGTTATCGCGTGTATCCATTTCATTCACGAAACGATTGCCTGCTTTGTCTACGAGAATACCGCCTTCGCCGCGAACGACTTCGCCGATCAGATACGACTTTTCCTGATTAACGGTCGGGTGAACCTGAATTTGGTCCATATCGACCGTCGTGCCGCCGAGCGCTTCGATCATCGTGATCCCGTCGCCCGTGCTGCCCGGTTGGTTCGTCGTTACATAACCTTCAAGATCGGGTCTGTACTGTTTGATCAATTCCTGATTGGCGCCGAAGCCGCCTGTCGCCACGATAACCGCGCGCGCAGAGATCGTTTTCTCGTCGCTGCCGTCGAATACGACTTTCACGCCGTTGGCTTGTCCGTTTTCCTGCGTGATTTCTTTGACGTTAGCGTTCACAAACAACGGAATCCCTTGCTCCTGAACGTCGGCAACCAGACCGCTAACCAGATATTGACCGACTGCGGAGCCGTCCGTCGGACGATGCGTGCGTTTTTCCTTCATGCCGCCCGTGATCGTGATGTTGTCGAGCGTGATGCCCTGCGAATCCAGCCAGTCGACCGCGCTTGCCGAGTTGTCGACGAAGTAACGCAGCATCTCCTGATTGTTTGTATCATGTCCGCCTTTCAGCGTTTCGTCGAAGAACAGATCGTTGCTGTCTTCGATCCCTTGTTCCTTCTGGAATTTCGTTTCCGAAGCGTTCATGCCGGAAGACGACTTGAGCGTATTTCCGCCGGCCGCTTCCATCTTCTCGAAAATAACCGGATTCATGCCCGCGGCTTTCGCTTCCAGCGCCGCCGTCATCCCTGCACCGCCGCCGCCGATAATGACGATATCATAACTGTCCTGAAGCTGATCCGGCGGCGTATATCCGACCGTTTCGGACGCCCCCGAAGTGGCTTCCGTCGCTGCTTCTTTGTCCTTATCGGCAGATTCTGCGCCCGCCGTCGTGCTATCCGCTGCCGTTCCTTCCGCTACCTTGCCGCTATCCGCTCCGGCCGCCTCTTGGTTTGTCCCCGCCGAACTGCCGCACCCCGCAATCACCAGCATAACCGACAACGCCAGCATCAGCAGAATCGTTAAAGTCTTGTTATTCCGTCTCATCTTTCGAACCCCCTGCAAATCTCTTTTTCGAAAAGGCCGATCTTATTCCTTCTCGTCGGTCCGAGTATAGCATCGAAATTCGACACAGTTAGTGAAATTTTTCACTAAAAACTCGCAAACAAGCCCCGAAGCAGGTTGTTTAAGTATTTAAAGACTTTTTAAACTTTTGAAAGCAAAAAATCAGCCACTCTGTATATCCGAAAAGACAGGTTGACCACGCATAGGACCTGCCTTCTACCCCTCACAAAACACGATAGCCCAGCGGAGGGAGAAATTCAGTGAGAGACGCCTTTGAACCCGGAAAATTCCACTAAAAATTCAATCGACTTTTCCGGGTGAGACAGCGCCTCGAACGAATTTCTCCCGCAGCGCCACCCGGAGCAAAAGTGCTATCATAACAACAACCAGAAAGGAGTGTTCCCCCATGTACCACGACACGACCGCAACGCTGCAAATCGTCCAAAACGCCTACATAGGCAGCCCCGAAGCCCTCCAAAAACTAGCCGAAATCCCGGCGCTGCATGCCTCCTCGTCCGACGGCGCCGAAGTGGTCCTGATTCAGCCCAAACATTCTTTCCGCCAACCGGACGGCCGAATCCGCGTGCTGAACAAAGAAACGGAACCCGGAGCCGAATCTTTGCTGTGCGCCGATCTTTACCGCTGCTTTCCTTCGGGCGGATCATCCTGGACGCATATCCCGATCCCGCCGTCTTTTGTTCCGAAGCAGCTCCGCTATGAGGAAAACGAAGAGGGCGGAGACGGACGTTTCGTATTCGAATCGGAAGAAGGGCGCATTGTAACAGCGACGCAGCGCCAGATGGGCATGGCTTTTCGCGAGTTGGACATCCTGATGACGGGAGCGACGGAACAGGAGATCGAGGAAGCTTTTTACGCCATGGAGCAGACGGTCGTTCCGCCGCCTCCCGTCAAGCGAACCGCTGCCGACAACCCGCCGATCCCTTGGAACGGCGGTACGTTAACATTCGAACCCGAGTATCAATGGTTCGGCGGAGAAACGAAGCTCGAAGATCGCGCGGTTTCGCTCAACCTGGAGTCGGCCGAACGAGAGCAGGCGCTAGAGCTTGTTCCCGCCTTGCAGAAACTGACGGAAGACCTAGCCTCGTTGGATCCGGCAGCCCGTCTTTATGCGGCCCAGCAGCTGCTGGAGCTCAAAAACGACTCCTGGCTCGATGAGGATGAAGAAGAACTGACGGAAGCCGACTTTGCCGGACGGATGACGCTCGAATCGCTGACGCTGGATGAAGACGGCGAAGCGACAATGTGGTATGAAGACGGCGATTTGTTCTGGGGACATTCGATCTGCGTTCGCCTAAGCGCGGACGGGGAATGGCTGTCGGCGGAAATGATGGGGTAAATGGGACCTGCGGTTCGTTTTTTCGTGCGCCAAAACGGTTACAAATAACGTAACAGGCGCGATGATCGGGAAACGGAAAGAGCCGTCGCGGAGGGGAGACCGATATGTATAGAAGATTGATGGCAGCTTTGGGAATCGTGGCTCTGCTCGGCGGCTGCGGGAATGCGACGGAAAACGCATCCGAACCGCAGGCTCAAACGGCGAAATCCGATACGGCGCAAGCTTCGGAAATGCGGGACTACGAAGGAGAAGGAGACGCTTGGTCGGCGGAATATTCAATGTACGTGCCCGAAGACGGAGGGCGTTTGCGGGCACGCTTGACCGCTTCGTACGAAGGCGCCGGCCCGGCGCCGATCGGCGAGGTCAAATATTCGTATTACGGCGTCGACATCGAGTCGGGCAGCGGCGGCATGGTCGTGAAAAAAGCGCCGGAAAACGGCGTATATTTGCTTCGCGATCTGGTCACGACGGAATACAGCCCCGACGATGCCGGCAGCGTGGAACTTTTGCTGATTTGGAACAACGGCAAACGCTCGGAGACGATCCGTTTGGAGCCTGCGGAAGGTTGAACGCAACCTTACTTTTAGCGTTGACAAGGGACTCGCGGCCTCGTCCGGTTACATCGGCGGGCTGCTTTTTTCGTTTTAACGCATTGAATTTCAGCTTATTTTCAGACTTGTTCCCTATACTGGACGTTGACCGAACGAATTTCCGCGAAGGAGCTGGACCATGCCGCAAGTGTTGAAAAAATCCTTTTACCTGATTCTGACTGTGTTCTTCGGCTTGTTCGTCGTTTCGTCCTTCTTCGTCCGAGCCGAATATAATTATGCCGCTTACGGCGATAATCCGATACTGAATACCCAACGGCCGATCGTGCTCATTTTGCTGATGATCGTCTTATTTGCACTGGCTTTAATCGGGTATCGGCTTTGCCTCAAGCTGAATCGCTACCGGGCAACGCTCATTGTCCCGATCGTGCTCGGCGCATCATTGCTGCTGCAACTGGCTTTGATCTTCTTGCTGCCCCGCTTGCCGACCGACGATTCGCAGACGGTGCTGTCGCTCGCGCTCGACATGCTGTACCGGAATGATTATTCGACGTTCGACGCGGGCGGATATTTGCATATGTTTCCGTTCAACTTTTCCACCGTGATTTATTTGAAAACGCTGCTTGCGATCTTTCCGGATAATTACGTGACGATCAAGGTTTTCAATATTCTGTTCTCGCTGCTGACGACTTTCATGATCTACCTGATCCATCGGGAATTGGTCGGCCGGGAAAAAGGGAACGATTACGGGGTGCTGGTGTTGGCCGCGTTTTACATGCCGTCGCTGCTCATGCCCAACCTTATCTACAACGACGTCATCGGCACGGCGCTGCTGACCTCGGCGATTTATTTTGTTATTCGATTCGCAAAAACGAAAATATTCCGCTATATTGTTTTCGCTGCCGCCCTGCTGGCGCTCGGTAACTATTTCCGAGGGATCGGCACGCTTATCCTGATCGCCTCGGCCCTCTATATTTTGCTCGTGGTTCGAAAGATCGGCATTCGCCGAAGCCTGCTGTCGCTGCTGGTGCTGGGTGCGTTATTCAACGTGCCGGCCTGGACGCAAAGCGTGTCGCTTCAAGCGATAGGAGCTACCGACGAATCGGCATCTGCCAATTCCGCGCCCGTCTACATGTGGCTGAACATGGGCATTAATCTGGAACGCTTCGGATTCTGGGACAATATGGAGAGCTATCGGATTTATCAGAATAAAGCGGATTACAACAAAGCCGAGAGCGCCGAACTGTACAAATCCTCGATTCGGGAAAAGTTATCCGGGGCGGCTCCGAGCGAGCTGATCGGCATGTACTACAAAAAGCTGATTTGGGTCTGGACGGAAGGAACCTACCAGATCGATCGTTACGGAATCGGGAACGCTTCGCCATCCGGCAGAAACTTCGGCGCTTCGCCGATCTCCGGCAGCTACAGCTACGATACTTGGCTGACCAAGCTGTTCGAAGGCGATTCGGCCGCGCGTTCCGGTCTGCTATGGGTGCTGTACGCGTCCACGATCTCCATGTACGCGTTGGCGGCAGTGCGATTGCTGACAGGCATTCGCGCCCGGCGCTATGCGGAGGTGCTGCTTGTGCTCGTGCTGCTCGGATTTGTCGCATTTTATCTGCTGTGGGAGATCAAGTCCCGCTATCTGTATCCGGTCTACCCGCTGCTGCTTATTTTGTCGTATTTGGGCTTCAAGGATACGCTTGCGCTGCTGGCGAACACCGCATTCGGCAGACGTTTATCGCTGGGTAAGGAGGGAGATAGGAATGGATAAAAAAAGAATCGGCGCGTTGTCTTCTGTGCTTGCGTTTTCCATGCTGCTTGCCGCCTGCGACGCGATTACCGCGCAAAACATTCCGAGCACGACGTCAACAGCCTTTAATAACGGTGCGGGTCTTGGAGGCGCCAATGTTCAAATGGGGATGCCGGGCGGCGGTTTTGGCGGCGGCTTCGGCGGGAACGCGGGAGGAATGCGCGAGGCGATCGATTCGGATCTGATCGGAAGAATCGCGGCCGTAAGCGGAGATACCGTGACATTGGAACTGCTGGAACGGGGGTCGACAGCTGCCGGAGACGGGGCTCGGTCGCCGGGCGGAGCCGCCGACGGACAGACCGAGTGGATTGCGACGGGGGAAGAGCGGCAGCTCGCGTTGAGCAGCGACGTTGATATCTCTTTCGGCATGTCGGCTCGGTCCGGCGGTCGCCAAGGCGAGGCGGACGGCACTTCCGAGCTGAAAGCAGGCCAGATCGTCATGGTCTGGCTTGCGGAAGGCACGCAAACCGTACAACGCGTCCGCGTGCTGGAATAAGAGATGGATTCACGTTAAAAGTCCCGCTGCCTTCAGAACGGAAAAGGCAGCGGGACTTTTGTTGTTTGACGGCTGCCGGATCCCGCTGTTTGCTTCGAGGATCGAAGGCCGGATCAGTTCGACGAAGCAGAGGAATTCGCCGCCGCGATCGCGGTCACGGTGGCGATCGTCGCGGCTTGCTGCGCAATCACCAGATTGGTCAGCGCCGTGGATACGGTTGAAGCAGAAAGGCCTTGGCGGGCTTCTCCGACATTGCGCGAGATATACAAGGACGAGATGAGCAGCAGCAGCTCCCGATCCGTGATCGACCAAGCGCCGTAGCCTTTTTGCGTTCGAATATGGGCGATATTTTCTTCGACCTCATCCGCAATGACCCGTACGTCGATCGGCAGCAAAGCGAGCAAGCCGAGCGACGGAAGCGTAAAGTCCCGATCCATCCGAATTTTGCGCTGCTTGAACGCTTCGCGCAATTCGCGCAGACGAGCCGTCGCGTTCCAATCCGCATCGCCGAGCACCAGCAATTGAGTCAGGGATTGCAGACCGTTGCTGGCGCGCAGCTCGGGCTTCAATTCGGCATACAGCTGCTCCATATGTTTCAGCGCCGGCTCCGGTTCCAGGTCGGACAAGCCCAGCATGGCGGCGAATACATAATCGTCATAGGAAGTCAGGAAGCGATGATTTTCTTTCATGCCGTCGTAAAAGACTTTGGTGCGCCGGATGACCGCTTCGCGTTGTTCAGGCTTTGTATGCTGCGCGATTTCGTAAGCAGCCATAGCGAGATGATCCGAAGGCTTGAATTTATGCGCTTTCATCTGTTCGTAAGCGTTCAATGTATCATCCAGGCGACCCTGCGGATCATCCTTCAACGACAGCATGGCCGCGATCGCAACGGATAACGTGCCGCGGAATATCGAGAAAGCGCCGGTGTTTTCTTTGATCATATCGTGGATGTCTCGGAGCGTCGAAGGATCGGCGGTTCGGTCTTCGGCGGCGTACAGCATGGCGGCAAGCCTTGAAATGCTTATGTTGTGCCAGGCGAACTCCTTTTTGACGGATTGCGTGTTGGTTGCTAATAATTGAAGTCGATTCAGGTCTGTCGGATTCATCGCTGCACCCCTGTCTTCAAAATTTATCGGAGAAAAACCCTTCTTCAAGTGTACCATATCCTCGGTTGGAAAAAGACGGATTCCCGCGGTAGCGCAAACGGCTCGGACGGGTAATGGATAGAGGAGTTTGCTCGGCGGTCATCGGCTGCCGCGCGCGTCAAATCGGAAAGGGGAGATCAAGATGAACGAGCAACAGCTTGAGCGAATGCGGACAGGGAAAGGATTCGTGGCGGCTCTGGATCAGAGCGGAGGCAGCACGCCCAAAGCTTTGCTGCAATACGGGGTCGCCGAAGACGCGTATACGGACGAAGAAGGCATGTTCACCGCGGTGCATACGATGCGGACGCGGATCATTCAAAGCCCGGCATTCGATTCGAATCATATTTTGGGCGCGATCCTGTTCGAAAACACGATGGATCGCGAGATCGACGGCAAATCGACGGCGGATTATTTGTGGGAAAACAAAGGGATCGTTCCGTTCCTCAAAGTGGATCAAGGGCTCGACGTACAGGAAAACGGCGTGCAGCTCATGAAACCGATGCCGAACCTGGATCGTCTTCTGGCGCGCGCCGCGGACAAAAAGATCTTCGGCACGAAAATGCGCTCCGTCATTCATGAAGCAAACGCGGAAGGGATCAAGCAGGTCGCGGAGCAGCAGTTCGAATTCGGCAAGCGAATATTCGCGGCCGGATTGATCCCGATTATCGAGCCGGAGGTCAACATCCTGAGCGAGGACCGCGAAGAATCGGAACGTATTTTAAAAGAAGAAATCGTCCGACAGCTTGCGAAGCTTGACCCGGATGTTCGAATCATGCTGAAGCTGTCGATTCCGTCCGAAGACGGCTTTTACAGCGATTTGATGCAGGATTCCCATGTCGTGCGCGTCGTGGCATTGTCGGGCGGATATCCGCAAAAAGAAGCCAACGAGCATCTTGCGCGCAACCCCGGGCTGATTGCCAGCTTCTCCCGGGCTTTGGCGGAAGGACTGAGCTTCGGCCAGACGGAAGAGGCTTTTAACGAGACGTTGAAACGTTCCATAGAGTCGATCTATGCAGCTTCGATTACCTGAAAAATCGAGCGGCAAGGTGAAGTTTTGACGAAGCAGCCGTATTTGTTTTCATGCGTGCATGGAGACGTATACGGCTTTTTTTGTCGTTTTCGAAAAAATAACGGGAGCGATACGGTTACGAAAAGAGGCAAGCAAACCGATAAAGAGGATACACAATTATCTCGTTAAAAATTTAATTTAAAAGCATTTAAACGTCTGAGGTCGAAAATACAGGAAAAATCGCGAAAAAAGTAGGAATATTTGGTTATATGCAGCGTGACGCTTGCTTGCTTTTCGTTTATAATGGGCTTATGTACCTAGAATTAATATATCCTTAGACTCATGGAGGCTGAATATGAAACCGATGAAGGAACAGCGTGAAGACTTAATTCGGGTTACGTCCAAGACGCTGTTCTCGCTGCTGTACTCCGTCATCGATGCTAACACGTTTTTCATGGCTTATAACAACGGCAGGCAAAACACGATTCTGAGCGTCTCGAACCGCGACGAAGAGCTGGTTCAAGAAGGAAGCGTGCTGCCTTATTCGATATCTTATTGCAGTTTGGTAGGCGAAAAAGACGGTCCGGTCATGATCGAAGACACGACCTGCTCGCCGCTGACGCGGGAAATGCCGGTTACTTTGGATATCGGGAAAGCCAGCTTTCTCGGCGTGCCGATCCTTTTGAAGAACGGAGATCTGTACGGAACAATCTGTTCGATGGATCGCCATCATGTTTTTACGAACGAAGACGCGGATCGATTGCTGCATGTCGCATCCGTCATATCGGGTCTGATCCAATTGGAAGAGACTACTTATTTCGACGATTTAACCGGTTTTTTGCGTTATAGCGCACTTGAATCGTTATACGAACGCGAACTGGCCGATTTGCCGACAGCGGTGATTTTTATGGATTTGGACAATTTCAAGGAAGTCAACGACGGTTACGGTCATACGACCGGAGACCGGGTGCTTCAATCTCTCGCGAAGTCGATTCGCAAAGCGGCGGACGACGACTGGCTGTTATGCCGTTACGGAGGCGACGAGTTCGTGATCGTGCTGCCGACGGACGATGCGCAGCGCGTGCAGCAGGCGGTCGATCGCCTTGTTGCGGAATTCAGGGAAGAAGAACTGCCTTTGGCCGACGAAGAGGAACCGCCTACGTTGTCGATCGGCGTATGTCTGGAAGCCGACTCGCTGCGCGAGTATATCGAACGGGCGGATACCGCCATGTACCGGATAAAAAAAGGCGGCAAAGCCGGCGTAAGCATTTTCCGGATCGAAGATCAGCGGGCCGAATTGGATATGCGCCAAGCGCTGCAAGGCGGCGAGTTGGAACTGCATTTTCAACCGATCGTCGAAGGCGAAGGCGGAAGCGCGCTGGCTTACGAAGCATTGCTTCGGTGGAATCATCCGACGCGCGGGAGCGTATCTCCCGTTGAAGCGATCGAAGCCGCTGAAGAGGCCGGTCTGATCGAACAAGTAGATTTGTGGGTGCTGCGGGAAGCCTGCATGGCGCAGCATGTGCTGCGTCCGGCGGAACGTATTCATGTCAATATTACGTTCAAGTCGCTGCGCGATCCGTATTTCGTCGAACAGGCGAGGCATGTGTTCGCGGAGACCGGATGTTCGCCCGGAAAAATCGAGATCGAGCTGAACGAAACGACGCAGCGCCTGGACGCTTCGCATATTTTGCCCCAATTGCTTCAGCTTCGCGAATTGGGCGTAACTTTCTCGCTCGACGACCTCGGCAGCCAATCCTCTTCGGGAATCGGCCTGCTGCAAGAACTTCCGATCACGACGTTGAAGATCGACAGGATCCTTTCGCAAAACGCGCAAAGCAATCGGATTAGCCGAGCCATGATCCGCGGCGTAGTCGCAATGGCGAAGGAATTGGATTTGTCCGTTATCGCCGAAGGCGTCGAGACGGACGAACAGCATCGCTTGTTGCTGACGCTCGGCTGTATTCACATGCAGGGCTATTATTTTTCGCGGCCCAAGCCGCTGAGTCAGCTCCGTTCGGAGTCAATGCGAATGAAACGAGCGGCATATGCCAGATAATCGATCATGGAAGCTTGAAACGGTACTGGCTTTTGCGATCGGACGAAGGTCTTTCCATATAGATATAGCAAGCGTTAAGCACGACGAAACGGGATCTCCGCCCATGCGGAAATCCCGTTTTTATTTTGCGGCCTTTTTCGAAATGCGGAAATATCCGTTGCCTTACGGTTTCGGTACGGAAGTCAGGTCGACCGTCTCGTTGAGACCCGGCTCGGACTTCGGGTCGGAGCCTTTGCCGACTGCTTTTTTCAGCAGATGGGAGATCATTTTCACGGCGCTGCCGCTTTCCCAATATTCCGCCGTTTCCGCGGTTACGCGGATCAGCACGAGATTGGGATCGTCGTACGGCG
>Ga0308157_10005817_pt1 | contig 15140 bp, 14 predicted proteins | sample PhyBR1_FD_201035 | JGI IMG/M metagenome (GOLD analysis project Ga0308157, IMG submission 201035) | Phyllosphere microbial communities from UC Gill Tract Community Farm, Albany, California, United States - DLSLB.R1 | ecosystem: Host-associated > Plants > Phyllosphere > Unclassified | place: USA...
TCGGACCGGAGTTTGGATGGACCATCCGTGAACGCAGTATCAATGATTCTGGGGTCGGGACATTTATTTACCCAAAACCCAATCGACTTGTGATCATAAAACCAAATTATTCACACTGCATCAAGAAGGTTGATATCAGTGCCGGGGACAATATGCGTTGTTCCGTTGCCGGTTTTTTTCATAAAAGCTGAAGCTACGGCCGGTAATCAATACCGGCCGTTTTAATGTCATTAAGACTGACGTTTTACATGCAAAATCAGTAGAGAAGATAGCAACAACCCTGTCATAGAACAAATGACAAGTGCCAGCGGACTGCCTACTCTGTCAGCCAGTATGCCCGCCGAAATACTGATTACTGCACCGATAATAATTTGTTTTCTGTAGCTGCTGGCAGAGGCTGCTGCTACCTGATCGTTGTCAAAGTTCGTCAGCAAACTGTACCAGCCAAGGCTATAGATGATATTGGAAAATACATGGGCTGAAAAAACCAGTAGTAATGAAACACTCAGGAACGGTGTCAGTGGAACGAACAAGTAGCACACAATAAATGCCGTCATGCACGCAATAATAAACAGTGATGACTGATTCTTGTAACGTTCTTCTTTGACCAAAAATGGTCCAAGAAGTTGTCCCAGACTGCGGGCGAACAATAAAAACAGCAGTGTTTCTTTTTGGCCATTATTACTGTGGACCAATGTAGGCAGGAGCGACATGGCCGGTGCTCCGGTCATCGCCAGTGCCGGCAATAAATAGAGGCTGGCACGTTGTTTTGATGACAACCTTTTAGGCAACCCTTGTGCGTAAACATTCTGCTCTGCATAATTCGCCAGCTTTGGCAGTGAAAATATAAATGTCATGGCTATGATGTAGCTGAGCAGATTTGCCAACAAATAGGTATTACTCTGAACGGTACCATAAAGGAATACGCCAACACCGATGCCAAATAAAACCTGGCAAGCAAACACCAGCGTGTCGATAACCGCACCGGCACCAATATCTTCTGGCTCAAGTTTAGCTTTGGTATAATGATTAATGGCAGGAATGGTGATCCCCGCAGATACCGACGAGGCAACGCCAGCAAGCTGCAGGATGGTCACAGAACCATGAACCAATCCGTACCAGGGAATAATCAAACCCAGTGCGCCAATGCATTCAGCGATCATGAAGCAATATTTTGCTTCAATACGTGCAAGCAGATATTTTCCTGCAATACTCCCAAAAAAACCCGGTGATGTTGACAAAATAAACGCCAGGGCAAAGGAAGACGGCGCCGCGTTCAATCTGGCCAGCTCACCAAAAACCATGATAAACGTCAATCCAGAACCTACGGAACTGCAAATTAACGCCAACACGAGTATTCTTAACCAAAGATACTTACGCATTGAGCGTAACAATATCAAAAACATAGTCACCTCAAGACCATTAAACGATTAATTGAATTGATTCCCCTCCATGTGATGTCAATTACATCGTCTCGTTCCTTATCTGGATCTGGTTGTTGAGATGGTTATACTCCACCGAGTATAGATAATCTTTTCCTATTTTCCAGTTTGGGATTCCATGTTTGAATCTCCGAACATTTTGACTTTACAGATGAATGAATGCCATTAGCTTTCCTTACTGCGGGCCAGTGTTCGGTAAACTGTCGGTCGTGACACCGAAAATAATTCAGCCAGGTCGCTGATTGAGTACTGCCCGGTTTCATGCATCCGGCACAGCTCTTTTTGTTGTTTATCAGACAGCTTGGGTTGTTTTCCCCGCAGTTTTCCTTTCGCCCGGGCAATGGCCATCCCTTCCCGGGTGCGCAGACGAATCAGGTCTCCTTCAAACTCGGCAAAGGTAGCCAGCACGTTGAAGAACATTTTCCCCATAGGGTCTGCCGGATCATAGAGGCTGGTTCCCAGCGCCAGCTTCACCCCTCTGGCCAACAGGGCATCGGCGATCTGACGCGCATCAGGGACCGAACGGGCCAGCCGATCAAGTTTCGGTACCACCAAGGTATCTCCGTTGCGAACGGCAGCCAGCGCCTGATCCAGTCCGGGCCTCTGCCGGTTTGAACCGGTCAGCCCTTTATCGATGTAAATTCTGTCCGGGGAGACACCGAGTTTGACCAGCGCCTCCTGCTGGGCGGTCAAATCTTGCCGGTCGGTGGAGCACCGGGCATAGCCAATTCGTATTTCTGTCATAATGTGTACGATTAAGGGGCCATGAAAGAGATTGATACCGTACCAGTTATATGAGACAACGTCAGCAGTGATTTTCTCTGGAGTACAAGCATTCCTTTTGACTGTCCGTTGAACGATCCTCTTACGGACATTATTCGTACGGAGTCAGGATGGCAACTCATCCTATAGCCCAGCCTGCGGGTAAAAGTAAAAGACTCTCCGTCTTAACAGATGCGGAACAGTTCGCACTGTATGCGCTTCCTGATTTTGATGAAGCCCAGCAATTGGAGTTTTTGTCGATGTCAGCCAGCGAGTTGGAGCTGGCTACAAACCGACCGGGCTTGCAGGCGCAAGTTTGCTGTGCCCTGCAGATCGGCTATTTCAAAGCAAAACGCGCTTTCTTTCGCTTCACACTGTCTGATGTGGAAAGCGATTGCGCATTTGTGATTAGCCGCTATTTCCGTCATGCCTCCCCATTCAGCGAGACCCTTGTTACCAACCATGAGTATTACACGCAACGTAAACTCATCGCTGAATTGTTTGGATATTCCCTGTGGTCCGGGAAATTCAGACAACACCTTGAACAGCAGGCCGCGCAAATCGTCCGGCGTGATGCCACACCCGGTTTCGTCGCCACCGAACTGATCCTCTGGCTTAACGAACACCGGATCATTCGGCCGCGGCATACTACCCTGCAGGAGTTGGTTAGCGAAGCGTTGTCCGCCGAACGTCAGCGTCTTGGAGCAATGCTGGCAGAAGCCCTGGACGAACCCGTTTGTGCGGCACTTTCCCTGCTTTTGAAACGCGATGAAACTCTGTCTCAATTGGCGGCGCTTAAGCAGGATGCAAAGGATTTCGGCTGGCGTCAGATGGTGCGCGAACGCGAGAAACGCGTGACCCTGGAGCCCATTTACCAGGTCGCCAAAACACTGTTACCAAAACTCGACGTCTCTCAGCAAAACCTGCTTCATTATGCGAGCCTGGCTAACTTTTACACCGTCCACGACCTGCGCGATCTGAAGGCAGATCAAGCCCGGCTTTATCTACTGTGCTATGCCTGGGGACGTTACCGGCAGCTCACCGACAATCTGGTCGATGCAATGGCCTTCCACATGAAGCAACTGGAAGATGAATGTAGCACTAAAGTACAGCAGTCCTTACTTGGCGAACAGGTACGCCATAACAAGGAGTCACGACAAGTGGGCCGTCTGCTGTTTCTTTACGTGGACGACAATGTTGCCGACCAGACCCCTTTTGGGGAAGTGCGTAAACGCGCTTGGAAAATAATGACGAAGGACGTGCTGCAAAATACCGCACAGCGCATGAGCGTCAAGCCCGTGAGCAAGCTGGCCCGGTATTGGCTGGCGGTTGACGGACTGGCAGAACGCATCCGCCGCAATCTGCGTCCCTTGTACATTACGCTCGACTTTGCCAGCATTGACCTAGACAGTCCATGGCTTACTGCGCTCACCTGGGCAAAAAAACGGTTTGCCAGACAGCCGCGTCTTTCGCAATGGTCACTTGATGATTGTCCGGATGCCACGCTGCCAAAACGATTGCGCCCCTACCTGCTGATTTTTGACGAAAAGGGTGAACCAACGGGAATACATGCCGAACGTTTCGAATTCTGGCTATATCGTCAGATAAGAAAACGTTTCGAGTCGGGTGAGCTGTACCTCGACGACAGCCTGCAACATCGCCATTTCTCCGACGAACTGGTTTCCCGGGAAAAAGTCGCGTCGGTAGCCGTACAAATGGATATTCCTTTCCTGCAACAACCTGTTGATGCCCAACTGGATACTCTGACGGCTGAACTTAATATGCAGTGGCGGGCATTCAATCGTGAGCTGAAACAGGGCAAACTCACGCATCTGGAATATGACAAGGATCGTCAGACGTTGAGCTGGCGTAAATCAAAGGTCGATAATCTGAAAGCGCGTGAACAGGCGTTTTATGAACAATTACCGTTTTGTGATGTTGCTGACGTTCTCCGGTTTGTTAACAGCAAGTGCTTGTTCCTTTCCGCGTTGTCCCCTCTGCAACCGCGCTATGCAAAAAAGGAGGCGGATGTCGACAGTCTGATGGCTGTCATCATCGCGCAGGCGATGAACCATGGCAATCCGGTGATGGCGCGTACCAGCGATATTCCCTACCATGTGCTGGAAAATACCTACCAGCAATATTTGCGACTGGCATCGTTGCAGGACGCCAATGATTGCATCAGCAACGCCATCGCCGCGTTGCCGATTTTCCCCTGTTATTCCTTTGCCCCCAAAACCCTGTATGGTGCAGTTGATGGTCAGAAATTTGGTGTTGAGCGCCCGACGGTAAAAGCGCGTTACTCGCGAAAATATTTCGGTCGCGGCAAAGGGGTCGTCGCCTACACATTGTTGTGCAACCATGTGCCGCTCAATGGTTACCTGATTGGTGCACACGAGTATGAGGCGCATCATGTGTTCGACATCTGGTATCGCAACACCTCGGACATCGTGCCTACAGCGATCACTGGCGATATGCACAGCGTCAACAAGGCCAACTTCGTCATTTTGCACTGGTTTGGCCGGAGCTTTGAACCCCGCTTTACAGACGTGAATAAACAGTTACAGGCGGTATATTGCGCGGACTCTCCGGTGTTGTACGAAAAATGTCTTATTCAGCCATTTGGCCAGATTGACCGGCAACTCATTGCCAGAGAAGAGGCCAATATGGCGCAAATTGCCGCCACACTGGCCCTGAAAGAGATGACGCAAGGCACGTTGGTCCGCAAGCTGTGTACCTACACGGTGCAAAACCCCACCCGCCGGGCTGTATTTGAATTCAATCGCCTCATCCACAGCATCTATACACTACATTATTTGCGCGATCCCCAAAGGGAACGTAATGCTCATCGTTCCCAAAACCGTATTGAATCTTATCACCAGCTACGCGCGGCCATCGCCCGGGTGGGCGGCAGGAAGGAACTCACGGGGCGTACAGATATTGAGGTCGAGATCAGTAACCAGTGTGGGAGACTGATTGCCAATGCCATCATTTATTACAATTCGGCTATCCTGTCGCGCCTGTTGATGAAGTACGAAACAACAGGCGATATAAGGGTACTGGAGTTGATCACCCGGATCTCCCCGGTCGCCTGGCAGCATATTTTACTGAACGGACATTACCGGTTTCAGAACGAAGGGAAGACCATCGATCTCGACATGCTGATCGCCGGGCTTGAACTGTGATGAAATGAATATGAATATGAATATGAATAAGTCTGAATTATTGCGCGGGCGATAATGTCAATGAAATTTAATATACACAGGAGAATAAACATGGACATTAAATTACCCACAAGAAAACGTGTTGACTCATATATCAACAAGGCTTCCAATGATATCATTCAGAGTGAACTCCATGAGGCTCATGAAATAATGTATGATGCATGGGAGTGTGATAATTATTTTTCTATTATTCAGAAAATAAAAAAGGCATTAAGGAAATCACCGCTCTGTGCCGATGCCTATACTTATTACAGTGAGCTTACTGTCGATGGCATAGCGAAGAGAAAAAGTTATCTGGAGACTGCGGTTTATGCAGCAGAAAAGGCTCTTGATGCGCCGATTGATGAGTTTAAGGGGAGTCGCTGGGGGTTAATAGAAACAAGACCTTACATGCGCGCAAGGGCCGGACTGGCATCATGCCTGTGGGAGCTAGGGCGCTATGATGAGTCTCTGTCCCATTACCAGCAGCTGCTGGAGCTTAACCCCAATGATAATCAGGGTCTGCGATACCTTTTATCCACACATTACCTTGAGTTAGAAAAAGTGAGTGAGCTTGAAGAATTACTTTCTCAGTATCCTGACGAATACAGTACTTTTTTCTCTTACACAACGGCACTTATTGCTTACAGGAAATCACTATCGTCTGCTGACGAAAAAGGCAATGAAGCAATATCATGCAATCGCTATGTTCCTGGTTATTTGAGTGAAAAGATAAAACAGCCTGAAAACAGCAATGGATACATAACAGTGGGAGCCCCGGATGAGGCTATAGAATATGTTAACAGCAATCTCCTTGCCTGGATGAGAACGCCGGGTGCCATCGACTGGATGGCTACTCTTAAAAAGAAGTCCGAGATTTAACGGAAAACACCTTAACAAAGCAGAGCGTCAAAAAAGTGACATATGTGACAAAATTTTCGGGGGTTCCGGCGTAGAACCCCCATAACTGGGTAACGGGTATTGTGATGAAATGATGTTGGCTATTCTAGCCCCAACAGGCGATGCTTTCGGTGACTGCCCCACGGTTTTTCATGCTCTCCGATATCCAAACTGCCCGCTGGTAACACATAGCATTGAAGATTGCAGGTCATTCCCTCCCCTGTATAATCTTCGGTCTCTTGGTTCAGGGATCTGGTCAAATGGCTGTAGGTGATGATGGGCTGCGCGATGCTATCGCGTTCTACACGGAGTGGGTATATAACGTTTCAGTGATTGGACCGGGCGTGGCGGCAGAAGAATGGCAGGCACCATTATTCACTTATATAATGACAAATAAGCAGTTTAATGAGCTTAACGTGATATGTAGACGAAACGGATGGCCACCTCAAACTAACCGAGGAATCACCTTCTACCCCCATGTAATTAAACACATTCTTACATCCAGGACAGGGAAGGACAGTCTTACATGGTCAGAAGTAGCCGAAATCATCAGCGCAGCGCTTAATTCACGAAGCGCCGTTGTACTAAAACGCGATTATAACCAGCAAGTTATCGTGTTGAATTCTGTCGATGTTTTGAGAATTGGCCGAACCAAAGAAAAATTCAGAGGGGCTTTGATTGTGGAGGTATCCATAAACGACTTGGCCCCGATCACCGCTTATCACGCGAACGAGGCCAAAGTGCGTACTATCATGAAGGATAGAGGGTAAAGCGTGTAATCAGTCGGGGGTACGCCACCCTGAGCGATTTTCCTCAATTGAATGAGAATAAACCATAGTGCCCAGCGTTCTCCCCATCGGTCCCACAATAAACATTGTCATCATAGGTCTGCATGGCATCGGCGTTTTTCCATGCGTCAACCGATTACGTGTACGATTATACGCCCGCGTATATTGCTTAGTCAAATTTGAGCAACGCTTTGTGCATCGCCCCTAAGGCTTGTGCAGCTAACCACATACCGCCAGGAACAGCTACCAATAAATACCCACAGCACAGTGCCCAGAACATCACCTTGCAACTGGTCGATCTTACCAACGGTAGCCACCAGGTAGACAGCATTCAACACACAAATTCCAGTAAATTGACTGACGACCTTCATTGCCGAACTCCCTCACGATTAAGAACCTCACGCTACTGCCAACCGGCCTGCAGGTCAAAGTTAAAAAGGCCGCAAATTGTCCCATTTTCCCTAGTCTATCAACGTAGCCTGTTGCCTGTAGCAATAACAGGGGTTCCGGCGTAGAACCCCAAATAGAAAATCAAAATTTTGGCGGTTCCCGTTTACAAACCCCCATATCGGAAATTTCGGCGGTTCCGGCGCAGGCTCCCCGAGACGGCTGTTTATGATAGCAAGCGGATCGCATTCCTGTTGGGACTCTTTATCCACGTCGCGCCGTTGGAACGACGCTGTATTCGACTGTCAGCGCGTTGCAATCCAATATCCCGAGATAATGACGGGCATCTTGTTGGAAGGGAGCCATCCACACTTCGCCATTGCGCTCGATGCCGGACAAGGGTAATTCAATGCCTTGCAGATGAGACAACGCCTCCGCCTGAGTGAATGCGGTTATTTCACTCTTGGGCGCCAACCTGTCGTTCAGGATCACCGTGGCCACTTTCTCTTTCGAGTAGGCAAGGCATGCCTGTTTTTCCGCCGGATCACTGTATGTCATAGTCCAATACCGGTATCCGATAAAAAAGCCATACACGGCAACGAGCAGCAGAGCCAGGATGACGATCGCAATTAACGTCCATTTCATGAGTTTTCGCATACATTCACCTTCTTTATTTCACGGTTACAACAGGTTGCCTGCCTGATAAGTAATTGAACGGCGCCCGCTGATACGTTTACCGCCTGGCTGTCAGGTGATCCCTCTATATCTTAAACGGAGGGTTACCCCTCCGTTGATATACTATTGCCCTGTGAAGTGAACGTGAAGTTCACCGTTAATATTGATCGTATAAGGTGTGCCGTTAAACGACTCCTGCAGGAAACGGCCCACGGTGGTCAAACCCTCCGCCACACTGTCACGGTGCGTACTCTTGTTGAAGTCATACGTGTCAGGGAAGCCACGAACAACACCGGTGTATTCCCAGGAGCCAGAGGCGTTACGGGTAAACGTCCCTTCCGTGTTCAACGTCACATTTCCCAGAATGAGTCCCGGCTGGCCGAACAGGTCATTGCTCTGCGCAGTGTTGTAGTTAAAACGCATCTGGAAACTGTGTTGGCCAGGTGCGCCAAACATCGCTGCCTTCTCCGCAAATCCGGTCATGTTTTTCGGGTTCAGCCGATCGCCAAACTCGGCGATCTCGATATACATCTCGCGACCGTTTCCCCACAAGAAATTGTTCAATGCCGCAACAACAGAGAACGGGCTGGTCGACAATTTATTTCCTGCATTACTCAGCTGATAATTGTCTCGCTTTGCTGTGTCGTAGTAAGCCTTTGTTAAGTCGAGGTGAGAGATCCCCGGGTTGTCGGCAACACAATTATCGGTATAAACGCAGGTTTTCATAAACCGCAATACTTCCTCCATAGTTGCTGCGTCTGAGCGACGATCAACGAGAGTCTTGTTAACCGAACCCAGCATTTCACTCAACACGGTTCCATTTTGCAGCTTGGCGCCATAGATGGATAACAGCGTATTGAAATTGGGGTCAGTTTGGATATCGAAAATTATTGTACGTTAAGCTTGTTCTTTGTACTTTTCGATCTTTACTGGTCGTAATCAGTGGTACCCTACCTTAGCGCATAATTTGCGCCCAAAAACCAACAGACCTCCGTGCCAGCTTTTAAATGCCATGATTCCGGCTGACATCTCATTCTTCACCTGCAAAACGAGTTTCCTGCGGTATCATAAAAACGATGAAAACAAGGTTGGCCGTTGTTCAATACAGATCTTGCAACTACAGTACATTTATCGTTACACCATAGTGATATAACCAACACACCATATGGCTGACAGGAGGTCATTTTTGTTTCGCCAGGAAGCGTTAAAACATCACGGCATGAGATGGCGGGGGCGAGCGCTTTTACTCCCCGGATTGCCCCTTTGGTTGGTCACCAGTATCTGTATTTTCTTTCTTATTGCCTTTCTGACGTTCGTCATAGCTGGCACCTATACACGACGGGTAAATGTCACCGGGGAAATCACCACCTATCCCCGAGCAGCCAACGTTTATTCCGGCGTCCAGGGTGTGGTGGTCAAACAATTCGTCACCGAAGGGCAGGTGATCGTCGCCGGCGACCCTATCTACCAGATCGACGTCAGCAAAAGCACCCGCAGTGGCGTAGTCAGCGACAATCAGCGCCAGGATATCGATGGTCAGCTGGCACGTATTGCGCAGATCATTGGTCGGCTGGAGAGCAGCAAGAAAAGCACCCTCGACATGCTGGAAAAGCAAAAATCACAGTATACCGCCGCTTTTCAACGCTCCACCGACATACTCCGACGTGCCCAGGAAGGGATCCGCATCATGAAGGAGAATATGGAGAACTACCGGCATTATCAGACCAAGGGGCTCATCAACAAGGATCAGCTCACCAACCAGGTGGCACTGTATTACCAGCAACAAAACAACCTGCTCGGCCTGTCCGGCCAGAATGAACAAAATGCCCTGCAGATCACCGCGCTGGAAAGCCAGATCCACACCCAGGCAGCCGGATTTGACAACCAGATTTACCAGATGGAACTACAGCGCTACGAGCTGCAGAAGGAGCTGCTCAATATCGATGTTGGCGGGGCACTTATCGTCAGGGCTCTTGCTGACGGCCGTATCGACTCCCTGAGCGTCACGGTCGGGCAAATGGTCAATGCCGGCGACAGTCTTCTGCAGGTCATTCCGCATCACATTGACCATTACTCTCTGGTGCTCTGGGTACCCAATGATGCTATCCCCTATATCGCCGCCGGGGATCGGGTCAACATTCGTTATGAAGCCTTTCCGGCGGAGAAATTTGGCCAATTCGCCGGCACCGTATCGGTTATCTCCCGGGCGCCTGCTTCACCGCAGGAAATGCTGACCTACCAGGGGGCCCCGAAAGCTGCGCTGACCGCTGCCGTACCTTACTACAAGGTGATCATCAGACCGGAAAAACAAGACATTCTGTATGGCGGAAAACACCTGAGCCTGGAAAACGGCATGAAGGCACAGAGCACCCTGTTTCTGGAAAAAAGAAATATTTATCAATGGATGTTGTCGCCATTCTACGACATGAAACACAGCGCAACGGGACCGGTCAATGAGTAAACTTTCCATCAAAAGACTGATCAACCAGTTGGACATGCGGCTGCGTCACCGTGTTCCACTGGTCCATCAAACCGAGTCTTCGGAGTGTGGTCTGGCCTGCCTGGCGATGATCTGTGGGTTTTATGGCAAGAACGTCGATTTAATTGCCTTGCGGCGGCAGTTCAACCTGTCAGCCCGTGGCACTACCTTGTCTGGCCTGAGAGGCATTGCCGAACAACTGGGGTTGGCCACACGCCCGTTGTCACTCGATCTTGATGAACTCGCAGCCCTGAAAATGCCGTGCGTACTGCACTGGGAATTCAACCATTTTGTAGTTCTGGTCAGCGTAAAACGTAACTGTGTCGTGCTGCATGACCCAGCACGGAGCCGCCGGACTGTCAGTCTGTCGGAACTGTCGCAAAGTTTTACCGGTGTGGCGCTCGAAACCTGGCCGGACAGCACATTCACGGCAGAGACGGTGCACAACCGGCTCAGCCTCGGGACACTCATCAGCAGCGTACAGGGTCTCAAGGGGGCGCTCGGCAAGATATTTTGTCTGGCGTTGGTCATTGAGACCATCAATCTGATCATGCCGGTAGGTACTCAGCTGGTCATGGACCATGCGATCCCGGCGGGTGACCGCGGTCTGCTAACTCTCATTTGTGCCGGGTTGCTTTTTTTTATCCTGTTGCGCGCGGTAGTCAGCATGGTTCGCGCCTGGTCTTCGCTTGTGATGGGGATCCTTATCAATGTGCAGTGGCAGTCGGGACTATTCAATCATCTGATGCGTCTGCCGCTGACATATTTTGAGCGACGTAAGCTGGGTGATATCCAGTCACGCTTCGGTTCATTAGATACGCTGCGCAACACCTTCACGACCAGTGTGGTCGGGGCGATCATGGACAGTATAATGGTGATCGGTGTGCTGGTGATGATGGTACTGTACGGCGGTTGGTTGACGTGGGTCGTGATCGGTTTTACCGCGCTGTATGTGCTGCTGCGCCTGCTGACCTACAGTTACTATCGGCAGCTATCGGAGGAGTCACTGGTGAGGAGCGCCCGGGCCAGCTCCTACTTTATGGAAACCCTGTACGGTATCGCAACGATCAAGATGCAAGGCATGACCGATCGGCGCAGCGCGCACTGGCTCAACCTCGAAATCGATACCATCAACACCGGTATTCGGGTGACCAAAATGGATATGCTGTTTGGCGGTATCAATACTTTCGTTGCTGCCTGTGACCAAGTGGCTCTCCTGTGGCTGGGCACCAGCCTGGTGATCGACAACCAGATGACCATCGGCATGTTTGTGGCATTTGGCGCCTTCCGAGGACAGTTCTCCGATCGCATTGGCTCGCTGACTGCGTTTTTACTGCAGTTGCGCATGATGAGCCTGCACAACGAACGCATTGCCGATATCGCCCTACAGCCGCGAGAGAACCGCAAACCCGATATCCCTTACGAGGCTCGATTGCAACCCATTGCGCTGACAGCAAGTGCGCTGAGTTATCGCTATGACAACCAGTCATCAGCCATCTTCAGCGATCTGAACATCGCCATATCCCCCGGAGAAAGTGTAGCCATAGTGGGGCCGTCCGGCTGCGGGAAAACCACATTGATGAAGGTATTGTGCGGACTCTTTATGCCAGACAGCGGCAGGGTTGAAGTCAACGGTATCGATATCCAGCAATTGGGGATCAACAACTATCACAAGATGATCGCCTGTGTAATGCAGGACGACAAATTGTTCTCCGGCTCTATCCGGGAAAATATCTGCGGCTTTGCGGAAGAAGTGGATGATGCCTGGATGCAGGAATGCGCTCGGGCCAGCTATCTGCATGAGGTGATCATGTGTATGCCCATGGGATATGAGACGTTGATAGGTGAACTGGGTGAAGGGTTGTCCGGAGGACAAAAGCAACGCCTCTTTATTGCCCGAGCGATTTACAGGAAACCGGGCGTACTGTTCATGGATGAAGCCACCAGTGCACTGGACAAGGAGAGTGAGGCAATCGTTAATCAGGCGATAAAGGAACTCAGCATTACACGCGTCATCATTGCACACCGCGAAACCACGATCTCATCGGCAGATCGTGTGATTTTTTTGAATTAAACAGAAGACATGTATGAAGATAAATACTGCAGCTATAAATCGCATGAAGCTGGCCGTCGCCAGTTTTTTCATGTTTTTATTGTTAGTAGGGCTAACGTTCTACCCAGTAATCATTTCAGACAAAGTTGCGCTCGTGGAATCGGGCTTCTTATTTATTATTCTATACACCATCGAGTTTTCTTTTATCGTCCCTTTGTTTTTAATTTTTTTCAGAAAACAAGAAAGCATGGGTAAAGGCAGCTTTAACATCAAGCAGTTTTTGGTGTTGCTGTTCCTGATCCTGCTTGTTCAGTTAGCGGGAGCCTATATCCTGGATATCAGGAAAACAGAAAACTGGATGGTAGAACAGGAATCGATTAAGGGAGGCTTGTTTTGGCTGAACATTCTCATGTTGGTTTTTATCGTTCCCATTTATGAGGAGCTGGTGTTCAGAGGATGTTTGCTTTCGGCTCTTCTCACTTTTTTTAGGGGAAACATCTTTATAGCATCGTTGGTAACCTCCCTCCTTTTTGCTCTTCTGCACACACAATACACTGACATCAGAACATTAATTATTCTTTTTCTTATTTCCATTATCTTGATTTCAGCTCGGATAATATCAAAAGGGATGTTGATGCCGATTGTACTGCATATGGCAATGAATGGCATTATTTTGAGGCTAAGTTAACTAACTTAAATGACGCAACCTTAAACTAACAACATAATAGATTGATTTAAATGTATTATTCATCAATGTTGACTTTTAAGATATACTTCTTCCAGAAATTACTTGAAAAGAAAGCATAAACCAAGGTGGCGAAAATAGCCGCTAATAATGCCTTAATCAATGAGTTAGGAAAGGAAAACTCCATTATATTTAGGATGGAATATGTTAAAAAAGCTATTCCAGCAATGAGCATCAATCTGTTTTTTCGTTCTTTTTTCATAATATACCTTATTTCATGAAGAGAAGAGGAATAACCTCTTCTCTATAAATATCAGTCTACCAGTGGCATTGGCCGTTTACACTATTTTTATTGCTGTCCCCACCAAAAGCACCACCACCGTTACCTCCGTTATTCTTCGGGTTATTTACAGCATCAACCGCAGCATTGTAACCTGCTTCACCAATAACGCCACCAATGACACTTCCAATCGCGGCTCCAAGAGGTGCTCCTGGCCCAGAAACGAGAGCCCCAATATACCCCCCCGCTAATGCTGCAGAAGCAGAAGCCGCGGTTTTACCTGCATCATGAGCTCGGCCACCATTGTCAACTCGATCGCCACCATTATTACCCTGACCACCGGATACATACTCTAACAACGAAGAATCAATAACTTTCATAAACAACTCCTTTTCATGACGTAATTGATGCTATGTAAATTTGTGTAAAGCAACCTATAACTAACTCTTTTCCACTTTCGGATCAAGGTTTATATTAAAGATGTTAACCATTATGTGACTTACCCAAGCATAGAAAAATAACCGCATCCCAGATGCAGGTTGACCTGTTTTATACCGAAACTAATTAAAGTCACCTTTTTCTTCATTTTCTTGTCGGTACAGTGCCTGTATCCGGCAGACTTGAGAGCAACTGTAGCCCGTTGCATCCGCTGTTTCCTGAATGCTTAGTTTTTTTACCTGACGATAGTACATAACCTTTTGATGACGTTCTGAATCAGCTTGTTTCCCCCGGTATTTACCCAGCTTATGTGCCCGCTCGATCCCTTGTTTTTGCCGCTGACGGCGGCTCAGCCAATCCTTATGCGACATTGCAGCCATCAAATCAATCAGCATACTGTTGATAGCTGCAATAACGGCGCGGGTTATAGGATCGGCTTGTGAAGGGTCTTTATCTGACAGCGCCTGCCATGACGTGGGGACATCCAGACTGACAATCCGCAGCTCATGTTGCTCAATTTGCTTTTTTAGCGTCATCCAGTCGCTGTTGCTCAGTCTAGTCAGACGGTCTATCTGCTCGACCAGCAAAATGTCATTGCGATGACTGTCCGTCAGTAAGCGTCCCAGCTCCGGACGGTCAAGTTTTGTGCCGCTGATGTTCTCCCGGTAGTGACTCGCTATTTTATGTCCCCTCTCCTGGACGAACTGCTCCAGCATCTCTTTTGCCCGATCGGCGAACTGATCTTCCGTCGACGCCCTCAAATAAGCTCTGATGAACATTTTTTTTACCACATTATCGCATTTAGGTTATTGCATTTATTCTATCGCGTATAGGTTATGTCATTAATGCAGTGCCGTCACATTTTGTCTATGGCATTAGGGTATACCCTTATGCGATAACCATTTTTGTTAAAAATACCGCATCGAATAATTTATGAGGGAAACTATATGGCAAGGAGGCAGATTCTTTCTCTGTCGGAAAGAGAATCATTACTGGCATTACCGGACGATGACTTAACGCTGACCCGAATGGCCTATTTCAGTGAACA
>Ga0308157_10005818_pt1 | contig 15139 bp, 20 predicted proteins | sample PhyBR1_FD_201035 | JGI IMG/M metagenome (GOLD analysis project Ga0308157, IMG submission 201035) | Phyllosphere microbial communities from UC Gill Tract Community Farm, Albany, California, United States - DLSLB.R1 | ecosystem: Host-associated > Plants > Phyllosphere > Unclassified | place: USA...
CGTTAAGGGCGGGAAATTAGAACTCACCATTACCGAGCTGGAGACCGCATGAATCTTGAAAATACCCTCAAATATCACTTCGCCAAATCGACAATGATTAGCGACTCTCCGCGTGCTACTGCGTCAGACTCATTAACCGGGACGGATATCATGGCCGCTATGGGTATGACACAAGAACGGGCAGCATTGGGATACAGCGCCTTTCTCGGGAAGATGGGTATCAGCAACAATGACCGGGAGAGGGCGATCGAATTGCTGGCCCAGTACGCGTTGACTAAGTGCGATCGGGTTGCTGCACTTCGCAAACTGGATGCCAGGGTTAAGCCATTAGTGATGCACCAACTGGCCACCTTCGCATTCGAGGACTATTCCCGCAGCGCCGCCAGCATGAAGCAATGCGATGGCTGCAATGGGGAAGGGTTTGTCGACGCTGAGGTTTTCAGCATGAAGTCTCACACTCCAGCAAAAGAGAAGAGGTTCGTGAAGATGTCTTTGCTCATGGGGGTCGAAGATGTTCGACCTTCGGAGTATGAGGTGCGTAGACAGGTCAGAGAGGTTGCACGCGTTCTCTGCCCTCATTGTAAGGGGAAGAGGGTCGTTAGTTGTGCCTGTAAAGATTGCCATGGACGCGGGAAAGCAGTTAATCAGGCTCTTACAGAACAGCAGGGCGTTCCGGTTCTGGCTAATTGCAAGCGCTGTGGTGGGCGTGGGTACGAGCGAATCCCTTCCACTGAGGTTTACGTCGCGGTGTGCCAGATAACAGATGCAATCAGCCTTGATAGCTGGAAGAAGTCTGTTAAGCCCTTCTACGATCAGCTCATCACCAAGTTTGATATTGAAGAAGCGTGGGCTGATGCACAGCTGAAACAGATAACAAAATAGGGTGTTATTTTATCGTGAGCTATTTACTTTTCCCGAATCTGTGATAATTTTACTCTAACGATGGGTTATTGCCTTCGTTTAAAGCCCTGCGGTTAACACCGTGGGGCTTTTTGCTTAATAGCGATTTAAGAATTTCTATAACCATCACTATTCATTGCCTCTTATAATCTTTATATCGAAGAGGAGGGTATGATGAGAGAAGGCTATTACTGGATCCAGTACAATGGCAGCAGGCAGATCGCTTACTACATGCACGAAAAAATCGACGATTTAGAGTCGGGTGAAGTTATCTATGGTGCATGGTACGTGACTCGTGGAGATGACCTTGCCAATAATGGCGAGGTTGAAGTAATTAGCGAGCGTATTGAAGAGCCAAAGCTGTAACAGGAAAAAATTATGTGAAGCCTCTTAACTGTGCGAGGCGTTTAGTACCCATGGAAGAAGTAGCGAATCTTCAAGCCGATAAACTTCAACACTGGCCAGACATAATGCTGGATAAAATATAGAGCAGGCGGAACAACTAAGGTCGCACCGGTTGCGCAGATTGCGTATACCGCCGAGTCCTTTGCGATTAATGAGTAATTTAGGTTAAGCGTTTCAAGATTGATTGCATTGGCCATACTCGAACCTACAAATCCAGAGCTAAAAACAACCAGAAACACATATAGTGATGCTGTTATGAGCTTTAAAATTAGCCGAATGTATTTCACGATGAACACCTGCTGATTGATGTCATCTTTTTACACAAATGCCATCTGTTTAGCTAGCTTATAGGTCGCTTGCTTCTAAATAATACCCTGCTCATTGCCTTACCCTCACATTGCCAGCCTGTCGCTGGCTTTTTGATTTCAGGCTCCGGGTACCATCATCGACACGCCTTCTTGTTAATCGTCCCGACGGACTGACCCTTTTCAAACACATAGCACCCGCTAACTACGCGAGGTGAGAGTATGTATCGCATGGACAAACTAACCACCGGTGCTGCTTACGGCGCTTCAGCCGGCAGCATCCTAAACGGCATGCTGAATGCCTACAGTCCCGAACAGTGGAACGCTATCGGCGTGCTGGTGGGCATCATCGTTGCCGTACTGACGTATTTAACAAATCTCTATTTCAAAATCCGCGAAGACAGCCGCCGCAGCAGGAGCCGAGATGAACCCGACACTCAAAAATAAGCTGGTGGGGGCAATTTTTGGCGGAGCCAGCGCAATCTCTATAGCAGCAGTCATGCTGGGCAATGCAGATGGTCTTGAAGGGCGTCGCTATTACGCTTACCAGGATGTGGTTGGCGTCTGGACTGTATGCGATGGTCACACCGGTGCAGATATTCGTCGAGGCCACCGCTACAGCGATAAAGAATGTGACGCTTTGCTTCAATCCGACCTTCGCAAGGTCGCTGCAGCTATCGACCCGATGTTAAAGGTCCATGTTCCCGAAACCACTCGTGCCGCACTTTACTCCTTCACTTACAACGTGGGAACTGGAGCGTTTAGCAGATCGACGCTGCTGAAAAAGATGAACGCCGGAGATGTGCCGGGAGCATGCAAAGAACTGCAGCGCTGGACGTATGCTGGGGGCAAACAGTGGAAGGGGCTTATCACCCGGCGCGAGATTGAGCGCGAAGTCTGCGAGTGGGGCCAGAAATGAGTCGATTAACAGCCATCATCTGCGCTGTCGTTATCTGCCTTGTGGTTTCGATGGCCTGGGCGATTAATCACTACCGCGGCAAGGCCATCACCTACAAAGACCAACGCGATAAAGCTACGGTCCGAGCAGAAACATCAGAGGCGATCACAAACAACGTGGTCACCACGATGAACCTCATCCGTGACATTTCACAGGCTACCCAGAATGCAAAGAACGATCTGGCTCAAAAGGGCGAGACGCGCATTGTCTACATCAGGCAGGCGCTTGAAGGCGATCCGTGTGCTAACCAACTTGTTCCTTCTGCCGCTGCTGACAGCCTGCGGGAATACGCAGACAGTTTACGTCCCGGCTCCGGTGGTACCGATAAGCGCTGACCTGACCGCAGATACGCCGATCCCCGGAATGGTGGTCCCGTTCACATGGCAGGCAAGTCTTGAGTTAAACGCTCAGCTATACACGGCGCTGGGGCAGTGCAATCTGGATAAAGCCGCAATCAGGCAAATAGAGTCATCAAGAGCCACTAAATAATGCCACGCAATTTACCTATTTTTCTGGAGTCAGTGATACGATTCTGATACTACAGGTCGATATGAGGCTAAGAGAGATAAATGGTTACTGTTAGCGAAGTCTATGACGCAGGCTGCAAGTATTTTAAGGGTGGTAATTTCTTTGTAGAGATACATAGAATTGGCATTCGGTTTGTGCACGAGACCATCGTTGATGGGCAAATTAAAACCGAAAGCCATTTTCTACAGCGCAATCTGGATGATATTTCAGTGCCAGAATTGTTAGGCTTCCTTCAGGCCTCAACAGAAGATCCTAAATACAGCGATAACTAACCCCCTTCGGGCGGTTTTTATGCCATTACCATGAAAAGGCTCATCGTAATGGCACATGCTTTGAAAAGCTACTCAGGTTCTCGCTTGGCTTTTACCATTGCGGGTAACGTAAAGGAGTACGTCAAAAACACCTCTGTAAATTTAAGCAACTGATCAACCTCGTCAGCAGTAAATTCTTCGTCAGAATGAACGGCACCATTAGTATCAATACGTACTATATGAGCCCAGTCAGCCATTTCTTGCGTTATTAAACCAGTTTCCCTAAGCGCTGATATGCGCCTTACAAGCTTATCTTCCTCTTTTAAGTGAAGAACTTTCGTAGCTATATCAATCACTTTTCTGCAATTCATTGCACTAGTTTCATACCTTCCGCGTGTGAAGTCATCTTTTGCTTCGATAAAAAATTTTGCTGCTCTTTCTGGTGTGTTTGCAGGGGCATCTAAGGCAATTTTTTTTGGGTATGTTCGAAGTACATGCATTCTGTCAGCTGACCTGGCCTCTATAGGATATATTGTGTTGTTTGCCTGTTTCTCAGGGCTGCTATGGGAGCCAGTTTGAATTTCAGCGATAAGCAATTTCAAGCAAGACTGGCACTGAAAAACTACTGAGTAAACTCCGGGAACAAGGGGAGCTTCGGTAATAGAGCTGAGGACGGCATTTTCTTTCAGGCAATGCGGACATGTGTCATTGATAGATAACATTCCCATATATTAATTCCCTTAACATAGATAATAGTAATGATGCCCCTCACTGACAAACAAGTAAGCTCAGTAGCGAGTGGCTTTATGATTTATCTTACTAATATCCATCAACTCTAAGTCAAAAACTAGAGGTAGTTATGGCAAAACCGGACTGGGGCGAGCTTCAGCAACGGTTCCTGTCCGAACATGCCGTAAACGGCGTATCACCGAAGGAGTGGTGTGAAGCGCAGGGACTAAACTACGCTACCGCCCGTCGATATATCAAAAAACCTTCTGCGCAAACTACGCAAAAATCTGCGCAGAAAAAAGTGCGCACTGCGCAGAAAGATAAAAGCGCAAATGAGCTGATGGATGATGATGTACTTACTGCTCAGCAACGCTTATTTGTCGCTGAGTATCTGAAGGATGGCAATGCCACACAGGCAGCTATCCGGGCTGGCTACAGTAGAAAATCAGCTGAACAAATCGGCTATCAACTCCTTCAGAAAACTTCAGTTGCGCAGGCCATTGCGCAGCAGCAAAAAGCGTCCATTGCGCGCACGCTTGGTGGTGCTGATGAAGTCCTCGAGCAGATGTGGCAACTGGCCACCTTTGATGCAAACCAGCTTTCGCAGTATCGCCGCGGTGCGTGTCGTTACTGCTGGGGATTCGGTCATCACTACCAGTGGCGAGATGCAGTGGAGTTCGAAGAGAAAAGACTCGAGGCTGTTGAGCGTGACAGACGTGAACCCAAAGATTCCGGCGGCTATGGCTACGACCACAACCGAGAACCAAACCCTGAATGCCCACGCTGCAATGGTGACGGCATTGGCCAGCCTTATTTCCCTGACACCCGCAAGCTCCCTCCAGTCTCGCGGCTCGCATACTCTGGAGTGAAGGTCGGCAAGAACGGCGTCGAAATCACAGCCATCAGCCGTGAGCGCATGTTTGAAGCTGTTATGAAGCGCCTTGGCCTGGCTGATAGTGAATTCGCGCAGCGCCTGCAGCAGGTTGAAATAGAACGCAGGCAGCTGGAGGTTGAGAAACTTCGTAAAGAGCTGGCCGGTGATGGTGAGGACGATGAACCAACCCCAGTGCAGATCAATATCAACGTAGTGGATGCGAGGGCGGACGATGGGGATCAGCCCGACACTTAATATTCCTCAGGCGCGCTTCCTCGCGATGCAGCACAAATTCAAAGCCTACGTAGCCGGGTTCGGTTCCGGCAAGACGTGGGTAGGGTGTGGCGGCATCTGCAAAGGGATGTGGGAACACCCGAAGATTAACCAGGGTTATTTCGCGCCGACGTACCCGCAGATCCGTGACATCTTCTACCCGACGATTGAAGAGGTGGCCTTTGACTGGGGCTTGAACGTCAAAATCAATGAGGGTAACAAAGAGGTTCACTTCTACGAGGGGCGACGATACCGCGGGACAACCATCTGCCGTTCGATGGAGAAACCCGGCTCAATAGTCGGCTTCAAAATCGGTAACGCGATGGTGGATGAGCTGGACGTCATGGCCGCAGCCAAAGCGCAACAGGCCTGGCGAAAAATCATCGCTCGTATGCGTTACAAGGTTGATGGGCTACGTAATGGCATCGATGTAACGACGACGCCAGAAGGGTTCAAGTTCGTCTATCAGCAATTCGTGAAGGCTGTACGTGAAAAGCCGGAGCTCGCGGCCCTGTATGGACTGATTCAGGCCAGCACGTTCGACAATGCGAAGAATCTGCCGCCTGATTACATCCCATCGCTGCTGAGCTCTTATCCGGATGAACTGATTCAGGCATACCTGCGCGGGAAATTCACCAACCTTAACAGCGGGACCATTTACCACACGTTCAACCGTAAGCTGAACAACTGTTCTGATGAGGTTCAGGATGGGGATCCGCTGTTTATCGGCATGGACTTCAACGTGGGAAAAATGGCCGCAATAGTTCACGTAAAGCGTAACGGCTTGCCACGCGCGGTTCGTGAACTGGTGAAGGTATACGATACCCCGGCGATGATTAAGCGCATCCAAGAAGAGTTCTGGCGATATGAGGATGGTCGCTATGTTAAAAGCCGGGAGATTTACATCTATCCGGATGCATCAGGGGACTCTCGGAAATCCCAGAACGCCAGCAAAACCGATATCGCTCAGCTCAACGATGCCGGATTCAGCGTCATTGTTGATGATGCCAACCCGCCGGTTAAAGACCGCATAAACTCGATGAACGCCATGTTCTGCAACGCCAACGGCGAGCGCCGCTATCTGGTTAACGTTCAGAACTGCCCGGTTTACACCGAGAGTCTCGAGCAGCAAATCTGGTCGGCCAATGGCGAACCGGATAAAACAGCGGATAACGATCACCCCAATGATGCTGGTGGGTACTTCATCGTGAAGGATTACCCGATCGTGAAGCCGGCATACTCAATCACCATGGACACCACTTTCTGATATGGCAAACGACGACATCACCTGGGTTCGACCAGAACACCGGGCGGCTTCTGCTGACTGGCGGAAATACAGGGACTTTTGCAAAGGGGCTGAGGCCGTAAAAGCGGCGGGTAATAAGTACCTGCCTTATCTCGACCCAACCGATAAATCCACGCGCAACCGTAAGCGTAATGAGGACTATCTGAGCCGCGCGGTGTTTTATGCGATTGCCGGTAATACGAAGATCGGCATGCTTGGGATGGCGTATCGCAAGGACCCCACGTTTAACGGTCCTGAAAAGCTGAAATACCTGTTGGACAATGCTGACGGGGCCGGAACCAGCATCTATCAGCAGTCGCAACTGGTGACCGAGAACGTGCTGGAGGTGGCACGAGAGGGGCTTTATGTTGACTACGCAGAAGCATCCGATGAGGCGATTATCCTCCGTTATCCGGCAGAGAACATTATCAACTGGCGTACAAAGCGTATTAACGGACGCGATCAGCTGGTGCTGGTGGTTCTGCGCGAATGCGTAGAAGAACCGGATGGTTACGCTTATAAGGACGAAATACAGTACCGCGAGCTGGCGCTGGAAGAAGGGCGTTTCATCTGCCGGGTATGGCGCCGGGCTGGTGGCACTGCAAGCGGAACCTACACCGTTGACAGTGAGTACCACCCTAAGCCGAAAGGAAAGGACTACTGGGACGAAATCCCGTTCACCTTTGTCGGTGCTCAGAATAACGATCCCACTATCGATGATTCACCGCTGGCTGCGCTGGTGGAGATAAACCACGGTCATTATCGTAACAGTGCTGACTATGAGGACAGCGTGTGGTTCTGTGGCCAGGTGCAGCCGTACATGACTGGGCTCGATACCGGCTGGCGCGATCACCTCGAGAAGAAAGGCGTGAAAATTGGTTCCCGATCACCGCTTTTGCTTCCCAAGGAGGGTTCGTTTGGCTATGCCCAGGCGCAGCCCAACATGCTGGCTAAAGAGGCCATGGACAGCAAGCGCGATTACATGGTGCAGCTTGGCGCCCGGCTGATTGAGCAGAACGCCACGGCGAAGACGGCTACACAGGCGAGCGGTGAGCAAACATCCTCAACATCGGTGCTCGGTATCTGCGTTTCGAACGTTTCTGAGGCCTATACGCTGGCGCTGGGATGGTGTGCGAAATACCTCGGCATCAATGGTGAGACGATGAGTTACACCATCAACCAAGAATTCATTGCTAAGGTTGCTGAGTCGGGCATGGTGACGGCAATCGTCAACGCCTGGCAATCCGGTGCGCTGCGTGATAGCGATATGATTCGCGCACTGCAGAAGCTTGACCTTATCGACCCGGCGGACAGCCCGGACGAAGTGATTGATGCACTTCGCAATCAGGCACCCACGATGACGGGAGGTTGAGATGCCAACCGTCAACGAAAGCCTGCGCGATGAGTCGATCGCACATTCCGTCTGGTTAAGCCGCTACGCCACTGGCGTGGCAAACCGAATGGTGAAGTTGCTTAACGAGACGGACGCGGATCTTTCAGCGCGGCTACTGGATGCGCTGGACAGATTGCCGCCGGAGAGCTTCACCGTTAGCCGTCTGGAGAGTTTACTGGGCAGCGTGCGCGATCTTAACCATCAGGCCGTAGCCACCATGCAGGCAGGGCTCGAGAGTGAGCTGGTGGCGCTGGCAAAGAACGAAGCCAGTTATCAGCTGAGCCTGTTCGATTCCCTTCTGCCATCACAGGTCCTGTCTCACTATCCGTTGCAGGGCATCACCGCCGATATGGTGTATGCCGCGGCGATGGCGCAACCCTTTCAGGGGCGGCTGCTGAGTGAGTGGGCGGAGAATCTGGAATCGGACAGGCTGGCGCGGATAGTGAACGCCGTCCGCAGGGGGTATCTTGCCGGCGACAGGGTAGAAACTATCGCGCGCAATGTTCGTGGTCACGCCAACAAAGACTATCGCGATGGCTCGCTGCAGATGAGCAGGGCAAACGCCGCCAGCATCGCTAAAACAGCTGTGAATCATCTGGCTGCCACAGCACGCAACAGCTTCACCAGCGCCAACCGCGATATCGTTAAAGGTAAACAGTGGCTGTCCACACTGGACAATAAAACCAGCCACGACTGCATTATTCGTGATCTGCTGCGCTACACCCTGGATAACAAACCGGTCGGGCATAAGGTGCCTTACCTGCAGGGACCCGGGAAAATACATTTCTGCTGCCGTTCTACCGAAACCCTGATCCTCAAGTCGTGGCGCGAACTTGGCATCGATATCGACGAGATGGACGAGGGGACTCGTGCCAGCATGGATGGACAGGTACCGGGGAAAACCTCGTATCTGGAATGGCTCGGACGTCAGCCAGCTCAAAGACAGGATCAGGTTCTGGGTGCCGAGCGTGGCCGTTTGTTCCGCGCGGGTGAAATCGACCTGGCTGATATGTTTACTGACAAAGGCGAATGGATCAGCCTGGAACGTCTGAAGCAATTATCTGGCACTGACAACTAACAACCATTTCTTACTTCACGCCCTGGCATCCGCCGGGGCTTTTTTATGGGCGAGGCCCGGCAAAATCCCGAGGGGAAATTATGTTAATTCGAAACATGCTTCTGAAATATTACGCACCTGAAGGTGGCGGTGATGGCGGCGGTGGCGGTGGTATCGAAATCACTCCTGAAATCCAGAAGCTGATTGATGAGCGCGTGACCAGCGAAGTCACTGGCCTCAAAACGAAAAATAGCGAACTGCTGGGCACCATTAAACAGCAGAAAGAAAACCTGTCCCGCTTTGAAGGTATCGATCCAGACGCTGTACGCGGCATTCTCCAGCGTTTTTCTGACGATGAAGAGGCAAAGCTTATCGCCGCCGGAAAAATTGATGAGGTGCTCGATAAGCGCACCGAGCGCATGCGTGCTGATGTGGATAAGCAGATTAAAGCCGCAAATGAACGCGCGAACAAAGCTGAAGCGTTCTCCAACAAATTCCGGGATCGAGTTCTGGGGGATGCAATCCGTGCAGCAGCGTCCAAAGCTGGCGCGCTGCCGGAAGCATCTGACGATCTGATCCTACGTGCCAAAGGCACATTCCAGCTCAACGACGAAGGCGAGGCCGTAGCAGTTGATGCAAATGGCGATGTTCTGTTCGGCAAAGACGGCAAAACCCCACTGAGCCCGCTTGAGTGGGCGGAGTCACTCAAGGAGACGGCTCCGCACCTGTTCCCGCGCGCAGAAGGCACTGGCGCGGGCGGACACAAGTCAAACGGCAGTGGCAGCCTGAAACGTTCCGAAATGAGCGCGAGCGATAAAGCGGACTACATCCGCAAACACGGCCAGCAGGCCTTCCTCAAACTTCCGAAATAAGGGATTAACCCATGTCTACCACTGTTAATACCGACCTGGTTATTTATGACGACCTGGCGCAGACCGCTTTCCTCGAGCGCCGCCAGGATAATCTGGAAGTGTTCAACGCTTCCTCCAACGGTGCGATTTTGCTGGATAACGAACTGATCGAAGGCGATTTTCGTAAGCGTGCTTTCTATAAAGTTGGTGGTTCCATTGAATCGCGCAATGTGAACTCTGTCGATAAAGTCACCGGTAAAAAAATCGGTGCCGGTGAAGCGGTATCCGTCAAAGCACCGTGGAAATACGGCCCGTATGAAACAACGGAAGAGGTCTTTAAACGCCGTGGCCGCTCCGTTGATGAGTTCTCCGAAGTGATCGGCGTTGATGTCGCAGATGCCACGCTGGAAGGCTACGTGAAATACGGCCTGAAAGCGCTGACTGCGGCGATTGGTGCTAACCCCGACATGGTCGTAACCGCCGATATTGAGACCGACGGTAAAAAGACCCTGACGCGCGGCCTGCGTAAGTACGGCGACAAGTTCAACCGTGTGGTGCTCTTCGTGATGCACTCTGCCACCTACTTCGACATTGTTGATGAGGCGATTGCCAACAAAATCTACGAAGAAGCGGGCGTGGTGGTTTACGGCGGGCAGCCAGGCACGCTGGGTAAACCTGTGCTGGTGACCGACACCATGGACGCTGATGCGATCCTTGGGCTGGTAGCTGGTGCGGTTACCGTAACCGAGTCTCAGGCGCCGGGCTTCCGTTCCTACGATATCAACGATCAGGAAAACCTTGCGGTTGGCTATCGTGCTGAAGGCGTGGTGAACGTTGATCTGCTGGGCTACAGCTGGGATACCGCCAAAGGTGATAACCCTGACCTGACCGCCATCGGCACTGCGGGCAACTGGAAGAAACACTTCACCAGCAACAAATCTACGGCAGGCGTGCTGATTAAACTGGAATCAGCTGTGGGGGAGTAACGCTGTCAGCGGATAAAACCTCCGCAACTGCTGACAGCACAGACGCGGTAACTGTTTCTCTGAAGTACACGCTGAATGGCTCCGGTGTATCCGGTAAAACCGTCGCATGGACGTCCACAGGTGGCACGCTCAGCACGGCCAGTTCTCAAACAGGCTCTGCTGGTGGTGCAACGGTGAAACTCACATCAGACGTTGCTGGCACCTTCACGGTTACCGGCACGGTTGAAGGAGTAGCGAAAACCACAGATGAGATCACCTTCACTGCGCCTGCCGGAGAATAACGAATGGGGCGAAAGCCCCATAAACAGGATAATTCGATGATCAATACCGATATCACCTCTCCTGATGCCAACAGCTACGCCAGTGAAGAGGATCTTTCCTCATTTGCGGAAATACGCGGCATTGAACTGCCTGACAAACTCACACCTTTGTTGATTAAGGCAATGGATTATCTGGAGGGGCTGGACTGGGTTGGCTCCAAAGCTGACCCGAGACAGGCTCTGGCCTGGCCACGCGTGAATGTTGTTCTGGATGAACATGATTTCCCGCCGGATGAAGTTCCACGGCAGGTTATAACCGCGCAGTGCATGCTAGCGGTAGAGGCAATCGACGGCGATTTACTCTCCAGCGTGCGCGAAGCCGCTGTGAAAACTGAACGTGTGGAAGGAGCTGTCACCATGACCTATGCGGTCGCAGATGGTGAAGTCTTCACGCCGTCCTATCCTGCCGTTATGGCGCTGCTGGGCGACCTCGCTGGTGGTCGTGGTTACGCCATCAATGCATTTGCTGAGAGGGCCTGATATGGCGATTGATTACCAACGTATGCAGGCCAGAACGACCCGCATGCTCAGGCAGAACGGCGCGACGTACAACGTCACCCGCAAGGGTTCGGTAACGGTTATCGGCGGCGTTGAGCATAAAACTGAAGCGGTCCGTTTTACTGCTGTGGGCGTGAAGACCGAATACGCGCCAGGCGAAATTGATGGAACGGTCATCTTTAACGGCGACGTGCAGATTGTTTTTACATCAGAGCAGGAAATTAAAATCGGCGATGTGGTTGATATTGATGGCGCAGCGTACCGTGTTGTCAAACCGAATCCGGTAAAACCTGCCGTGCTGGTGCTCTGCTACAAAGCGCAACTGAGGGCTTAGCATGGGCGAGAACGCGGCTTTCCTGGCTGAAATCACGGCTTTCGTTAACAAGGCGAAAACGAATCAGGAAGCAGTGGTGCGCGCCGTCGGAATCAAAATTCTTAACCAGCTGGTGGTGATGTCCCCAGTGGGCAACCCGGAGTTGTGGGAAGTTAACCAGACAGCCGTTTCCTATAATCGCGCTGTTTACGAGCACAACGGGGCGCAGCGGGCCAATCCCGATAACCTGACCAAAACCGGGCGACTGAAGAAAAAAGCCCGGGTGGTGGATGGGATGGATATCAAAGCACCGCCGGGGTATACGGGCGGACGCTTTCGCGGTAACTGGCAGGTGTCCTTTGATGCGCCAACGACTGACGAGACAGGCCGGGTAGATAAGACAGGTGATCTGACAAAAGCGGCCGGGAACTACACGCTGTCTCTCTTCAAAGTCGGGATGAAGGCCATTTATTTCTGCAACAACGTGCCCTATGCCTACCCGCTTGAAATGGGGCATTCCACACAGGCTCCGGGCGGTATGGTCCGCATAACTGCAGCTGAGTTTCAACGCTTCTTTGAGGAAGCTGTCAGGGAGGTGTCTAAGTGATTCCTGATATTGCATCTGCACTGGCCGCCAGACTGGGTACCTGGGCTGATGTCGAGGGCATTTCGGTTGCATGGGAGAACGTGCCGTTTACACCTCCTGCTAACGAGATGTACCTGGCTGTTCACGATATGCCCGTTACGCCGCGAACAATCGATCTCGGCTTGCGCTGCCGGACTTATTCTGGCGTGTACCAGATTAATGTCGTGGCGCCAGCCGGCTCCGGCCGTACCTCCGTCGTTGCTCTGGCGGGCAGAGTAGCGGAATTGTTCCCCGAGGGGCAGGAAATTGCAGGCAAAAACTTTACCTGCTGGATTAGCAGCGCGCCTGGCATATTCCGCGGCGTCCCTACACCTGTGTCCTACACCGTACCTGTCAGCCTGAATTATCGGGCAGACATTACCAGCTGATTCCCTCTCTGATATCCCAAACCTGACCGGCTTAACGCCGATTATCTTGTTTCTGAAGGAGAAACCATTATGGGCTTTGCATTGCCTAACGGCGCTCATGTTTATCTGGCGTCGGGCTACGGCCCGGCTATTACTTTCACCGGCGCGACCAATGCTGAGCACGCGGTGATCACCGTCAGTGCCGCGGACGATATTGCGGTTGGCGATATCGTTCACGTGAACTGCAACTGGTCGGGTATTGATAACGTTATCGCGAAAATCGACGCGATTGCGGAGAATGCTGTCACTCTTCGCAACATCAATACCACCAACAAAAACAAATACGCGGCGGGCGGCGGTTCCGGCTCTATTCGCAAAATTGAAGAATGGACCGAACTGCCACAAATCACAGAAGTATCAAAAGCTGGTGGTGATCAGAACACCACGCAGATTCAGTTCCTCAGCGATGATCGCCAGCGCAACCTGAACACCTATAAATCCGCAGTCTCGCAGACCTACTCGATCGCGCATGACTCCACGCTCCCGGTATATCCATTGCTGCGCCGGTTGGACGAAGACGAGGAGACCGTGGCGGCTTACATGTACGTGCCGAAGGCGAAGGAGAACCGTTACTGGGCGGCCACGGCATCATTTGACGACACGCCGACTACTGCGGTGAACGAAGTCGAAACGGTAAGCGTCGTGCTGAACCTGCAATCGCCAGCGATGACGTTCTACAAAATCACAGGCGCTGCGGCATAAGCCAGGCATAACGAAAATCTAGGCCTCCACCATGGAGGCTTTTTTTTAATAAGAGGCAACGATGGCGACTAAATTCACCCTTCAGCCCAAACCAACTTTCAAGGCCAACGTCTCGATCCCGCGCGCTGGCGATGAGGATGGTTTACTGACCTTCACTTTCAATCATAAGCCACTTAAAGAGCTGGCTGATCTGGAAAAACTGGAAGGCAAAACTGCCACTGATTTTCTAATGGAAATTATTTCTGGCTGGGCGCTCCCCGATACATTCAACGCGGAAAATCTGTCGTTGCTGCTGGAAAACTACCCGGCTGCAATGAAGGCTATCCCTGAAACCTACTATCGCGAACTGATGGGGCAGCGCGAAAAAAACTGATAGCGGTTGCCTCTGCGTTCTATACGCCTGAACCCACAGCGGCAGACCTGGCGCCATACGGGCTTACGCCGGATGACTACGACGATCAATACATCGACGTCTGGCCAGATGTATGGCCTTCATTCCTGGTGTTTCAGGCTGTCAGCACGCAGTGGCGCACGGGCATGGGAGGCGCATCAGGGCTTGATTACAATGTGCTGCCCTGGGTGATGCGCCTGCACCACGTCGACGACGAGGCAACCGCGCTTTCGGACATCCGAATCATGGAGAGCGCCGCACTAAAAGTTATGCATAAAGAGAGGGCGGAATGAGCAACGACATCGCAACGATTTCGCTGCGTGTGAACACGAGCGAACTGGAGCGCGGTAAGCGTGAACTGGATCGCTTTCAGGAAACTGCGACCGCGGCGGCCGGTAAAGCGGATGACCTGAACAGTACGTTCCGTACCGGGATTGATAACCAGAAAAAAAACAGCGAAAGCCTTAAGCAGCAGCGCCAGGAACTTCAGAACCTGCTGAATAAAATCAGCCCGGTCAACAAGGCACTGGATGAGCTGGACACAATTCAGGAGAGCCTGGCTAAATTCCGCAGTAAAGGTCTGGTGGGTGACGAAGATTTCACACGCTATAACAGCGTGCTTGAAACGACACGAACAAAACTGGCACAGGTCATGGAAGCTGAGACAGCTGAAGGGCGGGTCCGGATTGAACAGGCTCAGGCGGCGCAACGTGCAGCTGCAGCGAGTAAAACGTTTATAGACTCCCTGGAAGAGCAGGTTTCTGCAATCGGTAAAACCCGCGCAGAGTTGCTTGAACTGAAGGCTGCTCAACTAGGTGTGTCAGAACGCGCCGCGCCTATGATCGCCCGGTTGAAGGAGCAGGAGGAAGCGTGGAAATCGGGGGCTATCAGTGCGGGGCAATATCGTAACGCAATGCGATACCTGCCGATGCAAATGACGGATATCGTGACGTCACTGGCTTCGGGCATGCCCGTCTACATGGTAGCCATACAGCAGGGCGGACAGTTGCGGGACTCGTTTGGTGGCGTTGCAAATGCGCTGAAAGCGATGTTATCCATGGTCACCC
>Ga0308157_10005820_pt1 | contig 15137 bp, 11 predicted proteins | sample PhyBR1_FD_201035 | JGI IMG/M metagenome (GOLD analysis project Ga0308157, IMG submission 201035) | Phyllosphere microbial communities from UC Gill Tract Community Farm, Albany, California, United States - DLSLB.R1 | ecosystem: Host-associated > Plants > Phyllosphere > Unclassified | place: USA...
TATATACTGCTGTAAAACCGGCAACTGCACTTAAACGGTGGTCGTCATTAAAAGTTTCTTCAAAGGTAAGCGTATGATCCTGTTGGAACCTTCTAAACTCTTCCGAAGATTGGCTAACCGCTGTTTTCTGCATATCATCGTAAAACAATTGGTTGGCACCACCAAATTCACCCAAATACATGAAATTATAAGGCAGTGGGGTATATCCTCTGGAATTGTTGAAACCTAAATCGGTATACACAGTGGATTTCCATTTTAAGCTTTCCAATATCTTAATTTCAGCAAATAAACTGCCGACAAAACGGTAACCTCTGGTAAGATTTTTACCGTCCAATCTGTTCAATGTTGCAATTGGATTACCTACCTGCGCACGTTGAAAGCTCGGCATGGCATTATAGGTGTTTTCATCAAACATCACATCTACCACTGGAGCAGCCCATAGGGCATTGGTGACAGAAACATTGGTGGGGTTCATCTTCCAGTAACTTCCGGATAGATCACCACCTACTTTAATACGTTCTGATACGGTAATTTCTTGATTTAAACGGCCGGTAAAACGGTCATAACTACCATTGCGAATAACTCCGTCCTGTTTGCTGTAACCCAAACTGATATGGGTTGATGATTTCTCGCCTGAATTGGAGATGCTTAGGTTATTATTAGTATTAAAAGCAGTTCTCAAGATAAGATCTTGCCAGTTGGTATTGGCTGAATAATTCGTGTAATCAAATGGAACTTCTTTATTGTTGGCCCGTTCCATATCATAAAGTTTCTTAAATCCCTCGGCATCCGTAACCGATATACGATCCTGGACCTGATTAAAACCATATGATCCAGAAAAAGTTACGTTTGTTTGTCCTCGGGCTGCTTTTTTCAGCGTGACTGCGATTACACCATTGGCGCCTCTCAATCCATAAATGGCAATGGATGACGGGTCTTTCAAAACATCCATCGATTCGATGTCCTGCGGACTGATGAAGTCGATATTGTCGTGTAGCACCCCATCAACCACATATAATGGGTTGGAATTGTTGGTGGAGTTTACCCCACGGATGCGAACCGTAGGTGCTCCACCTGGAGTACCGGAATTACTGATGGTCAAACCGGCTACTTTCCCTTGTAAAGAACTGATTGGATTGCTGTTCGGCATATTGGCAATTTCTTCCCCTTTCACCTGTGCAATGGAACCCGTTAGGTCCACTTTTCGCTGGGTACCATATCCTACAACAACCACTTCTTCGATGTTTTCATCTGTACTTTCCAAAAAAATGGTTAGTTCGGTCTGGTTTCCTACCACAACAGATTGGGCGGTGTAACCCAAATAGGCTACTTGAATGGTATCAGTAGGGGAGGCAGAGATTGTAAACTTTCCAATCTCATTGGTTTGGGTAGCTGAAACCTTGCCCTTTACCGAAACTGTAGCTCCGGCAATGCCTGCTAAAGTACTCGCGTCTTTAACAGTACCGGTGATTGTGCCCTGAGCGTAAATGAAATTCACGCAGAACACAAAACATAGTAAAGTAAATAAATGCTTCATGTAATTTCGATTTATATTGGTGTCCAAATAGTTTGTTTAAAACTTTAACAAATATTAAGATGTATATGTTTGATTCCAAATTTATTATTTACACATTACTACATCAGGTTAATCACTATATCTCATTGAGCTCTGTTAGTGGTAGTAATTAATTGAATGATAGTGTTTTAAATAAATAAGTTACCACACAAAATCATATCCTTAGTGTTTAAATTACACTTAAATTGTTGTGTAGTAATGATGTAGTGAATAAACATTTTTTCAATAACATTTTCACGAGTAGGACCTTTTAGCAAATTGGGTAATTTTGCTTATCTTAGGAATACATGAAATCATACCGAATGAAAAATATTTACTTGCTAATAAGTTTCCTAATGATAACGTACAGTTCATCCGCACAGACTAAAATTGAAATTTTTGACCCTTCATTCTTAAAGCTTATTGATTCCACCTCAAAACTCGAGGTACTTGCCAATGGTATGAAATGGGCGGAAGGACCAGTTTGGGATGGGAAGAATAATCGATTACTTTTTAGTGATCCAGCCTTGAATACTATTTTTAGTTGGGATGAAAAAAATGGTAAAGAAGTATTTCTTCATCCCTCCGGTTTTGATGGGGATGCACGTTATAGTGATGAACCTGGTACAAATGGGTTATTGATTAACAAGTTTGGAAAATTGATTGCTTGTGACCATGGCAATCGTCGTATTGCCGTTATTGATCTGAATAAAAAAACTAAAAATTCGTTGGCTGGAAAATGGAAAGGGAAGCGTTTTAACTCCCCCAATGATATCTGCGAACATCCGGCGGGAAATTATTTTTTTACCGATCCACCCTATGGATTACCACATCGAGAAAAGGATAGCGTAAATAAAGAAATTCCTTTTAATGGGGTTTATTGTGTTTCGGCCGGTGGGAGGGTAAGCCTTTTGATAGATGATCTTGACCGTCCAAATGGAATAGCACTTTCGCCTAAAGCTGAACAGCTTTTTGTAGCCTTAAGTGATGGAAATAATCCATATATAATGTGCTATGAATTAAAAGGTAAGAGTATTCAAGGTGAAGGAACAGTATTCTTTGATTTTAAGAAGAATTTTCCAAATGAATCGATGGCAGCAGATGGTATCAAGATCAATAAGCAAGGTGATGTATTTGCAGCTGCTGGTAAAAGTATTGTGATAATTAACAAACAAGGTAATCTTATTGGAAGGATCCATACCGGAAATCCAACGGCAAATTGTGCGTTTGGGGATGATGGGTATTTATATATCACCGCTAAGGATAAATTGATGCGGATTAAGTTAAAGAGCCTAAATTAATCCATGGAAGCAAATCTTATTGAAAAAGTTTATATTTGAATAACAATCAACTACATCTAAACCTATGAAAACAACCTTCTTAACCACTGTATTGTTATTTCTTTATGTACTCTGCTTTGCTCAGGTAAAAATTGAAGTTACCTGCAATCATCCAGATTGGAATTATCAAATGAATGAAGAAGTTACCTTTAGCTATAAGATAACAGGCGCTGAAAACCTAAAAGAACCATTGGAAATCAACTATCAAATTGGGGAAGAGAAAATGCCACCTATAAAAATCGGAGAGATCAAAGATTTCCAAGGAACTTTAAAAGGAGGAACAATGGTAAAACCAGGATTCTTACGATGTACGATTATAGGTAACGGGGCGGGAAAAACATCAAAAGGGATGGCTACTGCGGCATTTGAAACACAAAAAATACAGCCGACAGTTAAATTGCCTGCTGATTTTGAATCCTTTTGGACCAATGCGATTGCAGATGCCCGAAAGATTCCTCTAGATCCAATAATGACAGAGATTCCTGAGCAATCTAACGACAAAGTCAAGGTTTATGCCATTAATTTTCAGAACAATATGAAGGATGGACGCTTATATGGGGTGCTAACTGTACCTAATAAGGATGGAAAGTTTCCCGCTGTTTTATTAGTTCCAGGAGCCGGTATTAGATCATATAAAGCTAACAAGGATTTTGAAAATGAAGATATTATAACCTTAAACATGGGGATCCATGGTATTCCAGTTGATTTACCGAATGAGCTTTACAGTAGTTTGGCCAAAGCCTCGCTTTTTGAATATCCTTTTATGAATCTAAACAGCAAAGACCATTACTATTATAAAAGAGTGTATGTTGGCGGTGTGAAGGCTGTTGATTTTATCTTTGGATTGGATAAATTCAATGGGCAGGATGTGGCTGTAAGCGGCGGAAGTCAAGGTGGAGCACTTGCCATAGTTACGGCTGCACTAGATCCTAGAATTAAATATTTGAGAAGTAATTATCCAGCTTTATGCGACATGACAGGATATTTACATCAAAGGGCAGGAGGATGGCCACATATCCTAAACCAACAAAATGCCCCACGTTATCAAGCTGAAAGATATATCGATAATCTCGCATATTATGATGTGGTTAATTTTGCGAGATTCGTAAAGGTACCTGGATTCTATACTTGGGGTTATAATGATGAAACTTGTCCGCCGACTTCCTATTATTCCGCTTTCAATATGATCACTGCTCCAAAGGAATTGTTGGTCAAAAAAGAAACGGGTCATAATACCCTTCCAGAACAGCATCAGGCACAGGTGAAATGGTTAACCGAAAAGTTGAACAAGAAGAACTAACGAATTCAAGAGGTCTTTAATTGGTTTTCAAAACTAAGAAAGACCTCTTTTACCAAATGGATCAATTCCTGTTTTTCCATCACTTGAATAGGAAGTTCGTTCAGATGCCTTCTGAAATCCTGCCAATTATCCATCCCTTTTTCTCCATCACCCCTAAAAAATGATAATGCCTGATCAATGCCTCTTTTTTCAAGCATTTTCGCAATGTAAGGACCTCCTAATGCAGATCCTTCTAATACATAAATAGCGCTTAAAGCCTCATTTAATGAAGTAATGCTAGGATCTTTTAAGGGACTTGTAGTTGGTACTTCCGACCCCAAATTCATTAAATCTTCCTTAATTTTTAGGGATCTTTGATAGTTGGATTTATGTGGAAATTTCCCTTCTTCCAAATAAGGAAGACTAGCGTCTTCAACGGATTTGTAAAAGCGATAAAAATCCATTAATAGCATTTTATATGCATCCAGATCATTTACATTTTTTATCCTTTGTATGACGGTTTTCTCGACTTGTTGATGGATAGAAAGGGTTTCTTTTTTAAGAATATCGGCAAAATTATTCATGGAATGTTTTATCAATCGTGTAATCAGGAAAAAATATAGTTATTTCGGTTCCTACACCTAAGTTACTGTCTATGGAGATTTTGAGGTTCAGTTTATCAACTATCCTTTTTACAATGGCCATACCGACTCCGGAACCTTCAAAGCCAGCAGAATTGGACATGCGTTTAAAAATTTCATACACCGTTTCCAACTCGCTTTTCTTGATACCTATTCCATTGTCTATAACCTTATAGCTCACCCCATTATCTAATTGCTCCGATGAAATGGAAACTGTTGGTTTTTTGCTCTTGGAAGAATATTGACAAATAACTGGTAAACTAGGGTCTTTTCTCCATAAACTGGCAATAATTCACCAAATGCCACATTTAACTCCCCAGAGCTATACCGCTCTCTGGAAATCTCTACAATTTCTTTAATGAATTTATCAGTACTAATTAATACCGGTTGATAATCAAATACACTGGCTTTGGAAAAGCTGTGGATTTTATCGAGCATATTAACGATATTATTAACCCCATCTAAGATATTCTGCGTCATTTTTTTCTTTAAACCGTCTGGCACGGAATCTCTAACACTCAAGAATTCTCCAGATAGCTTAATGGCAGTAAGCGGGTTTTTCAAATCATGACTAATGGTATATGCATAGGTATCCAACGCATTATTCATCTCGATCAACTGCTCATTTAGGGCAGCAATTCGTGAAGCCTTCTTTAACATTCCCTGTTGAAGTACGTCCTTGATTCGTTGAAGAAACAGCACTTCTCTGTGTGTCCATTTGATGGCAGATCCTTTCACTTCCTCCATATATAATTGAAAAGAAGTACGTGGAGAAGGTTTCAACACCTTGTCGGCATCCAGTACAAAATCCTTTTCCGGTTTCCCGGCCCATTTTTTAATCACTGGAGTTTCCTTCCTGAACCACATCAAAGTAAATCCCGATGGACCTTCAATTGGTAGGAAGGCTATTCCAGGAAAGTCTTCAAAAAACAGACTGGAATCCATCTTGGAATATTTATCATGAAGATTGCTCAGGTAAATATCCTTAAGTTCTGTTTTCACAGAAGAAATAAAATTTGAGATTGATGATTTGCCTGGTGTATCTCCAAAAGCCAATATTTCGTCGCCTTGGATAATGGCTATTCCATCACTGATCATGGCTTCCATAAGTTGGGGCATAATCGTTTCTAGGTCTCTAAAAATATTGTTTTTTAAATATATAGCCTCTTTGATCTGGCTTTCTAATTTCTGAGATTCGCCCAGATAGGTGAGGTTTTCCTCATGTTCAAGATGTTGAAGCCGCGATGCCGCATAATGGGTTAAAGTGAATGCTAGATTTCTTCGTTGAAGGTCTACATGTAATGGCATTTCGTTCTGGCAACATACCAATCCCCAAAGCTTTCCTTTTACGATGATGGAAATACTTAGACTTGATCGAAAACCACCATTTCTTAAATATTGTAGATGAATAGGGGAAAGAGACCTGATCCCCACTCTTTGCAAATCGATTTCTTGACCAATATTGATCATGTGATTAGGTGCAACATCCGTGTCAACAATAAAGCGAATATGGTTTTTGCTGTATAATGCTCTTGCTTGTTGGGGTATGTCGAATTCTGGATAATGATAACCTAAGAAGGATGATAATGACTTGTCCTTCAGATGCTCTGCCACCACTATACCACTGCTGTCCTCTAAAAATTGATAGATCATCACCCTGTCGAAGCCGAGTAATCCTCCTAAAATATCACTTAAATCTTGCCATAGGGAATCTTGAGATTGTGAAATCTTTTGAAGATAGGAATTGAATGATAAATTGAGATTTCCTTGTTTGTTATGCTTAACCTCAAATTCCAAGTAAAGTAAGCCATTGGTCCAGTACATGGATAGGTAAAACTCTTGTTCTTCTACGACAAATTCTTGGGAAAATCGATGAGGATTTTCAGCCTGATTCTGTTCAGAAAGCTCATCAAAAGCAGGTTGGATTTTCTCAAAAGGAATCCGAAGGATATCTTGAATTTTTTTATCTAACCATTCCCCCTCATGAAAGACCTTGTTTAAGGGATCGATAACTTGACTATGGGTTTTGACTTTCAAATCCTTGTCAAGGATTATCAAAATCCCGTAAGGTTGTATCAGTCCTAAAAGATGAATTTGTTCATCCTCACAATTATTAGAAATCTTATTCATTGAAGTCAAGCTATTTTTAGATATAATTACCAAGAAAAAAGGTGCTAAATCCATGAATTTTTATTCTGGAATTAGATTTTTTTGTTAATGTGAAGTAATTATATATGGGATGCAATTTAAATAATTAAATATAGAAAACAGCTTAATAATGGTTTTATTTTATTTCTTCGTTTCCATCCCTGTTGAAGTGATTTATATGGAATTTTTTAAATTAATAATTTAATAACGCAAACATAAATCAGTGTGTCTTGCTAGCCGTTGATTTAAAAACCAATTTAGATTGAATTATTTAAATCAAATTGTTATGCTCCATAATGATCTTTTGAAGCTACGAAGGTTACTTGAGGATATTTTAAAAGTCCTACTTAGAACTATGAGTCTCTATGAAAATCGTTTAATTCTCAACGAAGTGCAGGATGTAAGCCCCGGAATTTCCCAGTCCATGGAAGTTGAATTATTGGGTACCCAGGAAGTTTTAAAACTCTTAAACATCAGTGAAAGCACTTATTATCGATTGGTAAAGAATGGCTCGCTTATCCCTACTAAAATCGGAAGCCGCCATTATTATAGAAAAAATGATTTAGATGCCATATTTGAGTTATTCCGCAGAAAAAAATGATTCTTCTTTATTTCTCGATTTCTTTCAGGCTGGACATTTTTTTGTATTCCAAAAATCCTTTGATGTCTTCAAAATGTTCTCTGACCCGTTTATTTCCAAATTCAAACACTTTTTTTGCCAACCCATCCAGGAAATCACGGTCATGGGAAACTAGAATCAAGGTGCCATCAAAATCCTGAAGAGCATCCTTGATAATATCCTTGGTTTTCATATCCAAATGATTGGTAGGCTCATCCAGGATCAACACATTAACGGGTTCCAACAATAATTTGATCATGGCTAAACGGGTCTTTTCCCCTCCAGATAGCACCTTTACCTTTTTGGTGGTATCATCTCCGCTGAACATAAAAGCACCAAGTAGGTCCTTTATTTTTACCCTTACATCACCAACTGCAATCTGATCAATCGTTTCGAAGACGGTCAATTCCTCATCTAGTAAGGAAGCTTGATTTTGGGCGAAATAACCAATCTTGGCATTATGGCCAACTTTTAAGCTCCCCTCAAAATCGATTTCTCCCATGATCGCTTTGATCATAGTTGATTTTCCTTCTCCATTTTTACCTACAAAGGCTACTTTTTCACCTCTTTCGATAACCAAATTCGCTTTTTCAAAGACCAAATGATCACCATAGGATTTCGTCAGGTCTTCAACCATTACGGGGTAAGTTCCGGATCTTGGGGAAGGAGGGAATTTCAATCGTAAAGCGGAAGTGTCGACCTCATCAATTTGTATGATTTCTAGCTTTTCCAGCATTTTCACGCGTGATTGTACCTGTAAAGTTTTGGAGTAAGTACCTTTAAATCGGTCGATGAATTCTTGATTATCGGCTATAAATCGCTGCTGCTCTTCATAGGCTTTAATCTGGTGTTGCCTACGTTCTTTACGTAATTCAAGGTAATGGCTATATTTTGCCTTATAATCATAGATCTTACCCATAGTAACTTCGATCGTTCTATTGGTGATATTATCAACAAAAGCACGGTCGTGGGAAATCACCATAACCGCTTTAGCCTGTGTAACCAGAAAATCTTCTAGCCATTGGATACTTTCAATATCCATATGGTTGGTAGGCTCATCGAGTAGAATAAGGTCTGGTTTTTTAAGTAGTATTTTTGCCAGCTCGATACGCATTCTCCATCCGCCAGAAAATTCAGAAGTTTGACGGTTAAAATCTGATCTTTCAAATCCAAGGCCTTTTAATACCTTTTCGATTTCAGCATCATAATTCGTTTCTTCCAAGGAATAGAATTTTTCACTCAATTCGGAAACCCGTTCGATCAATTTCATGTAATCGTCCGATTCATAGTCCGTCCGAACATTCAACTGTTCATTGAGTTCATTTAATTCCTTTTCCATGCTGTTCTGCTCATCAAATGCTTTAGCTGTTTCTTCAAAAACAGTTAAACCGTCCTGTGTAAGCAAATGTTGAGGAAGGTACGCTATTACTGCATCTTTCGGTCCTGTAACATTTCCAGTTGTAGGTTTTCCGACTCCAGCAATAATTTTTAATAAAGTAGATTTTCCAGCGCCATTTTTGCCCATTAGGGCAATTTTATCATTTTCATTGATAGAGAAAGAAACGTCGGAGAATAAAGTGGTTCCACCAAAGGAAACGGATATATTATTTACATTAATCACTTGTAGGCAATTTTAATAAGTTGCAAAGATAATGTAACTTTATTAACCAAATAAATTAACATGAAAATAAACCTATTCATTTTATCCATTCTCTTTTTAAGTACCAGCTTTGCATTTGGTCAATTAAAATATGCAAATGATCAAATCAAAACTGGTGCAGACCAAACAGAACTTTATATACCCCAATTAAAAGGCAAAAGGGTTGCTTTGATTGCCAATCAAACGAGTATAATTGGCAAGACCCATTTATTGGATAGCCTGGTCAAAAGAGGGATAAATGTGGTAAAAGTATTTGGTCCAGAACACGGTTTTAGAGGCAATGCTAGTAATGGTACCGAGGTCGGCGATGAAGTTGATAAGGGTACTGGCGTAAAGATCATTTCTTTATATGGTGCCAAGAAGAAACCAACTAAGGCGGATTTAGCGGATGTGGATGTTTTGATCTATGATATTCAGGATGTAGGATGTAGGTTCTATACCAATATTAATGTTTTGAGGGATGTGATGGAATCTGCTGCTCAATATGGAAAGGAAATGCTGATTCTCGATCGTCCAAATCCGAATGCCTATTTTGTAGATGGCCCCATTCTGGACATGAAAAACAAATCTGGAATAGGCCAATTTCCTATTCCAATTGTCCATGGATTAACCGTGGCGGAATTTGCTCAGATGGCAAATGGGGAGGGATGGCTTGAAAACAACATGAAGGTAAAATTAAGCATCATAAAAAATGCAAACTACAAACATGATATGTTGTATAAACTGCCGATCTATCCATCACCGAATCTAAATACCCCTGAAAGTATCTTATTATATCCTAGCACCTGTTTGTTTGAAGGGGTTTCACTCAATCATGGTCGGGGAACAGATTATGCATTTACAGTAGTGGGCGGGCCAATGTATAAGGGGATTTATAACTTCCATTATACGCCGGTTTCTATGCCTGGTCGAGCGGAAGATCCATTATATCAAGATCAAGTTTGTTATGGCTTAGACCTACGTCAAACAAACCTGGAAGAATTGGTAAAATCGAAAAAAATAAATCTTAAATGGATGATGGAACTCTATGCCAAACATCCCAACAAGACAAAATTCTTTGACCGATCTATTCATCGGCAAATTGGGAATATCGATTATTTGGCTGGAGTATCTGAATTTAAGGAACAGATTAAAGCAGGGCTATCTGAAGAAGAAATTAGAAAAAGTTGGGAACCTGGGCTTTCCGCTTACAAGAAAATGCGTAAGAAATATCTTTTGTACAAATAGAGAAATGTATCTTTTACTAATAACGAGCTACAAAAAATAAATAGCATGAAATATTAGGTGATTTTTTTTTAAAGTAGAAGTATGGTGAATTTAATTTTTCCATACTTTTATTTTTTAATCACACGTTTTTATGATGCATAACATGCTCCCAATGGTATTGGTCATGATATTATTGATTGTAATACTGACTATTTGGGCTAACAAATTGAAGATCGCCTATCCGATATTATTGGTGGTTGCCGGACTTTTGACCTATTTTATCCCAGGTCTTCCAGTTATCAAAATTGATCCCGATCTCATATTTTTCATCTTTCTACCTCCCTTATTATTTGAGGCTGCATGGACAATCTCCTTTAAAGAAATGAAAAAATGGTGGCGGATTATTGGAAGTTTCGCCTTTCTGGTGGTTTTCTTTTCTGCCTTGTTGGTGGCATTGGTCTCCAATCAGATGATACCAGGCTTTTCCATTGCCCTCGGATTTGTGTTAGGAGGGATTGTATCACCTCCAGATGCAGTAAGCACTGGGGCAATTACCAAATTTGTGAAAATTCCCAGATCCACATCAACTGTTCTGGAAGGAGAAAGTCTTTTGAACGATGCCTCTTCTTTAATTATCTTTCGATTTGCTTTGGTTGCTGTTGGAACCGGCCAATTTATTTTTCAAGAAGCAGCGGTTGATTTCCTATGGATGTTGTTTGGTGGGGTAGGGATAGGCATTCTGATCGCCTTGGTTTTTATGTGGATACATAAATATTTCTCCACTGATGCCCCTTCTGATATTGCTTTGACTTTAATAGAACCTTATTTCATGTATTGGGTGGCAGAACAATTCCATTGTTCCGGTGTGTTGGCAGTTGTCTCTGGAGGATTATTTTTATCAGCACGGCGGATGAACTATTTGGCGAGCTCCAGCAGGATTAAGGGTTATTCCGTTTGGGAAAGTTTTACTTTTATCTTGAATGGGATGGTGTTTTTATTGATCGGATTAGAACTTCCAGAAATCGTTGCAGCTATTAAGTCTCATGGAATGCCTATTGGTACAGCTATGGGCTATGGGGTTATCGTTACGGTGGTGCTGATTCTTGCAAGAATTTTGAGCTCGTATGCTGCTATGTTTGCCACGGTTATTTTTAGACCAGAGGTTGCACACCAGAACCAATTCAGTAGGAGGCGGTGGTACTTGCCCATCATGTTGGGATGGACCGGTATGCGTGGGGTAGTTTCTTTGGCCGCTGCCTTAGCAATCCCCTTAACTCTGCCTTCGGGCGAACCTTTCCCATATCGTAATCTCATTTTGTTCATTACCTTTGTTGTTATATTATTAACGCTTGTAGTACAAGGGCTTACCCTGCCGTATTTTATCAAGAGATTTAAATTATTTGAAGGACTGGAGGATGAAGAGGAGATAGCGCATAATACCCGGTTGAAAATGAAAGTTGGCCTAAGGCAGCATGTCTACCAATTTGTTAAATCCAAATATGAAGTCGAATATGCAGGCCATGCTGGTATGGAAAAGATATTAAAGCACTGGGAGGATCAGTCTAAAGTACAAGAGACCAATTGGATGGATGATATCAGTAAAAACATGCTATTTGAGATCTTTCAAGTGCAAAGAGAATACCTCACAGAGTTAAATAAAAGTGAGGAGTTTGATGAAGAGTTGATCCGGCATCAGATCTATCAAATCGATCTCGAAGAGGAAAGGTTGAAAGCTGTTTAGGGTTATAATTTAACGATTTTTTAATAAAGAATTTTAAAGCTTTTCCTCAAATAAGCATAAATTACCTTGCATTTAAAAGCATGGAATATTATATTTGTTATCGTTAACAGGATTAACAATAACCTAATATAAACTATCCCATGTCAAAAACCTATTTCTATAATGGAACTATAATTCTATCTGATTCCAAAATTTCTAATGGTTATGTATTGGTTGATGGAACTAAGATTTTGGATTTTGGTCATGGTGAATTAACAGTAGATATTGATACCGTCAAGATCGATTTGAATGGGAGATACCTTTCTCCTGGTTTTATTGATCTTCATGTCCACGGAGCAGGAGGATATGATTTTATGGACGCAACAGTAGAAGCATTTCTAGGCATTGCGAATACTCATGTTCAATTTGGTACTACATCCATGTGTCCAACCAGCCTTACTGCAGAATTATCTGGTATTTATGCAGTGTTGGACTGTTACGAAGAAGCATTAAAAAAGAATGATACAGGGTCAGCATTTCTTGGGATACATCTAGAAGGACCATATCTAGCTTTAAGTCAAAGAGGAGCCCAAGACCCCATATATATCCGTGACCCGGAACCATCAGAATATATGGGTATTCTTTCATATTCTCCCCATATCATCCGTTGGAGTGCGGCACCCGAACTCCCCGGAGCATTAAAATTTGCAGATTATTTAATAGAAAATGGTGTTTTACCTTCTCTTGCTCATACTGATGCGATTTATGAAGAGGTTCTTGAAGGATTCAATCACGGTTTCTCATTAGCAACCCATTTTTATTCTGCGATGTCCGGTATAACACGAAAAAATGCGCAGCGTTTCGCTGGGACCATAGAAGCTGGATATTTAATCGATGAAATGGATGTGGAAATCATTGGAGATGGAATTCATGTACCACCTCCATTATTAAAACTTATTTATAAAATAAAAGGACCAGACAGGATTGCCTTAGTAACTGATGCAATGCGAGGAGCAGCTATGCCTGAGGGTCCAAGTATACTAGGTAGAGCCTCTGATGGTTTATCTGTGATCGTGGAAGATGGTGTCGCGAAATTAATGGATAGGTCAGCCTTCGCAGGAAGTGTTGCAACAGCTGATCGATTAATCAGAAATTATGTCCAATTGGTAGATGTACCTCTTGTGGAGGCCATTAAAATGATGTCTCAAACACCTGCGCGAATCTTGAATATACATCATCGTAAAGGTAAAATTGAAAAAGGCTATGATGCTGATCTGGTTATTCTAAATGAGGATTTATTCGCTGAATTGACCATGGTCATGGGGGATATCAAATTTCAAAAAAAATAGTTAAGCAGGCATGGTGGAAAAGAAAAACTTACAAGGAGTAAAGGAGATTGCTAAACTCGCCAATGTTTCCATTGGAACAGTAGATCGAGTATTGCATAATAGACCAGGAGTAGCCAAGGCTACAAAAGAGCGTGTTCTTGCCGTTCTGAATGAACATAACTATTCACCTAACTTGATCGGAAGAGCGCTTTCAAAACGAAAATTGATTACTTTGGCAGTTATGATTCCTAAAAGTTCAGATGAATCAGCTTTTTGGGATGCTCCCTTAAAAGGAATTCAACGTGCGGTCTCTGAATTAGAAATTTATCAAGTTAAATTGGAGCTATTTTTATATGATCAGAATGACCGTTTGAGTTTTATAGAAAAATTTGAAGAGCTTAAAAAAGCAAAAGTAGATGGTTTAGTCTTGGCTCCAACTTTCCTAAAAGAATCGAAACAAGTATGTCTATACTGTGATGATGAAAATATTTCCTATAATTTTATAAATTCCGATCTTGAAGGATGCAATAATCTAGCATATTATGGACCAAATCTTTATCAGAGTGGTACACTTGCGGCTAGGTTAATTAGCCTACTTAATAAACCAAATGAGGAACTTTTAATAGTCCATGTTTCTAAAGAACTAGAAGAAGATCATCATATCCTGATTAAGGAAGAAGGAGTAAGATCATTTTTCAAGGAGCATAAAATAAATCAAAATATGAAGCATCTAATAATATTAGGTACAGATTACAGCTATGTTTCCGATAAATTAGAAACCTATTTTAAATCATCTAGGCCTAAAACCATACTGGTTAGCAATTCACGAGTATCTACTATCGCAAAGTTTTTGGATGAAAAGCAGATAGTAGGAATTCGATTGATTGGATTCGATTTTCTACCAGAAAATGTTGAGTACCTTAAGAAATCCACCATAGATTTTCTAATCTGTCATAAACCAATCGAACAAGGATACCAATCGATCATGTCCTTGTTTGCGCGGGTTAATACTCAGAAAACACCACCTAAAATCAATTATTCTCCTTTAGATGTAGTCTGCAAGGAGAATTACCAGTATTACCAAAACTAAATCTTTATGAAGAACTTAATAATCCTCGTATTTACTTTTTTGAATGTTTTAATCCTAAATGTCTCCGCCCAATCGAAGAACAATGATTTTAGGGTAAAAGGCTTTCATTTGGACCTGAGGGTTCAAGTGATGAAAATGCCGGCATTAAAATCATTTGCAAAGCAATTAAAGGATGGGGGTATGAATACATTAATTATGGAATGGGAGGCTACTTACCCTTTCAAAAACCATCCTTTGATCCCTAATCAATTCGCATATACTAGGGAGGAAGTTGTTGATTTTGTGAATTATTGTGAAAATTTAGGGATTGATGTTATTCCACTCCAACAAAGTTTTGGACATGTGGAATATATCTTACGTCATTATCGATATAAGGATCTTCGTGAGGATCAAAAGGATTATTCGCAGATAAATCCACTTAAAGAAGACCTGGCGAAAGAATTGTTTAGAGATCTATTCAGTGATTTAATCAGTACACATAAATCAGAATATATCCATATTGGTGGCGATGAAACTTACTTGCTTGGACATTCTAAAGAATCGCAAAAAAA
>Ga0308157_10005822_pt1 | contig 15135 bp, 9 predicted proteins | sample PhyBR1_FD_201035 | JGI IMG/M metagenome (GOLD analysis project Ga0308157, IMG submission 201035) | Phyllosphere microbial communities from UC Gill Tract Community Farm, Albany, California, United States - DLSLB.R1 | ecosystem: Host-associated > Plants > Phyllosphere > Unclassified | place: USA...
AGACGGTGGTGCTGACCTTCGACGATGGCCCGCACAAGGCCTATACCGATGAAGTGGTGGCCATCCTCAAGCGCTACGACGTACCGGGCGTGTTCTTCGAGGTCGGCCGCAACCTGGGCAAGGTCGAGACCGATGGCAAGGTCAGCCTGGGGCCGATGGCCAAGATCAGCCGCAGCCTGATGGAAGATGGCTACGCGGTGGGCAACCACAGCCTGACCCATGCACAGCTCTCGCGCACCACCGGCGATGCGCTGCGCCAGCAGGTGCTGGACACCGACACCCTGCTGAAGGACGTGGACAGCAAGCGCGCGCCGCTGTTCCGCTTCCCGTATGGCGCACGCAACGCCGAAGGCCTGCAGCTGCTCAACGAGGCGGGCTTGAAGTCGATCATGTGGAACATCGATTCGATGGACTGGGCCGATCCGGTGCCCGAATCGATCGTGCAGCGCGTGCTCGACCAGGTGAACAAGGAACAGCGCGGCATCATCCTGTTCCACGATATCCACGACCGCGCGGTGAAGGCACTGCCGCAGATCCTGGACCGGCTGATCGCCGACGGCTACCAGTTCGCCGGCTGGAACGGCCGTGACTTCAGCGTCGCCCGACCGCGCAAGGGCAGCGACCGCGATGCCACCGTCACCACCGGCTATGAAAAATCGTGGGCGATCGTGGTCGGCATCGACAACTACGCCAAGTGGCCGAAGCTGGAATATGCCAGCCACGATGCCCAGGCCGTGGCCGATACGCTGACCGGGCAGTTCGGCTTCCCGTCCTCGCAGGTGATCGTGCTGAAGAACGAGCAGGCCACTCGGAACAACATCCTGGCCGCCTTCCACGACCGGCTGTCCGACGACCGCACCGGCAGGAATGATCGGGTGTTCGTGTTCTTCGCCGGCCATGGCGCGACACGTCAGTTGGCATCCGGGCGCGACCTCGGCTACATCATCCCGGTCGATTCGGACCCGAAGGAATTGGCTACCGATGCCATCGCGATGACCGACATTCAGAACATCGCCGAGAGCATGCAGGCCAAGCATGTGATGTTCGTGATGGACGCCTGCTACAGCGGTTTGGGCCTGACCCGCGGCGGCCCGTCGTCATCGTCGTTCCTGCGCGAGAACGCACGCCGCAGCGCGCGGCAGATGCTGACCGCCGGCGGTGCTGACCAGCAGGTGGCCGATGCCGGCCCGAACGGCCACTCGGTGTTTACCTGGGTGCTGCTTCAGGCATTGGCTGGCAAGGGCGATCTCAATGGCGATGGCCTGATTACCGGTACCGAGCTGGCCGCCTATGTCGCGCCGGCGGTGTCGGCGGTCTCGCAGCAGACGCCGGCTTTCGGCAGCCTGCCCGGCTCGCAGGGGGGCGAGTTCGTGTTCCAGGTGCCGGACAGCCAGGAATACCTCAACGCCGATACGCGCCAGCTGACTGCCGATGCGATTGCTCTGAACAACAAGGTCGACGCTGCCCAGGACGCCAAGAACAGCGAAGCGCCAGTGACCGTGGCCGACCTGCAGGGCGGCAAGGCCAGGCTGGTGGTGCCTACGGCCGGACCGGCCTCCGACCGCCAGCGCGCGCAGCAGGCCAATGACCGTGGCCTGCAGCTGTACCGCGAGAAGCGCTACGACGAAGCCGCCGTGCAGTTCGCCGAGGCACTGAAGCTGCGCCCGGATTTCGCCCAGGCAGCCAACAACCTCGGCTTCGTCTACTACCGACAGCAGCGCTACGCCGAAGCGGCGCGCTGGCTGGAGAACACGCTGAAGATCGATCCGTCGCGCGCGGTGGCCCATCTCAACCTGGGCGATGCCTACTTCCACGCGGGCGACAAGGCCAAGGCCAAGCAGGCCTACACCACTTACCTGGCACTGCAGCCGCAGGGCAGTGGTGCGGCGCAGGCGCGCACGCAGCTGGAGAAGCTCTGAGCAATGAACGACGCGACCCGCACCGAGACCATCGTGGCCATTGCCAGCGCGCCCGGCGCGGGCGGCGTGGGCCTGTTGCGCCTGTCGGGCCCACGCGCCGCAGCCATTGCCAATGCACTGGGCGCACCGACGTTGCGCCCGCGGCATGCGCATTACGCGCGCCTGCGCGATGCAGGCGGTGAGGTGATCGATGATGGCATCGTGCTGTGGTTCCCGGCACCGAACAGCTTCACCGGCGAAGAAGTGGTGGAGCTGCAGGGCCATGGCAGCCCGGTACTGCTGCAGCAGCTGGTCGCGCGCTGTGTCGCGCTCGGCGCGCGGCAGGCGCGTCCCGGCGAGTTCAGTGAGCGCGCGTTCCTCAACGGCAAGCTCGACCTGGCCCAGGCCGAAGCCATCGCCGATCTGATCGCGGCCGGGGACAACCGCGCTGCGCGTGCGGCACGACGTTCACTGGACGGGGTGTTCTCGCGCCGCATCGAAGCGGTGGTCGATCAGCTGGTGCTGCTGCGCATCCACGTGGAAGCGGCCATCGATTTCGCCGACGAACCGCTGGACACGCTCGGTGGCGCACAGGTGCGGCGTGGCCTGGAGCAGGCGCGCAGCGATCTGGCCACGCTGCGACGCGACGCAGAGCGTGGCCGTCGCCTGCGCGATGGCCTGCATGCGGTACTGATCGGCCCACCGAATGCCGGCAAGAGTTCGCTGTTGAACGCGCTGGCCGGTAGCGAGCGTGCCATCGTCACCGACATCGCCGGCACCACCCGTGACACGCTGCGCGAGACCATCCGCCTGGATGGGCTGGAACTGACCCTGGTCGATACCGCCGGCCTGCGCGACGGTGGCGATGCCATCGAACGCGAAGGCATGCGTCGCGCGCGCGCGGAGATCGAGCGCACCGACCTGGCGTTGATCGTGCTGGATGCACGCGATCCGGAAGCCGGGCAAGCCGCGATAGGCGAAGCGGTACTGGCGGTGCCGCACAAGGTCTACATCCACAACAAGTCGGATCTGCTGGAGGCGATGCCGGTGCTGGACGACCCGGACCGCGTGTTCGTCTCCGCTGCGACCGGCGCGGGACTGGATGACCTGCATACGCGGCTGCGTTCGATCGCTTCGGCCGGGGCAGGGGAGCAGGTGGAAGGCGAGTTCTCCGCACGCACCCGCCACGTCGATGCGATCGAACGCGCACAGGAACACGCGCAGCGGGCGGATGGCGAGCTGGTGCACGAGCATCTGGAGCTGGCGGCCGAGGAGCTGCGGCTGGCGCACGACGCGCTGGGCGAAATCACCGGGCAGATGAGTGCCGATGATCTGCTGGGAAGGATCTTTTCTAGTTTCTGCATCGGAAAGTGATGTGGGGTGCGTCTAGTGCTACGGACGATGAAATCAGAGGGCTTGATCGAGTCAACGGGCAAAGGAAGGGGATCGAAATGGATCAATCAGGCGGAAGGGAATCATGGTGAAATGAATCGGCAACATCAGTCGCTTGTCCGGAGCCAACATCAAACAAGCCATCGCCCAAGAACGCGGCTAGAAGTCGGAGCCTTGTGCTTGAATCGCTCCGAAACAGCCCAAAGAATCCGGGGACAAAGAAGTGAGTGACCAGTTCTTCAATCAGCCTATTCTCAATTCGCCATACGACTACCCATCTCGGCACTGGGAGCTGGACGACAGCGGACAACCTACTCAGCAAATCGTCGAGTCACGCCGAGCTTCCAGTTTCATCAGTCCGATTCCAAAGCCCCGCCGGCACTGCGGCGAACAGGCTACGCTGGCGCTGGACGAAGCTGAGAGCTTGGCTGACGACGGGCAGCGTTACCGCCACTCTGAGCTGATCAATTCGGTGCGGCGCGAGGTCGATGCCTGGCGTCGCCTGCCGCCGTCGCAGTGGCGCGTCACCCCCGAAACGGCCCGTTTGCTAGAGCACTGGCGCAGCCACCAATTTGCGGGTGTACGCCCGTTCTTCTGCCAGGTAGAAGCGGCCGAAACCGCGATCTGGTTAACTGAGGTCGTCCCGCAGCTCGGTAAAAGTGGCGAACGCTTCCTCGATCATTTGAAGAAGGTGAGCGACGACGCTAACCCCGGCCTACTGCGCTTGGCCCTGAAGCTGGCCACCGGGGCAGGCAAGACTACGGTCATGGCCATGCTCATCGCTTGGCAGACGGTTAATGCCGTGCGCCATCCGCAGAGCAAGAAATTCTCCCGAGGCTTTCTGCTGGTCGCCCCTGGCCTGACCATCAAGGATCGTCTGCGCGTGCTCCTGCCCAATGATGCAGACAGCTACTACGCCAGCCGGGAGATCGTTCCCCGCGACATGCTGGCGGATCTAGACAAGGCCAAGATCGTCATCACTAACTACCACGCCTTCAAGCTGCGCGAGCGTATGGAGTTGTCCAAGGGCGGCCGCCGTTTGCTGCAAGGTCGCACCGGCAGCGAACTGGACACTCTGGAAACCGAGGGCCAGATGCTCCAGCGGGTTATGCCGGAGTTGATGGGGCTGAAGAACATCCTCGCCATTAACGACGAGGCACACCACTGTTATCGAGAAAAGCCGCACGCTGCGGAGGACGATGAGGATCTCGACAAAGAGCAGAAAGCCGAAGCCGAGGAGAACAGCGAAGCCGCACGGCTGTGGATCTCCGGCCTGGAGGCAGTCAACCGCAGGCTGGGCTTGCAACAGGTGATCGACCTGTCGGCCACACCGTTCTTCCTGGCCGGATCCGGCTACGTGGAAGGGACACTGTTCCCTTGGACGATGAGCGACTTCTCGCTGATGGACGCCATCGAGTGTGGCATCGTCAAACTGCCGCGTGTGCCGGTGGCCGACAATATCCCTGGCGCGGAAATGCCCGTCTACCGCGAGCTCTGGAAGCATATCGGCAAGAAAATGCCGAAGAAAGGGCGTGGCAAGAACGCCCAGCTCGATCCGCTAGCTATCCCGGTGGAACTGCAGACCGCGCTGGAAGCCCTGTACGGGCATTACCTCAAAACCTTCGATGCCTGGAAGCAGGCTGGCATCAACGTGCCACCGTGCTTCATCGTGGTGTGCAACAACACCGCGACTTCCAAACTAGTGTTCGATTACATCTCCGGTTTCGAGCGTACCAACGACGACGGCTCCATCACGCGCGTGCCAGGACGGCTGGAACTGTTCCGCAACTTCGATGAGCATGGCGAGCCCCTGGCGCGCCCGAACACCTTGTTGATCGACAGCGAGCAGCTCGAATCCGGTGAGGCGCTGGACGACAACTTCCGAGGCATGGCTGCCGACGAGATTGAACGCTTCAAGCGCGAGATCATCGAGCGCACCGGCGACCGCCGCCAGGCTGAGAACCTGAGTGACAGCGAACTTCTGCGCGAAGTGATGAACACCGTTGGCAAGCAGGGGTGCCTGGGTGAGCAAATCCGTTGCGTGGTCTCGGTGTCCATGCTCACCGAAGGCTGGGATGCCAATACCGTCACCCACATCCTCGGCGTGCGTGCGTTCGGCACTCAACTGCTGTGCGAACAGGTGATTGGCCGGGCCTTGCGCCGCCAATCCTATGAATTGAACGAGCAGGGCCTGTTCGACGTGGAGTATGCCGACGTATTCGGCATTCCCTTTGATTTCACAGCCACGCCTGTTGTCGTCACGCCGCCCAAGCCCCGCGAAACAGTCACAGTCAAGGCTCTCCGACCGGAGCGCGACCATCTGGAAGTGCGGTTTCCGCGCGTGCAAGGCTATCGTGTCGAGCTGCCAGAAGAACAACTCGAAGCCGAATTCAATGACGATCACCACCTCAGTCTTACGCCTGATATGGTCGGTGCGACCAAGACCCACAACGCCGGCATCATCGGCGAGGCGGTGGAACTGGACATCAAGCATCTGGGAGACGTGCGCCAATCCACCCTGCTGATGGAGCTGACCAAGCACCTGCTGTTCCAGCATTGGCGAGATCAAGGCCAGGATGCACCGATTGCCTTGTTCGGTCAGCTCAAACGCGTCGTGCGCCAGTGGCTGGACGAATGCCTGGAGTGCAAGGGCGGTACCTACCCGGCGCAGTTGATGTACCGCGAACTGGCGGACATGGCCTGCCAGCGTGTCACTAAGGGCATTACCGCGAAAGAACTGGAGAAAGGCCGGCAGGTCAAGGCCATTCTTGACCCATTCAACCCGACCGGAAGCACCGCGCACGTGCGCTTCAACACTTCACGTCCTAGCAGCGAACGCTGGGAAACCCTCGGGGTGGAGAACCAGCCGAAGAACCACGTCAACTGGGTCATCTTGGACAGTGGCTGGGAGAGCGAGTTCTGCCGCGTCGCCGAGTCCCACCCCAAGGTGCTGGCCTACACCAAGAACCACAACCTCGGACTGGAGGTGCCTTACCGCTTCGGCTCGGCCAACCGAATCTACATCCCCGACTTCATTGTGCAAGTGGAGGACGGTGGCGGCGAGACCGACCCGTTGAACCTGATCGTCGAAATAAAGGGCTACCGGCGCGAGGATGCGAAGGAAAAGAAGTCCACTATGGACACTTACTGGATTCCTGGCGTGAATCACCTCGGCACGCACGGCCGTTGGGCTTTTACGGAGTTTGGCGATGTGTATGAAATGCAGGATGACTTCGCGAAAGAGGTCGAGGTGAAGTTCAACCAAATGATTGAAGCGGCTGCGCAGGGAAACAAGGAACACTGAGATGGCAACCAAGAAGACCCAGAAGCCCGGCAAGAGCATCGAGCAAATCACGCATACCGAGGCCAAACGCAGGAACATCCCGACCGTGGAGCACCAATCGGTGATGCAGCAACACGAGCAGGTGCCGGTGAAGGTGGCCTACCCACGCGCCAACCGGCAATGGCTGGAGGAACTGTGCGCTCTGCATGACGCCGGTAAGGCATCCTCGGAGTTCCAGCAGCGGCTCAACCGCGATCTGGACCCACAACTGATCTGGCGCGGCAAGGACCAGCAGGACTGGAGCGATCTGGTGGTCAACGCACCGCCGCTCTACATCCAGGAGAAGGTCAAGCCCAAGGCGCTGATCGACGACCTACGCCGCCAGACCGAAGCTCGCCGCGAGGCCGCCGCGCCGCAGCCGGACATGCTAGATCTGTTCGGCGACTTCAACGGCCTGCCCGAAGGTGCGGACCGCACCGAGTTCTACCAGCACGAAGGCCACTGGCAAAACCGCTTCATCCTAGGCGACAGTTTACAGGTGATGGCCAGCCTGGCCGAGCGCGAGGGGCTGCGCGGCAAGGTGCAGTGCATCTACTTCGATCCTCCGTATGGGATTAAATTCAACAGCAACTTCCAGTGGTCCACCACCAGCCGCGACGTGAAGGACGGCAACGCCGACCACATCACCCGCGAGCCAGAGCAGGTCAAGGCCTTCCGAGACACCTGGCGCGACGGCATTCATTCCTACCTGACCTATCTGCGCGATCGGCTGATAGTAGCGCGAGATTTATTGACCGAGTCCGGGTCGATCTTCGTGCAGATTGGCGATGAGAATGTGCATCGGGTTCGGGCGGTGCTTGATGAAGTATTTGGTGATGAAAATTTCGTAAGTGCGATTCACTTCCGGACTACAACGGGACAAGCGTCTGATATCCTGCCAAGGTCTGGGGATTTTGTCCTCTGGTACGCTAAGGCACGAACTTCACTCAAGCATCGCCAGCTCTACCGCAGTAAAGATCTAAGCGAACTCGCAAGTTACTCAAGCGCAATGTCCGCCATCGACGGTAGCGTTAGAAAACTGACTGAAGCAGAAAACGCCGGAACAGTTCCTGTCCCCGTCGGTTGGAAGGTCTACTCTGCACAGAATATGCGCTCACAAGATTCTGGCGCAGAAGAAAACCGAAGATTCACCTATCGAGGGAATGAGTTCGATTGTGGTCCGAATCACCATTGGAAAACAAGCCCGGTCCCTGGGATTCAGAGGCTTACGCAGGCAGGTCGAATACAGGTCAATGGAAAAACGCCAAATTACATCAGGTTTGTTGACGACTACCCGGTAATTGAGTTTACGAACATATGGGATGACACCGCGGTCGCTGGCTTCAGTGGAGACAAGAAGCGTTACGTAGTAGAAACTCCCGCAAAGGTGATTCAACGCTGCGTTTTGTTGGCCACTGACCCTGGAGATCTCGTTCTCGACCCGACCTGCGGCTCGGGCACCGCCGCCTACGTCGCCGAACAATGGGGCCGCCGCTGGATCACCATCGACACCAGCCGCGTCGCGCTGGCGCTGGCCCGTGCCCGCATCATGGGCGCGCGCTATCCGTATTACCTTTTGGTCGATTCCCGCGAGGGCCAGTTGAAGGAAGCCGAGGTCACCCGCACCGCGCCGTCCAGCCAGCCCACCTGGGGCAACATCGCTCACGGTTTCGTATACGAGCGCGTGCCTCATATCACGCTCAAATCCATCGCCAACAACGCCGAGATCGACGTCATCTGGGACAAGTTCCAGACCGTGCTGGAGCCGCTGCGCGGAGCACTGAATCAGGCGCTAGGCCAGCAGTGGCAGGAGTGGGAGATCCCGCGCGACGCAGGTGCCCAATGGAGCGAGGCTGCGATAAAGCTGCACGCCGACTGGTGGCAACGGTGCGTTGCCAGGCAGAAGGAAATCGACGCCTCGATCGCTGCCAAAGCCGAGTTCGAATACCTCTACGACAAACCCTACGAGGACAAGAAGAGGGTGCGCGTGGCCGGCCCCTTCACTGTCGAATCCCTCAGCCCGCACCGCGTCCTGGGCGTGGACGAGGAAGACGAACTGATCGACCACGTTGCCGAAACCCAGGCCGAATACGGTCAGGACTTCGCCAGTTTGATTCTGGCTAACCTGCGCACCGCCGGCGTGCAGCAGGCGCACAAGGCCGACAAGATTGAATTCACCTCACTGGAGGCGTGGCCGGGCGACTTGATCTGCGCCGAAGGCCGCTATCTGGAAAACGGGCAGGTCAAGCGCGCCGGCATCCTCGTCGGTCCCGAGTTCGGCACCGTCACCCGCGCTGATTTGGTTGATGCCGCCCGCGAAGCCGGCGACGCCAACTTCGACGTGCTCATTGCCTGCGCCTTCAACTACGACGCACCGGCCAGCGAGTTCAGCAAGCTCGGCCGCATCCATGTGCTCAAGGCGCGCATGAACGCCGACCTGCACATGGCCGAAGACCTGAAGAACACCGGCAAGGGCAACCTGTTCGTGATCTTCGGCGAGCCAGACGTGGACGTGCTGGACACACAGGGCCGCAGCATCCGTCGCTACGACGGTAAGCGCGACATCATCGAGGTGCCCGCCGACGGACGACTGGTGGTGCGCATCAACGGCGTGGACGTGTTCCACCCCAGTACCGGCGAAGTGCGCAGCGATGGTGCGGACGGAATCGCCTGCTGGTTCCTGGACACCGACTACAACGAGGAGTCCTTCTTCGTCCGCCACGCCTACTTCCTTGGCGCGAACGACCCGTACAAGGCGCTGAAGACCACCCTCAAGGCCGAAATCGACCCCGACGCCTGGGCTACCCTCAACAGCGATACCTCGCGCCCGTTCGCCAAGCCCAGCACCGGCCGCTTTGCGGTGAAGGTCATCAATCATCTCGGGGATGAGGTAATGAAGGTTTTCAGGGTAAGCTAGGCTCCCGAGGATACTATGAAGATCGAGTTCTCCCAGCCTAGGTTCACCGGCACACGTTTTGACGAGCACACCTTGCCCGTCGATGTGGCACGGGATCTTGCTGCTTATGAGTCCCTGATTGTTGATCTGGCCAAGCACCTGTATTTGCAGGAGCACCCGGAAAGGCAGCGTGTGCCCAAGGGATTTGCTGCAGATTTTCGTCTGGACATTGAACGCATCGATGAAGGCAGTACCAAGCCGATGCTGGCGCTGGTCATGGCCGGCGCGCTTGCCCTGCAAGGTGGTGAGCGCGACTACTTTGAGCGTGCCCGTGAATTAGTGGCAGAGTGCATTGCCGCGCCCGTTGCAGCGTTGCCGGAGGACTTCCCGAAGGAGTTGCTGGGCTACTTCAACCAGTTCGGGCGCTCGTTGCGTGCAGATGAGGCTTTGGAGCTGCCGGTTCAACGCGGCGGTAATTCGGCCCGACTGACGCAGGAAAAACGCAAGGAATTGGTGCTTGCTGCTGATCAGGTTTATCAAAAAGAAGTTGACCTGGCTGGCTCCATTGCTGAAGTTGACTGGGAAAAGTCATCGTTCAGGTTGCGTTTGGCGGATGGCGGACAAATCAACGTGACAATGCCGGACTCTTTCCACAACAAGGCACGCGAATTTGGTGGCAAGACTCGCCATCTGGTTTCATTGAAGGGTGTAGCAACATTTGACTCATGGGATCGCCTACAAAAACTCGTCTCTGTTGATTCGCTGGAAGTGACCAAGAACTATGCTATCTCAACGCGGTTCGATGAAATTTCCCAACTTGAGAACGGCTGGTTCGAGGGCATTGGTTTGGCGCCTGATGCCGATGCGCTTGCGTGTGTTTCCGAGAAACTGATTATTGACTATCCGGAAAAATTGCCACTGCCCCAGATTGCGCCCAAGCAGGATGGAAATCTACTGCTCGAATGGAACGTGGAAGGCGATCCGTCGCTGGATATCGACCTGGCCAATTCTCAAGCCAGTTTCCATGCGTTTGGCACCCTCAATGAAGACGTGGAACGGGACTTTAATCTCGATGCCGCCGGTTGGCAGGCGCTGTTCGCGTTCTTGGGTGAAAATATCAAGGTACAGGTGCAGCAGGCATGAACGATCAAACCTTGCTGTTGCGCCAGGTGAATCCCAAGTTCTTTGAGAATGGCCAGGTTTCAAGTCAGGCTTTCTTTCCCTTTCCAAAAGACGATGGAAAGCTGTCGGTCTACGACAGCGAGCAGATCAGCGTCGAAGACGCATACCATCATTACACAGTAGACCAACAATTGGCATCCGTTGGGGTTTGGGCTGTCAACGGTGCCGAAGTTGCTGCGGAAGGCTTAACGTATCATCCGGATCCGGTTGTTGGGAATGAGGCTCATGCAGTAATCGACTTCGATGCACGAAGTGAAAAAGAGTGCAGAAAGCTAGCAAAGAAGCTGAGAAGCCTTGCTGTTGCGCGTGGCAGTTTGTATCAGGCAGCGTAAGCGCCATCACAGAGGAACCGATGCAAATCCGCATTGCCGACACTTTCACCACCAGCCTGGCCCGTCTGACCGGCGATGAACAAAAAGCCGCAAAGACCACTGCCTTCGATTTGCAGATGGATCCCGTCTGCAACGGCATGAGCTTCCACAAGCTCGACAGAGCCAAAGACCCGAACTTCTGGTCGGTGCGTGTCAGCCGTGACATTCGTCTGATCGTCCACAAGAGCGCTGGCAGTCTGCTGCTCTGCTACGTCGATCACCATGACAAGGCCTATCAATGGGCAGAACGGCGCAAGCTGGAAGTGCACCCGACCACCGGTGCAGCTCAGCTTGTCGAAGTCCGCGAGCGTGTCGAGGAGATCTTCGTTCCGAAGTACGTCGAGGACAGCAGGGCGGCGACGCCACGGAAGCCGAAACTGTTCGCGAGCTATGGCGACGCTCAACTGCTGGCTTATGGTGTGCCGCAGGAGTGGCTGGCCGACGTGAAGGCGGCTGATGAGGATTCCCTGCTGGAACTGGCCGACCACCTGCCCGGTGAGGCGGCCGAAGCCCTGCTTGAACTGGCGACAGGCGGCGCGCCGGCCTTGCCGGAAGTGGCAGCCAAGGGGGCAGACCCATTCCAGCATCCAGACGCGCAACGCCGCTTCCGTGTAATGTCCGATATGGACGAACTGGCCCGCGCCCTGGAATATCCGTGGGACAAGTGGACAGTGTTCCTCCATCCGGCGCAGCGTCAGTTGGTCGAGCGGCATTACAACGGCGCGGCGCGTGTGTCCGGCTCAGCGGGTACGGGCAAGACCGTGGTTGCCTTGCACCGGGCTGTGCATCTGGCGCACCAGGACGAAGATGCGCGCGTTCTGCTTTCCACGTTTTCGGACACGTTGGCCAACGCCTTACGTGGCAATCTGTATCGGCTGATCTGGAACACGCCAAAGCTCGGCGAACGTATTGATGTGACCGCAATGGATGCTCTTGGTATACGCCTGTATGCGGCGGAATTCGGCAAACCGGTATTCGCTAGTCGTGATGAAATTTCCACGCTGCTGAAGGCTGCGGCCGCGCAGGTAGAAGGCCTGAGAACCAACGCCTCATTTGTGCTGTCCGAATGGGAAGACGTGGTGAACACCTGGCAAGTCGAAAGCTGGGAGGCTTACCGTGATGCCAAGCGGCTGGGTCGCAAGACGCGACTGCCGGAGGCGCAGCGCGCCCTGTATTGGCAGTTGTTTGCCAAGGTGAAGGTGCAATTGAAGCAGGCCGGCAAGATTACTGCGGCCGAGATGTTCGCCAGGCTGGCGGAGGCGATGCCGAAACGTAATTATCCGGTATTCGATTACATCGTGGTGGACGAGGCACAGGACATCGGCGTGCAGCAATTGCGCTTCCTGGCGGCGATCGCTGGCAATCGCGCCAATGCCTTGTTCTTCGCCGGCGATCTCGGCCAGCGCATATTCCAGACACCGTTCTCGTGGAGGTCTCTGGGTGTGGATGTGCGTGGCCGCTCGCGCACGCTCAATATCAACTACCGCACCTCGCACCAGATTCGCTCACAGGCCGACCGGCTTCTTGGCCCCGACGTCTCTGATGTGGACGGCAATGTCGAAAGCCGCAAGGGCACGATTTCTATATTTAACGGGCCTGAGCCGACCATTTGCAGCTATGCCGATGCCGAGATGGAGAGCCGAGCCGTCGGTGTATGGTTGCAGCAATGCAGTGCCAGCGGTGTGCTGCCGCAGGAAATCGGCGTTTTCGTGCGATCCGACAGCGAACTGTCACGCGCGCAGGCGGCAGTGAGGGCTGCAGGTTTGCAGGGACGCGTACTTGGCAAGGACATGGCTACGCAAGAGGGCTTCGTCAGCATCACCACGATGCACTTGGCAAAGGGCATGGAATTCCGTGTGGTTGCGGTAATGGCCTGCGACGATGAAATCATCCCTTCACAGCTGCGCATCGACACTGCTGCTGACGAGGCTGAGCTGACTGAAATTTACAACACCGAACGCCAGTTGCTGTATGTGGCTTGTACCCGTGCCCGCGATCAGCTGCATGTCTCCGCGGTCAAACCGGAGTCGGAGTTTCTGCGAGACTTGCTGCAGACTAGTGTTGGGTGAATGGTAAATTGGAATAGGATTCATTGCCGGCGGCCGATAGCGAGCACTACAGAGAGAAGGTAGAGCGTTGGAAAATAATTCGGCAGAGTTCTGCGAAAATCAGTGCTTTTATTGCTTGCTTCATCACTCCGAAACCCTAGTCTTTTCAGAGGAGGCATTAGAGGTTCGGGTGATATAGGCTCCCAGCCGATCTCAGGTACCCAGATAGATCCACTTCCAGCCTTTCATGCCCGAGTTTGCCGCTAATCTCCTACCGGGCGTGTTGGTCGCTTATTTGGCGGTTTGCATTGAGCAGGATCTTGTCAGGACCAACCGCCGCCAGTGCCTTCCACTCCGTCAACGCCTCATACCGCAACTGTGCGTACCGATGCCGCAGTGCGTGCATGTTGCTCAACTCCGTTGCCTTGCATTGGCTGCCGTGGACATACCGCTGCTGGATGTAGGCCTTGTTCGCGGGATCAGTGAGCCCTGCCATGCTAGCTAGTGCACCTCATCCAGCGCCGTCCGCCGCTCCGGTGCCGTGATCGGTACCATCCGGTCGCGCCCGCCTTTGGCCCACGAGCCTTTGTTGGCGATGTGGTCACCACGGTTCGCATAGCGGGCTGGAACGTGATGGACTCTTCGCGGTGCAGCCCGGAGGCCTTTCGCAGGCGCAGGCGCAGGCTCATGCGGAAGTGTGAATCGGCGATTCGATCCAGCTTGTCACCGAGTTCCTTGGCCTTGTTCTTGCACGTCACATAGCGTTGTTCAGGGATGGCCAGCTTCGAGTTGCCCACAGGCAGGATGCCTGCCTTGCCAATTTTCTTGGCCCACCAGCGCAGGTGGGGCCATGCGATTTTTTTCAGTGTGGCGACCGAAAGGCCCTGGGCGTGCAAGCGCTGCAACAGGGCTTCGACATGCTTACCCTTGAGTGAGGAGGCCCGCATCTGGCGGAAACCCGTCTCACGTAGTTGGCGTGCTGCCAGACTCAGCGATTGTTGCCGGTCAGCCTGCGTGGCGTGGCTGCCGTCGCGATTGCTCAGGAAGAACTGGCGCAGGGTATAGGTCAGGTCGTCCATCGCGGTGTTGTTCCATCGGTTATCGGGACTGAGAAGCAAACGGTAGTGTTTCTGCCAACTCGCCAAGGTAAAGGTACCCGAAGAGCAGGGGCCAGGTGCTCAGTTCACCTGTGGCCTCGAATGAGGCATACGCCATACGCCTTGGTTGCTGTGGGAAGGCCGGGCGGAAGAATTGCAGGGAATGACAACGCGGTGTGCTGAGATAGATTGGTACCTCCTGTGATGGGATGGATAACGAGCCGGCAGGCCTTGCGAGGTCGGGCGACCCGCGACGAGTGGCTGGAACGGCGGATGTGTGTTGCGACGATGGCAGGACGAACCGCGCCGAGGATAAGGAAGGCTCAGGAGGTGGGAAAATGAGTCCGTTGCAGCGTATTGGACGTTGGCGAACGTCGATGGCCCGGTTCACGGCATATGATCAGGTCGTCCGCTGACACATCGCACTGGTAACAGGAGAGCGAGAAGCATCCGGGGAGGGCCATCCGCCGCCACCAAGGGACACGCTTGGTATTTGGGTCCAAGAATAGGCCAGCGCGTAACGGGGCCGCCATGAAAACCTTGAATATTAATGATATGTGTCAGAAGTTCGGGTTCTGCATCGAAAAGTAGCGCAGGGGCAGACCTCGCAGGGACTCTGACGCCGACATTGACCAACCAAGGTTGGCACAGGGTGTTTGAGCATCATGGATGCCCGCTCGCAGAGCGCCGACCAAGGTCGGCGACTACCGGATACATAAAGACGAGCCCCTTCGGGGATCCGACCCCAGCTCCCCCAACCTGTCACATTCCCGCCGCATACTGACGCCCATCACAAACCGCGTGGGGGAGTTGCAGTGAAGTCGTGGGGTCGTGCGTTGCTGTTGTCGCTGGCCGTGGCACCATCGGTGGCCATGAGTGCTGAATCCTCCCCTCCGGCCGCGCCCAGGGCGTCGGTCTACGGCCACCGC
>Ga0308157_10005823_pt1 | contig 15135 bp, 10 predicted proteins | sample PhyBR1_FD_201035 | JGI IMG/M metagenome (GOLD analysis project Ga0308157, IMG submission 201035) | Phyllosphere microbial communities from UC Gill Tract Community Farm, Albany, California, United States - DLSLB.R1 | ecosystem: Host-associated > Plants > Phyllosphere > Unclassified | place: USA...
CAATACTAAAATCGGAATTAACCTTAGTATATTGTTCCGCTAAATTCACTGCCAGGTTTACTTCCGTGTCTGATCCTTTCATTTTTACCGAGCTGTTGTCGCTGCATGCAAAAAGTGAAAAAATACTAATAACAACTAAAAGTTTTTTCATAATTAGCTTGAATGTTTCATCGGCACAAAATTGATTTTTTAAGATAAATGGAATGTTATACCTACATTAAGCTAATATTAACAAATAACTGTTATGTTAATTTATTGTAAACACACCTTAACCCCGTTGTTAAGGTAACAATGTATTGATGTTTGATTGATGTTTTGGTAAAGGGAGTTTTGAAAGTGAAATATTAAATATTGATAGATATGTATTTGGGGATTTAGTAAAATTTTTGGATATTTGAAATTAAACGATTGCTATTAAAAAACTTGTGAAGAAATGTTAATGACTGAAGAAACCAAAATAAAATTAAGGGAAAGTGTTGAACAAAGATTAGACGAACTAACTAGTGAAATAGAACGTCTTAATGAAACATTCAAAAAACTCGAAAGAACAGTAAAATTTTGCTCTGAAAATGAACTGAATTTAAGTTTAGATGGAATTAAAAATTTATTAGAATATAGGTTGTTTATTGGTATTTTAACATTAGACCTATGTACAGCTACTTTAATTTATTTAAAGGCTAATTTTCAGTATGAAGGACTTTATTCAGCTAGGCAAATAGTTATAATAATAAGTGAAGGATATAAGAAAATATACAATTTCGTGAGCGAAAATAAAGAAGGCGACTTGGTTACTAAACACCGAAATAATTCTTTTTGGATAAAAGAAATTGGACACATTATTAAATTTGATTTACCAAATTATCAAACTCGATATAAGTTAATAACAGAACAACTTGATAAATATTTGGATGTAAACTTCGAAACATTAAAAATAACAAGAGATTTATCAATTCATTATGACAAAGAGCCAATAAAGGTATATAATATGTTATCTGGATTGAATATTGAGGAGACTTTTATAAAGATGATTCCTTTTTTAAATATTTTAAATGAAATGTTTTCTTTCACTGATGAACTTAATCAGGGCTATTTAATTAAAAGCGAAAACGAAAAAATACAGAATAAAAAAAAGATTGATGATATTGCAAATTCTTTAGAGAAATTTAAAGACAAAAACAATCCAGATATTATTAAGGAATTTCAAGAAAAGATATTAACTTTTAAAACGATGTTTTATAAATAAGCCCGAAAAGTTAATTGTAAATAATTATTTTTGATGCAGTTCTATTAAACCTTCTAACGGTTTTTGATAAAACACACCTGCCATCAGGTTGTTTTTTGTAAGGATCGCTTTAAACTCGTCTTGTAACAAAAACGCTGTTGATCCTATAAAATGTACCGAAACATTTGCATGGTTAGGATATTGTTTAATGTAATGATCTATAAAAAACTGAAAACTATCCGCAATCATCTCCTGTAAAAAAGCATGGTCTTTATTAGCAATTAAGAAAGGAAGGAACGATGCCAAATACGCATTTGGGTTGGGTTCTTTATAAAAATTCTTTTTAATGAAATCGGCATTTAAGTTGTAAGCGGTTTCAAACTTCGATTTTAAATCTAAAGGCATGGAATTAAAATAGTGCGCACGAATCAATCGTCTACCAAAATCAACACCCGAACAATCGTCCATTGCTAAATAGCCCAATGAATTTACCGCCTGTTCTACTTCTTTTCCATTGAAAAAACTACAGTTAGATCCGGTTCCGTTAATACAGACAATTCCGGGTTGCAAATCGTGACAGGTTGCATAAACCGCTGCATAGGTATCTTCCAGAATCTCGAAAAAATCGGCGTTTTCAAATACTTTTTCCAAAGCATCGCGCATTACTTTTTTAGAATGCGTAGTACTGCAACCCGATCCGTAAAAGTAAACTTCTTTAATTGAAGTCCGTAAATTGGCCAATTCTTCGTTGCACAACATCCGTTCCACCAACACATCGGTATTTAATACCTCCGGATTCAATCCTAACGTATTGTAAACTCCTAAATATTGCTTGTTGTTAAATAACAACCAATCTGCTTTGGTAGAACCGCTGTCAACTACGAATTTCATAAAAATGTGCGAATTTAATTCGGACACAAAATACGTTATTTTATTGTATAATACCTAAAGTGATGGGAGAAAAAGATGTTAGGTGTTGAAATCGTTGAATCGTTGATTTGTTGTGTTGTTGATTTAGCTTCGCTCCGTTCGGACTCCGTCCTCGGGTGTTGAACCGTTGAATTGTTTGACATAAAAAAACAATGTCAAAGTTTTAAACTTTGACATTGTTAAGAGAAATTACACTATATTTTGAAGGATTTATTATTTCAAACTATTAACATAGACAATCAAGTCTAATAGTTTGGCAGAATAACCATATTCATTATCGTACCACGATACAATTTTAAAAAAGGTATCGTTTAAGGCAATTCCGGCATCGGCGTCGATGATTGATGTACGAGTATCCGACAGGAAATCTTGCGAAACAACCGGTTCGTTTGTAAAACCTAAAATTCCTTTATAATTGGTTTCTGATGCTTTTTTGAAAACGTTCATCAAATTATCATACGTTGTAGGTTTTGCCAGTTTTACGGTTAAATCTACCACCGAAACATTTGGTGTCGGAATACGAAATGCCATTCCCGTTAACTTACCTTCTAATTCGGGAATTACTTTGGTAACCGCTTTTGCCGCACCTGTACTTGCCGGAATAATGTTGTTTAAAGCGGAACGACCGCCTCGGAAATCTTTCTTTGAAGCTCCGTCTACAACCAATTGTGATGCTGTAGCCGCGTGAACCGTGGTCATTAATCCTTCTACAATTCCGAATTCATCGTTTAAGATTTTAGCAATCGGTGCCAAACAGTTTGTGGTACACGATGCGTTTGATAAAACGGTATCGTTTGCAGTAATTTTTTCATCGTTAACGCCCATTACAAACATTGGAATATCGTCTGATGGTGATGAAATTACCACTTTCTTTGCTCCTGCCTGTAAATGCAAGCCGGCTTTGTCCATTGTTTTAAAAACACCCGAGCAATCTGCGACTACTTCTACACCAACTTCATCCCATTTTAATAACGACGGATCTTTTTCTGCAGTGACTCTGATTTTTTTTCCATCGATGATCAGGTTCGATCCATCAACAGAAATTTCTTTTTTAAACGTTCCGTGAACCGAATCGTACTTTAAAAGATATGCCAGCAGATCAATTTCCATTAAATCGTTTATAGCTACAATTTCCACATCGTTACGTTCAAATGATTCGCGTAAAACCAATCTCCCTATTCTTCCAAAACCGTTTATTCCAATTTTTACTTTTTCCATAACTTAAATAGATAATATATCTGATATTCTTATTAATTCATCATCGATTTTTGCTTCGCCTTTCACTGCTTTTTCCAACGGAGTATAAGCCATTAAATCGTTTTGAAGACCAATCATTACGTTTTCTTCTCCTTTTAACAACGCTTCAACCGCTGCAACACCCGATCTGCTCGCCAAAACACGATCGAAACAACTTGGCGAACCACCGCGCTGAATATGACCGATTACCGATACACGTACATCGTATTCCGGTAAATGTTCTTCTACATAATCGCTTAATTCGTATACATTTCTGCCCGATTTTTCGCCTTCGGCAACAATGACAATACAGCTGGATTTTCCTGAAGACTTGCTTCGTTTCAGTTTCTCTAATAATTTAGGCAAACCGATATTTTCTTCGGGAATCAAAATTTCTTCTGCTCCTGCTCCAATTCCAGAATTCAGAGCAATAAAACCGGCATCGCGCCCCATAACTTCCACAAAGAAAATACGTTTATGCGATGTTGCCGTATCGCGGATTTTATCAACAGCATCGATCACCGTATTTAAAGCGGTATCGTAGCCAACGGTGTGCGATGTTCCGTAAATATCGTTGTCAATAGTGCCGGGAATACCGATAACGGGAATGTTGAATTCTTTAGAGAAGATCATTCCGCCGGTAAAACTACCGTCGCCACCAATGATTATGAGTGCATCAATCTGATGTGCTTTGATGGTTTCATAAGCTTTTTTTCGACCTTCAGCCGTCATGAATTCATCAGATCGTGCCGATTTTAGAATGGTTCCGCCTTTAGAGATAATGTATTTTACATCGCGCGGACCCATTTCTTTTACATCGCCATCGATCAATCCTTCGAAACCGCGAAATATTCCGTAACAGGCAATTTCATAGTAGGTACATGCGCGCACAACTGCCCTGATTGCAGCATTCATTCCCGGTGCATCGCCACCTGAAGTTAAAACGGCTATTTTTTTTATTTTGTTTGATTTCATAAGTATTCTTAATATTGAAGTGATTAAACTTTTTAACCACATAGCTTCATAGAAAATACAGCTTATAAAGGCTATATAAATATACATCGTTTTTAAGGGACGCTTAAAAATGTATATGTGCCTAAAAACTGCTTTATAAATTAAATCATGTTACTATATTTATATGTGGTTTGATAAAATTTTATTTTTCTGTTTAGATTCCTATTCTTAATAACCTAAAGATACAAAAAAAATTAAAAAAGCCAGAATCTATTTAGGTTCTGGCTTTTGTTTTGGTTCTTCGGGAGTGTCTTCTCTACGTTTTTCCTGAAACTTTAAATAGTCTACTCCGTAGTCATCGTCTGAAGAATTATTATTGTTTGAATTGTTCTTCTCATTTTCCTTTTCCTTGGCACGCTTGTCTGCACGAACCAATACTTTCTTTATCAGTTCTTTAAACGTATTAAAATCTACTTCGTACGTTAACCCGATTCCCTGCGTATAATTAATGCCTTCACCTATATAATTGATGTCGTTTTCACGGTTGAAAACACGTGCACGCAACGTTCCATCGTCATTTAAAAGCAGTTGGACTTCCACATCGCCCACAATAACGTTTTCTTCACGTCCGCCAATCGGTACACCCAATTTACTGTTTACCAAAATACGGTCGCTGATCTGAGTTGATAAGGTTACGCCTACACGAGCTGCATCGGTATCATCTCTGAACGGGTTGCGTTCACTTTGCGAATAATTTAAACCGACACGGAATTTACCTTCAGAATCTGAAAACAAATCATCGAACAAACTACTTGCACGTTCAAACAAACTACCGTAAACGGCATTTCCGCCCGTTGTTGCCGTTATAAAACCACCCGTTGCCAGCAATGCCATAGCCTGCGTTTCACGCGTATCTTTATCTGCCAGCTTGTATTCAATTTCTGATTTTATACTTGAACTTACGTTAGGAAAATCAATTAAGAAATCAATTTCGGGATTGCTTAAATTTCCCTGCAACGCAATAGAAACTTCGGTATCAACTTTACGGTTAATTTCAGAACTTTCTATAATCAATCCGGGGTTTGACTGTGTTTTATAAAGTGCTTTTAAATCTAATATGGCGTTTAAAGGTTCACCGTCCCAACGAATGGTTCCGTATTTAACCACATCGAGCTTTTTATCAATGATTCCGCCGTATTTAAAATTATACTCACCACTGTAAACCATAAAATCGCCCCACATATTGAATCGACCAAGCGTGTTGATTTCCATAGTAATAAAACCGGCACCACTACCCTTCATTCCGTGACCTGAAGCTCGATCCAACAGGATTTCAATTTCGGCATCGGGCGTTATGTAAAACTCGAAATTCAGCTGAACACCGCCAAAACGAGTATTATTCATCGGTGTTTCGATTCCTTTTAAACGGTTGGCTTTTTCTTGCGGTGACAAAAAGTGAACGAAATTATTATCGCCCAAACCACCTGCGTCATCTAAAGGAATTTTGATTTTTGTCCCTTTTTTAGATTTCGCTTCGATGCTAACCACCAAACTTTCAACAGGACCTTTTATGGTAGCAGATCCATCGATAAAAGCGGTGCCGTAATATGGAGTTCCTTCTTTATAATCGATATCCAATGCCAATAAATTATCTGATGACAATTTTGCATCGATGTTCCAGTTTTTTAATTTGTTGTGCGAAATGGTTCCGTTTAACAAACCTTTTGTCTTATGTTTGGAATCGGTAATATTTACGTTTCGAAGAATGAACTGACTTTCGGTAACATCCAACGGTGCATTCTCATCGAACAAATAATCAACACCTGTAAAAACAGGACGCATTCCGGCATCTGTAAGATATAACTTCCCTTCGATATCGGGATCTTTGTGAGTTCCTTGAATGGTTGCACGACCAGATGCATCGCCACGGACATCGGACATGATTGACGATAAAAACGGTGCAATGGCTTTAAGGTTGAACTTGTTAAAACCAGCGTCTAGATTTAATCGGCTTTGCCCTTTGCTTACAGAGATCAATCCGTTCATATAGAAATTCTCTGTAAAATCATTCACAATATTTGATCTTACATTGAAATTCTGAAGCGATTCATCACCTTCCACTTCAAAATTAAACAAGCCGAGCAATACATCGTTAATCTCTAAATTTTTGACATTCAGTTTTGATTTCGGCTTAAAGATGTTGTTTTCCTGCACAAACGAAACGTTTCCGTTGATTAATCCGGCAAAGGTTAAGTTGGTTAAATCGGGTGTGATTTTATCCAACTCCACATTCTCAAATTCCAAATTCAGATCCTTATAATTATTTCCGTGCATGCTTCCGTTCAGTAAAACAAACTGTTCGTTGTGCGAAAGCTGAATGTCTTCAATAACAAAATCGTTGATTTCCTTATTAAAAATAATGCGGTTTTTATCGTTGTTGTACTCGTTTAAATACCAAAGCGATTCTTTAAACTGGATTTCAGATTTTTCGATTCCAACTACCGATTTATTTTCTTCATCAATGGTATGATAAAAATTCAAGTAATACTTATCGGCTGCTTCTGTTCCGCCTTTAAACTGCGTATCAACGTACAAGGTATCGTTTTTCTTGGCATTGTTCAGAACAAAATCGTACGCTTTGTAAGCCTTTAAATCTATGGTATCAATGGCGATGAATGCATTTTGATTTTCGCGCAGACTGTTCACATCAATCTGAATATTGGTCAGTTTATTGTCGCCATACTTCACAAAAGGCGTGTTCATTATTAAAACAAATTCGCCATTATCTGCCGTGATCTTTCCGGAAATAGAAGTTTCATCGGCAATTTCCAATTTTGGAACAAACAAATCGACAATCTTATTTTGAATGTCCAGATTGTATTCTATAAACTGATTGGTCGCAATTTTATTAGGCGAATAGTTTTTGTACAGACTTCCCAACGAGTTTTCTACGATATCTTTTAGCTGATTGTATTTAAAATTACCTTGAATGTATCCGTTTACGATATCGGTTGATTCAATATCGATTCTGCGGATGTTATTTTCTTTAAATTCAGATTTAATTAAAAGATTATCAAACGTATAGGTTTCTTTAGAATTGGTGTAGGTTGCATTTTGGGCAAGAACCGTTCCTGCAAACGTATCCAGATTTTCGCCCGTTCCCATCAATTCAAAATGACCTTTAAAAACGCCCAACGAATCTTTTACAATATGCAATGCATTCATGTTTAAATGCTGAATATCTGCCTTAAAATCAACTGCAGTTTTATCTTTTGAAAGATCTAAAGTTCCATTGAAATTCAACAAAGCATTCGGATCATTACTCACTAAAGTTCCAGTATATGCAGGCAGTTTCAGGCTACCGTCGATCGTAATGTCCTTATACGAATAGTTGTTGAAGGTGAATTGCTGAACGTGGCTTTTTATGATGGTGTTGAAATATTCCGGATCGAAACTTTTACCATCAACACTTGCAGTTAATGTGGCAGTGCCTATTTTTTCGTTTTCGATTAATCCGCCGATATCAAAATTATCAAGCGTAATATCACCTTTATATATCGCGTTTTGCTTTTGATTTACGTTCCATAATTCCACATCGGCTTTTGCAAAACCAAGATTTGTAGTAGCTTCAACATCAGCATCCACATAAAAATCTTCGTATGCTACAAAACCTTGCAGATTTAAAAGTCCTAATTTTTCTAACTGAACCGGCAACGAATTTCCTAAAATATTCGGTAACAGCGCAACTGCATTAGAACGGGTAATGTTCAAACGATTTAGATTGGCTTCAACACGAAACGGATTTTTCTTTACAAACAGATTTTTTAATGCAAAATTCCCAATGATTTCAGATCCGAATTTATCAGAAAGCTGTGTGTTTTCCAGCTTAAAATTGTTCAACGTACCTGTTGCTTTCGTGGTTAGATACAGCACGTTATCGGCACCAAATTCTTTATAAAAATATTTTAAATCGTTAGTTGCAACTTTAGATTTATTCAAATCGACCGCCAAATTCACCTTTTCTGTAAAATATTTCAAATCGCCTTCGGCATAACGCATGGCAATGTTTCCTTTGATATATGAGTCTTCGGTTTCTACCGCAAACGGTTTTAAATCCATGCCCGTTTTGGTCATAGAAAAACCTGCAGCCAGATCTTTTATGTAAATTCCGCGTTTGTCTTTTAAAGATAATTTGGTGATATCGGCATTGATATTCGGACCTTTTACCAACAGTTTGTTTACAGATCCGTTCATTTCCTTAAAATCAATCGGGGTATTTCCGGTATTGTCATCGGTAATTTTAAACCTTCCGTTTGTAAGATCCAAATGATCAATCTTCATTAAAAACTTACCGCTTCCGGGTTTTCCGTCATCAAAAACAGCAATAAACTTGTCCAGATTGGTTAAGGTATCGCCTTTGTATTTGTGGATAAAAAAGTTGACATCCTGAATTTCGGTACTTCCAAACAACAATTTCCCTTCGGTTAGCTGTTTAAAATCAGTGATGTCGGTATACAGTCGGTCAATGTAGGCTAAATCGTTGTTTCGGTCATCTAAGACATGCACTTTTTTCAACAGAACACTTCCGTCCAACTGCACAGCAACCTGCCCGATCGACGTTCGAATATTAAATTGTTCGTTAATTCTGGTGGTCGCATAATGCGCCAATTCTGTCTGAACTATAGGTGTGGTAATGATTACGGCTGCCAGTATAAAAACCAGCGCCAAGCCCAACAGCAACCCAAACAGTATTTTAAAAAGTTTTTTGATAGCCTTATTTGTTTTAAATTTGCTTTTTAATTTAAAGAAACAAAAATACTAATTTATGTAAGTTAATACGGTATTTAGTACACTTTATACACATAAATTATACCGATTTTTTACAATGGAACAATTAAAGTACATTTTAGCGATTGAAAGTTCGTGCGATGATACCGGTGCAGCCGTATTATGCAACGATAAAGTGTTGAGCAATGTGGTGGCAAAGCAGGAAATTCACGAGCAGTACGGCGGTGTAATTCCCGAATTGGCTTCGCGCGCACATCAGCAAAATATTGTGCCCGTTGTAGATGTTGCGTTACAAAAAGCCGGCATACAAAAAACCGATTTAAGTGCTATTGCGTTTACGCAAGGTCCAGGTTTAATGGGATCTTTGCTGGTTGGCGGTTCTTTTGCAAAATCGTTAAGTATGGCTTTGGATGTTCCTTTGATTGCCGTAAACCACATGCACGCACATATTTTGGCTCATTTTATTGACGAAGAAGGATTTGACAAACCTAGATTTCCTTTTTTAGCGATGACAATTAGTGGCGGACATACACAGATTGTGAAAGTGAATTCTTTTGTTGATATGGAAATTTTAGGTGAAACAACCGATGATGCTGTTGGTGAAGCTTATGATAAAACTGCAAAAATATTGGGTTTTCCTTATCCCGGTGGTCCTTTAATTGACAAGCATGCGCAAAACGGAAACCCTAAAGCTTACACATTTACCAAACCAAAAGTTGACGGATTGAATTTTAGTTTTTCGGGATTAAAAACGCAGATTCTGTATTTTATTCAAAAAGAAGTTCAAAAAAATCCGGATTTTATTAAGGAAAATATCGATGATATTTGTGCTTCTGTGCAAAACATCATCATTAAAATATTAATGGATAAAATTAAGCTTGCCGTTGAACAAACCGGAATTACCCAAATTGCAATTGGCGGCGGTGTTTCGGCAAATTCGGGCATTCGCAAAGCATTAAAAGAAACCGAAACCAAATACGGCTGGAAAACATTTATACCCAAATTTGAATACACCACCGATAATGCCGCAATGATTGGTATTGTTGGTTATCATAAATTCCGCTTAGGAATTTTTAGTGATGATGAAGTAGTTTCAAAAGCAAGATTAGAATTTTAAAAGTTAATCTTATTTAAATCTTCCCTATAGTTATGAAGAACATTTTAGTAATTCTTTTTTTGTTTTTGAAATTAAATTGTTTTTCACAAACTAATGTTGAAGTATATTCATTACTGAAAGAAATATCTTTAACTAAAGACTCTCGAGAAATCGTAAACACGAAAGCGGGTAAAATTTTATTAAGTTATGATTGGAAAGTTGCAGCTATATTATCAGAATATTTCTTGGACTCAAACAAAACTAAAGTATATTCTGACTGTTTAGAAAGATATTTGACCATTGGTGAAATTTCAATCATTATCGCAGATAGAATTGATGGAATGAATTATTACAGATTAACTTTACTTCAGAATTGTCTTGCTGAATTTTGTAATGGAAACACTAATCTAATTGAATATTATTTGCCTTATATACATGAAAGTGGTTTATCTGATTTTAAAGAAAGATATTTATTATGGATCAAAAGTGAAGAATATGTGAAGTCAAGACATCTTTTTACAGATAAATCTAAAAAACAACTTAAAAGAATTCAACAAGAAAAGTTAAAAGCTTTTAAAAACAAAATTTGATAATTAATTACAATGCAGTTATTTTACGCTCCGGATATAGACAATGAAACAAATGAGTTTGTTTTTGATAAAGAAGAAAGCAAACACATTGTTAAAGTTTTACGTAAATTAGAAGGTTCTATTTTACACATTACCAACGGAAAAGGTTTTTTATTTATTTGTGAGGTTATTTTAGCATCAGAAAAAAAATGCGTGGTTAAAATAAATGAATCACAATTTACCGAACCAAGAAGTTTTCGAATTCACATGGTGGTTGCACCAACAAAAATGAACGATCGTTACGAATGGTTTTTAGAGAAAGCTGCCGAAATTGGTGTTGATGAAATTACACCGATCATTTGCGATCACTCCGAACGAAAGATTATCAAGACGGAACGTTTCGATAAAATTTTGATCAGCGCCATGAAACAATCAAACCAAATGTACCTGCCTATTTTAAACGAACCAATTAAACTGACCGATTTTTTATCGAAAGAAATCAGCGGACAAAAGTTTATTGCACATTGTGAAGAAACGGAGAAAGTGGAATTAAAAGACAGAATTGAAACACAACAGAATTATACTTTACTGATTGGCCCTGAAGGCGATTTTTCTACAAACGAAATTAACAAAGCACTTGCAAATGGTTATTTGCCTGTTGCTTTAGGAAACACGCGTTTGCGTACCGAAACTGCTGCACTGGTTGGTTGTCATACTTTTGTTTTAGCTAATAATTAGTTTAAATTTTATGATATTACCATCTGATTTAAAAGAGTTTATAAACAAAAACTTAAAGCAAGACATTAATACGTTGGCTTTAAAGAAAAATCCATTTCCTGATTACGAATGGTCGTGGATTTTAAATCAGATCCAGGCAAAACAGAAAGCTGAAAAGAAATTACCTACGTGGTTTTTAAATGATGATGTTGTTTTTCCGAGCACCTTATCAATCGAACAAACTTCATCGGAAACTTTGGCAAAGTTTAAAGCAGCATTAATTTCAGGTGAAAATCTTATTGATCTGACTGGTGGTTTTGGGGTAGATGATTTTTATTTTGCAAAACGATTTAAAAAAGTTGTTCATTGCGAATTTCAGGAAGATTTATCGGCAATCGTTAAACAAAACTTCAAAGTTTTAAATGCAGATAATATAGAAACTATTTCTGGTGACAGCATTTCTTATCTTGAACAATCAACTGAAAAATTTGATTGGATCTATATTGATCCTGCACGAAGAGATGATAAAAAAACCAAAGTATTTCTGCTAAAAGATTGCACACCCAACGTTGTTGAACTACAGGAATTTCTTTTTGAAAAATCGGATAACATTTTAATTAAAGTAGCTCCGTTACTTGATATTTCGTCTATTTTAAATGAATTAAGTAATGTTAAAGCAATTTATGCGATTGGTTTGCAGAACGAAGTTAAAGAGCTTTTAATTGTTCAACAAAAAGGTTTTATTGATCAGCCGGAATTAATCGCTGTCAATATTTCAAACGATGGAACCATACATCAAGATATATTTACATTAATTGATGCTGTAGATTCGCAATTGTCTACTCCGTTAAACTATCTATACGAACCATTCAGCAGTTATCTTAAATTAGGATCTTACAACAGTATTGCTGTAAAATTTAATGTTAGCAAACTGCATAAACATTCGCATTTATATACTTCGAATGAATTGATCGATTTTCCCGGACGATCTTTTAAAATAGAACAGATTATTCCGTACAATAAAAAAGACATTAAGTTGTTAGAAAATACAAAGTGTAATGTTACTACTCGAAATTTTCCTTTAAAAGTGGAAGAAATCCGCAAAAAACATAAAATTAAAGACGGAGGCGATTTATATGCGTTTTTTACTACCGATTTAAACAATGATAAAATTGTAGTGATTTGTAAAAAGGTTTGATCTATTATTTTAATCGAATTTTCCACATCAAATCAATGCTTATAGCGTGTTCGTATTGAAATTTATCTAAAAGTTGTGGTCGATAATACGTTGGTCGGTAAATAACTCCCAAATGAAACGATTTGCTAAATTGATAATAAGTAGAAAAAACGTTTCCAATTGCATAATGCTTTGCGGGATCTGCATTGGGAAGATTGTAATGATTAGTTGCAAAAGAAAATCCGTAGCCTAAAGTAAACCGATTAAGTCTATGATTATTTGAAAGCGAAAAATTGTTTGACCACAAAAAAGTTTCTGCATCTACATTTTCATAATCTACAGGCGCAGGAATAGGAGCTAAAAAATCTATTATGGAATTGTAACTCAAATTTAAAAACTGTTTTGGAGAATGGTAATAATCTATACCAAGAGAAATTCCAAGAAATCCACCTTTTGATATTTTATGATGATTATCAGGAGCAAATTCATAAAAATTGCCAAATGGAACAGAAACATTCAAATAAACAGATCCTTTCTTTGGTCTTACAAAACTTCCTGTTTTTGTTACAATAGTATCTTGTGATAGCAATTTAAATCGATTCGGATAACTATAACTTTCAGTTGGTATAGGATCTTCATAATTAGGCTTAATACTTTTTGAAATTAGTACATACTCTTTCTCCAAACTATCATTACTAATAAAACAAATATGTAAAGGTTCCTTACTTTTTTGAACTTTTATTGTTTTTGAATATTGTTGTGGAATCCAAAGGTCTTTTTTGTAATAGTTTAAAGCTATCGTATCTTCATTGTGAACAATACTTCCATTTTCTTTAGAAAAAATATGAATTTTTTGCGTTGATTTTATAGGTGATAGATTTGAACTGCAAGAAGAAAAAATACAACCAATCACAAATAAATATAATAGTGATTTCATTTTAGTGTTTTTGGTATTTAAAGATATAAAAAATGACCTAAAAATTAGGTCATTTTCTTTAATATTTTAATTCTAATGTTTTAGAAGTTTCTGCTCTTAATTCTTTCAATAATTCCGGATGATCGTTTAATTTTAATCCAAACGAAGGAATCATTTCCTTGAATTTTTCCTGCCATTCTGGTGATTTAAATTCATTCGGGAAGCATTTTTCAATCAGTTTCAACATAATGGTAACCGTTGTAGATGCACCCGGAGAAGCACCTAATAAAACCGCCAAACTACCATCGGCAGCATTCACAACTTCGGTTCCAAAAGCCAATTCTGCTTTGCCGTTTTTATCGCGTTTCATTGTCTGTACACGCTGACCTGCAATTTCCAAGCGCCAGTTTTCCTGTTTTACGTTTGGAAAATATTCTCTTAACGAAGCCAATTTTTTCTCAGGCGATGCCAATACTTCAGAAATCAAATATTTTGTCAAGCTCATATTATCCAAACCTGCACCAACCATTGTTCCGATATTTCCTGTTGAAATAGAGCTGAACAAATCCCAGTATGATCCGGTTTTTAAGAATTTTGTGGAAAAACCTGCATACGGACCAAACAATAATGATTTTTTACCATTTACAAAACGGGTATCCAAATGCGGAACCGACATTGGCGGAGCGCCAACAGAAGCCAATCCGTAAACTTTTGCAAAATGTTGTTCTGCCAATTGCTCGTCTTCACAAACCAACCACTGACCAGAAACCGGGAATCCACCGTATGCTTTTCCTTCAGGAATTCCTGACTTTTTCAACAATAAAATAGAAGCCCCACCTGCACCAATAAACACAAATTTAGAAATAACGGTACGCTTTTCGCCTGTTTTAATATCTTTCACAGAAACCTTCCATTTACCGTCTTGCGTTCGTTTTAAATCGTAAACTTCGGTATTAAAAGTAACTTTAACTCCGTCTTGTTTTAGCTGATGCTTGATCATTCGCTTTGTTAATTCGCCAAAATTAACATCGGTTCCCAAATTCATGTAGGTTGCCGCAACTTTTTGATCAGCTTTACGGTTTTCCATTATTAGCGGAGCCCAATTTTTGATGGTTTCAGCGTTTTCACTGTATTGCATCGCTTCAAAAAGAGGTTCTTTCTTTAAAGCTTCGTGTCTGTTTTTTAGGAAATTTACGTTAGCATCGCCCCAAACAAAACTCATGTGAGGTACGGTGTTTACAAACGATTTTGGAGATTGGATAATATTTTTATTAACCAGATACGACCAAAACTGACGTGTTTCTTCAAACTGTTCGCAAATATCCAATGCTTTGCTTGTATCAATCACTCCGTTTTTTTCGGGCGTATAATTTAATTCACAAAAAGCCGCATGACCTGTTCCTGCATTGTTCATAGCATCTGAACTTTCCTGCGCGGCACTGTCTAAACGTTCAAAAATTTCAATGGTTGCATCGGGATTTAATTCTTTCAGCAACAATCCAAGTGTAGCGCTCATGATTCCGGCACCAA
>Ga0308157_10005825_pt1 | contig 15133 bp, 14 predicted proteins | sample PhyBR1_FD_201035 | JGI IMG/M metagenome (GOLD analysis project Ga0308157, IMG submission 201035) | Phyllosphere microbial communities from UC Gill Tract Community Farm, Albany, California, United States - DLSLB.R1 | ecosystem: Host-associated > Plants > Phyllosphere > Unclassified | place: USA...
GAAGAAGCTTCGCGCAGCCGGCCAGATCCAGGCCCAGGTTGCGGTACATGGACCGGAAGGACTGGGCAAGCTGGGCGCGGGTGTCGGGGTCGTGGCGACGGTGGCCCTGACGATACCTAACTAGATACGATGTATATTATGTTAAATAAAATACGGGCCAAACACGGTGGCTGCATCGGCACCTTGCCAAGGACGGGAAAACAAGCTGCACCACTCGCCCCTTCTATACTGGCTGAGGTTGGAAGTTGAATCCTCATCGAGAACCGTATGGCACCAGAACTCACCGAACAAGGTCAGCAACTTGTCTTCAGGCTGGCTTCGCGCACGGGCTTCAGCCCGGAGGCAGTCAAGCAGTTGCTGATGGCCCTGCAGCGAGGCAACGGCGCCATGGCGCAGTTTTCGCATCCCGAGTTCGGCGGCAGCGGCCAGTGGGCGCGCGGCGGTATGGTCATGCTCGGCGACATGTTCAACAACGAACTGAAGGCACGCGTGGATGGGTTGGCCAATGATTCAGGCGCAATCCCAGGGTGACGGTGCGGCCGCGTTCGTCCATTCATCTGCGTTTTTCGTTTCCGATCCGCGGGCCCAGTGGTATCCGGCAGAATTGGGGACGCCGAGCAGCAGTGGCTCTCAGAACAGCACCCGCTACGCATACTTCGCTGACCAACGCCGCCTTGCGGTGGATGCCGGCGGCGACGTGTCGCTGTATGACACGCTGGACCATCGGATCAGCGGCTTCGGCCAGCAGCATGGTGGCAACTCTGCGCTGACCTTTACCAGCCAGCACGGAACCGTGAACCTCTCGGCCCTGCAGTTGGCCCGCAAGGGTGGTCTGGCGCAGGCCCCGATGGCTGCGGCCAGTGAGGCGCCCCGCGCAGGCGGCGCGTCCCATGGCGCGCAGGCTTCCATCTTCGAATCCATCGCTCAGCTTTCCGCGCTCAAGGACAAAGGCATCCTCACCGAGGCGGAATTCGCAACGAAGAAGGCGGAGCTGCTCGCGCGAATTTGAGCTGGTGCCCAAGGGCTCGCTGGGTGTAGGGCCGTTCTAACTTCTCTTCCTTCTGACCCGAGTTGGTGGTGGTGCCGCACCCACGGCGGCACCCGTCGGCAGCCGGTCCCGCAGTTCGTTGAGCAGTGCGAACACGTCATTGCTGCGTTCATCGAATTTCGCCTGCAAGCCCTTCACCTCGTCGAGGGCGGATTGCAGCTCCCGAGAGAGGCCCGCTTTTTCGATCTGAAGGGCGCCCACGTGGGCGTCTAGCTCCCGGGCTCGGTCCATGGCATCGGCCAGGGCCTTGGCGGCCTTCTTGCCGTCGGCCTCCAGCTGTAGCGCCAGCCGTTTGGACTCCTGGCGGGCCCGGTCGACCTCGGCATTGAGCCTGCGTTCCTGGGCCTGCGCGCGCTCTTCGAGCCGCGAGCGCTCGGCCTGGTGTTCTGCCTCCTTGGCCTCGTGGCGCCGCCGCTGTGCATCCGCCTCCTGCCGCAGTTGCGCGCCCTCGGAACGCGTGGCTTCCAGCAGCTGTTGGCTGGCCTGCAGTTGCTGCTGCAGTTCCTGGGCCTGGCGCGCCAGCTCGGCGATCTGGGCATCCCGAGCCTGCATGGCCACGGCATAGGCCTCATTGCGGTCATCCAGGCGTTGCGTCTCCCGTGCCAACTCTTCCTGCGCATGGCGCAGTGATTCGGCTTGCGCCTCCAGCGCTGTGCGGGCTTGTGCAAATTGCTCGGCAGCCCTTTCGTCAGCCTGCTGCAGCGCCCTTCCCCACAGAGTCTTCGCCGCCCGGATGACGGGCCCCGGCAAGGGAATCTCGACATCTGCCGGCCCGTTGGCCGAGTCAGCGTGGTCTGCCGGCGCCTGCAGCCGTCCGGCCAGCGAGCCAAACCACCCATCGAGCATGGGCCCCACCGTATTCGGTGAGCCGCGGCCCAGTTGCAGGCGCACCCGCTCGATGGTCGGGCGCTCCCCCAGGGCGAGAACTGCGTCCGCAGCAGCCCACACCTCTTCCATCTGAACGCCGCGCGGGCCCCTCGTACTTTTCGCTTGCATCGCCCGACTCCACTTCCTGAAATTACCCACGATAATAGAAGCTTATCGTGGGTAAAAAGCTAAATTGATAATAAACAATACATCATATGTACGATAAATGCAAAATTTAGGCTGAAGGAACACAAATGCGCTTGCCAGCCCTCAAAACGCATGCCGCGCTGGAGCCCGGCGTGCTCTCGGATATGACCGCGCTTGCCGTCGATCAGCTGATGCGCGAGGGGGAGTCTGCGAACACCCTGGCCAGCTACCGATCGGCCGTGCGCTACTGGGCCGCCTGGTTCAACGTGCGCTATGGCCAGCCGATTACGCTTCCGCTGCCGCCGAGCGCGGTGCTTCAGTTCATCGTTGACCATGCCCAACGGACGACTGCCGAAGGGCTGGCCCACGAGCTGCCGCAGGCCATCGATGCGGTGCTTGTCGACGCAGGCTTCAAGGGCAAGCCGGGGCCCATGGCGCTCAGCACCCTGGTGCACCGCGTGTCGGTGCTGTCCAAGGCCCACCAGGTGCGGGACATGAAGAACCCCTGCCAGGATGCCCAGGTGCGTGAGCTGCTGTCGAAGACGCGCCGCGCCTACGCCAAGCGGGGAGCCTTGCCCCAGAAAAAGAATGCACTCACCAAGGACCCGCTGATGGCGATCCTGGCGACCTGCGATGCCACCACCCTCAAAGGACTGCGCGATCGCGCCCTGCTGCTGTTTGCCTTTGCCAGCGGTGGTCGGCGGCGCTCGGAGGTCGCGTCGGCGCAAATGAGGCATCTACAGCGAAGCGGGCCCACTTCGTTCGTCTACACCCTCGCCCACTCCAAGACCAACCAGACCGGTTCAGACCGGCCGGAGAACCACAAACCCATCCAGGGGATGGCGGGCGAGGCTTTGCAGGCATGGTTGGAGGCCACGGGCATCACCGAGGGGCCCATTTTCAGGCGCGTGCGAAAAGGCGGCAGGCTCGGTGAGGCACTGTCGGCCGCCGCCGTGCGTGACATCGTTCAGGAGCGTGCCCGGGCGGCCGGGCTGCCCGATGTGTTTTCAGCGCACTCGCTTCGCTCCGGCTTCGTGACCGAGGCCGCCACCCAGAAAGTCCCCATGGCCGACACGATGGCCATGACGGGTCACCGGAGCGTGGCAAGCCTGCTGGGTTACTTCCGGGTTTCGGACGCCAGCCAGGCGGCGAGGCTGCTGGAAGAAGAAGACCCCCAGGCTTGATGCGGGCGACGACCAGCGCTACGGAAGATCCTGTGCACGAACGCCCAGGCGCAGGCTGGCGCAGAAGGCCGAGAACTCGCCCGTGTCGTCGATGGGCGGGTTTTGCAATTGCACGAAGAGATCGGGTGCGAGCGGCACCAGCGTGACATCGGTGCCCCCCGAGCCGGCATAGATTTCGGTGTAGTTCTTGGTGCGTGTTCGCCCCCAGAACACGCGCATGACAGTTTCGCCCTTCCATGCGGGCCTGCCGCAAAAGTCGGCGGCTGTCGCGGGCTGGTCGCCGGCCTGTGCGTTCGGCACCATCCAGCGGCCGTCCTCTGCAAGCGTGAACGAGTCCAGCAGCGCAGTGCCCCCAGGCCGTGTGCGTGCCACCTGCACGCTGGGCGGCGCAGGGCCGGTATCGACCATCCAGTCGCACACCTTGTAGGGTGGCTCGCCGCCCTCCTCCTTGCCCTTGCATTCGCCGCGCGGCGCAGGCTCGGGCCGGATCTTGACGATGTAGAACGCACAGGCGCGGCCATCGCGCTCATCTGCGGAGCGCTTGGGCCGCGTGATCCTGTAGCCGGTCGGCAGATCAAATTCAAGCCCGCAGGCCGCGACGTGGACGGTGGCCGCTGGCTCGGCCTGGGCGCAAGAATGGAAGGAGACGCAGGCCAGCATTGCGGAGAATGCCAGGGTGGTGCGCGTGTGGCCCATCATGCGGTCTCCTGGCGGCCATCGACGAGTTGCCGCAGCAGCGCAGCCCGGAAATCCGCACTGAAGTGCCACTGCCCCTCGGTCTGCACCAGCTCGCCGGTGCCCACGCGCGCCTGGAACCAGTCCTCCACGAAGCCCGGTGCCCAGCCACCGGTGCCAAAATGCGCGCCACCCACCATTGCGATGACGCCTGGGTAGGACTGCAGGAACCCCTCCTTTGACCGCACCGGCCGGCTGTTGCTGAGCAGCAGAAACTGCGCTGCGTACAACAGGTGCGAGTTCGCGTCCGCATGCAGTGCGAAATAGCCTTTGTCCTGCACAATGGCCGCGGCCAGACGGCGGATGGCCGCCGGCATGCGCGGGTCGGGCCAGTGCTCGCACAGCCTGTGCAGCCGCGTGTGGAAAGGGGCGTTGCGCACGTGCTCCAGCGCTTCCTTCTTCACGTCCTCGGGGTCGTCCTCATACTTGGACTCGTGCACGAGGCTGCGCACGAAGGTTTCGAAATCCGGTGCGAGCGGCGTGATGCGGTAGTCGCTTTCCTGGTCGACTTGCACCACTGCGGGCTCGCCGGACGGCCCACAGGCACGGTAGTCGAGCGCGATCATGTCGTGGCCCGCAGAGGGGCAGTCGCCGAAGTAGACGCCGATGTCCGGGTAGTCCCACTCTTCGATCTTGAAACGGCTGCCCAGGCTGCCGCACAGGCTCCACTGCCGTGCGAAGCCAATGCCCTTGAAGGCGCTGATCGCCACATGGTCTTCAGCCCAGGAGGTTGGCGTTTGGGTGGGAAAGCACCCACGGGCGGGAATGCCGCCGTTTTGCGACTGCATGAGTGCGATGTAGCTGGCCGGGAGCCGATAGCCCAATTGCGCCTCGACGGCGGCAATGGTCTCTGGCGTGGGCGGTGGCTCCACATACTCCTTGCGCGCATAGTCGCTGTCTTCCCAGAAGCCGGGCAGATCGAAGCCCGAAAACGGCGTTGCCCTGGTGGTATTCATGCGCCCTCCCCCTCTTCCCCTTGCGCGGCACGCGCCTTGTCGAGCAAAAATTCGATGCACAGGCGCACGGCCCGTGTCTGGTGGCGGTTGGGCATGTACAAGAGGTGCATGCGGGTGCCGAAGATGCTCAGGCGGTAGTCGTCCAGCGTGCTCAGCACCTCGCCGGACTCGATGGCGTCCTTCACCACGTAGTCGGGCACCAGGCCCACGCCCAGGCCCGCCAGAATGCCCTGGCGCAGAAACGGAAAATGCTCCGAGATCAGCGTGGGCTCCAGCAACAGCTCCTGGCGCTCTTCGCCCTGGTAGGCACTCAGGCGCAGTTGGCGGCCCGTCACGCCAGCGGTGATGAGCGGCGCGCTGCGCAGCTCCAGCAGTGTCTGGGGCAGGCCGTGCTCCTGGGCAAAGGCGCGCGAGGCGCAGGCGATGTAGCGCACGGTGCCCAGGCTGCGTGCCACCAGGGACAGCGGCGGCTCCTGGATCACGCGGATGGCGATGTCCACCTCGTCGCGCAAGTTGTCGGCGCGGTTCTCGAACAGCACGTCCAGCACGATGCCCGGGTACAGGCGCTTGAACTCGATCAGCCAGTCGCTCATCACGATCTGCCCGTAGCCGCTGGGCACGCTGATGCCCACGCGCCCCTGCAGGCCCTGCCCCAGGGTGGCAATGGTCTCGCGCGCAGCCAGCATCTCGTTCTGGATGCTGCGGCCGTGCTCGTACAGGCGCATCCCCACTTCGGTGGGCTCCACACGGCGGGTGGTGCGCCGCACCAGTTGCACCCCTACCGACTTTTCGAGCTGGGTCAGGTGGTAGCTGACATTGGCGCGGGACACCTTGAGCTTGCGCGCGGCCTGGCTCAGGTTGCCGCAGTCAATGATTTCGACCAGCAAGGCCAGAGAGTGTGAATCCATGCACCGATTGTCTTAAATGTTTTGACAGTCTGTCAATTCCAGCGGGGATTGTTATAAATCATTGTCACCGCAAGAATCCCGGTTTGCTGTTCAAGCCCCCAATGGAGACATGCGCGTGATCCTTCAATCCCCGGCTTCCGTCGTTCGTTCAACCCTGCAGGACGGCGTGCAGCTCGTCAGCATCCACAACCCACCCGTCAACGCCCTGGGCGCTGCGGTGCGCCAGGGGCTGCTGGCGGCGATCGCCCAGGCCGAGGCCGATGCACATGTCAAGGCGGTGCTGATCGTGGGCGACGGCCGGGCCTTCATTGCCGGGGCCGACATCCGCGAGTTCGGCAAGCCGCCCGTGGCGCCTGCCCTGCCCGAGGTCTGCCAGCGCATCGAATCCTGCAGCAAGCCGGTGGTGGCCGCCATCCATGGTGCGGCACTGGGCGGAGGGCTGGAAGTGGCCCTGTCGGCCCACTACCGCCTGGCGCTGCCCAGCGCCCAACTGGGCCTGCCCGAGGTGTTGCTGGGGCTGCTACCCGGCTCCGGCGGCACGCAGCGGGCGCCCCGCCTCATGGGGGTGAAGGCGGCGACCGAGCTCATGCTCAGCGGCAAGCACCTCAATGCCCAGGCGGCCCTGGCCGCAGGCCTGGTGGACGTGATGGTCGAGGGCGATGATCCCGTCGCCGCCGGGCTGGCCTATGTGCGCGAGCTGCTGGCACGCCAGGCACCGGTGCGCCCCACCAGCGCCCAGGCCGGGCGCCTGGCCGACAAGGCCGCCGCCCAGGCAGAACTCGATGTGCTTCGGGCAGACACCGCCAAGGCCGCTCGCGGCCTGTTCTCGCCGCTGAAGATCATCGACTGCGTGCAGGCCGCGCTGGACCTGCCTTTTGACCAAGGCATGCAGTTCGAGCGCGCCCAGTTCCTCGCCTGCCTGGAAAGCCCGCAGCGCGCCGGCCTGATCCACGCCTTCTTTGCCGAGCGCGAGGTCGCCAAGGTGCCCGAGGCCAAGGCCGCGGTGCCGCGCCCCATCACCTCCATTGCCGTGATCGGCGGGGGCACCATGGGCGCCGGCATCACCGTCTCGGCGCTGGACGCCGGCCTGCCCGTGACCATGATCGAGCGTGACGCGGAATCGATCGCGCGCGGCCGAGCCCATGTGGAAAAGGTCTACGACGCCCTGGTCGCCAAGGGCCGCATGGCCCCCGAGGCCAAGGCCGCCACCATGGCGCGCTACACCGGCAGCACCCGCTACGAGGACATCGGCAGCGCGGACCTGGTGATCGAGGCCGTGTTCGAGGACATCGAGGTCAAGAAGGCCGTGTTCCGGGAGCTCGACCGCGTGTGCAAGCCCGGCGCCGTGCTGGCCACCAACACCTCCTACCTCGACATCGACGCCATTGCGGCGGCCACCGCCCGCCCCCAGGACGTGATCGGCCTGCACTTCTTCAGCCCCGCCAACATCATGAAGCTGCTGGAGATCGTGGTGCCCGCCCGGGTCAGCGCCGACGTGGTTGCCACCGCTTTCGAGCTGGCCAAGCGGCTCAAAAAAGTGCCGGTGCGTGCCGGCGTGTGCGACGGCTTCATCGGCAACCGCATCCTGGCCGTGTACAAGCAGGCGGCCGACTACCTCATGGAAGACGGTGCCAGCCCGTACGAGATCGACGCGGCCGTGCGCGGCTTCGGCTACCCCATGGGCCCCTTCCAGGTGACCGACCTGGCCGGTGGCGACATTGGCTGGGCCACGCGCAAGCGCCGCGCCGCCACGCGCGACCCGAAGGCGCGCTACGTGGAGATTGCCGACCGCATCTGCGAGCGCGGCTGGTTTGGCCAGAAGACCGGCCGGGGCTTCTACCTCTACCCCGAGGGTGCCCGTGTCGGCCAGCCCGATCCCGAGGTGCAGGCCATTGTCGATGCCGAGCGCGCCAGGAAGGGCGTGGTGCCGCGCCCGTTCAGCGCCGACGAGATCATGCGCCGCTACATGGCCGCCATGGTCAACGAAGGCGCCAAGGTGGTGGCCGAGGGCATCGCCCTGCGCCCGCTGGATGTGGACGTGACCTTTCTGTCCGGCTACGGTTTTCCGCGCTTTCGTGGCGGCCCCATGAAGTGGGCGGACATGCAGGGCCTGGACAAAGTGCTCGCCGACATCCGCGAATTCGCCCAGGACGACCCCTTGTTCTGGAAGCCTGCTGCCCTGCTGGAACAGCTGGTGGCAGAGGGCCGCAATTTCGACAGTCTGAACCAACCCGCCTGAACCAGGAGACACCCACCATGCGCGAAGCCGTCATCGTTTCCACCGCCCGCACCCCGCTGGCCAAGTCGCACCGCGGCGAATTCAATGCCACGCCGGCCGCCCAGCTGGCCGCGTTTTCCGTCACAGCGGCTGTCGAGCGCTCGGGCGTGGACCCCGAGATGTTCGAGGACTTCATCCTGGGCTGCGGCAACCCCGATGGCTTCCAGGGCCGCAACCTGGGCCGCCAGACCGTGCTGCGCGCCGGGCTGCCGCTGTCGGTGGCAGGCACCACGGTCACGCGCTTTTGCGCCTCGGGCCTGCAGTCCATTGCCATTGCCGCCGGCCGCATCGTGGCCGAAGGCGTGCCGGCGATGATTGCCGGTGGGGTGGAAACCATCTCGGGCATGCGCCCCGGCAACAACCTGCCCACCGACATGGACCCCTGGCTGGTGGAGCACAAGCCTGCGTTGTACATGGCCATGATCGACACCGCCGACGTGGTGGCCCGGCGCTACGGCATCTCGCGCGAGGACCAGGACGCCTTCTCGCTGCAAAGCCAGCAGCGCACAGCAGCCGCGCAGGCGGCGGGCCTGTTCGACGATGAAATCATCCCCTGCGCCACGCGCATGGCCGAAAAGAACAAGGACACGGGCGAAGTCACCTCCCGCGAGGTGGTGGCCACGCGCGACACCTGCAACCGCCCGGGAACCACACTCGAAGGCCTGCTGGCGCTCGAACCCGTCAAGGGCCCCGGCCAGTTCGTCACGGCCGGCAATGCCTCGCAGCTGTCGGATGGCTCATCGGCCTGTGTGCTGATGGAGGCCAGGGAGGCCGAGCGCCTGGGCCTGCAGCCGCTGGGCGCCTTCCGCGGCATGGCCGTGGCCGGCTGCGAGCCCGACGAAATGGGCATCGGCCCGGTGTTCGCCGTGCCCAAGCTGCTGGCGCGCCATGGCCTGAACGTCGAGGACATCGGCTTGTGGGAGCTCAACGAGGCCTTCGCATCGCAGGCCCTGTACTGCCAGCGCCGGCTGGGCATCCCCATGGAGCGGCTGAACGTCAACGGTGGCGCCATCTCCATCGGCCACCCCTTCGGCATGACGGGCGCGCGCCTGGCCGGCCACATCCTGCTCGAAGGCCGGCGCCGCAAGGCGAAATGGGGCGTGGTGACCATGTGCATTGCTGGTGGCATGGGCGCTGCAGGCCTGTTCGAGATTTTCTGAAGCAAGGCACGATATGGATCTCCAATTCACCCCTGAAGAGCAGGCCTTCCGCGCAGAAGTGCAGGCCTTTCTGAAAGACAGGCTGCCCGCCGCCCTGGCGCACAAGGTCAAGGCCGGGCAGCGCCTGACCAAGGCCGACCAGGAGGGGTGGCATGCCATCCTCAACGCGCGCGGCTGGTTGGCCAACCACTGGCCCGCGCAGTACGGCGGCCCCGGCTGGGGTGCGGTGCAGAAGTTCATCTTCGACACCGAGTGCGCCGTCGCGGGCGGGCCGCGCATCGTGCCGTTCGGGCTCAACATGCTGGGCCCGGTGTTGATCAAGTACGGCAACGAGGCGCAAAAGCAGTACTGGCTGCCGCGCATCCTCGATGGTTCCGACTGGTGGTGCCAGGGCTACTCAGAGCCGGGCGCGGGCTCGGACCTGGCCTCGGTGAAGACCACGGCCGTGCGCGGATCGGATGGAGAGGGCGAGCACTACATCGTCAATGGCCAGAAGACCTGGACCACCCAGGGCCAGCACGCCAACATGATCTTCTGCCTGGTGCGCACCGACCGCGAGGCCAAGGCCCAGGCGGCCATCAGCTTTCTGCTGGTGGACATGGACACCCCGGGCGTGGAGGTGCGCCCCATCCGCACGCTCGATGGCGACAGCGAGGTCAACGAGGTGTTCTTCACCGATGTGCGCGTGCCCGCCGAGAACCTGGTGGGTGAGGAGAACAAGGGCTGGACCTACGCCAAGTACCTGCTGACCTATGAGCGCACCGGCATCGCCGGCGTGGGCTTCTCGGTCGCTGCGCTCGAAAAGCTCAAGGTCATTGCCGCCAAGGTGCAGCGCAATGGCCGCCCGCTGGCCCAGGACCCACAGTTCGCCACCCGCATGGCCAAAGTCGAGATCGACCTGGAGAACATGAAGACCACCAACCTGCGCGTGATCGCCGCTGTGGCCGGCGGCGGCGTGCCGGGGGCAGAGAGCTCCATGCTCAAGATCCGCGGCACCGAGATCCGCCAGGAGATCCTGTCGCTGATCCGCCGCGCCATGGGCCCCCATGCCCTGCCCTACATCGAGGAAGCGCAGTACCAGGACATGGCCGACGCATCCGCAGGCCCCGCCGAGGCGGCCACGGTGGCGGCGAACTACTTCAACTACCGCAAGCTGTCGATCTTCGGCGGCTCCAATGAAATCCAGAAGAACATCATCTCCAAGATGATCCTGGGCCTGTGAGGCTGATGCGATGAACTTTGAACACACCGAAGACCGCCGCATGCTGGCGGACACGCTGGACCGCTTCGTGGCCGGGCAGTGCCCTATGGAGACCCGCAACGCCATTGCCTATGGCAGCACCGGCATGTCGCCGGCCCTCTGGGGCCAGTTTGCCGAGCTCGGCGCCATTGGCGCCCTCTTCCCCGAGGCCGATGGGGGCTTTGGCGGTGCCGGCTTCGATATCGCCGTGGTCTTCGAGGCCCTGGGCCGTGGCTTGGTGGTGGAGCCCTTTCTCGGGGCCCTGATGGTCGGGCGCGCCCTGGCGACGGCTGGCACGCCCGCGCAGAAGGAGCGCATTGCCAGCCTGATCGACGGCAGCACCGTGGCCGCGCTGGCGCACGACGAACCGGGCAGCCACTACGAACTGGCGCGCGTGGCCACGCAGGCGGTGCGCAATGCCCAGGGCTGGGCACTCTCGGGCGCCAAGGCCGTGGTGGTGCAGGGTGGAGCGGCGCAGTTGCTGCTGGTATCGGCCCGCACTGCGGGCGCGGTGGACAGCGAGGACGGCATTTCGCTGTTCCTCGTGCCCGCCGATGCACCCGGCGTGGTGCGCCGGGGCTACGGCCGCATCGACGGCGGGGGCGCGGCCGACATTGCGTTCGAGCAGGTGCAATTGGGCGCCGACGCCCTGCTGGGCGCCGAGGGCCAGGGCTTTGCCACGCTGGAGCTGGCCGTAGGCTGGGGCGTGCTGGCGCTGTGTGCCGAGGCATTGGGCGCGATGGAAGTGGCCAAGAAGGACACACTCGAATACCTGCAGACGCGCAAGCAGTTCGGCGTGCCGATCGGCAGCTTCCAGGCACTGCAGCACCGCATGGCCGACCTGCTGCTGGAGGTCGAACAGGCGCGCTCGGCCGTCATCAACGCCGCTGCGGCCATGGACGCCGAGCGACTGGTGCGCGAGCGCGCGCTGTCGGCCGCCAAGTTCACCATCAGCCGCATCGGCACCCTGGTGTCCGAAGAGAGCATCCAGATGCACGGCGGCATCGGCATGACCTGGGAGCTGCCGCTGTCGCACTATGCCAAGCGGCTGGTGATGATCGACCACCAGCTCGGTGACGAAGACCACCACCTGGCGCGCTACATGGCACTGGGCCAGCACAGCTGATACCGGGCCTGAATTTTCCGGGACACCCCAAGGAGACTGAACCATGACCAACCAACAACCGTCCCAGGAAATCGACCTGCCCCTCGAAGGGGTGCGCGTGCTGGACCTGTCGCGCGTCTTTGCCGGGCCGCTGTGCGGCCAAGTGCTGGCCGACTTCGGCGCCGAGGTCATCAAGGTCGAGCACCCGGGCCGCGGCGACGACACGCGCGACTGGGGCATGCGCATCGGCAAGACCGAGACCACCTACTACAACAGCATGAACCGCAACAAGCGGTCGATCACGCTGGACCTGCAAAGCCCGGAGGGCCTGCAGATCATCCACGACCTGCTGCCGCAGTGTGACGTGGTGATCCACAACTTCAAGACCGGCGGCGCCGAGAAGCTGGGCCTGGGCTACGAGCAGCTCAAGGCCATCCGGCCCGACCTGGTGTACTGCGCCGTGGCCGGCTACGACGCGAGCGGCCCCGAGGCCAAGCGCCCCGGCTACGACCTGGTGATCCAGGGCGAGGCCGGCCTCATGGCGCTCAACGGCGAAGCCGAGCAACCGCCCCTGAAGTTCGGCGTGGCGGTGGTGGACCTGGTGACCGGCATGCATGCGGCCCAGGCCGTGCTGGCCGCCCTGTTCCGCCGCGAGCGCACGGGCAAGGGCCGGCTCATCGAGATGGCGCTGTACGACTGCGGCATCATGGTCACGGGCTACTACGGGCTCGATGCGCTGCAGCTGGGCCGGGACCCGGCGCGCTACGGCAACGCCCACCCGTCCATCGTGCCCTACGGCATGTTTGAGGCGGCGGACGGCCCGCTGATCATCGCGGTGGGCAACAACGCGCAGTTCGACAAGTTCTGCCGTGTGGTCATCGAGCGGCCGGACATCGTCGAAGACCCGCGCTTTGCCACCAATGTGGAGCGCGCCAAGAACCGCCCGGCACTGGTGCCGCTGCTCAACGCAATGATCCGCTCGCTCGGCCGCGACGTACTGCTCGAACGCATGACGGCGGCCGGCATCCCCTGCGGCCGGGTTGCGGGCCTGCACGAGGCCCTGACCAGCGAGCGCACGCGCGCGAGCGGCCTGGTGCACGACATGCCCCACCCCGTGACGGGCACCACGCCGGTGTTCGCACCACCCTACCGCCTGGACGGGCAGCGCCTGCCCGTGCGCAATGCCCCGCCCACGCTGGGCGAGGGTACGCGCGAAGTGCTGCAACGCCTGCTGGCTCTGGGCGAGGACGAGCTGCAGCAGTTGCAGCAGCAGTGCGTGCTGACCCTTCCGACCGCCTGACGCCACCCATGCAAACCGACATTCACAACACCGAGACAAGACCATGAGCACCTTTTTCAACCGCCGCACCGCCCTGCAAGGCCTGGCCGCACTGGGCGGCGCAGGCCTGCTGGGCAGCAGCCTGGCCCAGCCCGCCAAGGACGCCTGGCCCGCCAGCCTCATCAAGCTGATCGTGCCCTTCCCGGCAGGCGGCCCCACCGACACGGCCTCGCGCATCGTCGGGCAGAAGCTGGCCGAGCGCCTCAAGCAGGCCGTGGTGGTGGAAAACCGCCCCGGGGCCTCAGGCTCGATCGCTGCGCTGCAGGTGATGAAGGCCGAACCCGATGGCTACACGCTGATGATGCTGGCCACCCCCACCCTGCTGGCGCCCCACCTGTACAAGAAGGCGGGCTACGACACGGTGAAGGATTTCGCCCCCGTGGCCACGGTGTACGACCTGCCCATCGTCGTGGTGGTCAACCCCACGCAGCTGCCGGACGTGACCGACCTGCGCAAGCTCATCGCCAACGCCAAGGCGCAGAAGAACCCGCTCAACTACACCAGCTCCGGCGCGGGCAGCTTCGGCCACCTGAGCATGGAGCTGCTCAAGCAGATGGGCGGCTTCGACATGCAGCACGTGCCCTACAAGGGCGGCGTGCCGGCCATCACCGACACCATCGGCGGCCAGGTGCCGGTGATGTATGCCGACCTGGTAGCCGCCCTGCCCCACATCAAGGCGGGCAAGCTGCGCGCCATCGCCGTGGGGTCGCCCCAGCGCGTGGCCATGCTGCCCGACGTGCCGACCATCGCCGAGCAGGGCTTCAAGGGCTATGACGCGGTATCCTGGGGCGGGCTGCTGGCCCCCGCAGGCACGCCCAAGGCCGTGGTGGATCGCATCGCCAGCGAGGTCCGGCAGATCCTGGCCGAGAAGGAAACCCAGGAGAAGCTGCTGCACGCGGGGGCCATTGCCCGCTTCCAGGATCCGGCGCAGATGGGCCAGCACCTGCAGCAGGACTATGCCAAGTGGGGCCAGCTGATCCGCGACAAATCCATCGCCTCGGAGTGAACCGGCCATGAAGACACGCATCACCGAACTCTTCGGCATACAGCACCCGATCATCCAGGGCGGCATGCACCACGTGGGCCTGGCCGAACTGGCGTCGGCGGTCTCCAACGCAGGCGGCCTGGGCATGGTCACGGGGCTGACGCAGCGCACGCCCGAACTGCTGGCCCGCGAGATCGCGCGCTGCCGCGCCATGACCGACAAGCCCTTCGGCGTGAACCTCACCTTTCTGCCCTCGGTCAACCCGCCCGACTACCCAGGCTACGTGAAGGCCATCATCGACGGCGGCGTGAAAGTGGTCGAGACTGCGGGCAACAACCCGCAGAAATGGCTGCCGGCGCTCAAGGAGGCCGGCATCAAGGTCATCCACAAGTGCACCTCGGTGCGCCATGCGCTCAAGGCCCAGGCCATTGGCTGCGACGCGATCAGCGTGGACGGCTTCGAGTGCGGCGGCCACCCCGGCGAGGACGACGTGCCCAACTTCATCCTGCTGCCGCGGGCCGCCGAAGAGCTGAGCATCCCCTTCGTTGCATCGGGCGGCATGGCCGATGGCCGCTCGCTCGTAGCTGCACTGGCCTTGGGCGCCGAAGGCATGAACATGGGCACGCGCTTCATTGCCACACAGGAGGCGCCGGTGCACGAGAACGTCAAGCGCGCCATCGTCGCGGCCAGCGAGCTCGATACACGCCTGGTCATGCGCCCGCTGCGCAACACCGAGCGGGTGCTGAGCAACGCCGCCGTGGAGCGGCTGCTGCTCAAGGAGCGCGAGCTGGGCGCAGCGATCACCTTCGAGGAAATCCTGCCCGAGGTGGCTGGCGTCTACCCGCGCATCATGCAAAGCGGCGAGATGGATGCCGGCGCCTGGTCCTGCGGCATGGTCGCCGGCCTGATCCACGACGTGCCGACGGTGCAGCAGCTGATCGACCGGACCATGGCAGAGGCCCATGCCCTCATCCACGAACGCCTGGCGGGCCTGATCCGCTGAGCCTTCAACCAACTCCAGAAAGAATCCATGAAAGCAATCGTAGCCGTCAAACGCGTGGTCGACTACAACGTCAAAGTCCGAGTCAAGTCGGACCAAACGGGTGTGGACATCGCCAACGTGAAGATGAGCATGAACCCCTTTGACGAAATCGCCGTCGAAGAGGCCGTGCGCCTGAAAG
>Ga0308157_10005826_pt1 | contig 15133 bp, 14 predicted proteins | sample PhyBR1_FD_201035 | JGI IMG/M metagenome (GOLD analysis project Ga0308157, IMG submission 201035) | Phyllosphere microbial communities from UC Gill Tract Community Farm, Albany, California, United States - DLSLB.R1 | ecosystem: Host-associated > Plants > Phyllosphere > Unclassified | place: USA...
CCAGCCATGGTCAGGGCATGGGTGATGGTGGCCCCGTAAGACCGGGTTCCTTCCACCGCGGCCAGCAGGGTGCCGGTAGTGCGTTTGGTGATCCAAGCCAAGGTCCGGTTCATGCTGGCAGGGCTGGTCGGAAAGGCCTGGCAGGCGTCTCTGCTCCCGGTGCGGGTGTTGATTATGGCGTAGGTGTGGGTTCGTGCGTGGGTGTCGATTCCGATGACGTAGTCGTATTTTTCTGCAACGATGGTCATGACGGTTTCGCCTCCTTCATCGGTTGGTAGCCGTTATGTATGGTTGGCACCGGTCCGGAAAATTTCAAGTCAAGTGAGACCAAAGGGTGCTAAGCAGCCTGCAATTCTTCACCTTCCTCCTGCTTCACAGGCTCGTTGATCCACGCCGCAGACGGCATCTGCAGCTTCTTGGGCAGACGACGCTGTCCGAACCGTTCGGGATGCTTATCCCACGCCTTCTGCAGGGCCGCCATCCGCTGGTCCTCAACATGCCCGGTCATCCCGAAATGCACATCCGCCGGGGTATGGAACCCGATGCCTGAATGCCGGTGATGGCCGTTGTACGCCTGGACGAATCGGTTCATGAATTTCCGGGCATCGGCCAGCGAACCGAACCGCTCAGGGAACACCGGAAGATACTTCAAGGTCTTGAACCAGGCCTCTGAGTAGGGATTATCATTGCTGACCTTGGGTCGTGAATGCGACTTGAGCACGTCCAGGTCCGCCAGCAGCGCGGCGACCGGCTTCGACGTCATCGAGGTCCCCCCTGTCGGCATGCACCACTTTGGGCACTTGGTCGGTGGCGAACACCTCGCAGATGAACTCTCGCGCCAGCCCACCGGATTCGCGAGCATGGACCTGGCAGCCGACAATATAGCGCGAATAGATATCGATCATCACGTACGCATCAAAGTAGGTGCCCTTGGCTGGGCCCGGCAATTTCGTGATGTCCCAGGTGAACACTTCTCCAGGCTGGTACGCGACCAACTCCGGGACTTTCCTGGCTGGGTGGCGGGCCTGCCTGCGGCGTTCGGCCACCTGTTTCTCACGGCGCAACAGCCGATACATGGTGGAGACTGAGCACAAATACGTACCTTCGGACAGGAGGACCGCGTAGATCTGTTCGGGTGCCTGATCGATGAACCGCTCGCTGTTCAGGGTTTCCAGGATCAGGGCCACCTCGCTGGTGGTGAGCTTGTTCGCCGGCACCTGGCGGGATGCCGTGGACGCTGGCTTCGGTGCCAGTGCCGCTTGCTGGTGGCGGTGCATCGTGGCCCGGCTGACCCCTGCCAGTGTGCTGGCCTGCCGCGTGGGAACTCCGCTGTCGGTCAGCTGCTGGTAGACATCAGCAAGGATGTCTTGTACTGCTATTTGGAATCCGCGCTCTGTGAGATTTGTTCCAAGAGCGCGTGTGCTTTTCCCATGATGTCCAAGGCGGTCTGCGTGGTGGCGAGCTTCTGCTCGCTGTCCGCGAGCTGCTTCTTCAGCCGGGCGATTTCCGCTTGCTCCTTGCTCAGCTTCCCGCCACTCTTGGTGCTGTTGGCGGGGTTGTTCCCGTCGAGGATTCCCGCATCGCGCAGCCTGCGCCACTCGACGATCTGCGAAGAATATAGTCCGTTGGCGCGCAGATAGCCGCGTCCCTCGCCACTTTGGATCGCGTGCTCGTAGCCTTGCAGGTAAGCGAGTTTCTGGGCCGGGGCGATGGTAGGGCGTCGTGGCTGGTCCGGTCGGGGCTGGGTGGAGTCCATGGTCCCATTCTCCGGCATGGTGCTGGCCGATGGGTGGATGGAGGTGATGCTCATGGTGGAGGTTAGTCCTGTTCTCGCCCTTGTCTGGAGAGGGTAACTTGCTATGAATCGGTGGTCTCACTCAACCCTGACAGACTGTGAGTCTGGGAGTAGCTGGTCTGGGATCAGCTGGCAGAGTAGGAACCAGCCGCCTACCCTTGTCTCGTGACTCTTGACAGACTTGGCCCCGCGGGGTGCCGTAGCCCTGACTTGTCCGAGCCTGGGGTGGTCGGCCGGCACCTGCCCGGCCCACCCCGGTAGCCTGATCAGAAGGCTGCCCGCCACCAGCTGGTGGCGTGGCTCATCACAGTAATGCTCCGACGGTGACCTCTACCCGGACCGGTACCGGCTGCACGCGGCCGATTGCCCTGTCGTCCATGAAGAGAAGAGCAAGCGACCATGTCTATCGTCTCGCAAACCCACCCATTTGTCGTCGGTGTCGACACACACGCGAAGAAGCACGTCTACGCCATCCTCACCGCTGCCGGTGAACTGATCGAGACCCGAGACTTCCCGACCTCAGACACGGGGATCAAACGAGCCCTGGCTTGGGTCGGACGGCGTACCGGCGGGGACGCGAGCACCCTGTGGGTGATCGAGGGCGCCGCGTCCTACGGCGCTATCCTCGCAGGCACCGTCGCCGATGCCGGGTACCCGGTCGCCGAGGCTGCCCGGATGGATGCCAAGGCCCGGCACGGGCTCGGCAAATCCGACCCGATGGACGCCTACCGGATCGCCTCCACCGTCCTGCCGACGGATACCAACAGGTTACGCGGCCCCCGGCTCAACGAGGGCGCCCGGGCCGCGCTACGGGTGCTGGTGACCGCACGGGACGCGATGACCACCGAGCGGACCCGGCACGTCAACGCGCTCACCGCCCTGCTCCGGGTGAACCCGCTGGGTATTGACGGCCGCAAACGGATGAGCGGCGCCCAGGTCGGCGAGGTGTCGATGTGGCGGACCCGTGACGAGGCTCTGGAGTTGCAGGTCGCCCGGTCTGAAGCCGTCCGGCTCGCCGTGCGGGTGACCGAGCTGGATGATCATCTGAAGGCCAACGCCGAGAAGATCACCGAGCTGGTCAAGCTCAGCGAAGCTAAGGATCTGCTGGACGTGAAGGGCATTGGACCGGTGGTCGCGGCCGTGTGTCTGACTGCATGGTCGCACCAGGGCCGGGTGCGATCAGAGGCCGCCTACGCGTCTCTGGCCGGGGTGAACCCGATTCCCGCGTCCTCAGGGAATACGGTCAGGCATCGGCTGAACCGTGGCGGGGACCGGAAGCTCAATAAGGCGCTACATACCGCAGCACTGGTCCGGATGGCCTATGACGAAGAAACCCGCGTTCACGTGGAGAAACGCACCCAGGAAGGCAAGAGCCTTCGGGAGATCCGCCGATGCATCAAACGCTACCTCGCGAGGAAGATCTACCGGATCCTCAATGCCGCTATTCCGGAGGTGTTACCGGCTTGACAAATATAGAAGGGTCAGGGCTTCACCGAGGAGTACCGCAGGGAAGCCGCCGGACTAGTCATCGACACCGGACGCAGCATCAGCGCGGTCGCCAAGGAACTGAAACTCGGCGAGCAAACACTGGGCACCTGGGTAAAGAAAGAACGATCCCGCCGAGGCCTGGACGGCGAGCCGACCGGAGCGCTGGACGAGTCCGAACGCGAAGAACTCAAACGCTTGCGCAAGGAAGTCTTCGAGCTGCGGGAAGACAACCGTTTCCTGGGAAAAGCGGCCTCCTTCTTCGCGTCGAAGCAACATCGGTCGAACGGTTCGAACTGATGCACGCGTTGAAGGATGAGTTCGCCTTGACCCGCATGGCGGCATTGTTTCACGTCTCGAAATCCGGGTACTACGCCTGGAGGCAACGCCAAACCGCTGGCCCATCCCCGAGAGCCGTCGCGCAGCGGGCACGCGATGTGTAGGTCGCCCAGGTCTTCAATGATTCCCACCAGACCTACGGAGCCCCGCGGGTGGCCGCCCAGCTGGCCTTCGAAGGATCCCCGGCAGATCCCAAGACCGTCGCCGCCTCGATGCGACGGCAAGGCATCGAGGGGATCAGTCCAGGCAGGTTCACGCCGGTGACCACCATCCAAGGCGTTGACACCTACCACCTGCCGGATCGGGTGCACCGTCAATGGGACCAGGGAGCCTTGGACAAGGTCTGGATTTCGGATATCACCTATTTGCGCACCAACGAGGGCTGGTTATACTTGTGTGCAGTGCGTGATGGCTGCTCTCGCAGGGTGCTGGGCTGGGCGCTGGACAGCGTGCAGAACACTGATCTGGTGGAAAGGGCTCTGCGCATGGCCAGGACCCTGCGAGGACAGATTCCGGGGCAGGTGGTGTTCCACGCGGACCGTGGCTCGCAATTCACCTCGGCCCAACTGCATGAGGTGGCCGTTGAGCTGGATCTGCTGCAGTCGGTGGGGCGTACGGGCGTGTGCTGGGATAACGCAATGAGCGAGTCATTCTGGGCGACGTTGAAGAGCGAATTCTATGACCACTACCGGTGGGCAACCCGGACGGAGGCGAAACAGAAAGTGGCTTGGTGGATTGAGGATTTCTATAACCGCCGCCGGCTGCATTCAAGCCTGGGGATGCTCCCTCCGGTGGAGTTTGAGCAGAAGCTTCGCGGTCAGCAGGAACGCGGTGAAAAGCATGGGGCCGTGCTAACACTGGCTGCATGAGCTAGATCACGTGTCCACTAATTGCGGGGAACTTCATGCAACTGCTCCCCAAAAGTTGTTGACTTTTAAAGTCCAACTTTCGGGGAGCAGATCACGTACTTCCGGAACTATTCATTTGGCACTGAACTTTAAGTGATCGTCCATATTTCGCCATTCTTATGACTTGCTTTGCATCCCGCATTTGCGGTCCAGCTGGACAAGGAGTGAACCTTCCACTCCCCCGCTACCCCCAAGTAGAGAAACTTGTGTTGGGGCATGCAATATGTGTGGTAGGCACCACCGATCGTAGCTGACAAAATTCGGGCAGCACCATTTCTGTTTGCGCACACATTTGTAACTTTGGTGTGCTGGCCGCTTTTGAAATATTCCATACAGCCATCTTTGTATGCATATTTCCAGGTGAGCGAGGATGCGCTGTTGGCGGGAATGAGCAGGGAAAGGCAAACTGCGAGCACCGTAGTTAGCCTGATTAGGTACTTCAAGTTGAATCCTTTTCATACAGTCGGGATGAATTTGAGATTGTACCGGAGTGCAATTGACATCACTTCAAGGTGACAATCAAAAGCTTCTCAGTCCAGTTATCCTCTGTCAATGAATTAAGTAAAAATTCTTGTTTGATCTTTTGCATCCTTTGGGCGATATAACAGGCATACGACGGCTCGGCGATGAAGCAAAATCCGCGCGCATCCCAAAACCGCTCTTTAGGATTCGGGGGCGTACACGAGGTCTAGAGCCAGTTATCTCGAGCAATGACAGAGCTATGTGAAGCGCAAAATTTGAACTCTAACGCAATGCCCCGCTGATGCTCCAACCGGTGTTTGGTCACTTCGGTAGGACCGCTAGAAATACCCGTGTGATTAATGCACGCAAGAACGGGGCGATAGGCCAAAATAGGGTGCAGGCCTAAACATGGAATGTTTGATCTCATGAACCGTCAATACACCCTCGAAGAACGTAAAGCTGACGTTGCCGATTACCGGCGCACTAAGTCCATCACGAAAACCGTCCATAACCTGTGTGTGATCAGACAAAAGTAGGCCACTTCAGCACAAGAACAAGGCCAAACCCGGGCCCACTACGCGTGGCCGCTGATGATCACCACAACCCTTTGAAGCTAAGACATCCAGTGAAATCCTGTTCCCGCTAATCCGTTGGTCTTGCCGCCAAAGACGTCAAGGAACGCTTAACCAGGAACAGAAAAGACATGGGCCCGTATTGCTTCACGATAAATTCCTGACCAGTACCCAACACATGATGTTTGCGGACAATCAACGGGTGCTGGAAAGGAAACGAAAGAGAAGTGACGGTACCCATGTCCGTTCAAAAACGTATCAGAGAACTTGATTCCAAGGGAGTGAATCGCACCGGTGGTAATAGAGTCGAGGAAATTAGACAAGTAACACTTCTCTCTTGCCGATCAAATACACCTACGAATTCAAGACCCTCGCCGTTGACCTCGTGATCCACACGCAGTCTGACCCCAGCACCGCGAACGGCGCGATCCGACGCGTCGCCAAGGAACTTGGCCTGAGCAGCGAAACTCTGCACACCTGGGTACGCAACGACAAGGACAGCGGCGCAACAGCACCAGCGCAGTCCATCGACCTGGAAGCCGAGAATAAGCGGCTGCGGCCCGAACTGACCGAAACCAAAAAGCCAACGAGATCCTGAAGAAAGCTGCGACTTTCTTCGCGGCGTGAGCTTTCGGTGCCCTTCAAAGTAATCATCGATTTCATCGATCAGCACAAGGACGAGCTCGGGGGTCGAGCCGATCAAATACTTCCCAAACTTCTTGACGTATACGAGGAGAACTACTCCTGCTATGGGGTACGAAAAATATGGCAGGCAATGAACATCCAGCATTCCGATCAGTTCGCGCAATTGCCCTGTGCACCGTGGAGCAGCTGATGAAAATCGCTGGGATTGACAGAGTGTGGCGTAGACGGAAGAAGCCTAAGACCCGCTCTGCGGATCCAGAGCCATGCCCGACGGATCTGGTGGACTGCCAGTTCACCGCTGTAGCCCCCAATCGGCTTTGGGTTGCTGGCATCACCTATGTTCCGACCCAGGCCGGATGGGTCTACGCGATGTTCATTCTTGATGTGTTCACCCGAGAAATCGTGGGCTGGCAAGCCAACAACCACATGCGGGAGTCCCTGGCCAGAGATGCATTAATGATGACTCTGTCCCGGAAATACAGGGATGGTGAGGACGTGATCGGTCAGGTGCACCACAGCGATCGCGGCGTGCGATTCCGGCGCATCAGGTAAGGGCAAGCCATGGGCCGAGTCGAACTTCATCGCTTCAGTGGGTTCCAAAGGGCGATTCCTACGATATCGTCATGGCCGAGGCGCTGAGCTCGGTCTATAAGGCGGAGTTGATCGACCGGAAGCAAGGGTCTGGACAGGTTGAGGTCGTGGCCGAGACCTCCAGGTGGGTTGGCTCGTACAACTCCCAGCGGTTGCATTCGGCGCTCGGATACAGGTCGCCGGCTCAGGTCCGTCGACCGTGAACTGAACGGACACTGACGGACGTTGCGGCTGCTTAGAAAACAAGTTAAAGAGACTCTACAAAACCCGGGGCTTGACACACCCATTTCACGACCATTTCATTTGCGTCCGTCTTGGTAGCCAAGACACCAGTGCGGAACGGTGAATTTTTGCAACCAATTCATTCTTGAACAACCCCATCACCGCCTCAGCAGCCGCCTAGTCGAATGTGTCCCCAACCGTTCCAAACGACGGCACCAGCCCTTCATTAGCCAGCGTTCACGTATATCTCTGCGAGGTATATTCAGAGCCAGCATCGCTGTGATGAATAACGCCAAACAGCAGTCTCGCATTAGATTTTTGCTCATGACGTCGTTGACATAGAGCCAGCAGGAGAGCCCGCTACACCAAGTCGGTGTCATGCGAAAATCACGAAACCCAGGACAAGATCCGGCGTGAGAACAAGTCGATCACGAAGGACACATAGACGAACCCGCCCCAGATAGGGACATTAGTGAAATCAGTAACCCAAACCTTGTCAGGTGCATGCGTCACGAAGTTCTGAGTCAATAAGTCCTTTGCCCGGATCTTATCTTTAGCGCGGATCGTTGTTGTCGTTCTCCGACCCCGCACCAAGCCTTCCATCCCAGCCACTCACATCAGCCTGTCTACGATGTGCTTCGAGATCTTGAGGAAGTCGTTGCGTGCTGTAATCAGACCAGCACTTTTCGCCGCTCGTGAAGCACCTCAAGATTCCCACTGACTGTCTTTTCATCAGGTTTCCGCAGGTGCTGAAAACATTCATATAGAGCGCGTCCATGACAACTCGTGGTGCAGGCCCAGTTGCCTTCCCAGTGCGATATTTGTGGACAGAGACCTTCAGACCCCCCGGAGTATTCAGGGCATCGCAGAAAGGACAGGAATGCGTAGCCGTGTTCGCGTTGCTGGTCGATGAACTCAGCGACCATCGCCGGCGAGGGCCAGCTCCTTTGCGAAGAAAACCGCTGATGCGCGCAAGATGTCGTTGGCCTCTTCAGGCCTGTTTCGTGCCACGCTTAGTGATTGAGTAAAACCAATATTCGTTGACCTGCTCGTTTACCCGTTTAATCGGTCGAAAAGGGTCACTAATTCATCTGCTCACCGTAGGCTAGAACCATGGCCATGAGATTCATCCGGAAGGTCCGCACCAAGTCAGGTGCAGTCGCTGTGCAAATCGTGAACCGCACCCGGACGTACCGTGACTGGCATTGAACACATTGGTTCAGCACACACCGATACTGAACTCGTTGTCCTCTTGTCCAAAGCAGAAGATCAATTACGCCCGGGACAACAGTCCTTCAACTTCGGCGATCTCGAGCAAGCACCAGTGAAAATCAGCGATGTCGTGGATTGGCGAGACCCGGAATCCATTCAACCAACCGTTGCAAACCAGTCCAGAAGCATCAGCGCGACCGGCAAGGTGATTGCCTCTCCAGCAACGATCCTCTGGGAAATTCTTGAAGCCGCCTACGACCGGCTCGGATTCACCGTCCTGGACGACACAGCGTTCAAAGCCATGGTCCTGGCCAGGCTGATCGAACCGACCTCAAAAGCAGACACGATCCGCGTCCTGAAAGAGATCGACGCGCCGCACCCGTCGCTGCGGACCCTGTTCCGTAGCCTGGGAGCTTGTATCGAGAAGGACTACCGCAACCAGCTGGCCAAGGCCATGGTCACTTACCGATCAGCCACCGCGGGCTTGGCATCCTTGGTGATGTACGACGTGACCACGCTTCATTTCGAGGCGAAAGACGAGGACAAGCTACGCAAAGTCGGCATGAGCAAGGAGCGCCGCGTCGACCCGCAGATTCAGGTCGGGTTGCTGGTTGACCCGGCAGGGTTCCCGCTGGAGCTACACATGTTCGAGGGAAACAAGGCTGAAACGACCACGATCATCCCCGTCCTGGAAGCGTTTCAGGAACGCCACGGCATCACCGACCTTGTGGTCGTTGCCGATGCTGGCATGCTCTCGGCCAATAATCTGAATGCGATCGAGGACGCAGGATTCAGGTTCATCGTCGGATCCAGGCTAACCAAAGCACCCTACGATCTGCAGGAGCACTTCGATACGAAGGGCAATCGGTTCACCAACGGGCAGGTTCTTGAATCCACCCGTTTCATGGGTACCGGGAAGAACGCGCGGGAACGGCGCATTGTTTACCAGTGGTCAGCCAAGCGGTTCGCGAGGGATAACCGGAATATCAACCTCATGGAACGCAAGGCTCTGGCGGTCGCCGAAGGGAAAACGCCGTTGAAGAAAGTGTGGTTCTTGAAGGTGACTGGGGCTGAGAAAGAACTGGATGAGAAGGTCATTGAGCGGGCCAGGATGCTGGCCGGGCTGAAGGGCTACGTGACACGAACCTGCCGGTCGAGTCGGTGCCTGCCACGCAGGTGATCAGTGCTTATCACGACTTGTGGCAGGTGGAGACGTCGTTCAGGATGACGAAGTCAGATTTGCGGGCTAGGCCGATCTTCCACCGAGAGAAGGATTCCATTGATGCGCACCTGACTGTGGTGTTCGCGGCGTTGGCCATTGGACGGCATCTGCAGGAACTGACAGGGCTGCCGTTGAAGCGGTTGATCACGGATTTGAAAGGGTTGCGCGGTTCTAGGGTGTTGATCAATGGGGATGAGATCACCTTCGACGCGCTAGTTCCTGCTGATTTCGCTGAAGTGATTCGCGTTTTGAAAAAGGGTCACTAACCATGGCACGAAACAGGATGAACTCAGCGACCATCGCCGGCGAGGGCCAGCTCCTTTGCGAAGAAAACCGCTGATGCGCGCAAGATGTCGTTGGCCTCTTCAGGGTCTCTGGCCTTGGCTTTCAGTGCTTTGATCTCTGCGAGGTCTTCACAGGTTGATCCGGTTTGTTCACCGGCATCAACTTGGGGCTGAAGCATCTCGTGGCGCAGGGTCTCTTTGCTGACCTTAAGGTTCGGAGCAATGTCAGCGCTGGCTGCTTAGACGGATTGTAGCGATCAGGTCGGTCCAAAACTTAGTCCAGTGCGCGGGTTTTGACTTCGGGGGTGTACTGCGACGGCATGCTTTCCATTCTCTCAATAGGAAACGGCATAAAACTCGGGATGATTAAGAACTGCGCGCTAAAGGTATAGCTGGTAGGACTGTGCGGTGACGCAACTGGCACGATTAGGGCTGCGCACTAGGCGGCAGGATTGCTTCTTACTGCATTTATATGAAGTAAATGTTGCAAAACCGTTATAAACCCATCCAAGAAACACGCTCGTAACACTAATATTCTGATTGATTTTCCCCAATGTGAAAGAAACCCTTGAAATCTTGCGGATGTGACATGAGTGGCTCTCACTCGCGTCTAACATCATCATTGTGAATAGAGCGCAAAATGGCGTAAGGGAAGAGATATGAAGCGAATCTTTCTCTATCCAAGCCAGAAAAATCAGGTTAGTGTATTCCTCAATGGATCGGTCATGTGACTCGTTCCATAGTGAATCGCAGTGATTCACAGCTCGTATCATCACGAATTCAAGGAGGCGAAATGCGGTTTCAGCGCGTTTCGAAAGCGGTTGTCGTAGGCGCAGCCATGGCGTTGGCACTTTCTGCATGTGCCCCAGGCGGTAGCGATTCTTCTTCGGAAGCAAACAAGAGCACCGAGTCGAATGGCGACGCCGAGGTTACCAACTCCGGCCTAGCCGATCTAGGCGACGTCACCACCAAGGACGACACCATAAAGGTGACCGTCGGTGCTCCAGAGTTCATCAGCTACAACGGTTTCACCCCACAGACGTACTCAACGTACAACTCGGCCATCACGGACCGCATGTTTGCGGGCTTCTACTACATGGGCACCGACGGTACTATCTATCCGAACAAGGAGCTGGGCTCCTACGAAAAGGTGAGCGACGATCCGCTGACCATCAAATACACCATCAATGAGAACGCCAAGTGGTCAGATGGAACTCCGATCACCGTGGCTGACTCAGTATTCGCCTGGGCTACCCAGAACTTGAACCTGAACTCCGGTGACAAGGACAAGCCACTGTTCAACTCAGTGTCCACGGACTTGGGCGACACGGTACCTAAGGGCCCAGAAGGCGCTGCTGACGGTAAAGAATTCACCGTCACCTTCAAGGATCCAGATCCAGACTGGCAGCTTCAGACCTGGATGTTGCACCCAGCACACGTTGTCGCTAAGAAGAGTGGCTTGAGCACTGACGAACTAGTTCAGGCAATCCGGAATGGCGATTCTAAGAAACTGGAAAAGGCCGCCAAATTCTGGAACGAAGGCTGGATGACCAAGCCAGGCACCTTGCCTGACGAAGCCGATGTGCCAGTTTCCGGTCCATACAAGCTGGAGTCCTGGAAGGCTGGCGAGTCGGTGACCTTGACCGCCAATGAGAACTATTACGGCACCGCTCCTGCCACCAAGAATCTGAACTTCCGTTTCCTGGCTGACACCGCAATGGTTCAGGCGCTGCAGAACAAAGACGTTGACGTCATTGCTCCTCAGCCAACGGTTGATACCCTTGCGCAGCTTGAGGGCTTGGGCAAGGCCGTGAACATCCAGAAGGGCGACACCCTGACTTGGGAGCACCTGGACTTCAACTTCGCTGAGGGCAACGAGATGACTAATCTGGAACTGCGCAAGGCATTTGCTATGTGTGTTCCACGCCAGGAAATCGTTGACAACCTGATCAAACCGGTGAACCCTGAGGCAGTGGTCATGAACGCCCGCGAAGTCTTCCCAGTACAGGACAACTACCAGGACGTTGTCGACTCGGCTTATGACGGGCGCTACGATCAAGTAGATATCGATGGTGCCAAGAAGATCCTCGAAGATCAGGATGCTGTCGGCACCGAGATTCGCATTGGTTACTCGGCTCCAAATGAACGTCGTTCCAACGAAGTGGATGCCATTAAGTCCTCTTGCGACAAGGCTGGTTTCAAGGTAAAGGACGCCGGTGATGCTAAGTTCTTCGCGCCAGGTGGTACTCAGGAACGTGGCGACTACGAAGTTGCACTGTTCGCATGGTCGGGCTCCGGACAGATTACCTCGGGTCAGAACATCTACTCCACGGGCAAGCCACAGAACTTCGGTAAGTACTCGAACGCAGCCGTAGACGAGGCTTGGACCAAGCTTGCAACCTCGCTTGATCCTGCGGTTCACGCCGAACAGACCAAGGTCATCGAGAAGCTGTTGTGGGACGACCTATTTGGTATCCCAATCTTCGCACACCCGGGCTTGAGCGCTTCGGGATCCGATATCCAGAATGTCCGTCACACCGCTACCCAGAGCGGCATCGTATGGAATGCCGAACAGTGGCAGCGTGCTGAATAAGCCTTCAGGGCAAACAAGCCGCTAACACCAACTGTGAGCGCCTGCGGGGCCCGATCATCATCGGGCCCCGCGGTGTGTCTGCCACCAGTATCAGGTGACGTGCACGCCGCGATGTGAAAAGAAAGAGGACATTAGAACCGTGTTGAAGTTCATTCTCAAGAGATTAGGATCGGCCGTCGGCGTGCTATTTGCCGCGTCGCTGCTGCTCTATATCTTGGTTATCAACTCTGGCGATCCGCTAGGGGATCTTCGCGAAAGTAACGCTGAAAATCGCGAATACCTGATGCAGCAACGCATCGACTACATGAACCTAGAGCAGCCTTGGTACCTGAGGTACCTAACCTGGCTGGGCGGGGTCGGTAAATGCTTCGTAGGATCCTGCGATCTAGGTAGGAATATCAATGGCGTTGAGGTCAGCGGGCTACTGGCCAACGCCGCATCCTCGACATTGCGCCTAGTTCTCCTGGCCACTGTGATTGCCGCCGTACTGGGTATCGCAATCGGCGTGCTGACCGCAGTACGCCAGTACTCGGGCCTAGATTACCTCGTCACCTTCCTGACCTTCCTGTTCTTCTCCCTCCCAGTGTTCTGGGCAGCCGTACTGCTCAAGGAATACATGGCCATCGGATACAACGATTGGCTTGAAAATCCGCAAATAACTATCGGCACCAGCATCCTGATCGGTGTCATCGTCGGTTTCCTATTACAGATGTTGCTTGGCGGTTCGCTCAAGCGCCGCAGGCTCACCTTCTTGATCACCGCGATCTTTGTCCCGCTGTTACTGCAGTACAGCCTCTGGCTGAACTTCTACCGCTACCCACAAATGGGCCCGGCGATCATCGTCGTGCTGACACTCTTGTTGGCCTTGTCGGCCACGGCCATGAGCGTTGGTCTCAAAGAGAAGAAAGTACTGTACCCGGCACTGATCACCGTGGTGCTGGTACTCGTGGTGTACTACGCAACCTTCTGGCTCTTGAATGATGCCAATGCCTGGATCCTGGCCATCGGGGCAATCCTGTCCGTGGCTCTTCCGGGAATCATCGGTAAGTTCATGGGTGGACGTTTGTCCAAGCTTGCCACCAGCGTTTCCGCGCTGGTCGGATTCGTTGGTGCAGGGCTTACCGTGCTGGATCATATCTTCCGTGCGTGGCCGGGGTTCTTGGATCTCAAAGGTCGACCGATCGGGACCATCGGTTCCTCCACCGCGAACCTCGGTGGCGGTTTCTGGGATAACTTCTTAGATAACGCAACCCAGCTGTTATTGCCAACGATCGTCTTAGCCATCATTTCTTTGGCGAGCTACTCACGGTACACGCGTTCCTCCATGCTCGAAGTGCAGCAACAGGACTACATCCGCACCGCGCGCTCCAAAGGTTTGAGCGAACGTACCGTGATCTTCCGTCACGCTTTCCGCAACGCGCTGATCCCCATCGCGACCATTGCGGCCTTTGACTTCGCCGGTCTGATTGGCGGCGCGGTGGTCACCGAAACGGTGTTTGGCTGGAAAGGTATGGGCGACATGTTCAGTACGGGGCTGCACGCAGTAGACCCGGCCCCAGTAATGGCCTTCTTCTTGGTCACCGGTACCGCAGCAATTCTTTTCAATCTGCTGGCAGATATCGTCTACGCGCTGCTTGATCCACGCATCCGGGTCTAGAGAATTTAGGACATTCGATGAATAACATAAATGGAAAGACTCCACAGGACCTGACGTCCATCGCTGAAGTTGAAGACACGAAACTCGCTGTATCCACAGAACAATCCAAGAGCCAGTCGCGTATTGTCTTTGAACGATTCCTCAAGCACAAGCCGGCAATGATCTCCTCAGCGATGCTGGTTTTGATCACGGTCATCACTTTTACCTCTGTTGGCTTTGGACCGATACCCGGTTGGTGGAAACAGAGTTATCTAGACGCAGGTACCGTGATTGATGGCGGCAAGCCAACGCTCTCACTGCTACCCACGTGGCTCGGCGGATCTGGTTTTGCCATCGGCGAGCATCCCTTCGGTCAGGACTCGGTGGGTAAAGACTATTTCGCTCTGGTGATGAATGGTGCCCAGAAGTCCATCATCATCGCTGTGGTAGTTGGCGCCGTAGCCACGTTCCTAGGAGCAGTGATCGGCGCGGTGGCTGGTTACTTCCGTGGCTGGGTCGATGAAGTATTGATGCGCATTACCGACCTGTTCATCGTTATCCCGCTATTAGTCCTGGCAGCAGTACTTGGACAGATTGCAGGACGCAGCTCCGGATCGATCTTTGCCCTGTCGTTAGTTCTTGGTCTTGTCACCTGGACCGGGCTGGCCCGCCTGGTGCGCGGTGAGATTCTGAGCTTGCGCGAACGCGAATACGTTTCGGCAGCACAAGCCATGGGGTCACGAACCTCCCGTGTGATCTTCAAGCACCTGCTGCCCAACACCATTGGCGTGATCGTCGTGAATGCGACCTTCGCCATCGCCGGTGCCATCCTGCTTGAATCCTCGCTATCCTTCCTCGGGTTTGGTGTGCAAAAACCAGAATCTTCGCTGGGCCTCCTGATTAGTCAGTACCAGAACGCCTTCGTCACCCGCCCGTGGCTGTTCTGGTGGCCCGGCATGATCATCGTGGTCATCGCGCTTGCCGTCAATTTCCTCGGCGATGGACTTCGCGATGCCTTCGACCCACGCCAGACCGGCAAGCGCCGCCGCCGCGCAGGACTGTTTGCCCTGCCAACCCGTAAGGAGAAGCCATGAGCCACGTCGCCCCAGAAAATACCGCCGGTGAATACGCGCTGAGCTTCAACGACCTCAAAGTCACCTTCGAAAC
>Ga0308157_10005827_pt1 | contig 15133 bp, 11 predicted proteins | sample PhyBR1_FD_201035 | JGI IMG/M metagenome (GOLD analysis project Ga0308157, IMG submission 201035) | Phyllosphere microbial communities from UC Gill Tract Community Farm, Albany, California, United States - DLSLB.R1 | ecosystem: Host-associated > Plants > Phyllosphere > Unclassified | place: USA...
ACCGATGTTGCTACCGCACATGAATTGGCGAAACGATGGAATGACCTCCTCTTGGGTGCCCAACATAGGATCCCGGCGATCGACCTCTACCAGGGCCGGTCCTTCACCGAGGCCAGACTTGCCGCTGAAACCGCTAATGCACAACTGTTCGTCGCTTCCGCCGGACATGGAGTTGTGCGTTCCGACCAGTTATTACCCGCGTACAACCTAACGGTTGCAACTGCTCCGGACAACTTCTTCCTGCAATCGCTTACCCGGCTGGGTGCATCCTCGGCAGATTGGTGGCACGCGCTAACAGAACTGGCTATCGAACCGCGTTCGCTGTCGCATTTAGTGAGCCGCCTTGATTTGACTGGCAGCACTGTTCTCGTTGCAATGCCCTCCGCCTATCTAGCCATGCTTTCAAAGGATTTAGCCAGACTTACCGACAGGCAAGCAGCTCGGCTGCGATTCTTCACATCCATGTTTGGGATCAATCAACTGCCCGTGCGATTGCGTCCCTTCGCGTTGCCATATGACGAGCGCCTGGAAAGCGCGCCTTCGTATGCCGGTACTAGAAACGATTTTGCGCAGCGCGCGCTCCGGCACTTCGTTACCGAGCTTGATGGTCACACGTTGCCCTTGGATATCGCCCATCAACGTGTTGCGGACGCGATGCGTAAACTTAAGGGTAGAACCCTTCCAGCGCGCGAAAAGAAAACGGACGCCGAACTTGAGGAACTCATTCTGAAAAACTGGGGCCACCTTAGCTATTCTCAATCCGCAGCTCTGCGCTGGCTGCGAGACGATCAGCTTATCAGTTGCGAGCAGCAACGCTTTCGCAACTTGTGGCACAAAGTGCAAGAAGGAATTTAGTGGAAAAACATGGCATGACAAAAAATGAGATCGTGGTCCGAGCACTCCATGCTAGTCAAGGCGATGGACTGGACCTTTACGCATTTTTTATTCGCGGCGAAGACATCATCAGGGTTGCCGACATCTCGCGCATCGAGCGGAGCGAAAACGACACACTCAAGGGATTTCAAAGGCCGGAAATTCAACAACACGTTAAGGGCATTACAGAGTATCTCAATCAAGGCAAAGTTCTTTTCCCGAATTCGATCATCCTTGCCATGTCCCCAACGGTACGCTTTTCCGCGTCCAGGGGTACAAAACCAACTGGAGATGAAGGGCTAGGACAGGCGGGAACGTTGACTATCCCTATATATGAGGAAGGCGAGCGAGTAGCTTGGATAGTCGACGGACAGCAGCGTTCGCTCGCACTTGCGCAGTCGCAGAACAAGGCGTTACCGGTCCCGGTGATTGCCTTCATTTCGGACAGCTTAGAGATTCAGCGAGAGCAGTTCATTTTGGTGAATAAGGCGAAACCTCTCCCAACTCGCCTGATCAACGAGTTGCTTCCTGAAACCCGGAGCATGCTGCTGCCCCGTGATTTAAATGTTCGGAAGGTACCTTATGAGTTATGCAACCTATTGAACCGCGATCAAAAGTCTCCGTTCCATAAGCTAATCAAGCGCCCGTCAGACAGCAAGACAGAGAGCAAACAAGTTGGCGCGGCAGTCATTATCGATTCAGCAGTTACGAAAATGATCAGGAACAGCATGAATAATCCACTTGGTGCTCTCTATCCATACAAGCCGAACGGTTCCGATGCTGGCGACCTCCAGGCGATGTACACCATTCTTGTTACCTTTTGGTCTGCCGTACGGGATGTCTTCCCGGAGGCTTGGGCGAAGGACCCTCGGCAGAGTCGGCTAATGCATTCGGCAGGCATTGAGGCAATGGGCGTGCTTATGGACCGAATTAATGCGCGGTTGCCAGGTGCTGGCGGGGATTACGCTTCCGTGCGTAAGGAACTCGAGCGGATTGCGTCGGCGTGTCGTTGGACTTCAGGAACCTGGGACCACATCGGCATTGCCTGGAACGAGTTGCAAAATACATCCCGCGACATCAAACGATTGCAAGACGCGCTTGTGCGCGCGTACACCACAGAAACGAAACGATGAAATTCCTTTATTCAGACACACAGGATTATGTCGATCCTAAATATGATTTCCTTAGCGATCGAAATGCCCCTGCGCGCCGCCGCTACTGGGATGACGTCTACGCCCACGAAATGATGTCACCGACACCGTACGACGGGCTTCTGGTCGCCATGAGCGCAGTTCGGATGGCGCCAGGCGTCGCCTCCTCGAAAGTGCGTTATTCGACTGCGGAAGAGCAGCGACTACTGCGGGACGGCGTACGCAATTTCCTTCGATTTGGTGGCGCCAAATACAAGGACGCGATGGTCATGGGCGACTGTGGGTCGTTCGCTTACGTTCACTTGGAGAAGCCAGCCTTTTCGCCAGAGGAAGTCTTCGAGTTCTATGCTGATGCTGGGTTTACGCATGGGGTGTCACCCGATCACATCATCTTCGACTGCGATACAGAAAATCCGGTACGGGAAGAGATGAGCCCGGATGTCCAGTTCCGGTATGACATTACGCTTGCAAATGCAAAGGAATTTATCAGCATTTGCAAGTCCGAAGGCATGCCTTTTGAACCTATGGGTGCCATTCAAGGCTGGTCCCCAAACAGCATTGCCGAGGCCGGTGTTGAACTCGAAAAAATGGGATACAAATATCTGGCGGTGGGTGGTTTGGTTCCATTGAAAGTGGATGTGATCCACAAGGTCATCAGAGCACTTCGCGGAGCAATCCGTCCAGAGACAAAAATCCACCTGCTAGGCTTTGCAAAAGCCGATGCTATACACGAATTTACCGGCTACCGCATTACCAGTTTCGATTCGACCTCGCCACTGATACGTGCGTTCATGGACGAAAAGGCCAATTATTATCTTCCCACCGCACAGGGAACCCTCGACTATTACGCGGCCATACGCATTCCACAAGCGACAGAGAATCCGCGGCTAGTGCAAGGCATCAAACGGGGGATCTTCAACGCCGAAGATTTGCAAAAACGTGAGGAGCGCGCCCTGGCAGCTTTGCGCCAATTTGACAAGGGCGACCTGAGCTTGGAGGCCACCATCGACGCAATTATGGACTATCAACAATTTGCTGAACTAGACGGCGATGAAAAGGCGAAGAAAAACCTTCCAAAGATTAGGATGCGCCTCGAACGAACTCTGAATGACGCCCCTTGGAAACGTTGCGTTTGCGATGTCTGCAGCGAAATCGGCGTCGAAGTGATTATTTTCAGGTCCGCCAATCGAAACCGGCGCCGTGGGTTCCACAATCTCGGCGTTTACCACCAGCACGTACAAAGAATTTTGGAGAAGTCGCAGTGAAGACCTATCGATTTAAAGCAATCAGAGCCACCCAAGCTGCCGGCCATGATGTATTTTGCTTTGCAGCCGAACCTACCGAAGTCCTCGAATTTTCGGAAATCGAACGCGTCGGCAGGCGCGACGACGGCGAACTCCGAGGTTTCCAACGGCACCAGATCGCATCTCACATCAAGGAAATTGGTGACTATCTCAAGCGCGATGACGCGCTGCTTCCGAATGCAGTAATCGTTGCGTTTTTGGGGAACGTCACTGTGAAGGATCTTGGCGGCGGCGTCGTTGACGTCACGATCACGACGTCAAAGGACGCTCCGCGGCCCGGGTTTGTGGTGGACGGCCAGCAACGACTAACTGCCCTCTCAGGCATCAAGAAGCCAGGCTTCACTGTATTTGTCTCGGCACTGGTATGTCGCGACTATAACGAACTGCGCCAGCAATTCGTATTGATTAACAACACCAGGCCGTTGCCCAAAACGTTGATCTACGAATTGCTCCCGACAGTGGACGGACTTCCGGAGCGCTTCACCAATCGGAAGTTCGCGGCTCGTCTGGTGGATCGCCTAAACTTCCGATCAGACTCCGTGCTCCGAGGGGAAATTCGGCAGCATACCAATCCACAGGGAGTCTTGAGCGATACGGCCATGCAAAAGATCGTCATGAACTCCGCTTCTGATGGCGCGATTCGCCAATTAATCAAAGCGGATGATCGCGAAGAACGTGCGTTCGAGTTGCTAAACGATTTCTTTAAAGCGGTACGCGAGGTATTTGGGAACGAATGGATTGGAATGACGCCGAAGACATCACGCTTGCGTCACGGCGCAGGTCTGGTGGCAATGGGCTTTGTCATGGAGTTGCTCTACTCCGCCGAAATCCCGAAGTGCGAGACCTACTACGAAAAATTTGTGGTTGGTCTAGGTGAGCTCAAAGCACACACCGCATGGACAAGCGGCACTTGGAATTTGTCTGAATATGACCGCCGCGCTTGGAATGGCATTCAAAACACGCCATCCGATATTGATATCCTTTCTAACTTCCTGGTGCGATCGCAGAAGCGCAGTTTGCGCCGTCTCGTTCGCGAGGCCGCATGATAGGAGAAGACAAGATGCCACGAACCGCTTTAGTCCTGTTCTCGGGGGGACAAGATTCAACGACTTGCTTAGCATGGGCCCTGGAAAATTTTGACCATGTGGAAACAGTTGGTTTCGACTACGGTCAGCGCCATATCGTTGAACTCGAGTGCCGGCAGACGATCCTTGGATCGTTACGGGCGCGCTTCCCTATTTGGTCGGCGCGTCTCGGCGAAGATCACCTGCTCGATATGACCATCCTGTCGAAAGTCACCGATACGGCGATGACTTCAAACAAGACCATCGAATTCGCGAAAAACGGATTGCCAAACACTTTCGTCCCTGGCCGAAACCTGCTCTTCTTCAGTTTCGCCGCCGCCATAGCCTATCGACGCGAACTGAAATCGCTCGTCGGCGGCATGTGCGAAACTGACTATTCCGGCTATCCGGACTGCCGCGACAACACGTTAAAGTCGCTACAGGTCACTCTGAGTTTAGGGATGGATTTTCCACTCGTGATCGAGACTCCACTGATGTGGTTGGACAAGAAGCAGACGTGGCGGCTCGCCTATGAACTCGGGGGGGATAACTTGCTCGAAATCGTGCGTGAACAATCGCATACCTGCTACATCGGCGACCGTGATACACGACACGACTGGGGTTTCGGTTGTGGCACCTGTCCGGCGTGCGAATTGCGCAAAACCGGATATCAAGCGTTCATTACGGAAAACCAAGCATGACATACAGCGTGAAGGAAATCTTCTACACACTTCAGGGTGAAGGCCTCAACGCGGGCAGGCCGGCCGTCTTTTGTCGGTTTAGTGGCTGTAATCTTTGGAGTGGTCGAGAGGTTGATCGAGCAACCGCCACCTGCAAGTTCTGTGACACCGATTTTGTTGGTACCGACGGTACCGGTGGCGGTAAGTACCCAGACGCTGAAGCGTTGGCAGATGCCATCGAAAGCGAGTGGCCATCCAGCGAGCGTTTGCGTCGCTTTGTAGTGCTGACGGGTGGAGAGCCATTGCTTCAGGTTGATGCCGAACTGACGGCGGCCCTGCGCGCTCGAGGCTTTTGTGTGGCAGTCGAAACCAACGGCACGGTTACTCCCGCCCCGGGCATCGATTGGCTGTGCGTCAGTCCGAAGGCCGGGGCAACGCTGGTCGTTCGAAACGGGCAGGAACTCAAACTGGTCTACCCGCAAGATGGGTTGAGCCCTGAAGAATTCGAGCATCTCGATTTTCAGCACTTCCTGTTACAGCCGATGGACGGCGCAGAGCGCACGGCGAACACGGCCCGAGCGATCGATTTTTGCAAATCGAACCCACGCTGGAGTCTGAGTCTACAAACACACAAGATCACGGGTATCCGATGAAATACGAATTGAGCCAGCGCTTCTATTTCGAGGCCGCGCATACTTTGCATCGTGAGGTAGATGCAGAGGGAAGCCGTCGCATACATGGCCACACTTATCACTGCGAAGTAACGATGGAAGGCCAACCAGCCATCGACACCGGAATGGTGCAGGATCTAGGAATTGTCCGTCGCGAGATCGAATGTGTGCGAGACAAGCTTGACCACAGATTCCTGGACGAAGTCGCTGGCATTGGTCCTGCAACTCTCGAAAACCTCTGCACATTTATCTTCAAAGAACTTAAAGACGCTCTTCCCAATTTGGTTCGTGTCACAATCGAACGTCCTGCGAGCGGCGATAGATGCAGTCTGATCCGCTAAGCGCGGCCGAACGACTTTACTGCCTTCTTGCTCGATTTTCTCAGGCTTTTACATCAGAGGGCATCCCCTCTCGTTCTAAGGAAGAACTATGGAAATGCAAATGGAAGACAATGCGTTAAATACTGAACAGCAAGTACGTGACGTAGCTTTGCTGATGATGCGCATATGCGGGGACATTCACGAAGCGCTGCGCAAAGCGTCATCCGAACGGCAGCATGAGGGGTCTGCACTGCCTTATGCTCTGCTAACTGAAGAATATGCGTTGAGAAGCAGAGCAAACATCCTCATTATTGAGGCTGGACGACTAATCCGCAAAGACTTGAAGCAGCCTCAGCAAGCGATATTGGACACACTACAAGCAAGCCAGGTATGTATCGAATCAGCGGACTCGATTGAGAAACTCGCTGAATTGATAAACAGTTTAGTGTTGTTCTCCAATTCCCTGATGTCTAAGGATGGCAACGTGGTTTCTTACCTGCTCGCTCACCTCCAGCAATCTGCCCAACTTAACGGGCAATTCGATATTGCTTGAAACTTCGTTTCAAAACGAAATGTCAGTCGCTGCCAAGGACGTGCGATTCAATAGCACGCATTATGCTCGAAAAGCCTCGTCCACTCGCATATAACATCAGCCTGCCTTGTCTTTCTTGCTGAATAAATCCAGTCGCTGCGTGCTTGGCGGAGGCGGTGACCATGACGAAGATGTCTGCGTGGTGGGCCATGTGCTTGAGCGCGGCAGAAGCAGCCTTATCGTGGGACATTTCGATGCGCAACGATGGTACCAACTCCTTGAGAACATTCGCCGCTTGCCTGCCCGCCGATTCGGTTAGCGTGTAAATCGCCACGAAACAGCCGCCAAGGGCGGTCTGGAGTTGTTGGCGTTGAGTATCGCCGGTTGCTTGAGTGACGCGTTCGTCCTTTTCACGTTCTTCGTGCCATCCTAGTTCTGTCGATAACCTGTCGAAAACGACCCTTTGGCCGGGACTGAAGAACGCCTTCATTTGCATTAGACGCGCACAGGCCGCGTACCAGAAACTCCTCCTGGCCTCTTCGTCTGGACATGGGTTGAAGACAGTCTCCTCCAGCATGTCTAGTAGCCAATACACAGTGCGCTTGGACATCGCGTCACCCGTTAGCATAAGGCAGTCATCCAACAGCGCTCGATAACGGCTCTGACTCAAGCCCAGCGACAACAAGGCGCGAATCATGACAGCCGCCGACTCGAACACCGCGTTCGACCGACGGACACCCACCATTAAGTGAAATAGCAAGGTGTCGTAGACTGCCAGCATGTTAGCGCGCGGAAAGGAAGGGTCTTCAAGCGCCCAAGTCACCAACGCCGGTAATGCATCCGCCAACCTGTCTGCGGCCGGTGCCATATCCGGGACATTCTGCAGTGCCTGTTCAAAGCGAGCGACGTCGACCGGGTCGTTTAAGGAAGCTGCTGGCCATTCCGCAACCGCATGCGCTAGGACTTGCAGTGCGTCGGTAAAGTCCTGTTCTTGCAAACGCGCAAACCATTCCTGCCAAGACTCCGGTGGCGGCGTAGAGCTCTCTGCGCTCAATCCCTGCCAAAGCGAGCGAAACGCTGCAGAGCTAAGCAGACCTTCTCGTTCACCGACGTCGAGCGCATCGATTAGTTGCAGTGCACGCGCGATTGATTCCAGCGTGTTACTGCGATCCGCCATCACTAGCGCTTGCTGCGCTGCTGGCAAACTGCCGGGAGGTCCAAGCACTTGGACCTCATGCCGCACTCCGGTCCGGCCCGCCGCCTGGAGCGCGCTCGCCAATTCCGGGATTTCGCCCTGATGCGCCATTACGGCCGCCTCAAGAGTCATATCACGCGTGGAGACCGTGAGCGCTTCAAGCGCATACAGCGTCAAAGCGCCGCGCGAACACCCAGGCAGAATTGGCAGCACCAACAGCGCGACGAAATCCGGACGCAACGTCGCGTGCCACTGCGCTGCGAACGCCTGGATGTCGCAATGCTCACCTCCCCAAACCCGATATACGGCTTCCAGCAGCGCGGCGTTAACAGCCGCCGGGCGGCGGGTATGGCACAGGGAATGGAACTCCGGCATCGCCGCGATGCCTTGCCAATTGCCGAACCAGGCCAGCAGGCGCACCTTTAGGAACAGCAAATTCAGGGCGTCAACCCGCATTTCACGTTCGCACTGCGCTAGAATCTGTTGCGCACCAGCGTAATCATTCCCGTTCAGGCAATCGGAAAAATGCGCCAACAGACGGTTGGTCGACTGCGGCACTGCACTCGTTGTGCTCGGCGCGCTCGTCACCATGGTAACCATGCGCAGCAAACTACGGCGCGCGAATTCCTGTACCTTGGTTTCCTCGCCGGGAACCAGACGCGCGACCACGTGCAGGCCGGCGCTGTCCAGCAGAGCTTCGGCTGCGAGGGCATGCGGTAGCAGAGGCTCTGGCCAGCCCTGGAAGGAAGTCAAGGTCGGACCGACGTACGCGATTAGGAGGGGGCGTAGTCGGCGCCATTCGGCCGCATCGCTCGCCAGGGCGTAATAGACGCTGCGCTTCCCGACGCGCGGCAGGGTCAGCAAAGCGCCTGGAAACCGTCCATCGGTCGCCGTACGCGCCAGAGTGTCGAATTCTTGAAGGACCGCCGGCGCAAACGCCGAAAAGTCGATGAGCGCACGAAACCGCTCGACTAGGCGGCGTGCCGCTTCATTGTCTTTACCAATCATGCGAGAGTTCCATTCCACTTTTTTTCTAGCGCCAAGCGCCATTCCTGGACCGATGGCATGTCGGTGCGCAGGGTCAGGTGTTCATCGTTGACGGTCACACCGTTGTGTGTAAGATTCATTGATCCGCTCAACAGGAAATCGTCGCCGAGGATCCCTTTGTCATGCACCACCGCGCCCAGAGCGAGCTTAAAGCGGTCAGGAAAACGCGCGCGCAACGGTTTGATCACATCGACGAACTGTCGATTGTGATCGATGTCGCGTAACACGAGAGCGATGGATCCGCCCGCCTCGATTAGCGCGGTCATCACCTGGGACAAGCGGATGCCGGCCGCTGGCCAATCCGGCTGCAAGGCAGAAAACTGGCGCGCCCGGTTGTCGATAATCTCGATATCCGAGATCCAACCGAACGCCAGCCACAGGCGCGAACTCGGGCGTAAGAGTTCGGTGACGAAAAGGCTTTGCAGGAGGTCGCGAATGGCACCGGTCTGCTCTGGCCCGAACAGGTCACGCGCGGCGTTTAGAGAGGTGTTCATGTCTGCTCCCGGATGGTGAATACGATGCGCACGGCGTGTTCGTCCTGTTCGATTCGCTCAAGGTAGGGGAAGAACTGCAGGAATCCAACATCGACGGCACTCGACACAACACGCACGATCGCGCTGCGGATGCTACGGGCAGCACCGCGTGGCGCCGCTAGTTGAGCGATACCGTGCTGGGCGATCGCTTCGGCAAACAGCGGGTACCACGTGTCGTCTTCGGCCAACTCGATCACGGCCAGGTTCGGATCCAGCAGCAAATGGCGGATCAGCGCGGGATCGGTCAGACGCCGCGGGCGGAAGGGGTTATAGGATTGCAGTGTACGTTGTCGGATTTCGATCCCCTTCGGCCACAACAGACCGCTCAGTACCGCGACGATATTAGCGTCTTGAGAGCTGGCGCCGGGCAGTTTTCCGAGCACCTCGACAACTTCGTCGCGTAAACTGCGGTTTCCAAGCGCAATGCAGCAGAATTCGCGCAGGCCAATTGCAATTCCAAATCTCTGTTCGAGCGCTTCCCAGTGCCGGGCCAACTTGGCTAGCAGCCGGTCGATTGCGGCGGTACTTCCGGGGCGCAGCAGCCGAGAATTGAGGGAGACGCTAAATCCATGGCTTAACTGGATGCCGCGCGCAGACAGCGAGCGGTACAGGCGCTCGCGCAGTTGACTGCTTTCAAGGTGGCCTTGGCTTGACCTGAGTTGCGCTGTCAGCCCTTCGATCTCCGCATCGGTGGTCGCGAGGTCGATGAACTGCCGCAGGCCGTAGCTCGCCAGTTCGAGGTCGCTTGGCGCGATTGCTGCTTCGATGGCGCGGAACAGCGCCCGCGGCTCACTCGTGAAGGCTTCGGCAAACGCCTGGATGACGCCTGCGCCACCCAGCGTTGACTCGGTAATCCAGATCCGCACAGCGCCGTCCGGCCTGTCGGTGTCGATATCAACTAGCAAAGTATCAAGGGCGGCGTGCCTAGGCGCTGTACTAATACAGGCTTGCAACAGCGCCTCGCCCAGCGTCTCGTGAATGGTCGTCCGCAGCCACGCACCATAGGCGTCGAGATCCGGCTGATCAAATTCCTCCGCCAACCGCGCCAGCACGGCCAGCACTTCCGGCCGTCCCAGGCTGTCAGTCAGGCGCTCTTCCAGTCGGCTCATTCGCTGATTGGTGTCGCCACCAACCGCATCTTCCTCGGGTTCCTCCTCATCATCACCCCGTGCACCTACATCGTGCTCCTGCAGCACGAATAACGAGCGCATGATCGCTGAAAAGACGCGCACCGGACTGGGAGCCGCGAACAGTTGGGCCGCCGCTCGAGAGAGGGGCAGGTTATGTTGGACCGCCAGGTCGACGACTGCGCATAGGAAAATCTGGAACAGCCATTCGCGCTGCAGAAGGTTGACTTCCTTCGGCAAGTCCGCTGCGTGCAACAGGCGGTAGCGCAGGTAGGCGGCGCGGCTGCTATGGGAGAGAGCGGCCGGCAGGGCGGATGCCGTCAGCCGCTCCGCGGACGGAATTTGCACGTCAACATAAAACCCATCCACTTCGATATCGAATCCGATCGCTGCGGGGTGGCTTTCGGCATCGGTGAACAGTACATCGACCAAACGCTCGCCAGTAGACTGGCGGATCGTTGCATCCACCTGGTGGGTGAACCGCTGCACCGCAACACTACCGCGGAACCGGTGCAAGTGGAAGCGCACGGCCGTTACACAGTCATACCAAACGCTCTTGCGCGGCACGTCCACGCACAACGGAATTCCGTGCGGCGACCAGGCACTCAACCAGCGCGGCATTGCGTTCGAGGTTGGCAGCACCATGTTCGTGTCCGGCATGGTCAATTCAACCGCCCATGGCCTAAATACTGGCAAGCGCCGCTTGACGCCATCCTGATCGAGCCCCTCGAACTCGCCGAGGTATTCGTTCTGCCGCGCGTACTCGTCGATTTTCAGCGGCCATTGATCGTGCTCGACCGAAATCGCGGCCCAGTGATACAACGCGCCGCGTTCGAACGCGAACCGGCGCGTGACGCGCCCTGGCGCCAGTTGCTGCAACGCCTGCACGATTGGCATCGCCTCCTGGCGAGGCTCATGGTTGACGGTCGCGGGCGGAATATGGACCTGTACCTCAGGTAGGCTCAGATCGCTGAATAGGTTACGCGGGATGAAATCGGGCAAAGGATGCCAGTCGACCTGCAGGTCGGTGGTTACGCTGCCTTGAGGCTTGACCAATTGCCACTGGCGAAAATAGCGCCGTACCAAGGTCGGGACAGCTTCCAGCAGCAAAGCACGCGGCGGATCCCATAGTATAGTCTCCACCGTTTCTGCAGGGATCTGCAGGGCTTGCCGCAAATGCGCGCGTAAGGATCCTAACACCGCAATTTCGCCGCGCGCGAGGGCCTGTAGAACGCTTTCTACTTGCTGCCGCACGACGCCATTGACGACAGTTTTCGGCCGGCTCAGGAGGTCCCACATCCAACCTGCAGTCGGCCCCTCCTGCACCTGCTGGCCAAGCCAGTCCAGCAGCGCGAAGATCGCCTGCATGCGCAGAACATACTCGTTTTTCACCGGCAGATACTGGGGCGGCAGCACGGGATCGAACAAGTGCTCATAAGCCTGGAAGGCGATTTTGTCGCGGCCGTAATCGGATAGCACGGTGACGGTCAAAGGACGCATCTTGCGCTGTCGGCCGGCGCGCCCCTTGCGCTGCAGGAATGAGGCCATGTTGCGCGGTGCCTTGTGCTGGATAACTGCACCCACCTGGTCGTCGTTGTAGCCAACTTCCAGCGAAGGGGTCGCGACGATAACGTCGGCGCCGGCAAGCACACCCGGGTCCTGGGAACTGGTGCGCCCAACCACAAGACGGTTGGACAAGTCGCGCCCGATCTTCTCACAGGCCCGCCAGCGCTGGCCGTCGAGGTCGCGCTCGACATCGTCGTCGCTTCCTCCAGCACGCAGCGCAGCCAGCGGCGAACGGCTGGGATCAGGGCGGCCGAAAATAGTATAGGCTTCGGCGTCCTGCAGGTTGTTGTAAAGACGATTGATCACGTCCAGGTTGTCGGTGAATACGAACAAGCGCCGCCCAAAAGCCCCTTGTGAGGGTTCCCCGGCCACTGGATCCATCATGCGGGCGAGCAGCATGGATGACTGGATCGTGGTCGACAACAGCGAGGCTTCGAGCAAAGCGTCCCCGCGAAGTACGACTTGGTATTCCGCGCCCTCTTCCGTCATTTCGTGCGGTGCAGGTGTGACCTCGGCCACCTGGTCAATGCTGAGCCCCACCAGATCGGCGAAAAAGCGCGGCGCTTCCTGCAAAGTCGCCGACAAGCCGCACCACACGACCGGCGCGCCCAGCAGATGACGCCAGCGCCGCAGCACCAGGGCCGATTGGGCGCCACTGGTCCCGACGTATGTGTGTACTTCGTCGAGCAACGCAAATAGCGGCCGCCTCCGTAGTGGCAGTCCGATGCCGAATAGCGCGCGGTAACGCAGATCCGACATGCGCTGGTTCAACATTTCGGTTGTTGTAAATAGAATGTCCGGCGGCGCTGCGCCTAGGCTTTCCCGGGTCAGCACCAACTGTTCTCCCGTGATCACGGTATCGCAGTTCGCGGCGTTGCATACCAGGCGCTCGGTCTTGCGTTGCAGGTCGTCGCTTTTCCAGACGAGTTCGGCATCGCAGGCGGGACAACGCAGCCAAGGGCAGATGAAGGCACTCCCGCGCGCAGGCCACTTCGCATTTTTTACGTCATTCGCGGTCGCACGATTGGGGGTCGAACTAAAATAAGCGCCGATCCGAATTGGACGCTTACCCTTGCCGACTAGCGTCGCGTCCAGGCCGCGCGAGCGCTTGAATGCCTCGGCCAGTTGGTCCTTTAACAGTTCAATGCGTGGATAAATCGCCAAACACTTTACCCACGATTCATCGCGCTCAACATGTTCAGCGACCCGAATTAGGGCAGGCAGATAAAACGCCAGCGTCTTGCCGCTGCCAGTACCGGCAGTTACGATGGTGCCGGTATCGCCTGTGCTGGCCAGCAGGCGCGCTGTCGCGCGTTCCTGAAACCCCGCCAGTACCAGGGCCGGTCGCTCTGCTAGGGCTTCCCAAACATCCCCGCGCATCCCACGTTCGCCGATGGTTTTTTTGTGCGACAGGCGAATCTCGGCCGCGCTGCGGTCGCGCAGCGGATAGCGGCGCCGGCGCAAGTCCACGCGAAAATCGGACACGAGGCGCGGCGCGCCCTGCCAAGGGCGGCCATCGAACAACTGCCGTGTACGTGTCAATAGACGGATTGCTTCTGCAAAGCGCGAACGGAGTCGGCGCTGTCGGGTCTCGATCACTAAACGGCGCTCGATTAACTCTTCCAGCAAAGACTCGGCATCAAGAGTACCGTCCTCGTCAGGCAGCAAACTCAGCACTTCGGCGCGCGACAAACTGCCATCGACGTAACCCCAGGCAAGCGACAACATTTCTCGGCGCTCGATCGCATCAAGTAAGTTCAGACAATCCATTTTCAGCTCCTAACCCAAGCGGACGCGCAGCACGCGCCGCAGATTGTGTGCATCGAGCCACGCGAGGATCGACGGCGTGAGCTGCTCGTAAAAAGCGCCGGTGCCGCCAGCGGCACGCAGGAAGGCCAGCACGTCCGGGGCGATGCCGTCACCCGCGAGCTCATGCCAGGCTTTCTCGGCCTGTGCGCACTGTGTGAGCACCTGTTGCACGTCGTTGGCACTCTGCGGCAAGGCGTTCGCGTAGCGGCTAATCAAGGCAAGCATCTCTTGAATGCGCGCCACTGCGGTCCGCAGTGCGCTGACGTCGGACAATACACTCAACACCTCTGGGTCAATGGCCGGCATCTTGGCCTGCACCCAGCTAGACCACGCATTCTTGAGCGCGTTCTCCGTCTTTTGTCTGAGAGTCCCGCACGGGTTAACAAAGACATACTTAAAATCTTGGCCCGGGAAGGGCGTCAAGATGGTGCTGCGATCTTGTGCGAACGCTGCCATCATGTCGGCTGCCTTCGCGCGCAAGGCCCCAAATAAGGCGCGGTCCAACTCTGGCACATCGATCGTGGCGTGCTGGAGCACCGCGACCGGCAAACACAGCGGCGTGAGGATAGTCACCAATCCGCCCAGCGTGGTCGCACGTTGTTCGAAGTCGGCGGCTTGTGCCGCACGCTCCCTTAACGCTCGCAAGTCATGGATACGTTGCCTGGTGTGTGCAACCTGTTCAAACAGGCTCATAATCATTCCTTGGAAGTTGTGCCACCAGGTCGAAGATGCGAACGAGTTCCTCTAGCGCCGAGGCAATTCGGGCCTCGCTGTCGGCCAAGCCAGTGCCAGTCTGTTGTTCAAACTGGTGATATTGGTTGTCGATCGATTGGCTGACGGCGCGTATAAAATTGTCGGCGCGGGCGAGCAGTTGCGTCATCGCATCGCCATGCTCGCCAATGCTGATGGTACGAACCAAGGTCTCACCAATGCTGGCGGTCGCGATGGCGGCGCCGTGGCCCAGCGCGTGATCGAACAACTGCGGTCGGGCGTCATTCAAGATCTCCTGCAGTTGAGTACGCGTGAACCCAGCGTTAATCGCTTGATTGACCACATCGTCAATCAATTCGCGCAAGACACCGATCAGGGTCGACACCTTGCCATGCTCGCCGAGACTTTGCACCACGTTTTGGTACCACGCACTGCGCGCCTGGCGCTCGTCTTCGATCGCGGCCGGCAGCGCCTCCTTGGCCAAGCGATATAGGTCAATCAAGATTTGTACGTCGCCACTATCTGATTTCTCTGGCGGTACGTAGTTGAG
>Ga0308157_10005828_pt1 | contig 15126 bp, 12 predicted proteins | sample PhyBR1_FD_201035 | JGI IMG/M metagenome (GOLD analysis project Ga0308157, IMG submission 201035) | Phyllosphere microbial communities from UC Gill Tract Community Farm, Albany, California, United States - DLSLB.R1 | ecosystem: Host-associated > Plants > Phyllosphere > Unclassified | place: USA...
GTAGAATAATTCATAATCTTTTTCTTTTTTAAGGGTTAAACAATTTAATTGATTAATTTTTTAGTAATCGCAAAATTAAACAAAATTTTAAATTTTCAAACTTTTATACAAACTCCGTTCCAAACTTTACAGTCAGTAATCATTTTCTTACATTTGGCCGTTTCCAGTATAAAAATACCATTTTCATGAAATATCCAACTATTGATCAGTCACTATTTATCTTAAACAGAAAAAACCTCAGTAAACACCTAAAAAACAATTCGTTAGCGATATTCAATGCAAACGATGAGTTTCCCAGAAGCGGTGATCAGAACTTTGTTTTTAAACAAAATCCAGATTTATTTTATTTATCCGGGATAGATCAGGAGCAAACCATATTGTTATTATATCCCGATTGTCCTAATCCTCTATACAGAGAAGTCCTGTTTTTAAGACAGACCAATGATCATATTAAAGTTTGGGAAGGATACAAATACACCAAAGAGCAGGCTAAGGCCGCATCGGGCATTGAGGCAATCTATTGGCTGGAAGATTTTGACAATATTTTACACAGTATCGTTAACTATGCCGATCACATTTATTTAAACACAAATGAAAATGATCGCTATTCACCCGAGGTACCCTACCGCGATTTGCGTTTCATTGAAAAAATAAAATCAAAATATCCGTTGCATCACTTTGAACGTTCGGCTCCAATTATGAGGGGATTAAGAGCGGTAAAATCTGAAGTAGAGGTTGAGCTTACCAAAAAAGCATGCGCCATAACCCGCGATGCATTTATCCGTGTATTAAAATTCACTAAACCCGGTGTTAAGGAATATGAGATTGAAGCAGAAATTATTCACGAATTTATCCGTCAGGGTGGCACAGGACATGCCTACACCCCTATCATCGCCTCTGGCCATAATGCCAATATCCTCCACTATAACGATAATAACCAGACTTGTAAGGATGGCGATGTAATCCTTTTTGATTTTGGTGCAGAATACGCGAATTATAATGCCGATATGAGCCGGTCAATTCCGGTTAATGGCCGTTTTACCAAAAGGCAAAAAGAAGTTTATAATGCGGTTTTACATGTAATGAAAGCTTCAATTCATTTAATCGGTGAAGGTGTATTATGGAATACTTACCACGAACAGGTTGGAGAAGTGATGACAGAACAACTGGTTAAATTAGGGTTAATAACGATTGAGCAAGTAAAAAATCAAAATCCGTCATGGCCCGCATATAAAAAATATTTTATGCATGGCACTTCTCATCATTTAGGTATCGATGTACACGATTTTGCTGGCAGATATACACCATTTGCAACAGGTAATATATTAACGGTAGAGCCGGGTATTTATATACCGGAAGAAGGCCTGGGTATTCGTTTAGAAAACAACATCCTGATTTCTGCCAATGGAAATGTAGATTTAATGGCCGATATCCCATTAGAAGCAGATGAGATTGAAGATATTATGAACAGTTAGCCATTTGCTGCAAATTCTGCTGCAAGACGGTAAATATTAAAATCATCTTGTGATAAGGCTGCCTGGATTTTTTCAAGCAGCCTTTTTTTATCTACTTGCTGCATTTTTTGATGCTGAATAATTTTCCACGCTTTTTCGGCGAATAAAAGTGATCTTTTGTTATTATCCAGAACTTTTGGCTTTTCTACCCATTCACACAGTGTATCAATCCCGGTATTTTTATCAGCAATGGTTTTTAAGATCGGGATAGTTTTAGTTCCCTGATGTACTACTTTTTTCAAGTTGTTCGCAAAAGTGTCAGCGCCAGCCCGATCAGCTTTGTTGATTACAAAACAATCTGCAACTTCCATCAGACCCGATTTTATATGCTGAACCTCATCTCCCGATTCCGGCACCAATACCACAATAGTTTTATCAGCCAGTCCTGCAATCTCCACTTCTGATTGACCTACACCGACTGTTTCAATAATAATTAAATCAAAATTTGAAGCTTTTAAAACATCTACCATCTCAATGGTTTTGGCCGAAATGCCTCCCAAAGCTCCCCGCGTTGCCAGTGAGCGGATAAATACATCAGGGTTATTAAACTGACTGGCCATCCGGATGCGGTCGCCGAGTAAGGAGCCGAAGTTAAATGGCGAAGTAGGATCTATAGCTAATATAGCCATGCGTTTTCCTTCTGCAGTAAAATGATTCGTTATGGCATTAACCAAAGTACTTTTACCGGCTCCTGGTGGCCCTGTTATTCCCAAAACCGGCACATCTAACCGACTATCTATATCTTTTAAAATTGCAGCAGCAGGTTCAATATCGTTCTCAACCAGGGTTAAAGCCCTTGCCAGAATCCGGTAATTACCTGCCTTTACTTCCTTTAAAATGGATAGATGCGTATTCATCAATAAAACTATCTTTGTACAAATAAACAAAAATTATTAGCCACAAAAGGCTATCAACAATAAAACTGAATGAAAGTAACCGGCTTTACCTTTTTAAGAAATGCAATTGTTAACGATTACCCTGCACGAGAAGCGATACTTTCTGTACTACCCTTATGCGACGATTTTATAGTTGCGCTAGGGAATTCTTCCGACGAAACTTCTGAAATGGTTAAACAGATCGACCCTGGAAAAATTAAAACGATTGATACCATTTGGGACGAAAGCATTCGCGAAGGCGGCCGCGTTTTTGCCGATGAGACCAACAAAGCCCTTGCGCACATACCAACAGATACAGACTGGATGATCTATATTCAGGGCGATGAAGCCATTCACGAAGAATATTTACCACTGATTAAAAACGAGATGGAACAGGAGCTTAACAATACAAATGTTGAGGCTCTACTTTTAAAATACAAACACTTTTACGCCTCATACGATTACCTTGCCGAATCAAGAAGATGGTACAGAAGAGAGGTTCGGATCATCAAAAACCTGCCCGGAGTACATTCATATCGCGATGCACAAGGTTTCAGGATTAACGACCAGAAACTTAAGGTAAAATTGATCGATGCCTATGTTTATCATTATGGCTGGGTAAAGCCGCCTAAAGGCCTACAGGGAAAAGTACGTAACTTTAATCAATTTTATCAAACCGACGAGTGGATTGAGACAAATTATCCCGTTCAGGACACTTTTGACATGCACAATGCAGATCGTCTGGTTCGCTTCAAAGGAAGTCACCCTAAAGTAATGCAGGCCAGAATTGCGGCCGCAAACTGGAAATTCGATAAAGACCTGACCAAGGAAACACCCAAAATGAATTTCAGGCGAAAAGCGCTGCAAAAGATTGAAGATTTAACCGGATTACGTTTGTTTGAGTACAGAAATTATAAAATCGTTAAATAAATGCAGAAAAGTGTTTCCATCGTAATTCCCAATTATAACGGCAAGCATCTGCTCGAAAAGTACCTTCCTTCGGTTTTCGTTGCTGCTCAAAATGCAGGGACCGAATTTGAAGTTATTGTTATCGACGATGGCTCTAAGGATGATAGCATTACTTTTATAAGAGAAAACTATCAAAATGTAAAGTTGCTGGTTAACGATCAAAACAGGGGCTTTTCTTTTACCTGTAACCATGGCATAAAAGAGGCTAAATACGAGTTGATTTTACTTTTAAACTCAGATGTTAAACTTACACCCAACTATTTTGAACAGCAATGGAAATACTTCAGCAAGCCGGATACCTTTGGGGTAATGGCGCGTATTATGAGTTTTGATGAACAAAGGATTGAAGACGCCGCACGTTTATTGTATTATGGAGGTTGTAGAATAAAAGCAAACAAATTTTATTATAGTGAAAACCCGGCAGATGAAGAGGTTTACACCGCTTACCTTTCGGGAGCCAATGCTTTGGTTGATGCCAAAAAGCTCAAAGAACTTAATGGTTTCGATGAAATTTATTCTCCTTTCTCTTCAGAAGATTTTGATTTAAGCCTGCGTGCCTGGCAATTGGGCTGGAAATGTTATTACGAACATCAGTCGGTCTGTTTCCACCACGTAAGCGGCAGCACTAAAACGCAGATCAAATCAAATTTTATCAAAAAAATCTATTATCGCAACCGGTACATTCTTCAAGGCATACACCTGCAAGGTATCAGACAAACAATGTATTTAGTGCAGCAGATTTTTACCGAGCTAATTCCAAAACTGTTAACCGGTAAAACCTGGGTTTGGGCTAGCTTTCGCGATTATCTGGCCCATAAAACCCAAATACGGGAAAGTAGGAAAAGATTAACTGCACTAAAACAAAAACACCAATCGTTGTTAAAAATCGAAGATGTGATGCAAATTATTAACCAATCGATTATTACCAAGAAAATTAAGCGATTGTAAATTTTAGCGGCGATTAAAGCCCTATTATGCTAAGGTCTCTTTGAAAAACGTACATTTGCTGAGTTTTAGTTTGATTTTTTTGGAGGTGTTTCTAATCGCCCTCCATTTTACATATTCCATTTTCATATAAAATGAAGACATATTTTCGTTTATTATCTTTTGCTAAACCCATAGAGAAATTTGCAATACCTTATATTATTGCAACACTTTTTGCTATTATTTTCAATACCTTTTTATTTACGCTTTTAGGCCCTCTATTAGAAACCTTATTCATAAAGGATGCACCAACTACACTTTCAAAAGTAAGTTCGTCGATAGATTTCATGGGCAAGTTTAGTGAGTATATCAAACAAGCGATTGATATTTATGGTAAAACTGAAACTTTAAAAATAGTATGTGTTGTTATTGTAATAACGGTTGTTCTATCAAATCTTTTCCGTTATCTTTCACAAAGGTTTATGGAAGATTTAAGGGTGCATACTTTATTAAACCTTAGAAGAACAGTCTTTAACAATGTAATGAATCTTCACGTTGGTTTTTTCAACAATGAACGCAAGGGTGATATCATTTCTAAAGTTGCCTCTGATGTTCAGGTGGTACAGTTTACGGTAACTAACACGTTACAGGTTGTTTTTAAGGAGCCCTTACAGCTGTTATTTTATGTCGGTGTTCTCGTATCAATATCACTCAAATTAACCTTATTTTCATTACTGGTAATTCCAATTTCCGGCTTTATTATCAGCAAAATTGTTAAACGTTTAAAGCAACAGGCTAAAGAATCTCATGAGTCTTTTGCCAAAATGCTGGGGTTTTTAGACGAATCTTTAAGTGGCATTAAAATTATAAAAGCCTTTAATGCCACACAACGGATCAAAAATAAATTTGATGAAGAGAACAAATTCTATTCTTTCCTAAATAGAAAAATGGCCAGAAGACAACAACTTGCTTCGCCTGTCTCACAAACTTTAGGGGTATTTGTGGTGGTATTCATTGTACTCTACGGAGGCACTATGATATTAACCGGGCAAGGAGACTTAACGCCTGCAAAATTTTTGGTGTACATTACAACATTTTCTCAGGTAATGCAACCGGTAAAAGCCCTTGCCGATTCATTTAGTGGAATCCATTCCGGTATTGCTGCCGGCGATCGTGTTTTAGATTTAATTGATACCAAACCATTGTTGGTTAATGCACCAGATGCCAAAGTACTCGATGGCTTTAACCATGCTATAGATTTTAAAAATGTGTCTTTCAGTTATGGCGAAAAACTAATTCTAAAGGGAATTAACTTTGAAATTGAAAAAGGGAAAACCATTGCACTGGTAGGCCCATCAGGAGGAGGAAAAAGTACTTTAATGGATTTAATTCCACGTTTTCACGATCCTAAATCGGGTTCTATTTTAATTGATGGGCACGACTATAAAGACCTGACCGCCGAAAGCATCAGAGCCCAAATGGGAACGGTAAATCAGGAATCGTTTCTATTTAATGATACCATTTTTAACAACATTGCATTTGCCAATCCCAATGCAACAATGGAAGAGGTAATTGCTGCTGCAAAAATTGCCAACGCACACGATTTTATAGAAAATACCGAAAATGGTTACCAATCTTTTGTAGGCGACCGCGGTAACAGGCTTTCGGGAGGTCAACGCCAACGGGTATGTATTGCCAGGGCTGTTCTTGCCAATCCGCCAATTATGCTTTTAGATGAAGCAACCTCTGCATTAGATACCGAATCGGAAAAACTAGTTCAGGAAGCACTAAACAACCTGATGAAGAACCGCACTTCGATAGTTATTGCGCACCGCTTGAGTACCATACAGCATGCCGATAAAATTATAGTAATTGATAAGGGTAGCGTTGTGGAAGAGGGTAGTCACAGCGAATTAATGTCTGCCAATGGCTTGTACAAGCGTTTAATTGATATGCAGGCCTTTACCGATTAATTTTATGAGTACAGCCTTAAATTTAGCCCGGCCAATTACCCTCCCGGTTTATGAATATGAATTTTCTGTTTGTACACTGGTAACCCGAAAGGCTGAATATGAAGAAATGGTCGATTCATTTCTTCGAAATGGCTTTGGTAAAGAAAATTGCGAGTTTCTATATGCTGATAATACCAATAACAATATCTTCGATGCCTTTTCGGCCATTAACCTATTTTTAAGGGATGCCAAAGGAAAGTTTATTATTATCTGCCACCAGGATGTACTAATTAATAAAGACGGTATAGAAAAATTGAGAAGTTGTTTAATCAATCTGGAAAAAAAGGATCCAAACTGGGCGGTATGTGGAAATGCCGGTGCAGCTGGCCCCAACCATATTGTTTACCACATCTCTTACCCTGATGGAACCTTTATGAATAAGGGGAACTTTCCTTTAAAAGTTTCGGCACTAGACGAAAATTTTATACTGGTTAAAAACTCAGCCCTTTTAAAGGTCTCGAACAATTTGAAAGGTTTTCATTTGTATGCAACAGACCTGGTTTTGCAGGCCGAATTAAATGGTTATACCACTTATGTTATTCCTTTTAACCTTACGCACAAAAGCAGAGGAAACCGCGACGAAAGTTTTTTTGTCATTAGAAAAGCACTGATCCAGAAATACAATCATTTTTTCAGATCCAGATGGGTACAAACCAATTCAACTGTATTTCATCTATCGGGTTCTTTTATTGGCCGGCTATTGGGCAATCCAATTTTGCTTTTTTTTGTTAGAATGTTAAACGGGATAAAGAAAAGAGCTAAATGATAGATAAGCAATACCATGCTGCATCGGAGCAAGACAATCCACTTCCAAAGGTTACTGTAATTACAGTAACCTTCAATGCCAGTAAGTTTATTTTAGATTGCATAGCCAGTATAAAAGCCCAGTCTTATCCTCATATTGAACATCTTGTAATTGATGGTGGTAGCACAGATGGAACCATCGACTTGATAAAAAACGAAGTAGATTTTTGGGTAAGTGAGCCCGACAGAGGTATTTACGATGCCATGAATAAATCGGTGAAATATGCTAATGGAAGCTGGCTTTTATTTCTGGGTGCCGACGATAGACTCCTGCCAGGATTTAGTGAAATGTGCTGGCGGCTCAAAGACCTTAATACGGTTTATTATGGCGACAGTAAAATCAATAACGATGTTTTTGGCGGCGAATTTACCGCTTATCGATTAGCTAAATTTAATATCTGCCATCAAAGTATATTTTATCCTAAAACCATTTTTGAGCGCTACCATTATAATCTGAAATATAAGGTAAGGGCAGATCATGATTTAAATATCAGGTGCTTTGCCGATCCTTCATTTAGGTTTCAGTACTATCCTCTCTTTATTGCTAAATTTGCAGATGGAGGCTTTTCAAGTGTTTTTGATGACAAGCCGTTTTTTAATGACCGTGGCGCAATTATTAAAAAGGCTTTCGGATTAAAGATTTACCTGTTATATAAACTACGCCGCTTAAGACATAAAATTAAGGGGCGGAAAAGCTAAACATCAAAATGAGTAGCCAGAATATTGTAGTTGTTCCGCTTTATAAACAAGACTTAAATAAGTACGAAGTGATTTCCCTTGAACAATGTTTTCGCATTTTTACAGGAAAAACCATCATAGCAATAAAACCAGTTGATCTGGATATTTCTTCGATCTTGTCTAAATTTCCTTTTACTCAGGTAGTCGCTTTCGAGAATCACTTTTTCGAAAGCATCCATGGCTACAATGCACTCATGCTATCTCCAGTATTTTATCAGGCATTCTTATCCTACAATTTCATGCTGATTTACCAGACCGATACTTTTGCTTTTGCTGATGAGCTGGATTATTGGTGCAAACAAGGTTACGATTATATAGGAGCCCCCTGGATTAAGCCATTAAAGCCTGACAACACAATAAACCGGGGTATTTATAATTTTAAAAGCTATTTATACACTAAATTTAATGTAACCCGCGATGGCTTGCCTAAAAGCAAGCAATTTTACAATAAAACAGGTAATGGTGGTTTCTCCCTTCGCAATATTAAACTGTTATACGAGCTTGCCAATGAGGAGAAAGCACTTGTTTTGCATTACATTAACCTGAAAAACCTGGCTTTTAACGAGGACCTTTTCTGGTCGATAGAAATCAACAGGAAAAAGAAACGGATCCGGATTCCGGATTATAAAACCTCGCTTAAATTCTCTATCGAAACCTTTCCCGAATACGGCTATCAACTGATCAACAACAAGCTTCCCTTTGGCTGCCATGCCTGGGAAAAACATCTAGATTTCTGGAAAGATAAAATAACAGCCTTTGGCTATCGATTGTAAATTACTTTATTTCACTTTTTTCCCAAGGTATAAGAAACCAAACAAATAATACCTGAGTTTCAGGTATAAACTGTGCTCCATATTTGTTTTTTCTTTATACTGTATCAACAGGTTTAAGATATATTTTTTATCAAGCTTAAGTTCCACTAATTTGGAGAGTAAACGCTTAAAAGCACGTTTCTCAATAAGCTGAATATTCTTTGCTGATAATTCAACAAGCATTCTGGGCAGGGTATGCTCCCATTTTTGATGTAGTTTCAAGGTTTCAAAAAACCAATCGCGGTTATATCCGCCTTCCGAAAAGTGCTCCATGAGTACATCAAAAGTTACCACAACATCATAAAACTGACCTGCGTTTAAACAAAAATCCAGATCATAACAGTGAAAGCCTTTAAAAGTATGGGCATCAAAACCTACCTGGTTTACCACTTCCTTTGTTGTGCAAAACCACATGCCATCTACTGTTATTACTTTTTCAAAGCTACTGCTATTCGGATTCGAATAGGCATGAATTGACGGCTTTGCAGCGTGTTTAAAATGCTGCAGGTAATTTTGAAATACCAGGTGTACTTCAAAGCTTTCAGCTCCCCAGCCAGAAGGCGTAAATGATTTATAAGCACATCCTGCTACACCAGCAACACCAATCTTTGGTTCTCGGGCAAATAGGTCGAGTATTTTTTCTCCCCACCCGCTAGTCTTGATTTCGATGTCTTCGTGCATGTAACAGAGCAGATTATATTTTGCCTGTTTTGCACCAAGATTATAAATTTCGCACAGCCCCATTTTTCCATCGGCATTGGCAAAACTTAAAATTTCGTATTCAACGCCAATAGTTTGTTTTATATTTTCTTTAACACCGAGAAGTTGTGCTTCATTAACAGATGCAATGACTATAGATACCATATTGTCCAAAAATAAAATAAAAATCGCACCTATTGCAGAAATAAAAACATACCTTGGCTTTAGTTAAATACCTTTTAAGTTAACTACCCGATAGATTTAGGCATTTAGCTAAATTTCCAGCATTGAATTGTTAAAAAGCCCAATGCTTATCCAACAATCAAAGAATAATCTTTTCAAACCTATATAATTGATTATTTTTGACGACCAAAATATTATACATCTCTTTAATGCAAGTTAATTCAGACTCCATATTTTATATTTTTTGCCCGGCTAATTTTGCAACAGGAGGCCCAGAAGCCCTTCATCAGTTAGGACATAGACTAAGTAGTTTAGGCTTTAATGTTTTTATGCATTATATCTTTACAACAGACCAAAATCCTGTTCATCCAAACTATTTAAAATATAACTTACATTATACTGATGAGATTATAAATAGTAAAAATAATTTAATCATTTTGCCAGAAACATATTTAGCTCCAATTTTCAAGTCAGAATATGATGTCATGAAAAAAATTGTTTGGTGGTTAAGTGTTACAAATTATCAAATTACTTTCAATGAAGCGAAGGAAAAGGTAAAACATAAAAAATTCTACAACATTAAGTCTTATTTAAATCCTAAAAAATATACGCCACTACCAACGATTCCTGCTTTAAAAAGGAAAAAAGTTTTAAACCTGGCACATTCTCATTTTTCAATGCATTTTTTAAAAACCAATAAATTGGAGGTTATTGGAAAAATTTCTGATTATATGAGCGATTCCTTCTATGATAAGATAGCCAATCATGTTAAAAAAGAGAATTTTGTACTATATAATCCGAAAAAGAATGGCGAATACTTAGAACGTGTGAAAGCGCTCTGTCCTGACTTATCGTGGAAAGCACTGATTAACATGTCGCCCGATGAAGTAGCACATTGGATGAACAAAAGTAAACTTTACGTAGATTTTGGTTATCACCCGGGCCAGGAGCGTATGCCACGTGAGGCCATTTTAATGTCTTGTTGTGTAATTACCGGAAGCCAGGGGTCTGCGGCATATCAAGATGATGTACCTTTACCAAATGGGTTTAAATTTAATGAAGCTGTCGATAGCCCGGAAGCAGTTGCAAAGCAAATTGCTTTAACTTTAGATAAATTTGAGGATAAAATTCAGTTATTCAGCGATTACAAACAGCAAATATTGGCTGAAAAAGAAAACTTCGATAAAGCCGTTAACCACGTTTTTAATAAAAATTAAATTTGAGCACTTCTAATATAAACTCCCCTAAAATAAATTACGATTTCATTGACTCCTTGCGCTTCATATCCATGTTTGGAATTGTGATGGAGCACAGTTCTTTCTTTTTTGGTGCTAAATTTAACACGCTAAACGAAAAAATAGTTCAGATTTTCAGTTTACAGGTTTTTAAATTTGGGACTATAATTTTTTTCTTGCTTGCGGGATTTTTAATCGGCGACAAATTTACCAAATATAGCACGAAAGAATATCTTCAAAGAAGAGTACAAAACACACTAAAACCCTGGCTTTTTTGGGTAGTAATTCTGCTAATTACCAATTACATCGATGTTATTGTAAAAAACCTCAGATATGGAGATAATCCGTTCCTTACTATAAGTGTCAAGAACGTGTTATTAAGCTTCGAGAATATTGTTTTTAACACTAGTTTTTGGTTTATACCCAATTTCCTAATATGCATAGCCATACTGCTCCTTTTCAGGAAATATTTATATTCTATAAAACTTGGTGCTGCACTTTTATTATTATCACTGTTTTATTCCGTTAACCTTTATATTGATGTTATTCCTACTTCGCATACTACGGCCTTGTTTGGATTTATATTTTATCTATGGTTAGGTGTACAGATCAATAAATATTACGATCAGTTTAAATCCATTGTTGGCAAAACCTCCATGTCATTAATTTTTATATTATTAATTGCGGCTTTTTGTTTGGCAAGTTTAGAGAGTTATTACCTACTTAAGCTGTTACCTGCCGATCCCTTTAATACTTTAAGGATAACCAATATAATTTACTCGTTACTGAGTTTTGTTTTCTTATATAAACTTGGTTCTAAAATCCAGATCAAACGATTTAATCCTAGTATTCTCACCTTTGGCATATACCTGGTACATCAAATTTTAGTATTTAGATTAATGCCTTTAATTTTCAGGCCACTTCACATAGGCTTTGAAAATAAATCAGCATATTACTTCTTGGGCATTCAGTTAATGACATTTTTTGTTGTGTACACGGGTTCAATCCTAATCGTTTCGATGATTAACAAAATGCCAAAAGCCAGGTGGACAATAGGAAGGTAAACATGAAGTATGCTTATATACTAAAGATCGAAGAAAACCCTGATCGGAGTTAAGGAAATATACCTGACACTTAATTAGCCACAATTACTAAGCTTGGTATCTAACTATTCACGAGATTATTATCGGGTCAGATTTTCAAAAAGAAAAATCAATTTCTTTTCAAAGCAAAAAAGGGCATCAATATTATTGATGCCCTTATCTATTTTAGTGTAATATATTACAGTTTTCTCGCTACTTCTACTTGTTCGTAAGCTTCTACGATATCGCCAACTTCGATGTTGTTAAAGTTCTGAATATTTAAACCACACTCGTAACCTTTACTCACTTCTTTCACATCATCTTTAAAGCGTTTTAATGAAGCCAGTTCACCAGTATAAACTACCACACCATCTCTAACGATACGGATTTTGCTGTTACGGGTAATCTTACCATCCAATACCATACAACCTGCAATGGTACCCACTTTAGTAATTTTAAATGTTTCGCGGATCTCAACGTTAGCCACAATTTTCTCTTCAAATTCCGGATCTAACATACCTTCCATTGCCGATTTAATCTCGTTGATTGCATCGTAAATGATAGAATATAAACGGATATCAATCTGCTCTGCTTCAGCCAACTTACGCGCACCTGTTGATGGACGAACCTGGAAACCGATAATAATCGCATCCGAAGCCGAAGCTAATAATACATCAGATTCTGAAATCTGACCAACACCTTTGCTGATTACATTGATCTGGATTTGCTCTGTAGATAGCTTCAGTAATGAATCTGATAAAGCTTCGATCGAACCATCCACGTCACCTTTAACAATGATGTTAAGCTCTTTAAAGTTACCGATTGCCAAACGACGGCCAATCTCATCCAAAGTAATGTGTTTCTGCGTACGTAAGCCCTGTTCGCGTTGTAACTGCATCCTTTTGTTTGCAATATCACGTGCTTCAGTTTCACTTTCTAAAGCATTAAACCTATCACCTGCAGTAGGTGCGCCCTGCATACCCAAAACCTGTACCGGTTGTGATGGGCCTGCCGAATCTACCTTTGCACCACGCTCGTTGGTTAACGCTTTTACACGTCCGCTGTAGCTACCTGCTAAAATTGGATCTCCAACTTTTAAGGTACCACCCTGAACAAGTACAGTCGTTACAATACCACGTCCTTTATCTAGTGCCGATTCGATTACCGTACCTGTAGCACGCTTGTTCGGATTGGCCTTCAATTCTAATAACTCGGCTTCTAATAATACCTTATCTAAAAGTAAATCAACGTTTAAGCCGCTTTTGCTTGAAATTTCCTGCGATTGGTATTTACCTCCCCAGTCTTCAACCAAAATATTCATTACCGATAACTGCTCACGTACCTTATCTGCGTTAGCACCTGGTTTATCTACCTTCGTAAAAGCAAAGACCAACGGTACGCCTGCTGCCTGTGCGTGATTAATCGCCTCTTTTGTTTGAGGCATCACCGCATCATCCGCAGCAATTACAATAATGGCAATATCGGCTGCCTTAGCACCACGTGCACGCATTGCCGTAAAGGCTTCGTGACCCGGCGTATCTAAGAAGGTTACTTTTTTACCAGAAGGAGTAGTTACCATATAGGCACCAATGTGCTGGGTAATACCACCAGCCTCACCAGCTACCACATTTGCTTTACGGATATAATCCAGCAATGAGGTTTTACCATGATCTACGTGCCCCATAATGGTAACAACCGGAGCTCTTTCAATTAAATCTTCTTCGTTATCTTCTTCCTCAATTACATTATCTTCTTCTTCATCAGGTTTAACGAATTGGATTTCGTAACCAAACTCATCGGCAACAATGGTTAAGGTTTCAGCATCTAAACGCTGGTTAATGGAAACGAACATACCTAGGCTCATACAGGTTCCAATAATTTTGGTTACCGGTACATCCATCATATTCGCTAGCTCATTAGCCGTAACAAATTCTGTTACTTTTAATATTTTTGATTGCGATTCAAGTTCATTTGCTGCTTCTTCAGCATTGCTGGCCACATCATCACGTTTCTGACGACGTAATTTTGCACGTTGCGCAAATTTACCAGATTTACCTGCTCCGCTTAAACGGGCAAGCGTTGCTTTAATCTGATCTTGAATTTCTTTCTCAGTAGGTTCTTCTTTAGGTCCGCTTGGTGTAGCATTTCTATTTTGGAAACCTGGCCTGTTGTTGTTTCTGTTACCCTGGTAAGGAGTACCGCCCTGTCCGGCTGGTCTGTTACCCTGATATGGCGTACCACCACCTGGTCTGTTACCTTGATAAGGCTGACGAGGTTGACCTGGTGCACCACCCTGACCTGCAGGATTATGTTGTCCTTGTTGACCCTGTCCACCAGGTTGTCCTGGCTGCCCAGGAGCTCCGGGAGTTTTTTTACGTTTACGTTTACGCTTAGCAGCTTCGCTATCACTAGATGAAGCAACCGGACCATTTCTGCGGTCAGGTGTAGTTGGTAAAACAATTTTACCGATAATATTCGGACCAGTTAATTTAACCGTACGGGCCTTAATTACTTCAGGTTCGTTGCCTGCCGTTTTATCTGCCGGCTTTTCTTCTGCCTTAGGCTGCTCAACTGGTTTTACTGGCTCTGGCGCTTTTGCAACAGGTGTAGCTGCTACAGGAGCTGGTGCTGGTGCAGGAGTTTCCTCTTTCTTAACCTCAACTGGTTTTTCTTCAGTTTTAGGTGGCTCTACCGGTTTTACCACCTCTGATACTTTTTCAGCTGGTGCCGGAGTCTCTTCTTTCTTAACCGGACGTGTTTTTGAGTTAAGATCATTTAAATCGATCTTGCCTACAATCTTAACGCCTGGTAAAGCGCTCTCATCAGCTTTTTCTTCAGCCTTTGGTGCTGTAACCGGTGCTGCTGCCGCAGGGGTTGGTGCCGGTGCCGGCGTTTCTACCTTAGGTGTTTCAACAACCTTTGGTTTTTCTACCGGAGGTGTAAATGATTGAGCATTTTTAATTAAAATCTCTTCATTTTTCTCAAAATCGGCATTTTTCTTCGGCGCTTCTACGGGCTTCTCAGTTTCAGGCTCGTCGCGACGTATTTTACCAATCACTATTTGTTTGGCTTCTTCTCTTACGATCTTATCTCCCTGATACTCTTTTAATAAGGCATTATACATCTCACCCGTAAGTTTAAACATAGGGCTTTTCTCGGCAGAGAATCCCTTTTTGTTTAAAAACTCAACGGCCGTACCCATGCCTATATTAAGTTCTTTAATAGCTTTAATTAAAATGATTGGTTTGTCGTCTGACATTTAGCTCCTGTTATTTTTTA